>Ga0335070_10006542_pt1 | contig 13709 bp, 11 predicted proteins | sample Lox_Sample_13_FD_206722 | JGI IMG/M metagenome (GOLD analysis project Ga0335070, IMG submission 206722) | Soil microbial communities from Loxahatchee National Wildlife Refuge, Florida, United States - Lox_Sample_1.3 | ecosystem: Environmental > Terrestrial > Soil > Wetlands | place: USA...
ATATGCGATTGCCCTCACGCTTCTTTTTTACTATAATGACCCCTAGAAAGCGCAGGGGAAATGGATCGATTTAAGGAACTATTATCACACGAAATGTCCCGCAAGGATTTCTTGAAATTCTTTGGTATGGCGATAATGTCGGTGTTTGGAGCGAACAATTTCATTTCGTATCTGTTACGTCGGCGTCGTGAGATACCTGTCAACACCGGCAGTGCGCCAACTGCCCACGGGTTCGGATCGAGCAAATTTGGTCGATAGAGAAGTATTTTTTGTACTAGAAAATTAGCACTCTTGACACGTGAGTGCTAATTTTCTACACTAAAAATATTGGCAATCTACCACGTAGAGTGCTAGAATTAAATAAGAACTACAGTCAAACTATCATTACAGAAAGGGTATATATGGGTAAAATCATTGGAATCGACCTCGGTACAACGAACTCAGCTGTTGCTTACATGGTGGCAGGTAAGCCTGAGGTGATTGCAAATGCGGAGGGTAATCGCACAACGCCATCAGTAGTGGCTATCAACAAAAAAGGTGACCGCCTTGTCGGCCAAGTGGCGCAGCGCCAGCGTGTAACCAACGCCGAAAACACCATCTATGGTGTCAAGCGTCTGATCGGCCGCAAGTTTAGCGACAACGAAGTTCAAAAAGACCATGACATTATGCCGTACAAGATTGTCAAAAAGGGTGACGGCGTGGCGGTCGTTATGGGCGACAAGGAATACACGCCAGAGGAAGTCAGTGCGATGATTCTATCTAAAATCAAAGCGGACGCCGAAGCTTTCCTGGGCGAAAAAGTCACCGAAGCGGTTATTACCGTGCCTGCGTACTTCGATGACTCGCAGAGGCAAGCAACCAAGGATGCCGGCAAAATCGCTGGCCTCGAGGTAAAGCGCATCATCAACGAGCCGACCGCTGCGGCCTTGGCTTACGGCCTGGAAAGCAAAAAAGACGAAAAGATTGCCGTCTTTGACCTCGGTGGTGGTACATTCGACGTTTCCATCCTCGAACTGGGCGATGGTGTGTTCGAAGTCCGCTCAACCAACGGTGACACGCACCTCGGTGGTGAGGACTTTGATAACCGCATCGTCAACCACTTTCTGGACGTCTTTAAACAGGAGCAGGGCGTCGATTTGAAAAGCGACAAGGCTGCCATGCAGCGCCTGAAGGATGAAGCCGAAAAGGCCAAGAAAGAGCTGTCATCAACCAGCGAATACGAAGTCAACCTGCCATTTATTACGGCCGACGCCGAGGGTCCAAAACACTTCGAATACAAATTGTCCCGTGCGAAACTCGAAGAGTTGGTAAAGGACCTCATCGACCGTCTGGCGCAGCCAGTTGAAAAGGCACTCAAGGACGCCGGCGTGAAAGCCAGCGAAGTCGACGAAGTTGTTTTGGTCGGTGGTATGACCCGTATGCCCGCCGTCGTTGAAAAGGTTAAAACCATCTTTGGCAAGGATCCGCTGAAGGGCGTGAACCCCGACGAAGTCGTGGCCGTCGGTGCCGCGATTCAGGGCGGAGTGCTGCAGGGTGACGTCAAGGACGTGCTGCTGCTGGACGTAACGCCGCTGAGCCTCGGTATCGAGACTATGGGCAGCGTGTCGACCAAGCTGATTGAGCGCAACACGACTATCCCAACCAGCAAGTCTGAAACATTCTCGACCGCTGCCGACAACCAGCCGCAAGTAGAAATCCATGTGCTGCAGGGCGAGCGCGAAATGGCGAACGACAACAAGTCGCTGGGCCGCTTCATCCTGGACGGCATCGCGCCGGCTCCTCGCGGCGTGCCGCAGATCGAAGTCACCTTCAACTTGGATGCTAATGGTATCCTGAACGTTACCGCCAAGGATAAAGGTACCGGCAAGGAGCAGTCAATCACCATCCAGGACAGCGGTAACATGAGCAAAGAGGACATTGAAAAGGCGCAAAAAGAGGCTGAAATGCACGCCGATGAAGACAAGAAAAAACGTGAAGCCGTCGACGCGCGCAACCAGCTCGAGAATGGCATCTACCAGGCTGAGAAAATGCCGGATGAGTTCAAGGACAAGATTTCTGAGAACGACGTGAAGGTCATCAAGGATGCTGTCGAGGAAGCGAAAAAAGTGAAAGAAAACGCCGACGCAACTAAGGATGAACTCGAGGCCGCCGTCAAAGCCCTGAATGACGCAATTATGCCGATCGGTGCGAAAATGTACGAAGCTGCTAGTAAGGATGAGGCACCAGCCGAGGGCGGCGACAAAAAAGAAGAGCCGGTAGAGGGCGAAGTCGTCGAAGACCAAGAATAAAAAGAGTATCCCAAAGTTAAGTTTGCGTGGACTGAAATGAAGTTACGCGGTCAGAAAAAGTTGAGCCCCCGGCACCACAATGTGGCCGGGGGCAAGATGAACAATGGATCAGAACAATTATTCGGGGGTTGCGACTATAATATAGCCGTTTCCTTCACTCTTCCATCCAAGTCCGAATTGGATGGCGCCTTTCATCGGAATGTCATTTCCGTTAGCGTCGCGGGTAACGGCCGTGAAACTAGCAATGGTCCGATCGAGCTTCCTGACGGCCGTGATCTTGAGTGGCAGTTCGAAATCCTTCGCACTGGCGCCGGTGTTCACTAGAAGCGATTGTTCGCAGCAAGGCGCAGTCTCGAGTATGGTCGCGATTGCGTCCCAATTTACTCGGTTAGACCGATCGTTGGGGACGATATGCAACATATCAACCGGGGTGGATAGCTGGATTGATTGAAAAGGTGCTGCTGTTCGTGACATGGTGACCTTTCGTGTCGATCCATCAGGTAATTCCGCACAACGTTGGGGAATTAAGATTATTATAATAAAAAACATCGAAAAAGTCAAGCATAATAGTATACACATCATGTCCCATGGGACATGATGTGTATACTATCCGCGCACCCCGCATATGGTTCGCACATAAAAAGTAAGTTATGGCTGAATTATGAAGCACCCCGCACCTGGATTGGTGCGGGGCGTGTTGGTCAGATTTCGACCGCGAAATTCATCCTAGTCGTTGAGATTTGGCGGCCATATCCTCCGGGTGTCGGATGCCTCGGCTGGCAGCCAGGGCCCCGGCGGTATCTGCTCCTGCAGTGTCAGCTGCGGCGGCCATGGCGGCTGCGTGCTCAATGCGAGCGGCTCTGTCCGAGCAATTTTGTATAGAAGCCAGAACAGAACCGTTGCCATGGTTGCGATGACCAGGCCCCAGAACGGGCTGTGGGTCGCAAACGCGGCCGTGCCGCTGATGGCGATTTCGACAACTGCGAAGAGCATAGCGCCTATCACCGAGAAATCGTTGTGATTCATAAACTAACCTTTCAGGTACATTATCGACAGGGTATCGATAAGCGTGTATTAATTGTACAATAAAAAAGGAATAATGCAATCTGTTACTTCTTGGTCTCGAGCTCGAGGAACAGCGCCGCCCAGACCATGCCCGGATCGCTGCGATAGATGGGTGTTTTGTACCACGAACCGTCGGCGTTGAGTAGTTCCGGGTAGGTGCCGTGGCGTTCAATCATCGCGCCAAAGTTAGCGTATTGTTCGTCGTACTCGTCGCGGCCGTACTTTTTCAGGATGTGCAGGTAAAATGTGCCGTGCCAGGTCCAGATGGTCGTGCCGGTGTAGTTGTTCATAAATAACCTACCCATGCCGAAGCGGTATTTAAATACGTAGGGTTCCTGGCAATATTGTAGCGGATAGAGCGCATTGAGCCGGGCTTTGTTGATGTAGTCGAACGTCTTTTCTGCCTTTTCCTTGTCGTCGATGACATTTAGGAAAAACGGCATCAGCGCGCATTCCGAGCTCCAGATATTAGTGGCGTAGTCCGCTTTGAAAAATTCACCGTTCCAGTACTGGTCGTGTAGGACTTGCTGGTAGTGTTCCACGGGGTAGGCAAAACCTTTCAGGCCGAGGATTTTGACACAGTGTGCCATGCGGCCGACCAAGGCGAGTGAGTAAGCGCTTCGGTCGTAGTAGACGGCGTCGCGCATCTCGGCGTACTTCATAGATTTTAGGTCGCCGTGTTCGGCGTCGAGGAACGTTTTGCAGTAGCGGCGTAACATGCGCTCGAGGAATCGGTGCTCCATTTTATTGAGTTTGTAATCGCTGACGACCAAGCAGTGTATAAGCCAGGGTAGGGCATCGACGCTCTTTTTGGCGGGCGCGTTAAATGTGTTGCCGGCTTTGTCGATGCATAATGTCACGTCGCCGGCTCGTTGGTAGTGGAACAGTGCCCATGACAGCGTGTGATGGGCTTTTTCTTTGTAGCCGAGTTTAACGAGTGAATCACACACGGTGCCAAAATCGCGCATCCAAAAAAAGTTAAAGTGGCCTAGACTGGTGCGAAAGAAATCACCCTCGAACAGCTGGTCTACAATTTGCTCGCAAATTTTATTCGCGTCCCCTTCGAAATAGAAATCCGTCGACGGGAAATAGCGGTTGAGGATCTGTCGGACTTCGGCGTGCAGAGTGCCTGCGATGCCACCGAAGCGGCGGATTACTTTTTCCATTGGGTTGAAGTATAGCATAAGTGCTACCGTTTCGCAGCCGCGCGGGCAGCCCAATCAGGCTATGGCTTGAATTGAGCGAACGATGTCGACATGATCTGGGTTGGCGATGTCGAACTTTGCGCTGTCGCCGAACAGGATGATCGATGGATCGTCGGCGGCCAGTTCGTTCGTCGCCGAAATTAATCCGCGCTGGCGGCCGCTGTTCGAATCGTTTGTTCGGGCGATGTCACACACCGCTACTGCATAGTATGGCGGTACGTTTCGCTTGAGGGATGCAAGCGCAGAAGGCTATTGCCGATTCGGACGAATATGAACGAAAACGGCATGATAATCGTGTAGAATATAAAGTAGCCGTATGATACGGGCGCGGCGAGGATGTATAGGATTTTCCGTCGGAACGAGAACTGCTCGTACAACCAAATCGCGACGACGAGCCACAGTGAGAATGCCCCAATATATACCAACAAGTATGCCGGCAGTCCAGCAACAATTGCAAGGTAGATGAAATAGAGCAGCGTCGTGTAATTGGCTATGCGGGCCAGCCGCCGAAACGATACATATAAACGTGTAAGCCAGTCACTAGACAACGAACCTGGTCGATAAATTGCTGGCCAGGCGGTACGCCTTAACGCGACGCCGAATCCAGAGCGGACGGCGATAAACGGCGCCGCCACAATGCTGTGATAGACTCGGAAAAGTTGTCCTATGGTCCGCGGTTTTTTGCTAATCGGAATGAGCTCGACCATTCGCAGCCGCGCGTTGTCGTTGAACTGCCGCACGGCCTGGCTGATGGCAGTTTTATCGATAATCATAGATGACGCGAAGGGCAGGTACAGGCTGCCTTTAGCCGACAGCGAATTAAAGATAATCTCTACCTTTTTATAATCATTGCTGCGAATACTTTTTAGGCACGCCTCTGATGGTTCGGTGGCGGCAAAAATGATTGAAATGAGCGGTCGTCTGCGAAATTTTCGGGCGTTGGGGTGAAGACCGAACCGTTTGTCCAAACGTATTCTGCGGATGTCGTGCACGGTCGTTCCGATGATTGTCATGATGGCTGCAAATGCGAGTACGCAGCCGATTGCGATGGGGAGTAATTGTTCCATGAGTCGCCTAGGTTACCTTGTCTACGTTTTCAAATGTAAAGTCAAAGATCGTGCGCCATTCGCTGAACGTGCCGGTGCAGGTTTGGACGAGCAGTTGCGGCGATCCTTTGTCCAGACCATCTAGGATGGACGTGTCTTCGGGTTTAATGTTGCGAACCGACTTCAGCCTGTACGTAAAGACGTGATTGTTGTCGGTGTAGATGCGGGCTAAGGTTCCGTCTGGAGGCGTGTGTTCACCGATCCTGCCAAACACGGCGTCGGTGCCATGCCCATAGATGTACGTCGTGCCGGCATGATTATTCGCCGGCATCGAAATGGTAGCGAATTCGGCGTTGACCGGACTTGTTGTCCAGGAGTTGCTGGATGGATAGTAGCGGCCCTCGTTGATCGACAGATCAATACTTGCGCCTGGAATAACGATGCGAATCGGTTTACCAGAAATGATGCCTTTGCCGCTGATCGCCGGAGTCTGGTAGTTGCTGGGCGACGGCGGCGCTGCGTTATTCAACAATCGGGGCTCAATTATGAGAGCCCCGATTGTTGCGATGGTCAGAAGGTAAAGTACCACTGCACTACTGTAATAGCGGGCTTTTCGTAACATGTCTTTACCTAAAACCTAAGTTGTTGTTTCGCGCCCATGCGTCGGTATGCAGAGACGGCGAATCGTGAACCTGCGAGGGCGATCGCGATGAGGGCCGTTGATGCCAACGCAATGGTTGCGAATGGTGAGTTCTCGGTGTTAGGTAGTTCCTCTGGGGCGCTGCCCTGACCGGCTGGTGCTTCTGGCGGTGCCGCTGCTACGGGTACGATAGGAGCGACGGGAACTACCGGTGCAATATTAGAAACAGGCAGAGCTGGCGCAACCGGAACCGCGCAGACCGCACATGCGACGCAATGTACGCCCGGGTCTAGGACCGGCGTAGTTGACACAATCGTAGTACTTACACCGCCAATGACACTTGCTCCATCAGGTAATGCGGGTGGATTGGCGCAGCCCGTGGCTCCAACAACGCCCCCTAATAGCGCTGAACTAACAGTAGCCGCTGATACTGCAATACTTAGTAATTTCTTCATTTAAGCCTCCTTATACATTTATGTTAGCCATATTTTCATTGTATACACACTAAAATATATATGACAACTAGAAAAAATTATTATATCCATAAGCCGTTTGATTTTTAAGGGGAAAGGTGAGATAAGAGTAATTTTTTTAACATTTTTTTTTCAGGAACGTGTCTACACTGAGATTATTCACATTGTTAAAACGCGGGTGGGAGATAGGAGCCAAGGTGCGAAATTACCTGCTACCAGCCGTGAAACTCATCGCCAAAATGTTCCTTTTCCCGCGATCGTCTTCATTCAAAAATCTTCTGACGAGGCACCGCACACTTATATTCGCGACAGTCGCGACACTATTGATGGCGACCACATCAGCACTGCTTGTTGCCAAGCAAATTATTTTTGCCGCCGACCAGCAAAAGAATGACGCAGCACAAAACGCATCGTCAGCAATAGTACCTGCACCGCGCAAGCCTGTAACGTCAACGACGACACAAGGTGTCAGTTCGTCGCAGCAGGTAACCAATGTCGTTGGTTCATCCGGTGTTTCGTCTAGCACAAGCCTCGAAGTCAACGGCCAATCAGTCGCTGTTCCTCAGAACGGAACGTTTCATCAGACTATTCATTCCGGCAGCGCCTCTTCATCGTATGATGTGACGGTGAACGGCAGCTCGTATAGTTCAAGCACATCGACAAGCCCGGAGAACTTGGGGCCGTAGAGAGTGGTCTGTCGATCCTGGCTGCAGCGGGCTGCGGCCAGGATCGGGCGAACACCCGAAGTCACATCCATCAATAATAATCAGGAGGGACAAAATGAAAATAGCAAAGTCAGCAGGTGCGGTAATGACGTCGCTCGGCCTAGTGGTAGGACTTTCCGGGCTCGCCGGAGCAACTGCGGGTAATATTGGGTTAACCGGCCCATTGTCAAACAATACAATTACATCAAACCTAAATAACAATGCGAACATTAATAACAACAACAGCCTAAGTGTGGACAGTTGGAATAGCCAGACTGCGAAAACGGGCAAAGCGGTTGTTGCGAACAATACGTTTGGCGGCAGCGCAATTTCCGGCGATGCTCTGAACTGTAACTACCAGGGCGTTTCCGCGCTCTTCAACAACAACCAATTCGGTGCAGGTAGTTTGCCTGGTCTGTTCCTACCGAATAACGACTTTGCGTCTATCAGCGCGACAGGTCCTGGCTCGAACAACGTTGTTGCGCTCAATACAAACAACAACCTGAACGTTACCAATAACAACAACATTGATGTCCAAAGCAGTAACACTCAAACTGCAAAAACTGGAAAAGCTCTTGTAACAGGCAACACCTCTGGTGGTTCTGCCATCAGCGGCGATGCGACTAACTCTAACTCGCAAGCAGTTAGTAGGGAAGGCAGGGGGGAGCCATGAGCTCCCCCACCAAGAAATTATCAGCATTGTCACACGAAAAAAGGAGGGGACAGAATGCAAAGAATCAGACACACATTGAGAGGAGCGATGCTCTATCTGCTGATGGTGCTATTTGCAACCGGTGCCCCCCTTTCGACATTAGTTAACGCAGATGACTCAACGCAGTCACAGACAAGTACACAGAATGACCCATCGCCATCACCATCCACCTCACCAGACCCATCGCCATCACCATCGCCTGCGGCAACAAAAGGCGGCTCAACCGACAGTAATGCCTCAATCAACGCTGATTCAGCCACTACAAACCCGGACCCTTCGCCAGCTACCGTCACGGACAATAATAATGCCGCCGCCACGAACAACGTCAACAACGGCGTCAATCTCACGAACAATCTTGATTCCAACGCGACGACAGGTGACACGAAGGTCAACAAGAACACGACGGCCGGCGACGCTCAATCTGGTGATGCGAATGCCGGCTCAACAATCGTCAACAGCGTCCATTCATCTGTCGGCAGCGGGAATACGTCCGGTATCGCTAACTTTACTATAAATTTGAACGGCGACATCACGGGCGATATAACGATTGGCCCGACGATTGCCAACGCAACCGTCGACAAGAACACGAATATTTCGAGCAATACCAACATCAATAATAATGACACACTTACCAACAATCAAACGCTGAGCGCAACGAGCGGTAATGCGGACGTGAGCCAGAATACGACTGCAGGCAGCGCGAAGTCTGGTAATGCGAACTCGGTTGCCGATGTTTTGAACCTTATTAATACCATCATTGCCGCCAACAAATCATTCATCGGCACAATTAATATATACGGTAACCTCGACGGCGACATCCTGGTTTCACCTGAGTTCCTACCGCAGCTGCTCGGAAGTAACGCACCGGTGTACGGCAACTTCAGTATGCCGCTCTCGACAAATATTAATGACAACCAGTCGATCGTTAACAACGTGAATCTAAAGGCCACCAGCGGCCAGGCAACAGTCAGCGGCAACACGACGGCGGGCACCGCCCAGACGGGTAACGCTCAGACCAACCTTACGATTCTAAACCTGACCGGACACCAGGTCGTGGCGTCGCAGAGTCTGCTCGTCTTCGTCAACGTGCTGGGCAAGTGGGTTGGCATGATCGTTGACGCACCGGGCGCGACATCTGCGGCACTTGGCAACGGTGTGATCAGTGACAACACGACGCTTAGCAGCAATAACAACCTGAATAACAACGCGAAAATCGTCAACAACATCGATCTGTCCGCGACATCGGGTGACGCCAATGTTTCGGACAACACGACAGCCGGCGACGCAGTAAGTGGCAACGCAACGGCAAGTGCAAACATCGCAAATATCAGCACCAGCACCTTTAATCTGAGTGACTGGTTCGGCGTCCTGTTCATCAATGTCTTTGGCACCTGGGTCGGTAGCTTCGGCGTCGATACCGCGGCCGGTAACATTATACCGCTCAGCGGCGACGCGTTGCCGAATGGGGCGCCACTCGCTGCCGGCGCGTCTGGTCTCCGATTCGGCTTCAACCCCATATATCATTCAGGCACACCGTTCTCGTCAATCGGTGGTGGCGGCACAGCAGGCTCTGGCGGTGGTCCAATGACGCCAATCTCAGCGCATGCACCGCTGAACCAGGCCGAAGGACAGACGCAGCCATTAGCGAAGCTTGTCACGAGTCCGTTTGAGGATACGTTCTCAGTCATCATGATCATCGCTGGCTTTGGCACTGCGGCGGGCGCGGGCGCGCTCTGGCTGCTGAGCCGCCGATCATCACTGCCGCCGACTCCGCCAAAGCAGGGCGAGGGACAGCTGGTCGACGTTATCAAGTCACAACTCTAGGTCCGTAACAGAGGTAAACAAACTAGCACTCTTGAATAAGGAGTGCTAGTTTACTACAATATAGAGTAATGACAAAACGGGATTATTACGAAGTTCTTGGTGTCGGCAAAAGCGCGTCTGCTGACGAAATCAAAAAGGCGTTTCGCAAACAGGCCGTCCAGCACCATCCTGATAAAGAGGGTGGCGATGAGACGAAGTTCAAGGAAATCAACGAAGCCTACGAAGTCCTGAAGGACCAGCAGAAACGTCAGCGGTACGACCAGTTTGGTCATGCCGGCGTTGGCGGGAACGGCGGTGGTGGCAGCGGTGATCCATTCGGCGGATTCGGCGGTTTTAACGGCCAGAACGTTCACTTTGATTTTGGCGACGGCGGGCTTGGTGATATTTTCAGCCAGTTCTTTGGCGGCGGCGGGCAGCGGTCGGCCGGTCCGCGCCGTGGTCGTGACGTCGAGACGAGCGTGACTCTCTCGTTCGATGATGCCGTTTTTGGTGTTGAGAAGACGCTCGAGCTCGATATGGACGTCGAGTGCGATCATTGCAAGGGCACAACGGTCGAACCGGGTCACGGTCTGAAAACTTGTCCGATTTGTCAGGGAAGCGGCCAGCACATGCAGGTCGTCAATACGATGTTCGGGCGCATCCAGCAGGCAACGACTTGTGCGACGTGTAGGGGCCGCGGCCAGGTGCCGGAAAAGGTCTGTAGTGTCTGTAACGGCAAAGGTACCCAGCGCCGCAAAGAGGATCTGAAAGTGAATATCCCGGCCGGAATTGATGATGGCGCCACGATTCGCTTGCGTGAGCACGGCGAGGCAATCGGCGGCGGCGGGCGCGGCGATTTATACGTCCACGTTCGGGTCAAGGCCCATAAAAAGTTCACCCGCGAAGCAGACATTATATTATCCGAAGAGCACGTTGGCATGGTTGAAGCAGCGCTCGGTACGGAAATCGACGTCGAAACTGTTGATGGTTCAGTTCGTATGAAGATACCGGCCGGTACGCAAAGCGGCACTGACTTTAAACTTTCTGGCCACGGTGTCCCGCACATCCGCGCAGAGTCGCGTGGGCCGCATATCGTGACTGTCGTCGTCGATACGCCGACGAAACTGTCCAAACAGCAAAAAGAACTTTTGCAGCAATTTGAGAGCGGCAAAAAACACGGTTTGTTTAAATAATTCTCGTAAATCACCTCTGTAAGTTTGACGTAATATATCAATTAGTTTATTCTAAGCTTTGACGAGAGAACGTCACACATGAGCGAGAGGATGGGGAATGGAAAAGGGTGATTTGCTCCGGGCCACCGCTGCAGTCATAGCCGGCATTTCGATTGTCTGGTGTCTCATTACCTGCATTTGGGGATGGATCTGGGCGGCGGTCGTGACGATTCTGGCGTTTGCGGTGGCATGCGCCTATGTCTGGTTGTTCGTCAGCGGCAACAAGCCGCACGAGAACGAAGCTTCGTTCAGAAGGAATGCGCCAAATATCCGCCAACCGAAAAGCCCTACTGGGCTTAGCCCAAACCCCACTTTGGCACTTGTCCGAAGTGGGGTTTTAACTGCCTTTTTGTACCCTAAATAGCTTATGATTGTTACCTTATAATATACTTGTTATATAGCATAAAAAAAGTTATAATAACAGATGTCATGTGGGAGAAATTCCGATTGTCTGCAGTCGGCAGTGTTACGTTGCGAAATATTGCCCCTGCTCTCGTAGCCGGCATTGTGTCGGCTTTGTTCTTGGTGGTCACAAATTCCCACTCTGCATTTGCCGATTCCGGGTCATGGAATGGCGATTCGATTATCTATGCTGGCAACACTTATGTCCTGGCGTCGCCGGCGCCAACATTGCCGGCCGTGCCGCGTGATTGGAATGTTTATACCTTCCGGCCGAATGGCGCGCAAACGATTTCAGTGATAGCGGTCAGCGCCAATGCCGATAAGACCAAAGACATCACCGACGCGAAGTACTACATCTACCAATACGACGATGCCAGTCAGGTGTATAGCGATCCCAGCCCGCCCGATGGACAGACCATCACTATTTCGGCCTCGACCGACACCAATGGGAACGGTAACGGGGACGCGACAAACAAGAACCAGACATCCTGCGCCGTGACCGGCGTGGGTTGGATTATTTGTAGCGTGTCGCGCTGGATCGCCGATGGCATGGACCATGTGTTTGACCTGATTAGCAACTACCTGACGGTCAGACCGCTGACGACCGATACTTCGAGCGGACTGTATCAGGCATGGGCGATTGCACGCGGTCTGGCTAACGGGGCGTTTATCATTGCCTTCCTAATCATCATTTATTCGCAAATTACCAATTACGGTATCAGTAACTACGAAATCAAAAAGATGATTCCGCGGCTCATCATCGCCGCCATTCTAGTAAATATCTCGTACTACATCTGTACCTTGGCGGTCGACGTGTCGAACATTTTGGGCGACAGCATCGAGAAGGCATTGATGCAAATCCGCGAAGCGCTGCCGGCGCCGATGCCGGGCGGTAGTGTCGTCAACTGGAAGAACCTGACGGACTTCCTGCTGAGCGGCGGGACGCTGACCGGCGCCGTCTTCGCCGGCTATGCTGCCTTTACAGGCGGGACGGCCGCCGCTGGTTCGATTACCAGTCTGGTCATTCTGCTGTTTCCGATTTTGGTGGCGGGTATTTTGAGCGTGCTGGTCGCGCTGATTGTACTGGCCGCCAGGCAGGCGCTCATTACGGTGCTGGTCATTCTCTCGCCGCTCGCGTTCGTGGCATATTTGCTGCCCAATACCGAAAAGTTGTTCGAACGCTGGCGCAAAATGCTGACGACGATGCTGATGGTCTTTCCGATGTTCTCGTTGCTGTTCGGTGGTTCGCAACTGGCTTCATACTTGATCATTCAGAACACGAATCAAATCAGCGTGTTGCTGCTGGCCATGTTCGTGCAGGTGGCGCCGCTCGCGTTGACGCCGTTCCTCGTCCGATTCAGCGGTTCGCTGCTGGGTCAGCTGGCAGGTATGCTCAACAAACCAAAGGGCGCGCTGGTTGGCCGGGCGAAAAACTGGGCCACCGACCGAGCGGAGGCGCAGGCGGCGAAAGGGCAAGTGGCGGCGGCGAAGGGTCGCGGCAGTCAGTTCCAGCGCCGTGCACTCCTTCGCAACTTGGAAAAGAAGGACCGCGAAAGCTGGAAGAAGCTCGGCGAGACGTACACTGATGCCGTCTGGCATAATGACCCGCGCTATCGTAGACACCATGCTGCAACGAGCAGAGCTGAAATCATTCAGAAAGCTGGTGAGACATCAGCCACGAGGGAATTCGAAGAGCACAAGGCACATGATCGAAACCTGCAAAATCTGACTGGTCGCGCACGCCAGAATGAGGATGCGACCAAGATGATGCAGGCTCGTGAAGAGGCCCGCTGGGAAGAAGCGAGGACGGGTCGTATTAATCCGCAGACACATCCAAGAGAAGCCTTCTCTCGGTACGCGGCCGAGTCTAATGAAATCTTCCGTGAACAGCGCATCGCTGACAGCAATACCGCAATTGCCAAGGCGCTGCAGAGTCGTGACTACGCGACGGAGCTTGGTAATGATGCCAACGTAGAATTGCAGCTACGCGCCGGTGGTAATGTCGATAAGCTGGGCAAGATTAAGGTCAAATCTTCTGCCCTCACTGAGGTGATTAAGGCCGGTGCGGAGAATGTCGAACACATTAAAACGGCATCTTACGTCAAGGCGGGTGACATTACTAACATGCGTCTAGAGTTT
>Ga0335070_10006543_pt1 | contig 13706 bp, 12 predicted proteins | sample Lox_Sample_13_FD_206722 | JGI IMG/M metagenome (GOLD analysis project Ga0335070, IMG submission 206722) | Soil microbial communities from Loxahatchee National Wildlife Refuge, Florida, United States - Lox_Sample_1.3 | ecosystem: Environmental > Terrestrial > Soil > Wetlands | place: USA...
CTCGGCCGTCCACACGTGGGGCGACCTGGCGACGAGCACCGGCCGTCTCACCGGCCTGCTCGGCGCGTACTTCGCCCTCGTCCAGGTGCTCCTGCTCGCCCGGCTGCCGTGGCTCGAGCGGCTCACCGGCTTCGACCGGCTCACGGTCTGGCACCGGCGCAACGGGAAGCTGACGCTGTACCTCGTCCTCGCGCACGTCGTCCTGATCACGATCGGGTACGCGGCGATGGACAGGATCGGCGTCCCGGGCGAGATCTCGCGGCTGCTCGGCAGCTACCCGGGGATGATCGCCGCCACGGTCGGCACGGCGCTGATGATCGTCGTCGTGATCTCCTCGCTCGTGATCGTGCGTCGCCGGCTCCCGTACGAGTGGTGGTACGCCGTCCACATCACGGCCTATGCGGCGATCGCCCTCAGCTGGTTCCACGAGATACCGACGGGCAACGAGCTCACGATCCATCCGGTCGCCGCCGACTACTGGCGCTCGCTCTTCGCCGCCACGCTCGCGCTGCTCGTGCTGTTCCGGGTCGTCCAGCCGCTGGTGCGCTCGCTCGCGCACGGGCTGCGCGTCGAGGAGGTCGTCCCGGAGGGGCCCGGCGTCGTCTCGCTGCGGATCCGGGGCCGCGGCCTCGAGCGGCTGCACGTCCGGGCGGGGCAGTTCTTCCTCTGGCGCTTCCTCTCTCTGCCCGGCCGCTGGTGGGAGGCGCACCCGTTCTCGCTCTCGGCCCTCCCGGACGGCGGCGGCTCGCTCCGGATCACCGTGAAGGGCGTGGGCGCCTACTCGCGCCGGCTCGCGAAGGTGCGGCCGGGGACGCGCGTGCTCGCGGAGGGTCCCTTCGGCACGTTCACGGACGCCGTACGGCGGCGCGACAAGATGCTGCTGATCGCCGGCGGGATCGGGATCACACCCGTGCGTGCGCTGCTCGAGGAGATGGACGGGGATGTCGTCGTGCTCTACCGCGTCGTTCGCGAGGAGGACGTCGTCTTCCGCGATGAGCTCGACGCGCTCACGCGCGAACGCGGGGTGGCGCTCGAGTACGTCGTCGGCGACCATGCAGCACCCGGCGGCGAGCGCCTGCTCTCCGCGGAGCACCTGCGCGAGCTCGTGCCCGACGTCGCTGAGCGCGAGGTGTTCCTCTGCGGCCCGCCGGCGATGACGCACGCGATCGAGAAGAACGTGCGCGGCGCCGGCGTGCCGCGCGCTTTCGTCCATGTCGAACGGTTTGCACTCTGACCCGAGGAGCCATATGAACAGGACAGTCCCCGCGGTTCTCACCGCCGTCGCCCTCACGTCGCCCGGCGCGGCGCTCGCGAAGGCGACGGCCAAGCCGAAGAAGAAGGCGACCGTCCGTACGGTCCACGGCCCGTCGGTCGCCATGCAGTGGGGGCCGATCCAGGTGACCGTCAAGGTCAAGGGCAAGAAGATCGTCGACATCAGCGCGACGTACCCGACCGAGAGGCCGCGCTCGCAGTTCATCAACTCGCAGGCGATCCCGTGGCTGCGCCAGGAGGTGCTCCAGGCGCAGAGCGCTCGCATCCAGCTGATCGGCGGCGCGACGATGACGAGCGAGGCGTACGCGATGTCGCTGCAGGCGGCGCTGAACCAGGCCAAGCTCTAGCGTCGTCGCATGCACCGGCTGGAGCACGTGATGGGGATGCCGGTCGGCATCGACGTGCGAGACGGCGAGGTGTCTGCGGCCGCCGTCGCCGAGGTTTTCGACTGGCTGCGCTTTGTCGACGCGACCTTCAGCACGTACAGGGAGGAGAGTGAGATCAGCCGCCTCAACAGCGGCGAGCTCGCGCTTCCCGACGCGCACCCGGACGTGCAGGCGGTGCTCGAAGAGTGCGAGCGGCTGCGTGAGCTGACGGGTGGCTACTTCGATGCCCGTGCCGCGGGCGACGGAGTCGATCCGTCCGGCTTCGTCAAGGGCTGGTCGGTCGATCGTGCCGGCGCGATCCTCACCGCCTACGGCGCGCGCAACTGGTCGATCTACGCCGGCGGGGACGTGCTCGTGCGCGGCTCCCCCGACGGCGAGGACTACTGGAGCATCGGCATCCAGCACCCGCTGCAGCCCGACGCGATCGCGGCCGTCGTCTGCGGCAACGATCTCGCCGTGGCGACGTCGGGCGAGTACGAGCGCGGACAGCACGTCGTCGACCCGCACACCGGAGGCCCGCCGGCAGGTGTCCTCTCGGTGACGATCACCGGTCCCGAGCTCGGAACGGCCGACGCGTACGCGACAGCGGCGTTCGCGATGGGTGCCGAGGGCCCCGGGTGGACCGCGCAACTCGACGGCTACGAGGCCCTGACGATCCTCGCGGACGGGCGCGTGCTCTCCACGTCCGGCTTTCCGCGCGGCCCCTAGCCGGGCCTCACTTGGTCGCGCAGTTCTTGTTCGCCCACGTGCCGATGTGCGTGTAGGCCTTCTGCAGCGCTGCCTGGTCGAGCTCGGACGAGAGCTTCGTCAGCTTCGCGATCACCTCGGGGCTCGGTGTCTTGCCCGAGCTGAGGTCGACGCCCTTGAGCGCGTCCGCGATCTTCGCGTAGGCGGCCGCGACCACCTCGAAGTCGGGCCGGATGTCCTCCGGTGTCTTGTCGGCGAACTGCTTGAGCAGGGCCGCCGTCTTCGTGACGTCGGTGCCGCCGGTGCCCGACACCGCCTGCGCGAAGCTCGACGCGAGGCCCGCGAGCTGGCTGCAGTTGGCGGCGTTCGCGAGGCCGGAGAACGACGAGCTCTTCGACGTCGTCGATGTGGTGGCGGTGGTGGCCGTCTTCGCGGTCGTGGTCGCGCTCGTCTTCGTGCTGGTGGCCGCTTTGTTCGCGGCGGCCTTGTGCTTGCTGCCGCCGCAGCCTGCCGCGGCGAGGACGAGGCCGCTGAGCGCGACGACGGCGAGGATGGAGAGCGGCGTGCGGCGCATGTTCTGGGCTCCTTGTCGGTGTCTACCTGATGCGGACCCTATAGGCGGACCCGGCGCTTGTCCCATCGGTGCGTTGTCCCCCGTTCGGCGGCGACCGGGGCCTCTGCGCCCCAGGTGGGGGACAGGCACGCCGCCCTGCGCGGAAAACGGGGGACACCGCGCTTTGGGGGCAAGGCGAGAACGAAAGCATGAACGCGCGATCGCCCTTCGCCTCGCTCGTCGCCTCGCTCGTCGCCTCCGTCGTCTTCCTCGGCGCCACGGCGAATCCCGCCGCAGCCGCCGGTGGCAAGTACGTCATCGTCGGCGGCACCGTGGGCGAGCAGTCGCAGGTGCGTCAGGCGCTGAACGCGTCGACGTTCGACTGGAACGTCGTGCCGACGCAGGTCACGATCCATGTCGCCCGCAACATCCCCCTTTCGTACTCCACGCCGGGGCAGACCTGGCTCGACGCCGGCCTGCTCGACACGGGCCAGTTCTCCTGGGGAGTCGTGCAGATGGAGTACGGCCAGCAGGTGCAGTACTCGCTGCAGGACGCGGCGGTGCGCGCCGAGCTGACGACCCGGCTCGGGGCCCAACAGTGGTGCTACGACGATCCGACCCTGCCCCGCGGGGTCAACGCGTGCGAGCGCTTCGCCGCCACGCTCGCGTGGGCCTACTGGCCGTCGGTCGCGAACTCGATGAAGCCCGCCGGGGCCGGTGACTGGTCGGCCTCGATGGATCCCAAGGCCTTTCGCACGCTCCTTGCGCAGACGATCGGCGCCCCCGACACGATCGACGCACGCGGGCTCGCCGCGGTGCAGTCGCACGGCGGGAAGACCGCCGCGGCGCCGACGACGAGCCGGGGCTGAAGCGCACCGTCCTGATTGACTGTCGCCCGTGAGCTCGTCGGCCGCGGTTACGGACGCACGCGGCGTCCGACGTCGCGGGCAGGTGTACGTGGCGCTCGCGGCGCTCGCCTGGTCGACGGCCGGCGCGCTGCAGCGCGAGCTGTCGGTCGGCACGGCCACCCAGGTTGCAGGGCGCGCGCTGTTCGCCGTGCTCGCGCTGCTTGCATTCGTCGCCTTCTCCGGGCACGGCGGTGGAATTCGCGCGTTCATGTCGATGGGACGCGCGGAGATCGCGGTAGCCGCCTGTACCGCGGTCGCTTCGGGGACGTTCATCGTCGCGCTCAACCACACAACGGTGGCGAACGTGCTGTTCATGCAGGCGGTGGCGCCGCTCGCGGCTGCGCTGATCGCGTGGGCCGGGTTGCGCGAGGCCGTGTCGCGCCGGACCGTGGTGGCGATGATCGTCGCGCTGGGCGGGGTCAGCCTGATGGTCGGCGGCCCGGGCGGCGCTCACGGCCTCGGCCTCGGGCTGTCGGTGGTGATGACGCTCTCGTTTGCGCTCTCCGTCGTGATTACGCGCCACCGCCACGACATCTCGATGGCTCCGGCGATCACGCTCTCGCAGGTGCTCGTGCTCGCTGCGGTCGGTCCGTTCGCCCGGCCGGGCACGGTGGGGCCACACGACCTCGTCCTGATCGTCCTGCTCGGCGTGGGGCAGATCGGCCTCGGCCTCGCGTTCCTCACCATGGGCGCGCGCCTGATCCCGGCGGCGGAGGTGGCGCTGATCACGCTGCTCGAGGTCGTGCTCGGACCGCTCTGGGTGTGGCTCACCCTCTCGGAGCGGCCGGGAACCGGGACGCTCCTGGGCGGGGCGGTGGTGATCGCCGCCGTCGTGCTGCAGGCCGGCGGCAGGGGCGGTCTCAACGAAGGGGAGTCATGGAGACGAGCGTGAGCTCTGCTCGCTCTCGATAATGAGCCCAAGGGTGAGGGCCGTCGCCGCAGGGTAGGGGTGCCGCGCACCTCCGAGCACGTCCAGCGACTCCTCGCCGCGCGTTGCGTACAGGTAGACACCGTCGAGCTTTGCCGGATGCGGGTCGCTCCGGCCCGCCGTCCGGCGATTGCCGCAGCCCGAAGATTCAGGAGATGATTGCGCATGGGCTTGCTCGAGCGAGCTGACTCGATGCTCGTGGTGGTGGACGTTCAACCGGGGTTTCTCGCCCGGGACTGGTTCGCGGAGGCAGACGTCGTGGCTGCGCGCACGGCGCTGGATCGCGTCGTCTGGCTCGTCGCGCTGGCGGCCCGGCTCGGGATCCCGATCGTCGTGACCGAGGAGGAGCCCGAGCGGCACGGTGCGACGGATCCCCTGGTCGTCGAACGCATCCCCGGAGGGACTCCCGTGCTGCGTAAGCCGACGTTCGGGCTCGCAGGAACGCCCGAGATCCTTGCCGCCGTGCGCGGGACCGTGCGAAAGACCGTGGTCGTCGTCGGGTGCGAAACCGACGTCTGCGTCGCTCAGTCGGCGATCGGGCTGTGCGAGGAGGGCTTCGACTGCGTCGTCGTCGCCGATGCGACGTTCTCCCCCGGAGAGATGCACGCACTCGGACTCGACCGGTTGGCAGCGGCCGGCGTCGCCCGCAACCACGCGAAGGGCGTCACGTACGAGTGGCTCCGCTCCGTGCACGACGCGCACGCGGTGCTGAGCGAGCCCGGCCTGCCGACGCCGCCTTTTCGCCTGTGAACGCGTTCGTCGTCGGCACCTAGCGGAGCTTGCGTGCGGCGCGGCGGAGCTGTCTCCAGGCGGCCGGTAGTCGCTCTGCGAGTTGCTCGCGCCTGAGCCGTTGCCGTTCGGCCAGGCGGCCGGCGACGAACACGAGCGAGGCATCGGCGGCCCGGCCGGCCAGGTCGGCCAGCAGCCGTTCCGCGACCACGGTGTCCTGGTGCTCGCCGAGGATGTCTTGAAGCGTCTTCGCCGCCCCGATCACCCGCTCTGTCTGCGGCTGCGTCGGCTGCCCGCCGAGCTCGACCGCGTAGCGAACGCGCTTGACCCTGATCCGGAGCGCGTGCAGCGCCTCGTTGTCGGGCGACCCGCCGAGCTCCTGCACGTCCCTGACCAGGCGGTGCAGCTCGCGTGCGGCGAGCTTCCGCAACGAGGTCCGCGCCGGCTGCGCGGAGGCCTCGATCGGCAGTGCCAAACGGTCGAGCAGCCGCAGATAGGAAGGCTCGGCGAGGGCGGCGCGCAGCTCTCGCTGCAGCCGCTCGCGCTCCGACTCGAGCGCGGCGATCACCGCCTGTCCGGCAGGCAGCTCGCCGGGGTCGAGGCTCTGGATCTCGTGCTGCAACTGCTCGAGCAGGACGTCGAGGTCGCGCACCGGCCCGCTCGTCCGGCCCAGATCGCCCAGCTCCGTGCGCAGCGAAGCGGCCCAGGTCGTGTCGACCAGCCGGCGGGCGACACGCAGGAACGCGCGCAGGCGGCGGCTGGCGACACGGAACTGATGCAGGTTCTCCGGGTCGGCACCCAGGCGGGTGCCGGGGTCGTGCCGCAGCATCGCGTCGCGCTGCTCCCAGACCTGCGCCTGGAGCTGCGCGACGTCGGCGTCGTCGCTGTACCAGGGGACCGGCAGCAGCCGCTCCTCACCGGCGACGGCGTGGAGCAGCGCCGCAATCTCCGCCGGCGGGAGCTCGTCGCGAGCCTCTTCGGTCATCTCGATGATCTCGCCCCGAGGGAGGACGAGCTTCCAGCTCGGCGAGCCGCCGCGCACGCAGCGCTCCAGCCGGATGTCATGGCGGGTCAGCTGCAGATCCGTCGTGTCGAACGAGACCGGCTCCGGATCTCCCTCGGCTGGCCCGCCCGGCGGCCCGGCCCGCTCGGACGGCGGTGCCTGCTCGGCTGCGGGTGGCTGCGCGGACGGCCCGCTCGTGGCCGGCTCGGGTCGAGCCGCGCCCGTCGTGGCTCCCGGAGCGTGTCGCAGCCAGGGCGCGTCGGGAAGGGCCTGACGAGCCGCCGCAGCGAGGTCCGGGCACACAAGCGCGAGCTCGGGGCTGATCGGCCCGAGCTCAGCGACCTCTCGCGGAACCAGCCGCAGTCGCGGCCGGCCGCTCCCGGCGATTCCGGGACCAGCAGCACGGCCAGCCCGGTCCCGTCGACCGGCATGGTCGGCGTCGTTCATGTCGTTCCAGACTTCCGCGGCACACGTCACCGTCCTCCCGAGTTACGCCAATTGTGCAGTGATGGAGGGCGTTCATGCTCGACAAGGGCCGTGCCGATGCAGGTGGTGATGCGTGTCCGGCTGCCGCTCGTCCTCGCGCCCGCGCTCATGCTGGCGGCTCGCCGCGGCAGCGGCAGGCATCGTCGCGGGAGGTGTGCTCGGCAACGTCGTCTCGGCGCACCGGCACGGCGGCCGAGTGCCGAATCCGATCGTTCTCGGCTCGCTCGCGCTGAACCTCGCCGACGTCTTCGTCCTCGTCGGCGCTCGCGCGCGTCTCGATCCGTCACCGCGAGCGGATCGACCGTCTGATCCCGCCGCGGCGCTGGGAGCTTGCGCTCCGGCGACGGCTCGGGCTCTAGACATACTGTGGCGGTGCGCCTCGTCGCCGCGATCGCGTTGGGCTTCGCGGGGCTGGCCGGAGGACTTGCCGCCCACGCCGGCGGAGCCGGCGGCCGCACCGAGCGGCCCTGCTCGCCACGGCCGCCGAGCACGACACAGCCGGTCGTCCGCCCGCGCTGGCTCTCGGGCGCGATCGTCACGGAGTACTACCCCGTCCGCGAGACGTGGTTCTCCGGCGCGCGGGTGCGCGTTCCGGGACTGCCCGGCCGCCGCCGCGCCGACTGGCTCTATGGGCCGCACGGCGTCGCGATGAACGGCGAGGGACTCGGCGCCGACGGCCGCTTCTACCACTTCGCCGGCCCCTACGGGACCGGCTGGGTGAACATCGACGGGCAGAGCACGCTGCCCTGCTGGAACGGCGTCTGGACGAACGGCAGTCCCGCCTGGCTCGCCTTCGGCTGGCGCAACGGACGCGGCCAGGTCACCTTCCCGCTCGCGGGAGGCGGCTGGTCGAACGGGTCCGCGGTGCGCTATCTGCCTCCGCCGCCGCAGCTCCGCTTCGCCGCGGGCCGCTCACGGCCGCTGCCGTTCTGGCACGCGGTCGCGGTCGACCCGCAGCTCATCCCGCTCGGCAGCCGTATCTTCATCCCCGCCTACTGCGACACGCCCGCGAAGGGGTGGTTCCGCGCGCTCGACACGGGCGGCGCGATCATCGCCGTCCACGTCGACGTCTACCGCGCGCCGCCGCAGACGCTCGAGCTGCACGCGCTCCGCGCGCAGCGCATCTACGTCATGCCGGCCGGCGTCTCACCGCCGCCGGGAGCAAAGCCCCGGTGCCGCTCCTGAGTGCTTCCGGCCGTAAGTACGTTCCTGAGCAGACAACCGTATTTGCGGCCGGGAGCACTGAGTCATGCCCGGGGCATGCCGTGCCGATGCAGCCGGAGATGCGTCTCCGGCTCTCGCTCGTTGTCGTCTCCGCGCTCGCTCTCGCGGCGGTCGACCTCGCGGTGAAGGCGGCGCTGCCGACGAAGGACTGGGACTTCCACCAGCGATCGCACGCGTGGTCGGTGCTCGCCGTCGCGCTGCTCGTCGTCGTACTGCTGCTCGCTGTGCTGCCGTCGCGGCTCGTCGCGGCGGCGGCGGGCGTCGTCGCAGGCGGCGTGCTCGGGAACGTCGTCTCGGCGCATCGGCACGGCGGCCGCGTGCCGAATCCGCTCGTCGTCGGACCGTTCGCCCTGAACCTCGCCGACGTCTTCGTCCTCGTCGGCGTGCCGGTCCTCGTCTTCGCGCTCGTGCGCGTCTCGATCCGCTACCGCGAGCGGATCGACCGTCTGATCCCGCCGCGGCGCTGGGAGCTTGCGCTCCGGCGGCGGCTCGGGCTCTGACGCCGGGCGTTGCGGCCCGGGCGGGTGCTCGAAATCCCGGATGGGAAGGCCGGCGCTTCGCGCCCATACATAGGGCAGAGAAGGAGGCCAGGCATGTTCAAGAGAGTCATGTGGGCGACGGACGGCCTCGAGGCCGCGGACGCCGCGCTGCCCTACGCGAAGACGCTCGTCCCCCCCGACGGCGAGCTGATCGCCGTGCACTGCAAGGAGCGCTACTTCGGCGGGAGGGGCGCCGGCTGCCCGGTGCGGGCGGACGAGGACGAGCTCCAGGCGAAGATCGAGGGCCAGCTCGCGAAGGCCCGTGAGGAGGGCATGACCGTGCAGCTTGCGGTCACCGCCTGCTCGGGTGTGAGCCCTGCTCACTCCATCGCCAGGGCGGCCGCAGACCTCCACGCCGACGTGCTCGTCGTCGGCACGCACGGCCACGGAGCGATCACCGGACTGCTGGCGGGCAACATGACCCGACGGCTTCTCCACATCGCCCCGTGCCCGGTGTTCGCCGTCGGCCCCGGGGCGAAGCCGGTCGCCCCCGTCAGCCGCGAGCCCGTGGTGAGGAAGGCCGCCTAGAGTCTCGGCTCAGGCGACGATCTCTGCCGGACGCGTCGACGTCGCGCGCTCGAGCCACGGGCGCGCGCCGAGCTGCTCGAAGATCCCTCTGGCCTCCGACCTCGTCGCCTCGTCCCCGGTCAGGTCCGCGTGCTCGAGCAGCGTGACCGCGAGCCAGAACGGGATCTCGAGCTCGCGGAAGCGGGCGGCGGCCGCATCGAGGCCGTCGGCGTCGCCCGCCGTGCGCGCGCGCAGCCGCTGGACCTGGATCTCGAGCAGGGGGGACCTCCGTGCGGGCGCGATCGCGTCCACGAACGCGAGCAGCTCCTCCGCCTTCGCGGTCTCGCCGAGCGCGAGCGCGGCCTCGAGCGCGTCGACGACGCCGTGCTTGACGGCCTGGAAGCTCGGGCCGAGCACCTCGGCCACCGCAATCGTCGCCGAGCCGGCCGCGAGCGCTTCCTCGAGCCGTCCCTCGGCGCGGCGTAGCGTCGCCGTCGCCGTGGCGTACGCGCCCTGGTCCTGGATGTCCGTCGAGCCCTCGAGGCGGGCGAAGAGCCCGTACAGCCGCCGCGCCTCGTCGAGCTCGCCGCGCTGGGCGTAGACGTCGACGCCGGCCTGCAGGAGGCTGAGGACGACGCCGCCCGCGTTGATCTCCTCCTCGCCGAAATCCGCGCGCGTCGCCAGCACCTCGTCCCAGCGGCCGAGCATCCACAGCGGGTACGTCCGCTCCGCCAGGACCGACCACTCCCAGGGGCGGTTGCCCATTCGCCGGGAGAGCGCGAGGGACTCCTCGAGGTAGCCGAGCGCGTCGCGATACCGGTCTTCCCGGAAGCTGCCGTCGGAGAGCAGGAAGTAGAAGGTGCTCGCGTCCTCGTGCATCCCGTGCTCCAGCGCGAGCTCGAGCCCGTGCTTGTGGAGGGCGAGCGCCTCCTCCTGGTGGCCGCGGCTGAACGCCACGGCGGCTTTCGCCCGAAGCGCGGCCACGAGCGGCTTCGAGAAGCGGTGCGCCTCGGCGATGTCGAGCGCGAGCTCGGCGCGCGCGGCGGAGCGCTCGAGGTCGCCGCTGAACCAGTACGCGCGCGCGAGCGAGGCGGCGAGCTGGGCGAGGTCCTCGTCCGGCTCGTCGGCGGAGATGACGTCGAACGCCCGCTCCAGCCGTGCGAGCGCCTCGTCACGCTGGCCGGAGAAGAGCTGGAACCGGCCGAGGCGCATCGATGCTCGCGCTGCCGCGTGCGTGTCGCCCTCCGACTCGTACGTCGCGACCGCCTCGCCCAGCAAGCGCGCCGCGGCGTCCGGATCGCCGGTGCGGCCGGCCATCTCGCCGGCCTCGGCGAGCAGCGCGGCCCGCTCGAGCCGGTCCTCTTCGAGACCGGCGGCTTGCTCGAAGTAGCGCCGCGCTTCGGCCGCCGCCGCGAGCGACGCCGCGTGCTTGCCCGCGCGCACCAGCCCGGCGCGCGCCTTCGCCTTGATCACGTCGGCGTCGTCGGCGTCCGGCATCGACTCGAACGCCGCGACGTAGTGGGAGGCGACGACCTCGATCACCTCCGCCTCCTCGGCGGCGGACGCGCCGCCGAGGTGCTCCGCGGCGGCGAGGTGGCGCGCGCGGCGCTCCCGCTTCGACAGCGTCTCGTACGCCACGTGCCGCACGAGGTCCTGCAGGAAGCCGTACTGCCCGTGCTCGGGCGAGCGCGGGTCCGCCTGCACGCCGAGCACCTCCTTGCGCACGAGCGAGGCGAGCAGCTCGTCGATATGGCCGGCGGCGAATCCCGAGAGCGCGGCGAGGCCGTCCTCGGTGAATGTCTTGCCGAGCACCGCGCCGTCCTGGAGCAGGCGGCGCTCGTCGGGGGGCAGCCTGTCCAGCCGGGCGGCGATGAGCCCGTGCAGCGACTCGGGAACCTCGAGCGACTCGATCGCGCTGACCGGCCGGTATGCCGCGCCCTCCTGCACGAGCAGACCGCGGTCGAGGAGCATGCGAACGGTCTCGACGGCGTACAGCGGCACGCCCTCGGCCCGGCCGAGGATCCGCTCCCGCAGGTCCTCGGGCAGGCCGGGAACGAGGCCGGCGAGGAGCTCCTCCATCGCCTCGTGCGGAAGCGGCTCGAGGAAGAGGGAGGTGAAGTTGCGGCGGCCGGCACCCCACGTCGGCCGGCGCTCGAGCAGCTCCGGGCGCGCGAGCGTGACGATGAACAACGGGTGGTCGCGCGACCAGTCGAGGAGGTACTCGACGAAGTCGAGCAGGCTCTCGTCGGCCCACTGGACGTCCTCGAACGCGAGAACCGTCGGGTGCGTCTCGGTCAGCCGCTCGAAGAAGATCCGCCACGCCGCGAACAGGTCCTGCTTCTCGCTGCCGTGATGCTCGGCGTAGCCGAGCAGGTGGGCCAGGCGCGGCTCGACGAAGCTCCGCTCCTCCGCATCGTGGACGTGCTCGTCGAGCGTCGCGCGGAGCTTGCTCAGCCCTTGCGCCGGCTCCTCGTCCTCCGCGATCCGGCAGCGCATTCGGACCATGTCGGCAAGGGCCCAGTAGGTGACGCCCTCGCCGTAGGCGAGGCAGCGGCCGCGGTGCCAGTAGATCGTCTCGGCGATCCCGTCGAAGTACTTGTAGAACTCCCACGCGAGCCGCGACTTCCCGATGCCCGCGATGCCGGTCACGGAGAGCAGGCGCGCCTTCCCTTCGTCGGCGGAGGCGTGGAAGAGATCCTTGATCAGCCGCAACTCGCGATCCCGGCCGACAAACGGCGCCTCGAGCCCGTGCGACTTGAGCGCGCCGCGCAGGCCGGAGACGACGCGAAGCGCGCGCCACAGCGGCGTCAACCCCTCCTTGCCCTTCAGCTCGAAGCTTCCCGCCTCCTCGTAGATGACCGTTTGCTCGGTCGCGCGCCGCGTCGCCTCGCCGACGTAGACGCCGCCCGGCGGCGCCGCCGCCTGGACGCGGGCAGCGGTGTTGACGAGGTCGCCGGCCACCATCCCCTCGCCCGCGGCGCCGAGCGTGACCGCCGCCTCGCCGGTAAGGACACCGGCCCGCGCGCGCAGCTCCTCCGCGCCCACCTCACGGCCCAGCGCCGTCACCGCGGAGACGAGATCGAGGGCGGCGCGGACGGCACGCTCCGCGTCGTCCTCGGTGGCGGTCGGCGTGCCCCACACCGCCATCACCGCGTCGCCGATGAACTTCTCCACCGTCCCGCCGTACACGGAGATGATCCGGCGGGAGATGTCGAAGTAGCGCGAGAGCAGCTCGCGCACCTGCTCGGCGTCGCGCGCCTCGGACAGGGGCGTGAAGCCGACGAGGTCGGCGAAGAGGACGGAGACGAGCCGGCGCTCGGCGGCCGGTGCCTCGCGCGCTGCCGCGGGCGCTTCGCCCGCGAGCGACGCGCCGCACTCGCCGCAGAACGCGTCGCCGGGCTCGTTCGCGGCGCCGCAGGCCGGGCACGCCAGCGCGAGCGGTGCGCCGCAGCGGGAGCAGAACTTCCGGCCCGGCCGGTTCTCGGCGGCGCACGCGGGGCAGATCACCCCACGGAGTCTAGGAGTGGACCGTCCGGCCTTCCATCCCACCTCCCGTCTTCCCGCGGCTCGAGTAACTCGTCACAATCCGCGTCAGGCTATGGCTGCGACGGCGGTTGTTGGGCGCGACGAGGAGCTTGCCGCGCTCGAGGCGTTTCTCGCCGACGTCCTGGACGGTCCCGCAGCGCTCGTGCTCTCGGGCGAGCCCGGCATCGGCAAGACGATCCTCTGGGAGGCCGGGGTGGAGGAGGCGCGGGCCGGGTTCGGTCGCGTTCTCGTCTGCAGGGGTGTCGAGGCAGAGGCCTCGTTCGCCTTCGCGGCCCTGTCGGAGCTGCTGGCCGGGGTGGTCGGCGAGGTGCTCCCCGCCCTTGCGCCGCCTCGCCGGCGGGCTCTCGAGGTGGCGCTGCAGCTCGCGGAGCCCGGCGAGGTGGCTCCCGATGCGCACGTGATCGGGCTTGCGCTGCTCGACAGCCTGCGGGCGCTCGCCGAGCAGGGGTCCGTTCTCGTCGCGCTCGACGACGTACAGTGGCTCGATGCGGCGTCGGTAGCCGTACTGAACGTGGCCGTGCGCCGGCTGCGCGACGAGAAGGTCGGCGTACTGGCAACGGTGCGACGGTCTGCGGACGCCGCCACCCAGCTCGACCTCGAGCGCTCGTTCTCGGACGAGCGGCGGGGGCGGCTCGACCTTCATCCGCTGAGCCTTGGCGCGCTGCACCGGCTCCTCGAGGAAAAGGTCGACCTCGAGCTGACTGGGCCGGAGTTGCGCCGGATTCACTCTGCATCTGGAGGCAATCCCTACTTCGCGCTCGAGCTCGGTCGCGAGCTCGTCCGAACCGAGACGAAGCCGGCGGCGGGTCGGGCGACGTCCTGGTCCTGCGACCGGACGACGAGCTCAAGCGGCTGGCCCGGCGCGCCGTCGAGCTCGGTGTGGCAGACCGGGTGAGAGAGGCTGCCGGCGAGGACGAGCTTCGCACCGCCCTCACGGG
>Ga0335070_10006544_pt1 | contig 13706 bp, 12 predicted proteins | sample Lox_Sample_13_FD_206722 | JGI IMG/M metagenome (GOLD analysis project Ga0335070, IMG submission 206722) | Soil microbial communities from Loxahatchee National Wildlife Refuge, Florida, United States - Lox_Sample_1.3 | ecosystem: Environmental > Terrestrial > Soil > Wetlands | place: USA...
GAGCAGCGCGTTCCCATGTCGCGCCTGCGCCAGCGCGTGGCCGAGCGCCTCGTGCAATCGCAGTCGACCGCGGCGATCCTCACCACGTTCAACGAAGTGAACATGGCGCCGGTGATGGAGCTGCGCAAGAAGTACCAGGACCGCTTCGAGAAGGAGCACGGCGTGAAGCTCGGCTTCATGTCGTTCTTCGTGAAGGCCGCGGTGCACGCGCTGAAGAAGTACCCGGTCGTGAACGCTTCGGTGGACGGCACCGACATCGTCTACCACGGCTACTTCGACATCGGCGTGGCGGTGGGCAGCCCGCGCGGCCTGGTGGTGCCGATCCTGCGCGATGCCGACCAGCTGTCCTTTGCCGGGATCGAGAAGAAGATCGCCGAGTTCGGCAAGAAGGCGCAGGACGGCAAGCTGTCGCTGGAGGACCTCACGGGAGGCACGTTCTCGATCTCCAACGGCGGGGTGTTCGGCTCGATGCTGTCGACGCCGATCATCAACCCGCCGCAGTCGGCGATCCTCGGCGTGCACGCGACCAAGGAGCGCGCGGTGGTGGAGAACGGGCAGATCGTGGTGCGCCCCATGAACTACCTGGCGCTCTCCTACGACCACCGCATCATCGATGGGCGCGAAGCTGTCTTGTCCTTGATTGCCATGAAGGAAGCTCTCGAGGATCCGGCGCGCCTGGCGCTGGAAATATGAAATCCTTCGACGTCGTCGTCATCGGCGCCGGTCCGGGCGGCTACGTCGCCGCGATCCGCGCCGCGCAGCTGGGCCTGTCGACGGCCTGCATCGACGAATGGAAGGGCGCCGACGGCAAGCCGGCGCTCGGCGGCACCTGCACCAACGTGGGCTGCATCCCCTCGAAGGCGCTGCTGCAATCCTCCGAGAACTACGAGGCGGCCGGCCAGCATTTCGCCGATCATGGCGTGAAGGTGAAGGGCGTGGAGCTCGACCTGAAGACGATGCTCGGGCGCAAGGACAAGATGGTGAAGGGCAGCAACGATGGCGTCCTTTATCTTTTCAAGAAGAACAAAGTCACCTTCTTCCATGGCCGCGGCAGCTTCAAGTCCTCCGCCGAGATACAGGTCGGAAACGAAACCCTGACGGCGAAGCACGTCATCGTCGCTACGGGCTCGAACCCGCGCGCGCTGCCGGGTGCGGACTTCGACGAGAAGCTGATCCTCTCCAACACCGGCGCGCTCGCCCTGCCGGAGGTGCCCAAGCGCCTGGGCGTGATCGGCGCGGGCATCATCGGCCTGGAGATGGGCAGCGTCTGGCGGCGGCTCGGCTCGGACGTCACGATCCTCGAGGCGCTGCCCGCGTTCCTCGGCATCGCCGACGAGACCATCGCCAGGGAGGCTGCCAGGATCTTCGCCAGGCAGGGTCTGAAGATCGAGCTGGGCGTCTCGATTGCGAAGGTGTCGACGGCCAGGAATTCTGTTTCGATTCAATATAAGAATTCTTCGGGCGAATCGAAGGCATTCGAATGCGACCGGCTCATCGTCTCGATCGGCCGAGTCGCCAACACCGAAGGGCTGAACGCCGAGGGCATCGGCCTGAAGACGGAGCGCGGCATGATCGTCGTCGACGGCGACTGCCGCACGAGCGTGCCGAACGTCTGGGCGATCGGCGACGTGGTGCGCGGGCCGATGCTCGCGCACAAGGCCGAGGAGGAGGGCGTGGCGGTCGCCGAGCGCATCGCCGGCCAGAAGCCGCACGTCAATTTCAACACCATCCCCTCGGTGATCTACACCTCGCCCGAGGTCGCCTGGGTAGGCCAGACGGAGCAGCAGCTCAAGGCGGCGGGGGTCGAGTATCAGGTCGGCACTTTTCCGTTCTCGGCCAACGCGCGGGCGCGCGCCCTGGGCGACACCGCCGGCCTGGTGAAATTCCTCTCGAAAAAGCAGACGGATGAAATCCTCGGCGTCCACATCATCGGACCGATGGCGGGCGAGCTCATCGCCGAGGCGGTCGTGGCGATGGAGTTCGGCGGCGCCGCCGAGGACATCGGCATGATCAGCCACGCGCATCCGTCGCTGTCCGAGGCGATGAAGGAAGCGGCGCTCGCCGTGGACAAGCGCGCGCTGAACATCTAAGGGCGCGCGCAATTGATCGGTGGCGTGCTGCGCGGGCTCACCGCGGTCCTGCACGGGCGCGTCAGGCGCGCGCTGGAGCACGGCTATGTGCGCCTGCGGTGGGGACGCGATCTGCCGGCGCTCGCCCGCCATTTCGGCACCGACAAGTGGGACGACCACTGGTATGCGCAGCACTACCAGACGTTCTTCGCGCCCCTGCGCGGGCGCCGGCTGCGAGTCCTCGAGATCGGCGTCGGCGGCTACGAGGACCCGCGCCGCGGCGGCGCCTCGCTGCGCATGTGGAAGGCGTATTTCCCGAAGGCCCGCATCATCGGCGTCGACATCAACGACAAGCGCCCGCACGACGAGGAGCGCATCCGCACCGTGGTCGGCTCGCAGGACGACGAGAGCTTCCTGAAGGGCCTGAGCGCGCAGGAGGGGCCCTTCGACATCGTGATCGACGACGGCAGCCACCTGAACCGGCACGTGATCCGCAGCTTCGAGATCCTGTTCCCGCTGCTCGCCGAGAACGGCTTCTACGTCGTCGAGGACCTGCAGACTTCCTACTGGCGGGAGTTCGGCGGCGCGCCGGCCGAGGACCGCGAAGCGCCGACGAGCATGAATTTCTTCAAGGCGCTCGCCGACACGATGAACTACCGGGAATTCCATCCGCGGCCCGCCGATTGGCAGCCGCACCCGCTCGGGCGGCACATCGTTGCCATGCACTTCTTCCACAACCTCGTATTCGTCGAGAAAGGTCGCAACGACGAGCCGAGCAACCGCAACGATGCGCGCCGAAGCTGAATGCGCGCAGGTCGTTCGCGCGCCCGTCCTCTGAGCGCCGCCGCGTCCGGGCCGGGGCTCAGTGCGACCGCCCGGGGCATGCTCTGGATGGTGGCCACCGGAGTCCTGTTCACGGTGCTCAACGCCACCATGAAGAAGCTTTCCGAGCAGCTCGACCCGTGGGTCGTGGGCTGGCTGCGCAACTCGCTGGGCGCCGCGCTCATGCTGCTGACGGTGCTGCGGCACGGGCCGGCGCGGCTGGCGCCACGACGCCACGGCCTGCAGCTCCTGCGCGGTGCCCTGCATGCCGCCGGCCTGGTCTGCTGGTTCGCCGCACTGCCGAGCGTCTCGCTTCCGGAGCTGACCGCAATCGGCTTCACGGCGCCGCTGTTCATCTGCCTGGGCGCGGTGCTGCTGCTTGGCGAGCGCATGACGGGCGAGCGCTGGGCCGCGGTTCTGCTCGGCTTCGGCGGCGTGATGCTGGTGGTGCATCCCTGGAGCGCGCGCGGCTTCGATGGCGTCTCGAGCGGCACGCTGCTGATGCTGCTGTCGACGCCGCTCTTCGCGGGCAGCTTCCTTGCGGCCAAGGCGCTCACGCGCCACGAGCACCTGGACGTGATCGTGCTCTGGCAGCACCTCTGGATCTCCGTGCTGCTCCTGCCTTTCGCCGCGTCAGCCTGGACCATGCCGAGCGCGGCGCAGTGGGGCTTGCTGGTGCTTTGCGCCTTCCTGGGTACTGCAGGGCACTATTGCACGACGCGCGCCTTCAAGGTCGCGGACATTTCCGCGGTGCAGTCGGTGAAGTTCCTCGATCTCGTCTGGGCGGCGATGCTCGGGCTGGCCGTCTTCGGCACGGTGCCGAGCGGCTGGACGGTGGCGGGCGGCGCGCTGATCCTCGCGAGCACGCTCTGGCTCGCGAGGCGCGAGGCGCACGCAGTCCGGCGCGCCGCATGAGCGACGTTCTTGCGCTCTACGGGCAGAGCCTCTCCAGGCGCGGCTTTGTCGCCGACGACTCGCAGCGGCGCGCCGCAGAGCGGCTGCAGCAGCTGTACGAGGAGTGGTCCGCGTACAAGGCGCAGCGCAGCAACGCGCTCAAGCGCATGCTCGTCAAGCCGCCGCTGCCGCGCGGCGTCTATCTCTGGGGCGCGGTCGGGCGCGGCAAGAGCTTCCTGATGGACGCGTTCTACCTGTGTGTGCCGCTGGTGCGCAAGCGCCGCGTGCACTTTCACCATTTCATGCGCGAGATTCACCGCGAGATGGCCGAGCTGCCGCAGGTCGCCGACCCGCTGGCCGAGGTTGCCGCGCGCACCGCGCGCCGCTACCGGCTGGTTTGCTTCGACGAATTCCACGTCTCCGACATCGCCGACGCGATGATCCTCGGCCGCTACCTCGAGAAGGTCATGGACCTCGGCGTCCAGTTCGTCATGACGAGCAACTATCATCCCGAGGCGCTTTACCCGAACGGCCTGCAGCGCGAGCGCTTCGTCCCGGCGATCGAGCTGCTGCAGAGGCGGCTGGACGTGGTCGAGGTGGACGGCGGCGTGGACTACCGGCGCCTGAAGATGGAAAAGCTTCGCGTCTACCATTTGGGCGCCGGGGCCGAGGCGCAGCTGGGCGCGATCTTCGAGGAGATCAAGGACGTCGAGGACGAAAGGCAGCCGCTCGACGTCGAGGGCCGGCGCATTCCGTACCGCAAGCGTGCGGGCGGGCTGGTATGGTTCGACTTCGCGGCGCTTTGCGGCGGCCCGCGCTCCTACGCGGATTACGTGGACCTGGCGCAGCGCTTCCACACGGTGCTGCTTTCCGGGGTGCCGCGCATGGGTCCGCGCAATGCCGACGCGGCGCGGCGCTTCACTTGGCTGGTGGATGTGTTCTACGATGACCGCGTGAAGCTTTTCGTCGGCGCCGAGGCGCCGCCCGACGAGCTGTTCACCGAGGGCGGCGAGGCGAGGACCGCGGCCGCCGAGTTCGCGCGCGCTGCGAGCCGGCTCGCCGAGATGCAGACGGCCGATTACTTGCAGCTGGAACGACGGAGGGACAGTGGAAAAGTTCAAGGCATACCGTCTTAGCGAGGTCGAGAAGAAGATCAAGGCCGAGTTCGTAGAGTGCACGCTCGACGACCTCGACCCGGGCGAGCTCGTGGTGCGCGTCGCCTACTCGGACATCAACTACAAGGACGCGCTCGCGGCCACGGGCAAGGGGCGGATCCTGCTGCGGCCGGTGTGCATCGGCGGCATCGATCTCGCGGGCACCGTGGTGTCCTCGTCCGACGCCGGCTTCGCCAAGGGCGACGCCGTGCTCGCGGTAGGGCACGAGCTGGGCGTCAAGCACCACGGCGGCTACGCCGAATACGCGCGCATCCCGGCGAAGTGGGCCGTGAAGCTGCCCAAGGGCATGACGCTCTGGGAGGCGATGGCGTTCGGCACCGCGGGCTACACCGCGGGCCTCGCGGTCGTGAAGATGGAGCACAACGGCCTGCACCCGGCGGGCGGCCCGGTGATCGTCGACGGCGCCACGGGCGGCGTCGGCTCGATCGCCATCGCCGCGCTGTCGAAGCTCGGGTATCACGTGGTTGCGCTTACGGGAAAGGAGAATGAGGCCGATTGGCTGAAGCGTCTGGGCGCCAAGGAGGTCAAGCTCCGCAAGGAAATCGATTTGACCAAGATCAAGCCGCTCGACAGGGCGACGTGGCAGGGTGCCGTGGACAATCTCGGGGGGGAGGTGCTGGCCTGGATGGCGAGCACGATGAAATTCAACGGCGTCATTGCCTCGATCGGCCTCGCGGCCGGTTTCGGGCTCAACACCACGGTCATGCCGTTCATCCTGCGCGGCGTCAGCCTGCTCGGCATCAACTCGACCGACGCGCCGAGCCCCGAGCTGGAGCGCAAGGTCTGGAGCCGCCTCGCCACGGATCTGAAGCCCGCGGGGCTCAAGGAGATGGCGAAGACGATCCCGTTCGCCGAGCTGCCGAAGACGTTCGATGACTTCATCAACGCGAAGGTCACGGGCCGGATCGTCGTCGACCTGAACGCATGAGACCGCAGGAAAAATACCGCGAATTCCACCGCCGCTCGATCGCCGACCGCGAGGGCTTCTGGCGCGAGGAGGCGAAGCTCGTCGACTGGCACAAGCCGTTCGGCAAGGTGCTGGAGTACTCGCGCCCGCCGTTCGCGAAGTGGTTCTGCGGCGGCGAGACCAACCTCTGCCACAACGCGGTCGACCGGCACCTCAAGGATCGGGGTGATCAGAACGCGCTGGTCTGGATTTCGACGGAGGTCGACAGGGTCGAGAGCTTTACCTACAAGACGCTCTTCGAGAAGGTGAACCAGGCCGCGGCGATGATGCAGTCGCTGGGCGTGAAGCGCGGCGACCGCGTCATCATCTACATGCCGATGATCCCGGAGGCCTGCTTCGCGATTCTCGCCTGCGCGCGCATCGGCGCGATCCACTCGGTGGTGTTCGGCGGCTTCGCGGCGGCGAGCCTCGCCGCGCGCATCGACGACGCCAAGCCATCGCTGATGATCACCGCCGACGGCGGCAGCCGCATGGGCAAGGCGGTGCTCTACAAGGCGCTGGTGGACGAGTCGCTCAAGCTCGCGAAGCACCCGCCCGGGAAGGTGCTGATTTTCAACCGGGGATTCGATCCCCAGCTCGCCCTGCTCCCGGAAAGGGACGTTCTCTGGTCGGCGCTGCAGGGAAAGCACGCGGGCGCTTCGGTTCCCTGCGCCTGGCTCGAATCGAACGAGCCGTCCTACATCCTCTACACCTCGGGGACGACCGGCAAGCCCAAGGGCGTGCAGCGCGACGTAGGCGGCTACGCGGTCGCGCTCGCTTCGTCCATGAAGCGCATTTTCTGCGGCGAAGCGGGCGAGGCGATGTTCACCACCTCCGACATCGGCTGGGTGGTGGGGCACTCGTACATCATCTACGGGCCGCTCATCGCGGGCATGACCACGATCATGTACGAAGGAGTGCCGGTCCGGCCGGACGCGGGCGTGTGGTGGAAGATCGTGCAGGACTACAAGGTGCGAGTGATGTTCTCCGCGCCCACGGCGATCCGCGTGCTGAAGAAGCACGATCCGGCGCTGCTGAAAAAGTACGACCTGTCCACGCTGAAGCACCTGTTCCTCGCCGGCGAGCCGCTCGACGAGCCTACGCACACCTGGATCACGCAGGGCCTGGGCAGGCCGGTGATCGACCACTATTGGCAGACCGAAACCGGCTGGCCGATCCTCTCGGCGGTGCCGGGCGTGGAGAAGACGCCGATCAAGATGGGCAGCCCCTCGTTCCCGGTCTACGGCTACGACCTGAAGCTGCTGCGCGAGGCGGATGCGAGCGAGGCGGGCACGGACGAGAAGGCGGTGGTGATGATCGAGCCGCCGCTGCCGCCCGGCTGCATGAGCACGGTCTGGGGCGACGACGAGCGCTTCGTGAAGACCTACTTCACGATGTTCCCGAAGAAGCTGCTCTACACCACCTTCGACTGGGGCATCCGCGACAAGGACGGCTACTTCTTCATCCTCGGCCGCACCGACGACGTGATCAACGTCGCCGGGCACCGCCTGGGCACGCGCGAGATCGAGGAGGCGGTCAACATGCACCCGGGCATCGCCGAGTGCGCGGTGGTCGGCGTCGCCGACCAGCTCAAAGGGCAGATGCCGATGGCGTTCGCGGTGGCGAAGGACGCCGCGCAGACCGCGACGCCCGAGGGACGCATGAAACTGGAAGGAGAGGTGATGCAGACGGTGAACAATCAGCTGGGCGCGATCGGCCGCCCCGGACGCGTCTTCTTCGTGACGCTGCTGCCGAAGACTCGCTCGGGCAAGGTGCTGCGCCGCTCGATCCAGGCCGTATGCGAAGGTCGCGATCCGGGTGATCTCACCACCATCGAGGATCCGGGCGCGCTGCAGCAGATCCGCGACTGCCTGGCGGGCAAATGAAGACGCGGCCCGTACTGACGCTGGAGGATTGCCTCAGGATCTCCGCTGCCGCGCAGCAGGAGGCGCAAAGGAACAAGTGGATCGTGGCGATCGCGATCCTCGACGACGGCGGCCACCTGCTGCACTTCGCGCGCATGGACGGCGCGACCCCGGCGAACGCGGCGATCGCCGTGGAGAAGGCGCGCACCGCGGCGATCTCGCGGCGCTCCTCCGGCAAATGGCAGGAGATCGTGAAGGGCGGGCGACCCGAGATGCTGAAGATGCCCGGCATCCTGCCCGTGCAGGGCGGCGTGCCGATCGTCGCCGACGGCACCTGCGTCGGCGCGGTCGGCGTTTCGGGCGTCCAATCGCACGAGGACGAGCAGATCGCCCAGGCCGGCATCGACGCGCTGCTGAAGCAGAAATGAAAACGGCGCCCGTCGGGCGCCGTCGTTCGTATCCTTAAGCGGGCCTACATGCCGGCGATGCCGGCCTTGGCGCATTGCTCGTCCTGGTCGCCGGTCACGCCGCTCACGCCGGCCGCGCCGATGACCTTGCCGCCGACGAAGATCGGCACGCCGCCGGGCGAGGCGATGGCGCCGGGCAGGGTCATGATCGCCGGGCCGCTCTTGGCGATCACGTCCGCGAACACGCGCGTCGGGCGCCGGTAGGTCGCCGCCGCCTTCGCCTTCATGATCGCGATGTCATAGCTCGCGGTCTGCGTGTCTTCCATGCGTTCGTAATACACGAGGCCGCCGTGCGTATCCACGATGGCGACCGCGACGTTCCAGTTGTTCTTCTGGCATTCGGCGATCGTTCCCGCGGCGATCTTCTTGGCGGCCGCGATGTTGATTGCAGGCCCGTAGCCGGGCCGCTGCTCCTGCGCCGCCGCTGCGGTGGCGAGCAAAGCGAGGCTCAGACCCAGTGCGAGTTTGCGATGCGACATTTTTCCCTCTCCCTTGTGGTTGGCGATACAGGCGGTTAACAGCGCCGCCCGCTGAAAAATTCCCAGTCTACTGCAGGACCACCACGCCGTTGGCGCGCAGGGCGTCGATGTCGGCGGGCGCATAGCCCAGGCCGGCGAGCAGCTCGCGCGCGCCCTCGCCGAGCGCGGGCGGGTCCTTGCGCTTGGGCAGCCGCTCGCCGTCGAGCGCGATCGGCAGGCCCGGGACGTGGATCGTCGCGCCGAGGGGCACTTTGGTCTCGAACAGGCCGCCCGAGGCCTTGAGGTGCGGGTCGTCGAGCAGGTCCCAGGGCTTGGCGATCGGCGCGTAGGGCAGGCCGATCGACTCGAGCTTCTTCGCCAGCTCGTCCTGGGACCACGCCTTGAAGATCTCGCCGAGGCGCGGGATCAGCCAGCTGCGTTCCTTGACCCGCTGCGCGTTGCTCCCGAGGCGCGGATCCGCGCCGAGCGCCTGCTCGCCGAATTCGCGGCAGAAGATCTGCCATTGCGTGTCGGTCACGATGCCTACGAACAGCCGCCCGCCGCCCGCGGTCTCGAAGATGTCGTAGACGCCCCAGGCCGGACGCTTCACCGACATCGGCGGCGGCGCCTCGCCGGTGATCTCGTACTGCGCCATGTGCTGCGCCACCAGCAGCGCGGTACTCTCGAACAGGGCGCTGGTGACGCGCTTGCCGCGGCCGGTGGTCTCGCGCTCGCGCAGCGCGGCGAGAATGCCGACCGCCGCGAAGGTGCCGCCCATGATGTCCACCACGGAAGAGCCGGCGCGCAGCGGACGCTCGGGCAGTCCGGTCATGTAGGCGAGGCCGCCCATCATCTGCACCACTTCGTCCAGGGAGGCGCGATGGTCGTAGGGCCCGTCCAGGAAACCCTTCAGCGAGCAGTAGATGAGGCGCGGAAACTTCTTCGACAGCGACTCGTGGCCCAGCCCGAGCTTGTCGAGCGCACCGGGCCGGAAATTCTCCGTGACCACGTCGGCCGTCCCGATCAGCTTCAGCACCAGCGCCATGCCCTGCGGCAACTTCAGGTCGACGGCGAGGCTCCTCTTGTTGCGATTGAAGACCGGGAAGAAGCCTGCGCCGGCCGCCTGCAGGCGTCGCGTGTTGTCGCCCTCGAGGGGCTCGACCTTGATCACTTCGGCGCCGAGATCGGCGAGCACGAGCCCGCAGGCCGGACCCATGACCATGTGCGCGAACTCTACAACCCGGACGCCTTCAAGCGGCAGCACGGAACCCCTTGGGCAGGCCGGCGAGGGCCATGTGGCCATAGACGGGCTCCTCGGGCAGCGCCGCGACCATGAGCTTGCGCGCCTCCAGCAGCTTCGCCATGTCCACGCCCGTCGAGAGGCCCATGCTCTCGAACATGAACACGAGGTCCTCGGTGATCACGTTGCCGCTCGCACCCGGCGCGAACGGGCAGCCGCCGAGGCCGCCCATCGAGCTGTCGAAATGCCGCACGCCTTCCTCGTATGCGGCGAGGGCGTTGGCGAGTCCCAGGCCGCGCGTGTTGTGCAGGTGCGCAGTGCGGAGCTTGCCGCCGATCTCCCTGCGCACGCGCGCGAACACGCGCCGGATCTGCGCCGGATTGGCGTAGCCGACGGTGTCGGCGAGCGAGACGTGATCGCAGAATTCGGCGAGCGCCGCGGCGATGCGCACGACATCGTCCTCGGGCACGGCCCCCTGCATCGTGCAGCCGAAGGCGGTGGAGACGGCGCCTTCCACGATCACGCCCGGGTGCGGATGCGCGGCGCACTTGCGCACCTCCTCGACCATCTGCTCGGGCGTCATGCGTACGTTCGACTCGCTGTGCTTGCGGCTCGCCGATACCGGGAAGGTGACCTTGTGCGCGCCGGCCGCGAGCGCGCGCTCGAATCCCTTGAGGTTGGGCGCCAGCGCCACGACTTCGAGCCCCGGGATGCCGAGCGCGTGCGCGACGATTTCGGCGGTGTCCGCCATCGCGGGAATGAGCTTGGGCGGCACGAAGGAGCCGACCTCGATCTCCGCCACGCCTGCCTGCGCGATGGCGCTGATCCAGGCCTTCTTGGTGGCTGTAGGCATCTGCTGGTGCGCGTTCTGCAGCCCGTCGCGCGGCCCGACTTCTCGAATGTGGATCTGTCTCATGCGGCCTCCGCCCGCTATTTTACTCAGCGGCGCCCGGCGCAAGCGCGCTCAGGCGGGCCGGCGCTCGAGCCGCAGCAGCGCGAGGCCGCAGAGCGCGCCGCCCAGAGCGAAGCCGAGCATCGCCCAGAGCGTCGCTCCCCAGCCGCCGTAGCGCGACGCCAGCCAGGCGAGCGCGATCGGCGCAAGGAACTGACCGCCCTGAGAGGCCTGCAGCACGAGTCCGTTGGCGGTGCTGATGTGCTGCGGCGTCCGCGCGTAGACGGGCAGCCCGGCGAAGATCGCGGCCGGGATCACGCCGGCGCAGAGCGAAAAGGCGAGGCAAAGCAGATAGCGCAGGCTGTCGGCCAGCCATGGGCCGAGCATGCCCGCCGAGCAGGCTGCCATGACGAGGCTCGCTGCGAGCACGAGCGGACCGCGCTGCGCGCGCCGCGACAGCAGCCATCCGCCCGCCAGGTTGCCGGGCGCGTTGACGATGACCATCAGCGCCGTGAGAAGGGCGGCGGCGGCGGCCGACGCCCCGCGCTCGTCGACGAGATAGGTCGGCAGCCAGATCATCACCGAGCTCCATTGCGCGACATAGAAAGCGAAAAGCGCGGCGAGCGCAAGGTTGCCCGGCTGCGCGAGCGTTTCGGCGATCATGCGCAGCGACGATCTGCCCGCCTGCGCGGATGCGGGCGCGTGGCGCGCCGCCAGCAGGAAGCTCGCGGCCGCGGCGAAAGCGAGCGCGGCCCAGAGGCCGCGCCAGCCCCAGGCGGCGATGATGGGCGGTGCGAGCAGCAGCGCAAGCCCGCCGCCGGCAGGCATATAGGCGCCCCAAAGGCCGAGCGCCTTGGCGCGGTCGCGCGGATTCGCCGCGGCCGACGCGATGAGCGCCGAGCCCGAGACGGTGAACATGAGAAAGCCGATGCCTTCCAGGAACCGCGAGGCGACGAGAACGAAAAAGCTCTCCGCGAGCGCGCCGAGCGCGCCCGCGAGCGCGAGCAGCGCCAGGCCGGCGAGCGCTGCCGAGCGCAGCCCGTAGCGGCTCGACAGGCTGCCGGCGAAGACGCCGAGCGCTCCGCCCGTGACGTTGAACGCCGTGGCGATGAAGCTGGATTCGACGAGGCTCAGGCCGAGCTCCGCGCGCTGCAGCGGCAGCGCGGGCGCCACCTTGGTCAGGTAGGCGCCGCAGACCAGGCCGGCGCCGAACACCGCCCATATCGAGCCCCAGCGCGTCCGCGGGGGTACGAGGGGCGCGAATGCGCCCCCTGATCCGAGCGCTACGCCGCGGTGACCGGAATCTTCAGCTCTACGATCTTCTTCGACCACTCGGCCGGGCCGGTGTTGTGCACCGAGGTGCCGTTCGCGTCCACGGCGACCGTCACCGGCATGTCCTTGACCTCGAATTCGTGGATCGCCTCCATGCCGAGGTCTTCGAATGCCAGCACTCGCGCCTTCTTGATTGCCTTGGCGACCAGGTAGGCCGCGCCGCCCACGGCCATAAGGTAGGCCGCCTTGTGCTTGCGGATCGCTTCGAGGGCCGCGGGTCCGCGCTCGGCCTTGCCGACCATCGCGACGAGGCCGGTCTGCGCGAGCATCATCTCGGTGAACTTGTCCATGCGCGTGGAGGTGGTCGGTCCGGCCGGCCCGATCACTTCGTCGCGCACGGCGTCCACCGGCCCCACGTAGTAGATGACGCGGTTGGTGAAATCGACAGGCAGCTTCTCGCCTCTCGCGAGCATGTCCTGGATGCGCTTGTGCGCGGCGTCTCGGCCGGTAAGCAGCTTTCCCGACAGGAGAAGTCTTTGGCCAGGCTTCCAGCCTTCAATGATCTTCTTATTCAAGGAATTCAAATCGACCCTGGTCGAGCTGGCGTCGGCGGACCACGTGACCTTCGGCCAGTCCTCGAGCGACGGCGCCTCGAAGTGCGCCGGCCCCGAGCCGTCCAGCACGAAATGCGCGTGTCGCGTCGCCGCGCAGTTCGGGATCATCGCCACCGGCCGGTTGGCCGCGTGCGCGGGGTAGGTCTTGATCTTTACGTCGAGCACGGTGGACAGGCCGCCCAGGCCCTGCGCGCCGATGCCGAGCGCGTTGACCTTGTCGTAGAGCTCGATGCGCATTTCCTCGACCTTGCTCTTCGGCCCGCGCGCCTTGAGATCGGCCATGTCGATGGGCGCCATGAGGGCCTGCTTGGCCATCAGCATCGCCTTCTCGGCGGTGCCGCCGACGCCGATGCCGAGCATGCCCGGCGGGCACCAGCCCGCGCCCATGGTCGGCACCGTCTTCAGCACCCAGTCCACGATCGAGTCGGACGGGTTCAGCATCGCGAACTTGGATTTGGCCTCGGAGCCGCCGCCCTTGGCGGCGACCTCGACCTCGAGCTTGTCGCCGGGCACGATGCTGGCGAAGATCACGGCCGGCGTGTTGTCGCGCGTGTTCTTGCGGCCGAAATCGGACTCGTCGAGCACCGAGGCGCGCAGAGGGTTGTCCGGATGCGCGTAGCCGCGCCGCACGCCCTCGTTGACGGCATCCTCCAGCGAGCCCTCGAAGCCCTCGAAGCGGACATTCATGCCGACCTCGAGAAACACGTTGACGATGCCGGTGTCCTGGCAGATCGGGCGGTGGCCTTCGGCGCACATGCGCGAATTGGTGAGGATCTGCGCGATGGCATCCTTCGCGGCCGGCGACTGCTCGCGCTCGTAAGCCCTGCCGAGCGCCCGGATGTAGTCGCGCGGGTGGTAGTAGGAGATGAACTGCAGTGCATCGGCGATGCTCTGCACGAGGTCGGCCTGGCGGATCGTCGTCACGGCGGCGGGGTGCTTTACAAGACTTTGAATTGGTGATTTTATCTCCTAACTAGGAGGAAATTCATGGC
>Ga0335070_10006545_pt1 | contig 13704 bp, 9 predicted proteins | sample Lox_Sample_13_FD_206722 | JGI IMG/M metagenome (GOLD analysis project Ga0335070, IMG submission 206722) | Soil microbial communities from Loxahatchee National Wildlife Refuge, Florida, United States - Lox_Sample_1.3 | ecosystem: Environmental > Terrestrial > Soil > Wetlands | place: USA: Florida...
CCCGTATGCCACCGCTCTGGCTGCGCTCAAGGACCCGATGTTCAAGCCGATCGACCAGAATACGGCGCGCTTCTACGGCCTGGTTGGGCTCGACCTTGCCTACGGCGGCATTGCCGACGATGAGGCCGAAGGCCGGCGCATTGCCGCGGCGCTGAAGGAGCACCCGATCCTGATGATGGGCAACCATGGCGTGTCGGTCAGCGCCCCGACTGTCGCCGAGGCCTTCGACCTGCTGTATTTCTTCGAACGCGCCAGCCGCACCATGATCCTCGCGTACTCGAGCGGGCAACCACTGAACGTGATGTCGCCTGAAATCGCCGCCAGGACCGCCGCGGACTGGGCCGAATACAACGACTCCGCCTTCGCGCATTTCGAGCAGCTGAAGTCGCTCCTCGATGCGAAGGACCCGAGCTACCGTCACTAGCGCGCCGCCCGTGGCTGCCTCGGCGACAATCCAGGAACGGCGCGCGAGTTTCCGTGCCCTGCATGCGTCGGGTTGCTTCCTGCTGCCCAACCCCTGGGACATCGGCGGCGCGCAGCGTCTCGAGCGCATGGGCTTCAAGGCGATCGCGAGCTCCAGTTCGGCCTGCGCCCAGGCGCTCGGACGGGAGGACTACCAGATCAGCCTGCCGCAGGCGCTCGAGCACCTGCGAATGCTGGTCGGCGCGACGCAACTGCCGGTCAATGCGGATTTCGAGAATGGCTTCGCCGCCGAACCCGAGCGCGTCGCCGACCACGTGCGGCTCGCGATCGCCACCGGCATCGCCGGGCTGTCCATCGAGGATCGCGCCGACCAGGGGCTCCACGACCCGGTGCGCGCCGCCGAGCGCGTTGCGGCTGCGAAGCAGGCCATCATCGCAACGGGCGAGGATGTGATGCTGGTGGCGCGCACCGAGGCGTATTTCGAGGGCGAGACGCGCGTGGCGCCGGTGATCGATCGGCTGCAGCGCTATGCCGCAGCCGGCGCGGATTGCCTGTACGCGCCGGGCGTGACGGATATCCGCGACATCGCGGAGATCGTGCGTGCGGTCGCACCGCTCCCCGTCAACGTGCTGCTGTACGGGCAGTCGATGCGCGTGGCGGAACTGGCCGCCGTGGGTGTACGGCGCGTGAGCCTGGGGGGCGCGCTTGCCGCGGCGTCCTGGCGCGGGTTCGACGCGGCCGCGCGCCGGTTCCTGGAGCACGGCAGCCTGCCGGTGCCGGGCTGAGGCAACGGGCTACGCGCTGTCCGGGCGCTTCGGCACCTGCATGCCGCGCGCCACGGCGGGTCGTTCGAGGAACTGCCGCGTCGCCCGCGGCACATGCACGAAGTCCTGGTACCGGAGGAGTTCGGCCGCCTGGTAGTAGGTAACCAGGTGGTTCACCCACGGAAAGGTCGCGATATCGGCGATCGTGTATTCCTCGCCCAGGATCCAGCTGCGGCTGGCCAGCCGCTCCTCGAGCACGCTCAGCAGACGGCGTGATTCGTCGAGGTAGCGGCCGAGCGGTCGCTTGTCTTCCCAGGCGCGGCCGGCGAAGCGGTTGAAGAACCCGACCTGTCCGAACATCGGGCCGACATTGCCCATCTGGAACATCAGCCATTGCAGGGTCTCGAAGCGTCGTGGGCCGCTCCGCGGCAACAGCTGGCCAGTCTTCTCCGCCAGGTACCACAGGATGGCGCCCGACTCGAACAGGGGAAGCGGTGCTCCATCCGGGCCATCGGGATCGATGATCGCCGGAATGCGGTCGTTGGGATTGAGCGAGTGGAACTCCGGGGAATGCTGGTCATTGTCTTCGAAGCTGACGCGATGCGCCTCATACGGCAGGCCGGTTTCCTCCAGCATCACCGCGACCTTGATGCCGTTGGGCGTGCCGAGCGAATAGAGCTGCAACCGGTCCGGAAACCGCGGTGGCCACTTGCGCGTGACCGGAAACGCCTCGAGCGCCGTCACGAACTCAACTGCGCATCCGCGCGCCGGACGGATCGAACGGCGGCGCGACCAGGCGCGTGGCGGCGCGGCGCTCGCCGATGATGTCCACCGCGAAGCCGTCTGTTTCCGCGGCCACCGCATTCGACACGTACCCCAGCGCGAGCGATTGGCCGACGCTGTGACCGTAGCCGCCGGAGGTGACCCAACCGACGACCTTGCCGCTGTGCCAGATCGGCTCGTCGCCGATGGCATCGGCATCGGTGGCCTGCACGCTGAGCGCGATGAGCCGGCGCTCGCCGCCCTGCTCCTTTTCTCGGATCGCCGCAGCACGGCCGATGAACTCGGGCTTGCCCAGGTCGACGAAGCGGCCGAGCCCGGCTTCGTATGGGCCGTAGATTGGCCGGAATTCGCGCGCCCAGGTGCCGAAGGATTTCTCGAGGCGCATCGCATTCAGCGCGCGACCACCGACCAGCCGCAGGCCGAACGGCTTTCCCGCCTGCACCAGCAGATCGTAGAGCGCGCGCTGGTATTCGCCCGTGACCCAGATTTCATAGCCCAGGTCGCCGGTGAAGGAGACCCGCCCGACGAAGGCCGGCACCATGCCGACATCGATCGCGCGGAAACTCATGAACGGGAAGGCCTCGTTCGACAGGTCGGTGTCGACGAGCCCCTGCAGCAGCGCGCGGCTCTTCGGCCCCGCGATCGACAGGCCCACGTATTCCATCGCGCACGGGCGCACCTGCACGCCCGACGGCCGCTGGGTGCGCTCGAACCAGCGCAGGTAATAGGATTCCGCGGCGTAGGTGCCGATCAGGAACACGCGTTCTTCCGACACGCGTCCGAGCGTGAAGTCACCGATCAGGCGGCCCCGTTCATTCAGCATCGGCGAGAGCGACAGGCGTCCGACCTTGGGCACCCTGTTCGCCATGACCCTCGATAGCCAATCGATTGCGCCAGCACCCGTCACCTCGAACTTGCCGTAGTTCGTGATCTCGATCAGGCCGACGCCCTCGCGTACCGCGCGGCATTCCGCGGCGACGTGCGCATGCGCGTTCGAACGGTGGAAGGTGATCTGCTCGCTGGGTTCGGTGCCCTGCGGCGCGAACCACAACGCGTGCTCGAGCCCGCAGTAATCACCGAACACGGCGTTCTCCGCCTGCAGCCGCTCGTAGATCGGCGAGGTGCGCAGCGGCCGCGCCGCGGGCAGTTCCTCGTTCGGGAAACGGATGCGGAAGCGCCGTGAATAGTTCTCGCGCACCTTGGCATTCGTATACGCCCGCGTGGCCCATTCGCCATAGCGCGCCACGTCCATGCCCCAGATGTCCGCGCCCGGATCGCCCTCGACCATCCAGTTGGCGAGCGCGAGGCCAACGCCGCCGCCCTGGCTGAATCCGGCCATGACGCCGCAGGCGACCCAGTAGTTGCGCAGGCCCCGGATCGGCCCGACGAGCGGGTTGCCGTCCGGCGCGAACGTGAACGGGCCGTTGACGATCTTGCGGATGCCGGCCTCGGCGAGCCGCGGGAAATGCTGGAAGCCCACCTCGAGGCTGGGCGCGATGCGCTCGAGGTCGTTGGGCAGCAGGTCCTGGCCGAAGTCCCACGGCGTCACGCGCGGCGACCAGGGCACGCAGGAGCGCTCGTAGGTGCCGAGCAGCATGCCGCCGCGCTCCTGGCGCATGTAGATCTCGCCCTCGAAATCGATGCACATGAGCTGCTCTTTCTGGCCAGCGAGCTCCGGGATGTCCTCGGTGATCAGGTACTGGTGCTCCATCGCCAGCACCGGGAGCTCCAGGCCCACCATGCGGCCGACCTCGCGCGCCCACAAGCCGCCGGCGTTGACGACGTGCTCGGCGTGCACGGTGCCCTTCTCGGTGACCACGTCCCAGCCGCCGTCGCTCCGCTGCCTCGTGTCGATGACGCGCGTCTGGCGCACGATCTCGGCGCCGCCGATCTGCGCCGCCTTCGCATAGGCGTGCGTGACGCCGAACGGATCGACGTGGCCTTCGATGGGGTCGTACAGGCCGCCGACGAAGCATTTCTCATCCATCAGCGGGCAGAGCTTCTTCATCTCGGCGGCGCCGAGCAGCTCGAGCTCCATGCCGAGGTACCGGCCACGCGCCTGCGCCATCTTCAGCCAGTCCATGCGCTCGCGCGTGCCGGCGAGCATCGCGCCGCCGGTCACGTGCAGGCCGCAGGACTGCCCCGAGATCTTCTCGATCTCGCTGTAGAGCTGGATCGTGTACTGCTGGAGCTTGGCGACGTTTGGGTCGCCATTCAGCGTGTGCATGCCGCCGGCGGCGTGCCAGGTCGAACCGGAGGTGAGCTCGGCACGCTCGATCAGCAGCACGTCCTTCCAGCCCGCCTTGGTCAGGTGATACAGGACGCTGGCGCCCACCACTCCGCCGCCGATGACGGCCACCCGCACATGTGTCTTCATGGATTGATCCTAGGTCACTGGCGGCGCGCCGCCCTCGCTCTTGCGCCGCGCGACGTAGGCATCGAGCGCCTCGACGACGGCAGGGTCGCGCGCCGGCGCGACGAATTCGTCCAGGCGCTGGTGCCAGATGGCGTTGGCTCGCTCGGTCGCGGTCTTCGCGCCGTCGTCGGTCCATGCGCCGAAGTTGCGCCAGTCGGACACCATCGGCGCGTAGAAGGCCGTGCGGTAACGTTCCATCGTGTGCGCGCAGCCGAAGAAATGCCCGCCGGGGCCCACTTCGCCGACCGCCTCGACGCCGATGTCCGCGCTGGTCGCGCCGACCGGCTGGAACACCTCGGCGAACATCTGCAGCATCTCGACATCGATGATGAATTTCTCGTACGAGGTCGACAGGCCGCTTTCCATCCAGCCGGCCGCGTGCAGGATGAAATTGCAGCCGCCGAGCAGCGCGCCCCACAGGCTCATCTGCGCCTCGTAGGCGGCCTGGGCGTCGACCACGTTCGACGCCGTGGCGTTCGACGAGCGCCACGGCAGCTTCAGGAACCGCGCCAGCTGCCCGGCGCCGAACGAGGCCTTGACGTATTCGGGCGTGCCGAACGCCGGTGATCCGGACTTCATGTCGACGTTGGAGGTGAAGCTGCCGTAGACGATGGGCGCGCCGGGCCGCGTGATCTGCGCCAACGTCAACCCGGCCAGCGCTTCCGCGTGCGCCAGCGCGAGCGCGCCGGCGATCGTCACCGGCGCCATCGCGCCGGCGAGCGTGAACGGCGTGATGATCGTCGGCTGGCCGGCGGCGGCGAAGTCGATGATGCCCTCCGACATCGGTATGTCGAGCTGGAGCGGTGAGTTCGTGTTGATGACCGAATAGGTGTACGGGCGCTGCGCGAACTGCTCCTCGGTCAGGCCATGCGCGATGCGCAGCAGCGCGAAGTTGTCGGCCACTTGCTGGTGCCCGCGCGAGAAGATGAACGGCACCTTGTCGGTCAGCAGCAATTGCGCGCGCGTGACCTCGAGATGGCGCACGTGCACCGGGATGTCCTGCGGTTCGACGCCGCTCCCCAGCACGTGGATCGCCTCGAAGCCCTGGCACAGCTTCATCAGGTTGCAGAAATCCTCGAACGTGCCGGCGCGCCGGCCGCGTTCGATGTCCATGATGTTCGGTGGCCCGGATGTGGGTGCGAACGCCACGCCGCGGCCTGCCAGCGACACGCTGCGGGCCGGGTCGAGCGCGTGCAGCGCGAAGCCGCGTGGCGCGGTGGCCAGCGACTGGGCAACCAGGCCGCGATCGATGCGCACCATCAACGTGCCCTCATCGACCTGCGCCCCGCCTGCGGCATAACGCGCCCGCGCATCGGCGGCCAGCACCTTCATGCCCTGGTTCTCGAGCAGCCCGAGCGCCGCTTCGTGGATCGCCTCGACCTGGTCGTCGGAGAAGACCCGCAGCGGCTCGAAGGGATTCTCGAGGTGCCGGTAGGTCAGCGAACGATCGACGGCTGCAGCGGGTGGCTCACCGCTGCCCGCTCGACGCCTGCTGCGGCGCGCGGCGCGCTCGTCGCGCTCATTCATTCGATACCGCCAGCCTCAGCGCCGCATCGGCGGGCGGCGCGCCCTTGCCGAACCGTTCGATCAGCCAGGAGCGGAACAATGCTATGGCCGTATCGCCGAGCGCTTCCGGGTGGGTGATCAGGTAGTAGCCGTAGCCGTCATCGAGCGTGCCTTCATAGGGGCGCACGAGGCGGCCGGCGCGGATCTCCTCGCTGAACAGGTTCTCGTCGACGAGCACGACCCCCTCGCCGCTAAGCGCGTACTGCACGGCCAGCGTGGCGGTGTCGAACACCAGGCCACGCTCGAAGTTGACCGAGCTGATGCCCGCCTGCCGCATGAACTGCGCCCACAGGTGATGGCGCGGCTGGTCGGCCAGCCGCACGTGGATCAATTCGTTCGCGGCGAGGAACGCCGGCAGGTCCTTGTCCGCGTGGCGCGCTGCCAGGGCGGGATGGCACAGCAGGTTCAGGCGCACCGGCCAGAGCAGGTCCGCGATCATGTGCGTGACGGTCGGCTTCGAATAGATCACCGCGACGTCGACTTCGGTCTGCGGCGGGCCGACACCCGAGGGGCTGACGAGGTCGATCTCCACCTCGGCGCTGGCGCGGCGGAAATCGCGCAGGATCGGCACGGCCAGCTGCACGGCGAAGCTCGGTGGCATCTGCACGCGCAGCGTGCGCTGCATCGGCGTGCCTTCGTTGCGGATGTCATCGAGCGCGTATTCGAGCCGGTCGAAGGACTTGTTGACCGCGGGCAGCAGGTGCGCGCCCGCCTGCGTGAGCACGAGCGAGTGCGGGCGCCGCTCGAACAATTGCGCGCCGATCAGCGTCTCGAGCGCGATGACGTGACGCGACAGCGCGCTCTGCGAAATCAGCAACGCATTGGCGGCGGCGGTGAAGCTGCCGTGCTTGGCCACGCCCTCGAATGCGCGCAGCGCGTTCAGGGGCAGCCAGCGGCGGCCTATGGCGGGTTTGCTCATGGTGGGCCATAGTAGCGTGCGCGCCGGGGTCGCGAAATGACCCCATGGCGCATTGATTCCATGACATTTTTCGATACGCGCATGCCAATTGTCGGGGCCGCCGGGTGGCCCGCAGCCGGAGAATGAAGCCCGATGGGAAATGATGCCGCCACACGAACCCGCGCCGAATGGGAACGCCTGGCCCGCGCGCTGCGCCCGGAGGGACGCGCGCTGATCGGCGGCGAGCCGCGTGCCGCCGCTGACGGGCGCAGCTTCGATGCGGTCAGCCCGATCGATGGACGCGTCATCGGCCAGGTCGCGCGCTGCGGCGCGGCGGATGTCGACGCCGCCGTGGCCGCGGCCCGCGCCAGCTTCGAGGCCGGGCACTGGCGGCACATGGAGCCGCCCGAGCGCAAGCGCGTGCTGTTGCGATTCGCCGAACTGATCCGCGCCGATCTCGACAACCTGGCGCTGCTCGAGACGCTCGACGTGGGCAAGCCCATCGGCGATGCGCTGGGCTCGGACGTGCCGGCCTGCGCCAACTGCATCGCCTACTACGCCGAGTTCGCCGACAAGCTCTACGACGAGATCGCGCCAACGGGGCCGAAGGACCTGGCGCTGATCCGGCGCGAGCCGCTCGGCGTCGTCGCGGCGATCGTGCCGTGGAATTACCCGCTGGTCATCGCCGCATGGAAACTCGGGCCGGCGCTGCTGGCGGGCAACTCCGTGGTGCTGAAGCCGGCCGAGCAGTCGCCGTACGGCGCCATCCGCCTGGGCGAGCTGGCGCTGCAGGCCGGCATTCCGCCCGGCGTGCTCAACGTCGTGCCCGGCTTCGGCGAGGAAGCCGGCAAGGCGCTGGCCTTGCACGCCGATGTCGACCTGGTGACCTTCACCGGATCGACCGAAGTGGGCAAGCTGATGTTGCGCTACGCGGGCGAATCGAACCTGAAGCGCGTGGCGCTGGAGCTCGGCGGCAAGAGCCCGCAGATCGTGCTGCGCGACGCCGACCTGGGAGCGGCCGCGAGCGACATCGCGTGGGCGATCTTCTACAACCAGGGTGAATCCTGCAACGCCGGTTCGCGGCTGATCTGCGATGCGGGCGTCAAGCCCGAGCTGCTGGCCGAGGTCAAGCGCGTCGCGGCGACGATCACGCTCGGCCACCCGCTCGACCCGGCCACGAAGATGGGCGCGCTGATCGACGCCGGCCACATGCGGCGCGTGCTCGGCTACATCGACACCGGCATCGCGGAAGGCGCGGAAGTCGCGCTCGGCGGCAGGCAGGCGATGGTGGAGAGCGGTGGCAACTACGTCGAAGCGACGATCCTCGACAAGGTGGGGCCGGCGACGCGCGTCGCGCGCGAGGAAATCTTCGGGCCGGTGCTGGCGGTCACGGCCGTGCGTGATGAAGCCGAGGCGCTGCGCATCGCGAACGATTCGATCTACGGCCTGGCGGCCGCGGTCTGGACGCGCGACATGGATGCCGCGCATCGCGTCTCGAACGCACTGCGCGCCGGCACGGTGTGGATCAACACCTACTTCAAGTCGGCGATGACGACGCCGTTCGGCGGATTCAAGCAGTCCGGCTTCGGGCGCGACCGCTCGCCGCACGCGATCGAGAAGTACACCGACCTGAAGACGATCTGGACCACGTATCGCTAGCGCGCGGCCGCGCCGCGTCCTAGTGGGCGGCGGCGGCGGCGTCCGGATCCAGGCCCCGGTCGGCCTGCGCCGCGGCGGCCCACTCCTTTTCGCGGTCCAGTGACCGGCAGGCGAGCAGGTACACGATCGAGGAGACCGGCAGCCCGACCAGCATGGCCAGGTCGGCGCCGCCGAGCGCGTCGGCGACCGGGCCCTTGAACTGCCGCGTGCTGAAGAACGGCACCATGGCCGCGAATCCCACGGCGTAGGCCAGCAGCCCGCGCCAGCTCCAGCGCCCGTAGATGCCGCGCGGATTGAAGATCTCGCGCACCGAGTAGCGGCACCTGCGCACCCAGTAGAAGTCGACGAGGTTGATCGCCGTCCACGGCGTGAACAGGTACAGCAGCAGCGACAGCAGTTCATCGAAGCGGTTGGCGAAGTCGGGCGACGACTCCAGCGCGAGGACGAGCGAGACCGCGAAGGCGAGTAGCAGTGCCACCACCCGCCCCTTGAGACCGGTTTTCTGCGGCCGCACGCAGTCCGCGACGCTCAGCAGCGTCAGCGAGGCGCCGTAGAAGTTCAGGCCGGTGATCGACACCAGACCGAGTATGCCGCCGGCGAGCAGCACGAAGCCGAAGCCCGGTGTCACCAGGTCTGCCGAGGCCTGCACCGCCGCGGCGACATCCGGATGGGGGCTGATCGCGGCGGCCAGCGTGCCGAGCAGCATCATCCACACGCCGCCGATGAAGGCGCCCAGGTAGGTCCACCAGAACGAGGCGGCGACGCCGACGTTGGCCGGCAGGTAGCGCGAATAGTCGCTGACGTAGATCGACCAGCTCAGCTGGTAGGCCGCGGCGGCGAAGAACTGCACCATGAACGGGATGCCCCTGAATTCGCCGAGCCGCATCAGCGTAGCGGGCATCGGGATCAGCCACAGCGCCGCGAGCGTGAAGGCACCGAGCAACGCCAGCATGAAGTAGGCGAACAGGCGTTGCACGCGGTGGATCCAGTCGTAGCCGACCGCGGCCATGGCGAGCGCCACGATCGAGAACCAGAAGATGATCGTGCCATCGGTGAAGCGGTGTGCGCCGAAGAGCTGGCGCGTCGCCTGCGCGGCGAGCACGCAGTTGAAGGCGTTGTAGCCGATGTAGGCGACCAGCGCGACGACCCACACCAGCAGTGCGCCCAGGTAGCCGAACTGCGGCCGCGACTGGATCAGCTGCGGCAACCCGAGTTGCGGCCCCTGGGTGGAATGGAAGGCCATGAAGAAGGTGCCGAGCGCACAGCCGCCGAGCACCGAGATCGTCGTCCACCACATCGACAGGCCCATCGAGACCCCGATGACGCCCACGGCGAGCGTGGCGAGATTGGCCTCGCCGGAGAACCACACCGGCCACAGGTCGCGCACCTTGCCGTGGCGTTCAGCCAGCGGCACGTAGTCGATCGATCGCGTCTCTATCGTCGGTCGCTGCCCCATTCGCTACCCCGGAGTCACTGAGTAATATTTATGATTCAATGGCATACGTGCATTATGTCATGCCATTTATACTTATATATGCTAGCCGCGCAAGCGTAACCCATCCGGGTCGTGGCAGGCAGCGAGCCTGACGATCGCCTCGTGCATGTCGCCGAGGATGTCGATCCCGAAACGCTCGCCTTCGCGGGCCAGCGCCGTCGGCACGTAGCCGGCCGCCAGGCTCTTGTCGACGCAGTGCCCATAGGCGCCGGAGGTCACATAGCCTACGGCGGCGCCGTCCTTCATGATCGATTCGTAGCCGACGGCTTCGGCCCCCGCCCCGGGGATCTCCAGGATCACGAAGCGCCGCTTCGGTCCGGCCGCGCGCTCGGCGATCGCCGCCGCCCGCCCCTTGAAGTGCGGCTTGCTGAAGTCGACGTAGCGATCGAGGCCGGTCTCGGCTGGCGTGTAGTCGGGCCGGAAATCCTTGTTGAAGGAGCCGTAGCCTTTCTCGAGACGCAGCGACGACAGGGCCCGCCCGCCGAACAGCCTGAGGCCAAAGGCGGTGCCGGCATCGATCAATTCGTCGTAGAGGGTGGCGAAGTAATCGGGCGTGGTCCAGATCTCGTAGCCCAGTTCGCCGGTGAAACCGGCGCGGACCAGCACCACCGGTGAGAATCCGAGGGCGCACTCGCGCACGTCGAAGAGCCGCAATGCCGCCGCGGACAGGTCGATGCGCGCGAGTCGCTGCAGGAGTTCTCGCGAGCGTGGCCCGGCGATCGACACGCCGCAGAGCGTCGATGCGGCCGGGCGCACGAACACGTCGGCCGGCGGCGTCGCATCGGCGAACCACCGCAGGTGATATTCCTCCGCGAATCCCGAACCGAAGATCAGGTACCGGTCCTCGGCGAGGCAGGCGATCGAGAGGTCGCCGACGATGCGGCCGGCGTCGTTCAGCATCGGCGCCAGCGCGAGCCGGCCGGGACGCGGGATGCGGCTGGCGAACACGCGATCGAGCCAGGCGCGCGCGCCCGGGCCGGTCACCTCGTACTTGCCGTAGTTGCTGGTCTCGTAGAGGCCCACGGCCGAGCGCACGGCCCGGCACTCGGCGCGCACGTGCGCGAAGGCCTCGGAGCGCCGGTACGTCGGCGTCTCGGTTGGCGCAACGCCGGGCGGCGCGAACCACAAGGCGTGCTCGAGGCCGAAGTTGGCGCCCATGACCGCGCCGGCGGCGAGCAGCCGGTCGTAGATCGGCGAGCGACGCAGCGGCCGGCCCGCGGTGAGTTCCTCGTTCGGATACGCGAGCCGGAAGCGGCGCGAATAGTTCTCCGGCACCTTCACCGCCGTGTAGCGCGGCGTTGCGAACGCGCCGAAGCGCGCGACATCCATCGACAGGATGTCCTGCCCCGGGTCGTTCTCGGCCATCCAGCGCGACAGCACGAGCCCGATGCCGCCGCCCTGGCTGAAGCCGGCCATCACCGCACAAGCCACCCAGTAATTGCGCAGGCCACGCACCGGCCCGACCAGCGGATTGCCGTCGGGCGCAAAGGTGAACGGGCCGTTCACCGCCTTGCGGATGCCGACGCGGCCCAGCGCCGGGAAGTGCCTGAAGCCCACCTCGAAGTATGGCGCCAGCCGCTCGAAGTCATCGGGCAGCAGCTGCATCGAGAAATCATCCGGGGTCTGCAGCGGGGACCAGACGACGCCGTTGGGTTCGTAGGTGCCGATCAGCGCGCCGCCGCGCTCCTGGCGCATGTAGATCTCGCCGGCATAGTCGGTGGTGTTGACGATTTCCCTTGCCCTGCCCCGCAGCTCGGGAATGTCCTCGGTCAGCAGGTAGTGGTGCTCCATCGCCAGCACCGGCAGCTCGATGCCGACCATGCGGCCGAGCTCGCGCGCCCACAGGCCACCGCAGTTGACGACGTGTTCGGCGTGCACGGTGCCCTTGTCGGTGATGACGTTCCAGCTGCCGTCGCGCCGTTGCTCGAGCGCCGTGACGCGCGTGAAGCGCTCGACGGCCGCGCCGTAGGTGCGCGCCGCCTTCACGTAGGCCTGCGTCGTGCCCGACGGGTCGCAGTGGCCGCCGTCGGCGCGCCACAGGGCGCCGCAAAAGTACGACGGATCGATCAGCGGATTCAGTTGCTGCGCTTCCTCGAGCGTGATCATGCGTGTTTCCATGCCAAGGTAGCGCGCGCGCGAACAGATCAGCCGGAGGCTGTCGAGCTCGCCCGGCGTGGCGGCGAGCATCAGGCCGCCGTTCGGATGCAGCCCGCAGGACTGGCCCGACAGCGCCTCGATCTCGCGATACAGGTCGATCGTGTACTTCTGCAGCCGGGAGATGTTGGCCTCGCCGTTGAAGGTGTGCATGCCGCCAGCCGCGTGCCAGGTCGAGCCCGAGGTCAGCTCGCTCTTCTCGAGCAGCAGCAGGTCCTGCCAGCCGATCTTGGCGAGGTGGTAGAGCACGCTGGCGCCCACCACGCCGCCACCGATGACGACGGCCCTCGCGGTTGTCTTCATTGCACGCTGCTCCTGCACAGTTCGGCCATGCCGACGGACGATTGTGGCACGAGCCCGAAGGGCCGCGCCGTGGCCTCGAGCCACTCGTGCACATGACGCGCCGTGCTGGCGGGCGCCAGCAGCAAGAGGCCCGCGGGCAGCGCAGCAAGCATCACCGGCACCTGCACCATGATCGTCGCGGCGGCCCGGCCCACGGGGAAATGCGCGGGATCGAGATCCAGGCGGCAGCCTCGGGCCAGCACGTCGAGCCTGCGCGTGCCCTGCAGCAGCACGGCCCCATGGCCGCCTGTCAGGTCGATCACCGCCGCGGGCGCCGCGTCCGGCGGCCAGAGTCCGGGCATGAGTGCAGCCGATGAATCAGGCTGTGGCGCCGCGAGCAGCAGGTAGCGTCCGGGACGGATGCACATCATCAGCCGCGCCCCATGCACCGTGACGTGGCCGATGTCGGGCAGCGGCACGCCGTGCTCGCGCACGCGACGCCCGAACTCCTCGCCGCGGGCGCGGGCGACGCAAATCTCCCGCACGTCGATCGCGCAGCGGGCGATGCGCATGCCTTCAACCGCGGACACGGCGATTCTCCGGATCGTACATGTGGGGACTGACGATCGAGACCTCGATGGACTCGCCGTGCACGGGCGAGCTGGCCTGCAGGCGTTCACCGATGCGCGCTCGCCCGTCGGCCAGCAGCGCCAGGCCCGCCCAACCCTCGAATGCGACCGCCGGTGTCGCCGAGGTCAGGTAGCCCAGGCTCAGCTTGGGTTCCGTCGCCGTCACGAGTTGCGCGCCATTGCGCAATCGCCGCGCCGGATCCACCGGGCGCACGCCCACCAGCTGCAGGCGGCCCGGTGCGGCCAGCGCCGGACGGCGCGCCAGCGCGCGACCGATGAAATCGCCGTCGGATTTCAGCAGGCGCTGGAATCCCAGGTCATCGGCGCTGGTGTTGCCGTTGAGCTCGGCACCGGTGACGTGCCCCTTCTCGATGCGCAGCGTGTTCAGCGCATCGAGCCCGTAGGGCCGGATGCCGTGCGGTGCCCCGGCCTCGAGCAGCGCCGACCACACCGCGGTGGCTGCGCCCGCCGGTACGGCGATTTCGTAGGCCAGCTCACCCGAGAAGGAAATGCGGAACAGCCGCCCGGGCAAGCCGGCGATCGTCGCGGTGGCGGCCGCCATGAACGGGAAGGCCGCATTGGACAGGTCGAGCCCGGAGGCCACCGCTGACAGCACGGCACGCGCCTGCGGCCCG
>Ga0335070_10006546_pt1 | contig 13698 bp, 11 predicted proteins | sample Lox_Sample_13_FD_206722 | JGI IMG/M metagenome (GOLD analysis project Ga0335070, IMG submission 206722) | Soil microbial communities from Loxahatchee National Wildlife Refuge, Florida, United States - Lox_Sample_1.3 | ecosystem: Environmental > Terrestrial > Soil > Wetlands | place: USA...
CGACGAACCATGGCGCGAACCCGCACACCCTCCTCCGTGGCAAGCCGTTCTGCCAACCGGCCACCGATGAAACCGGACGCGCCCGTCACTAATGCGGAAAGGCCACGAAGCTCCATGACTCCTCTCGTCCCGTTTTTGAAACAACCTCTCTTGATGCAATCCCGAGCGTCATCGGGTTTGGTAACTTTTTACGAGCCGACCCACCTATTCAATTTCCAGAATCACTTCACCGCCTTGGTTCATATATAATACAAAATGTTACCCATATCTCCCTAATAATTTGTAACCTATATCTCCGTTTGCTCGAGCTGGCTCAATGCGACAGAGCAAGAAGTCTTTCTGTATTCACGTGGTAGATTTTCTCTCTTTCGCTGTCGCTGATCGGCACGTTGTCCATGAACTGGACGGCTTCTTTCATCGATTCGAACGGATAATCCGCCGCAAATAATATCCTGTCCACCCCTAGAACCGAGCTGACGAATTGGAGCGCAGGGGGCCAGCACATTCCGCTGGTCGTCACGAAGAAATTGTTTTTGAAGTACTCACTGGGTTTCTTTTGGGCCGGAAGGGATCTTTTGCCCTCCTTCTCCCAATGATTATCCAGGCGCCACAACCAGAAAGGAATGGCTTCTCCTAAATGACCCAGGATAACCTTCACGCCCGGATATCGATCAAAGACACCGCTGCAGATCAGCCGTACGGCATGCAGGCTGGCTTCAGCTGCGAATCCCCACATGGCATTCGCCAGGGCTGGATAGGTCAAGTAGGGTTTGATCATATCGGGGGATGGCTGTTTTGGATGAAGATAGATAGGAACCCCCAGTTCTTCCGCTTTTTCGAAGATGGTCCAGAACTTTGGGTCATCGAGATAATCTCCCCGGATATGGGAATTGACCACCGCTCCCTTGAGCCCAAGATGTTTCACCGCCCGTTCGAGTTCATTCGCTGCAGAAGTTGGATCCTGGGGGGCAATAGCAGCGAAAGCGGAAAATCGTTCAGGATATTTTCGAACCGCTTGAGCGACTTCGTTATTGATTTGCTTTGCAAGGGCGGTCCCGCTTGACGAATCGAGGAGCTCGACCCCCGGGATGGAAATGGAAAGGACCTGCATATCAATCCTACTCTCATCCATTTCTCTCAGCCTGCCCTCCCCGAGATCAACAATCCGACGAACCATGTTGAGATCATGATGAACAAAATAATGCGACGGCGCCCAGTACATCCGGTCGACTTTGTTGTGCTGGTCGTCTTCAACAGCCTCCAGCCGCGGCCATTCTTTTCTTGTGCGCAGGTGCGCCAAAAGAGCGCCTGTGAGAAAGTGCTCTTCGACAGCGATTCTTTTCATCGAAGTTCCTCCGCCATTCCCTTACTTGGCCAGCATCTGCTTTATTTCCTGTACCATCTTTGAAGCTGGCAGGCCCTTTGCATCCGTTTCTTTCGCCCATTCCTCTTCAATCGGTTTTGAGATCTCTACCCATCGATTTCTCTCCACAGGGGAGAATTCAATCAATTCAATATTGGATTTTTTTGCAACCGAGACAGCGTACCCACGAGTCCCCGCCCACGCCTTTGCCTGTATTTCCTCTGCCCAGGGACTCATCTCATCGATTATCTTCTGTGTGTCGGGGGACAGAGAACTCCATGTCTTCTGGTTCATCACCGTTAAGAAAGACCCGCCCCCTGCGTTGAGCATGGTCACGTACTTAACAACTTCATTGAGCTTGAACGTCACCATCGCTTCCAGGGGGATCACTTGACCATCCGTCACTCTTTTTTCCAGATTTGTGTACATATCGGGCGCAGACACCTGGACAGGGGAAGCCCCTACGGTTTGCAATAGCCTCATCAAGATTCTCCCACCGGGGTATCCTGCCATCAGACCTTTGGCGTCCTCTATGGTTCGCACAGGCTTCGTACTCATGATGACGTTGGCGCCGGTACGGCCAGTCCAGAGGACCTTCACCTCTTTGAAGTTGATCGGCGTCAGATATTTTTCGTAGAGGGTACGGCGGATCAGGTTGCCTGTGGGATCTTCGAAACCGCCAGGGATTAAGAAAGGAAGATGGAAAACTTCGTCGAGAGGGAATTGTCCGATCACAAACGACGGAACAACCCAGGAGATATCGACGGTGCGTCTCAAAACCAGATCATAGGCTTCTCCTGCCTTGCCCAATTGTTCGGAAGGGAAAATTTTTACCTTCACCTTTCCGCTGGTCCGCTTTTCGAGCTCTTCGGCCCAAGGCACAAAAACTCCTTTGTGTTGTGGAGAACCGGGAGGAGTAGAATGGGATAATTTCAGGACGATCGGTTGAGCCGGCATCGGCGCCGCTGCAAGTGCCTGTTTCGGCACCAATGGAACCCATCCGCTGATGGCGAGGCCGCTGACAAATACGCTTAATATTAAGCAAGAGAGCATCTTATTCATTTTAACCTACCTCCTTGGCAGATTTTGTCTTGGCTCATAGAGCTACCCGCCCCACTAACCCCAGCTAGAAACCTTCGGCAGGACGTGCTCGGGCGAAACGAATATCGCTTTTTCTGGGCAGTCTTTTTCGCAGGTATAACAGGTCATACAGTCCTCAAGGTACTTTATGAACGCTCGACTGCCACATGCCATACAGCGCCGTTCTTCCTGCTCGGCTCTGTCCCTATCAAATCCCATTTTGATTTCACTGAAGTTGCGCTTTCTCTGGTCAAAAGGAAGCAAAGAGATGGCCTGCCTCGGCCTTTTTTCAACTCCTTCTCGGGGTGGCTTCTCCACGACCTTTGCTTCAATCTCTCTCCCTGCCTTTAGGTCTTTTCCCCTCAGGTAACGATCAATCGATACCGCCGCTTTTTTACCCGAAGCGATCGCTTCCACCACAGATCCCGGTCCCGTCACGGCAACTCCGGCGGCAAAGACCCCACGAAGGTTCGTCTCAAGTGTCACCGGATCAACCATGATATGATTGTTATTTGTCTTCATCTCACCGGGCAGAACAGAGAGGTCTGTATTTTCCCCAATGGCAAAAATCACCATGTCCGTTTCCATAAATCGGGTGGTTTTCTCGTCAAAGCTTGGGTTAAACCTCCTTGAATTATCGAAAACCGATAAGCAACGAACAAGCTCAATCCCCTCCATCCTCTTTCTATTACCGACCACTCTTTTCGGCCCCCAGGAGGCACGAATGGCGACACCCTCGTCCATTGCTGTCTTGATGGCTTCTTCATGGGCCGGCATTTCCTCTTTGCCCTCGAGGCAGACGATTTGGATATCTTTTGCTCCCAGACGGAGTGCCGTGAGAGACGCATCGATCGCCACATTGCCGCCGCCGATGACGACGACACGATCCTTCACCCTGATCTTTCGCTTGAGCTTAACCTCCCTTAAAAAGTCCAGACCCCACCACACATCAGGAAGTTGGGCCCCGTCGATCTCTATTTTTCTGCTTTCCTGAGCTCCGATCGCGAAAAGGATCGCTTCGTATTCGTTCTTTCGAAGCCCGTTCAGGGTTAGGTCTTTACCGAAAGTGACACCGGTTTTGAAGTCAACGCCCGTCCCCTTGATATAATCAATCTGGGCATCGAGAATGTCTCCCGGCAAGCGATATTCCGGTATGCCCGTTCTCAGCATCCCTCCGAGCACAGGCTCGGTTTCGAAGACCGTGACCGGATATCCCATTTTCACCAGGTCGTAAGCCGCAGCAAGCCCGGCAGGGCCGGAGCCAATAATTGCCGCTTTTCTGGAATAGATCTGTCGGGCCGGCTTTGCTTTTTCTTGAAGCCAGTAGTCAGCAACATAACGCTCCAGGGCATTAATGTTCACGGCTTCATCCACCTCTTTGCGAGCACACTCTTTCTCGCAGGGATGAAAACAGACATGGCCCGTAATGGCGGGAAGCGGCAAGGCTTCCCGAATAAGGTTCATCGCCTCCTCAAGCTTTCCTTCCGTCAGTAAATAGATATAGCCCCGCATATTCACCCCTGCCGGACAGGCGGACCGGCATGGAGTGATCTCCTCTTTCTCGATCACGAATTGATTCAGCCGCAGAACGTCCATCGAACAACTGTTGACGCATACCCCGCATCCAACGCACTTAGAATCGTCAATTTGCTTAATCGTCATAACCACAACCTTTCAGGACGTGAATTTGTGAGATCAAGTCATTCAACCTGGGACGCTCCCGCGGGAAACCTCAACTCGTACCGCTCCTCGAAGGGTTTTGACAAATCCGGCCACCATTCTATGGGGATCGGCAATTTGAAGGCTTTCATTTCACCCTGTTCTTGTTTCAACACCGTCCAGGCCAACCAGTCAGGGTCAACCCGATGAGGAAAGTCTTCTCTATAGTGGGACCCGCGGCTTTCTGTTCTGAAGAGCGATGCCCTCAGCACCATTTCCGCATTGAGGATCATGTTCCGAGCTTCGTGCACCATCCTCAGGTCATGACCATCGCGCGCTTTCATTTTAGGTACAAGATGGCCTCCCAGGAATTCTACCATCGTCAGCGCGGCCTGCAACCGCTGACCGTGCTTAATTTGCATAATGTAGTATGGCACCATGATGTTCTGAAGTGTTTGTGCCAGGAAACCGGGGCTGAAGCCACCGCTTCGAAGGAGAGGATCATAGATCCCTTCTCGTAATCCCGAAATTTCTTTTTCATCTATTTTCGCGTCTTTAACTTTCAAAGCGAATTCTGCCGCATGTTGGCCTGCTCGGTGTCCGGTCACCGATGCCCCCGCAAGACCGTATCCCATCGGGGCGTAACAGCTCCCGCACATTCTGGTCCCGGCGCAGTCACCCGCTGCATAAAGTCCGGGCAGAACCGACTCACATTTCGTGTTGATGAGCACCCCCCCCTGGGAGGGTTGATTTCCGACCCAGGAACCAAATTCTATTTCGACCTTACCGGCTTTGTTCACATCGAAACCGACCCGTTCAGCCAGCCAGTTCAGTCCATTGGCTTCGATTGCCTTTGCCGCTCGCTGTCTCTCCTCGGGAGTCGCAGACTCAAAATCGACGAAGATCGGTCCGCGACCTGCGTGTACTTCAAAAAGCGAGGAGATCATCCGGTGGGACTCGGTCTCATATTTCCGGGCGTACGTTGAGATGAAGGGGTTCCCTTCGGCGTTGACAAAACGATTGTAACCGCCGATAACTCCAATTCGTGCCGAAGAGAAATCTTTAAGCGTGCCGCCATCTTTTCCGCCAAACTCCTTGCCGACAATCTCCCCCCCGGCTCGGTAGCTCATGGCGTCCCCGTCCGCCGTCCAGTAGGCATCCGTCCACCCCGGAACCTTGAAGGCACCGCTTCCTGTGGCCACGACGGTTGCCTTGGCCTTGAAGGTGTAGAAGTCACGATTTCTTGTATCAAAACCGACAGCCCCCGAGACCCTGCCATCCTGTTTCAACAGGTCGGTAACCATGATCCTGTCCAGGATCCTGGCCCCGCTCTCTAATACCTTTTCTCTGAGGATGGGCATAAACGAATTCTTGACTAAGGGCATCGCATGGGAGCCTGGGGCCGGAGACCTGCCTTTCTCGGAGGCAAAAGGGATACCCCAGGCCACAAGGTCGCGGTACCTTGCATACGATTCCTTGACGATGATCTCTATCCATTCTCGATGATTCAGAAATTCCCCGATTCCGGTGATGAAATTCATCCAGGTATCGAAATCGTGTCCCCATCCCGGATGAAAGACGGCAAGCCAGGACGCCCCCATGGCGGCCCCGCCGGATTTTCCTGCGTAGGCTTTTTCCACAACGGTTACGCCCACTCTGGACTCCCTTGCCTTGATTGCAGCAAACATTCCCCCGAGCCCGCCACCGATCACCAGGACATCGGTTTCAACGACCCTCTCTGTTGCCATAACCTTCTCCTGTATCCGGTACATCGTTACACGATGAACGCTATCATCCTTTATTGTTCATGGTTCATTGTTACCCCGCCCAGGCTCTTCCTCAACCAGCCGATCCAGCCGACCAGTCCGGATGGTGAATACAACACAACCGGAATTAAGAGAACACCAAAAATAATCAGGTGTGCTTCTCCTAACGTTTGCACAAATATCTCGGAAAGGACGATCAGAAAGATGCTTCCAATGATCGGTCCGATCAGTGTGCCGGAACCACCGATGACCACTGCCATGAGGGGTTCGAAAGTCCAGACCGGCTCAAAGACGGCCGAAACATGGTGAAAATAGAAACGGTTAAAGGAATAAACCCCGCCTGCCAATCCGGCAAAGAATGCACTAATGAGCAAAGCAATGAACTTGGTCTTGAAGGTATTGATTCCCGTCACCTGAGCCGCTTCTTCGTCATCCCGAACACATACCATCGCGAGCCCGAATTTGGATTTAACCAACAAATAAGCGGAGATCATTGCCAGAACCGCTATTCCGAACCCTAAGTAGTACCGAGGGAAAACATTGAAGTTGGAAGCGAAGGTGCCGGGTAAACTCAGGGAACTCGGAAAGACATTTCCCACGACGATTCTTAATGCTTCCGCGAGCGCGACGGTGCCGATAGCGAAATAGGCCCCTCTCAAATGCAAGGTGGGCAAACCAATGACTCCGGCAAGTAGGGCTGCCGAGAGACCGCCGACCGCTATGGCAAAATAGATCGGGACCCCCGACTTCCAGAGCAAATGTGTTAACAGGACCCCGCAGCCAAAATAGGCGGCGAAGCCAAGATTAATTTGACCGGTATAACCTCCCAGGAGATTCCAGCTTTGCGAAAGAATGATGTAAACGAACAGTAAAATAAGGATATTCATCGTACTACTCCCTAAATCGACGATCAGGGGGAGCACGATAAAACATACCGCAATCATTGCAAGAATCGAGATGAACCCTGGATGAAATCTCATCCGTAAGTAAGTCTCCCTTTCCTGAATAGCCCTTGAGGTCTGAAGATCAAGATCACGATGAAGATCACCAGCGCCACCACCTGCCGATAGGGTGCCCCTACAATAAAGACTCCGACCGCCTCCAACAAACCGAGAATCAACCCGGCGGGAACAATGGCGTGGATATTTCCCTCGCCGGCAAGAATCATGACGACAAAAGCGACCAACAGCCATCTCAAACCGCTGTTTGGACTAATGGAATAACTCGATACGATGATGACGCCTGCGACTCCCGCCAGAGCGATCGCGATTCCGCTGGAAATCAAATAGGTGCGGTGAACGTTGATCCCACATAGGCTGGCCGCTTCCGCATCCTGGGTCGCTGCACGGACATGCTTACCGAATTGAGTCCGGCCAAGGACGAAATAGAGAATAACGGCGATGACAATGGCGACGGCAAATCCACAGAGACCGGTAACGCTGAGCTTGGTCCCAAAAAAATCCATCGATCTTCCGGTGAAGGGAGCAACGATACTGCGGACATCGGGCTTCCAGAAGATCGTCATGAGATTATCGACGACGTAAATGATTCCGAACGTAATGAGCATCGAACTATTCAATCGACTGCCGACGTTCGGCAACTTCAACAATGGCGAGAGGGTCACCTTATAAACCACCAGGCCGATAATGAACATGACCACAATCACCAGGGGAATGGAGAGGTACGGGTTCAACCCGTAACGTGTAAAAAGCCAATAGCTGACATATCCGCCCAGGATAATGAACGTTCCGTGGGCGACATTTAGGAATTTCATGACCCCCATCAGCAAACCGAGTCCCAGGGTGATTAGACCGTACATCGCTCCCACCAACACTCCGTATGCCATCGTCTGAGTGAACATCTCCGGTCGTTACCCCGTCTTTCCTTTCGGGTTCACACCCAGGTAGGCTTCCATAAGGCAACCATCGCCTTGCAGCAATTTCGTGTCGCCTTCCGCAACAATGCGTCCATGTTCAATAATATATCCACGGTCGGCAACGGAGAGTGCGATGCCCACATCCTGTTCAACCAGAACGATCGTTAACCTCTTCTGCCGGTTCACGTCCTGGATCACCTGAAGAATGCGTTCGACGACAAGAGGACTCAACCCGAGAGACATCTCATCGATCAGAAGAAGTTTGGGCCGGGCCATCAGTGCCCTGCCGATGGCCAACATCTGCTGCTCCCCTCCACTGAGGGTACCGGCCACTTGTTTGGATCGCTCCTCGAGAATCGGAAATAATTCGTGAATCCAGTTGACAGTGGAGGATCTGGCTCTGCTTGCTGCCTGGGTCGAGGCCCCTACCTCAAGATTCTCAAGGACGGTCATCTCAGGAAAGAGCCTTCTCCCCTCCGGCACCATACTGATCCCCAGGTCCACAATTTTATGCGCCGGTAATCGCTCAAGACGAATTCCTTCGAAGACAATGTTTCCCTCCTTCGGTTTGACCAATCCTACGATCGTCTTCATGATCGTGCTCTTGCCCGCGCCATTGGAGCCGATGAAGGTAACGATCTCTCCCCCACGAATCACGAGAGAAATGTTCCACAGTGCCTGAATGTCGCCATAAAAGGCACTGATATTGCTCGCCTCTAACATAGCGCTCTTTTCCCCAAATAGGCCTTGATCACCTGCTCGTCGCCGATGACCTCTTCGGGGGCACCGTCGGCAATTTTTCCGCCCACAGCGAGGACCACCACCCGATCTGAAATTCCCATGATGACCTTCATGACATGCTCCACAACGATTAGCCCGATTCCGGAATTCCTTATTCGTTTGACCAAATCGATCGCCTCATCGATCTCTGCCGTATTCAGCCCGGCGAACATCTCGTCCAAGAGTAATAGCTTGGGTCTGGTTGCGAGGGCACGGGCAATCTCCAATCGTTTACGGTCGACCAGACCAAGACTGGCGGCACGATGAAGACATTTGTTTGACAGACCGGTCAGTTCCAGAATCTGCTCTGACTCGGAACGAGCCTGCCGGATATGGCTGGCGGGCATACTTCCGTAAGCTCGACCGGCCATCACATTCTCGAGAGCGGTCAACCTGTTAAACGTCCTGACCAGTTGAAAGGTTCTGGCAATTCCTCTCCGGCATATTTGATAAGGAGCCAAACGGGTAATCTCTTCATCGTTGAACATGATTTTTCCCGTGTCAGGCTTTATCATCCCGGTAACCAGATTAAAGACAGTCGTTTTCCCGGCTCCATTGGGTCCGATCAGTCCCACGATTTCGTGCGGGTTCAGCGAGAAGCTCAATTCTCTGACTGCCAGCAGCCCACCAAATGATTTTGTTACTTCGTTAAATTCAAGCAGTGCCATCGTCCTCCAATGCTTCCCGAACAAATCGGTTGCTGCATTCCTTTCGTCTATCGTTGTCGCCTGAAAAAGAGACACGCTCTGGAATGAATGTGTCCGGAGCCAGAGCGTGTCCATGACTTTACCCCGTTAGAAATAATGCCTCGCTGCTCTGCAGCCCCGCGATAGCCCGATTAGCTCTTATAAAGTTCCGGTGTTCAATGCCCCGCTTGAATTTCTAATGGGGCTACGGACGGGGATAAATGAGCGATTTGGTCTTCATCTTATCCGGCCATACCAATTCTGTCTTGCCATTTTGCCATTGGGTCACCACCGGGATGGCGTCTTGACGCTTGCCGTTCGCCTGGAATTTGACTGGCCCGGTGACCGTCATGATATCCGTGGCAGCAATCGCGTCCCTTACTTTATCTCTCTTTAACGTGCCGGCTTTCTCTATGGCGGCAGCGATGACTTGAATGGAAGCAACCCCAGGTCCAATGGCATAATTAGCGTCTTCGCCGGTCTGAGCTTTCATTTTTTCATTTAGCTCTTTAACACCCGGAAAGTTGATGCTGGGGACCCAATCGGGGGACCCAATCGTATAATTCACCAGATCTCCCATCTTCGCCCAGGATTGGTCATCGGTCGCTCTATTAAAAATGATCGCCTTTGGACGGTAACCAAGTTCATTCATCTGTTTTAACATCGTAATTGCATCCGGTGGCACCGGTGCCCCGAGGAAGACCTCGGCGCCGGCATTTTTCGCCTGCATAATCAATTGGCTCATATCCGGAGAAAGCATCGCATATTTTCCTTCAAAGACAACCGACATCCCGCGAGCGGTGGCTTCTTTTGTAACGAAATTGCACAATTCCGTGACAAAATGGGTCTGTTCTACAGCCAAGGCAATCTTGGTGGGTCTTTTATCTTTAGGAAGGTTATCCAACACAGCGATAAAGCCTTTAGCGGTATCACTGTTCAATTTGCCAACGGTAAAATAGTTTTTAAAACCCCTCTCAAAAACCGAATCGATTGCAACAAGCATCGTGACAGCGGGCAATTTATTTTTCTCGAAAATGTCAGCGGTCGCGTTGATCAGAGTCGTTCCGACAACGGTGGTTGCATTATATCGTGAATTCAAAGCCTCTGCCCGGCCAATCGCCTTCTCCGGATTTGTCTCCATATCCTGGAAGACCAGCTCCAGAGGGATTTTCTTGCCGTATTCCTTCACGTAAACCCCGCCTTTCGCGTTAATCATATCTGCCCCGAGTTGATACCCGTGTTTGGAAGGCTGTCCTGTCAAAGCATCCGGGCCCGTCATGGATACAAGGGCCCCGATGATAATGCTCTTGGGAGCCTCCGCTGCGTAAGAACCAATGACCATCCCCATCACCGTCAGCATCGTTGCCACAATCACCACACCAATTTTTTTCATTTGACTCCTCCTCTAAAAGTTTGATCGTTGATTTCTCCTCCCTGCCCGGACACTTCTTTGAAGAGAGTCCAATGGCGGGAACCTTCACCTGTCGCAGAACCTGACACCTACCAGCCGACCGATCAGTCTATCTACCCGCTTTCTCCGTTCGTTGTCTGAAAAGGCCTAAGAATAGCGCAACCTTGAGCTCCTGATGAGTCTGCTGACCGGGAATGACCCGGGGAGGGGCGGGAAATAATGCGATTGCTTTCCGTCTCCTCCGGCGACAACTAAGAGAAGTTGCCCTGGCCTGCGGGTAATGGGAACAAGGCTATCATCGGTAAGGGGCCCAAGTATTTCAGTCAACTTCTCCCGTCCGCATGCCGATGGCCACACCGCCAACGGGATACGGGTTTGCTCCCAAAAGGCCCTCCGAAAATCATCCTTGCTCCACTTCGTTGAAGCAATCAAATGAGCATGCTCCGGTCCTAAAGCAATGAGGGGGTTTTGCTCCATGACCTGAGGGACGGAAGGTCCTCCCATATTCTGTAGCGGGTTGACGATGCGGCCCCACCACCGCATGTGTTCTTCCGCAGAACCACTCCAGTGATCCATATTCTCCGCTGGCGGATAGCCTGCCATGACTGTGACCACACTGTCAGAATGCTTGAAGCCTCTCTCCACATGCAAGGAGCACCAGTCTTTCGGCAGGGCACGCTCATTCTCACCGAAGACCCAACAAACATAGTCGGATGGAGAGGCCAGTGTCGATCTGTCAAGCATAGGCGGTTTGGAACCGCCGACCGCATAGGCAATCAGGTTGATCGCATAGCCGATCGACCCATTGGCATGATATCCTTTGCCCGCTGCCCCCTGTTCGCAGCCCATGCCGATCTCCTTGACGACAGGACCGTTCACAATGACAATCAACTGTGACGTTCCCGTGCCGGAGAGAGCCAATCGCCAGTTTGCCTCCGGGGTTAAGAATCCCTCCAGGGCGGCGATCAGAACCGGCATATATTCCGGACGGCAACCCGCCATGGCTGCATACACCGCGACCAGTTCGACCGTGAGTGTGCCCATGCGGGGTGGAACTTGCCCCAGAACCTCTCCTGGCTCTCGGGCTGTGTCCATCAACATCTCGTAAATACGTTCAGGGGTGGGTGGAAGAACAGGTAGGCCAAGGGACCATCCCTTCTCTATAAAATGGCGGTTCATGTCTTCGACCGTCCCGGAGAACTCCAGGACATCCGCAGGAGAGGATACCCTTTTGACCGCCGTGCCCCTGGAGGGCTGCCAATCCGTTGCGGCACTGAGAATCTGATCAAAAGCATCCTCAGCCTTCTGTCTAATTTGGAATGATGCCAGCATTCCTATCGGCGGAGGTACCTGGACAAAACAGGCGTCGCGGAAACCCTTGGCCAACGGGATCGTATTCGCGAGTTGCACGAAGGGCGATGTAACCACAGTCACCGTAGGAATGCCCAACCTTTCGAGATTAAGCTGGTCCACGACCAGCCACGTCGTACACCCTCCTCAGTCGCCCGGCGCTCCAATGACGAGATCAGGTTTGAACCCGGCGAGCTCCTCAGCAGCTGTCTTACTTGCTTCAATCGTAGGATCTGTTCGCTTTGTGCAAGGACGAACCTCCCATGCTTTAATAACCTTTACATTATTGACTCTCTCAGTGAGGAGCTCCCCAATTCGACTTAGGAACACATCCCCGTTAGGCTTTCCGTTCCAATAAAGCAGCACCGTCTTTCCGAAAAGATCTTTGGGATGTTGATTCACCGGGTCGGCTTCTATTTCCACCAATGCTTCCGGACTGACCAGCTTCCATGTTGTCTGTTCTTCGCGCTTCTCCATCCGTTCTATCCAACAGGCAAGATTGCTTCGCTTCGCTCGTAATCACAGACCTTAATCCAGAAGCCCGTTTTCGTCGTTGCGAGGAGTCCCGCCATACCGGAACAGCGAAGCAACCTCGGTTTTTGAAACTGAATGCAAACGACCTGTCTTCTCACTCTCTCTCTGTTGACCATGCGCCGGCCTGCTCTCTCACCGGGTGAGCACTTGCACGCTGCAGACCAGGCCCGTCAGATTGTGTGTGAGTCCCACTTTGGCGTCAGGAACCTGCCGCCTCCCCGCCTCGCCCCTCAGCTGCCACACGATTTCTACGACTTGCCCCACTCCAGTCGCCCCAGTCGGGTCTCCCCTGGACAACAGTCCTCCACTCGTATTGACGGGCATACGCCCACCAATTTCGGTTGCCCTTTCGTCAATCAACCTCCCCCCGTCCCCTTTGGGGCACAAACCCAGATTTTCATAATGGCATATCTCCGCGATGCTAAAGCAATCGTGGAGTTCGATCACGTCCAGATCTTCCGGCCCGCAACCCGCCATCTCATATGCTTCACGGCTCGCTTTGATCGTGAAGGCGTGAATACTCGTCGGGTCATCGGGAACATAGACCTGACTGCACAAAGCAGCCCCAGCCATCTTCACCTTCGCCTTATTTGAGTATTTATCTGCTATATCTTCAGCGCAAAGGACCAGGGCTGCAACCCCGTCGCCGGTGGGGGCACACTGGTAGAGCGTCAGAGGGTCGGAAATCATGCGCGAGCCGATCACCTCTTCCAGTGTCAATTCCTGCTGATGCTGAGAGTAAGGGTTGAGCGCGCCATGCTTATGGTTCTTGACAGAGACTTGAGCCAATTGCTCCATCGTAGTTCCATACTCTTCCATATGCCGGCGGGCAATCATGGCATACTTCGAGGGTAACGATAACAAACCCATACGTCGTTGTATTTTGTCGGTCTCCGGCAGATCCAAAATCTCCGGTCCCAACACCCCCTTCCCCATTTTCTGAATGCCGACGATCAATACCATGTCATAGATGCCCGAGCTGATCGCTTGCCGGGCTAAGATCATAGCCGTCGTGCCCCCGGCACAACCGTTATCGACATTGAAGATCGGTATCCCTGTCGGTCCCAGCGGCATCAGAATAAACTCTCCTACGGTCACCCCCATCAACACGTGGCTGCAATAGGCAGCATGGATGTCTTTCCATTGGACCCCGGCATCCTTCAGGGCATTGAGGCTGCATTCTGCACCCAAAT
>Ga0335070_10006548_pt1 | contig 13696 bp, 15 predicted proteins | sample Lox_Sample_13_FD_206722 | JGI IMG/M metagenome (GOLD analysis project Ga0335070, IMG submission 206722) | Soil microbial communities from Loxahatchee National Wildlife Refuge, Florida, United States - Lox_Sample_1.3 | ecosystem: Environmental > Terrestrial > Soil > Wetlands | place: USA...
ACTTCGCTGCCCAGGTTCGAGAAGATAGTCGCGAACTCCATCCCAATCACCCCACCGCCGACGATCGTCAGGCGTTTGGGCAGCTCGCCGATCCCGATCAGGCGGTTGCTGCTCACCACGAAGGGGTTGTGCGGATCGATGAAGTAGGGGATCAGCGGCTGAGAACCCGTCGCCAGAACGATATGGTCTGCCTCGATGCGGGTTTCTTCACCGGTATAGTGCATCTGGTATCCGTCCAGGTCCAGCTTCCCCGACCGAATTTTTACCTCTCCTGGGCGGATCACCGAAGCTTCACCCAGGTACACGTCCACGCCGTGGGCTTCGAGCAGCTCGGTCACCTCTTGCCGTGACTTGAGGATGACCTCATCCCTCCGGGCCGCGACAGCTTTGAAATCCACCTGGACGTAGTCAACCATCACACCGTATTTCGCCGCTTCGCGGACTGTCCGCGCCACTTTGGCTGCCTCAATCATGGACTTGCTGGGAGTGCAGCCCCAGTTAGTGCAGATTCCGCCTATGTAGTCGCGTTCGACCACGGCAACTTTTGCTCCCAGTTGCGCCAGGCGAACCGCGCAGGTATGTCCAGCGGGGCCGGCTCCAATCACGATCGCGGCATAGTGTGTCATTATTTCCTCCAGGTTTTACGGTGGCAGTTTTTCATGCCTCCGCCGCAGGTCTTTGCTCAATTACATATCCGATTCTATCGGCCTATCATTCTCTAATCGTTACGTGCAGCGTTACACTCTGATGAAAAGCGTGATCCCCGGGTCAAAAATGTATATAATTAAGATTGAAATTTGCTGGTTATGAACTTCACAGGCCGTCGATTTCTCTTCCCGCCTTAAGGCCGTAACGCATCCCGTAACGCTGCTCGTACACCTGCCTTGTAGAATAGCATTACAGGTGGATAGAACGGTAAATCTTCAGACTTGCCACGATCCATTTTGAGGAACCTATGTCTTCTGTCCGATCCATTTTTCAGCGAACTTGGCGCTCCCTCACCCACAGTGGCGAGTCCCCTGAATCCCATCCGGCGCCATCTCTGGCGGTGGATGACCGGGTGCGCCAGTCGCGCGCAGTGGAAGTCGATATCCCCGCGAACGATCCTCTCCTGGCCTATTTCCTCACCACTTCCGGAGCGGTTGATGTGGACCGCCTGGATTTGGAATCCCCTACCCTGGCTAAATTAAAGGAAGCCGGCTTTAAAATTACCCTCCCCCTGATCAGCCAGGGTGAACTGATCGGCCTCCTCAACCTCGGCCCCCGACTGAGCGAGCAGGAATACTCCACCGACGACCACCGCCTGCTGCACAACCTGTCGATCCAGGCCGCTCCGGCTCTGCGCGTGGCCCAGTTGGCCCGCCAGCAACAGGCTGAAGCCCTGGCGCTCGAGCGGCTCGAGCAGGAGATGCGGGTGGCCCGTATTATCCAGCAAACCCTGCTCCCCAAAGAGCTGCCCTCGATCCCGGGCTGGCAGGTGAAGGCTCACTGGCAGCCAGCTCGCGCGGTCAGCGGCGATTTCTATGACTTCATCTATTTTCCCGACGGCCGATTGGGCCTGGTGATCGGAGACGTCACCGATAAAGGTGTACCTGCGGCGTTGGTCATGGCCACCACCCGCAGTATTCTGCGCGCCGTCGCTGAGCGGCTGGGTTCTCCCTCCGAAGTGCTTGGCGAGGTCAACAATCTGCTCTGCCCGGATATTCCCCATAACATGTTCGTCACTTGCCTGTACGCCATCCTGGATCCTTCCAGCGGAAGGTTCCAGTTTGCTAACGCCGGCCACAACCTGCCCTCGCTGTGCGACTGGCGCGGGGTCAGCGAGCTGCAGGCTACCGGCATGCCGCTGGGTTTGCTGGAGGACATGGAATATCGCCAGGAGGAGGTCACCCTCACCCCGGGCGCTCGCCTGGTTCTCTACAGCGACGGTCTGGTCGAGGCTCATAACCCTCAGGGTGCGATGTTCGGTTTTCCTCGCCTTCACGCCGAGCTGGAGTGCCTATCCGAAAACCAACCCTTGATTGCCTTGCTCCTCCAAAAGCTGGAAGAATTTACCGGCTCGGACTGGGAACAGGAAGATGATGTTACTTTTGTAACCCTAGAATATCGAGAGAAACACGTGAACAATCCTGATCAAACTCAAAAATCCAACCAGGCCGCTCAGGATACCTCCCCGGGGGATGGAGAACCGATCGAGTGGAAAACCCTCGCCGATTTCGACGTACCCAGCCAGCCTGGCAATGAGCGCCTCGCTATGAATCAGGTAGCCAGCGCTGTCCAGGAGTTGAGCCTCGAAGTGAGCCGCCTTGAGCGGCTCAAAACCGCCGTGGCCGAAGCAACGATGAACGGCATGGAACACGGTAACAAATATCGCCCTGACCTGGTCGTCCACATCTCAGTGGCCCAGGCGCCGGGCTTGCTCTCCGTTCAAATCAGTGATCATGGCGGCGATCAACCTATCCCGCACACGGAAGTCCCCAATCTGGAAGCAAAATTGGAGGGGAAGCAATCTCCTCGTGGCTGGGGTCTTTTCTTGATCGAGAACATGGTCGACGAGATGCACGTCACTGCCGATGAGACCCATCATACGGTCGAGCTGATTATGAAATTGAATGGAGGCCAGGATGACAACAAAACCGTTTAGCGCTGAGTTGCATCCCTTCCCGGGTCTGGTCGTGATCGACCTGCGGGGAGAAATCAACGCTTTTGCGGAGAAATACCTGAACGATACATTTTCCGCTGCTGAAGCCAGTAATCCTGCCGCGATTTTATTGAATTTTAAAGACGTTCACTACATGAACAGCACCGGTATCGCCCTGATCGTCGGGTTGATGTCGCGAGCCAGAAAAAACCACCGTGGCCTGGCGGTGTCCGGTTTGAGCGACCACTACACAGAAATCTTCAAAATCACCCGCCTTTCAGATTTTATGACCATCTATCCCGATGAAACCGCTGCGCTTTCCGCGATGTTTCCGCAAGACCAATAAACCTGGTTGATTGTATGCCCGGCCTTATTAATTCTGCCAGTGATTGAAGAGTAAGGAGATTGAGCCATGTCTAAAGTAAACGTGAATATGAACGCCCGTCCAGTCGAAAAAAATGCCTTCGTGATCGATATCGTCGGAGAGGTGAATTCCTTTGCCGAGAATTCATTGATGGATGCCTACACGGAAGCCAGCTCGGCGGGCGCGAAAGCTATCATTCTGAACTTTAGCGGCCTCGATTACATGAACAGCTCCGGGATCGGCCTCCTGGTCACGCTCCTCATCCGTGTCAAGCGCCAGGGCCAGCGCCTGCTGGCCTGCGGCTTGAGCGATCATTACCGCCAGATCTTTGCTCTGACCCGCCTGAACGAAGCCATTTTGGAATTTCCGGACGAGCAGGCAGCCCTGGCAGACCTGTAAAGGAAGGCAGGTTTCAGATAAGCCATACTGGTATTCGATTACAAGTGGAGGAGGTTCGGTATGGAAAGTCCATCGTCGCAAAGCTCACCAGACAAATTTCGCTCTGACAAAGAGAGCCAACCGGAACGGGAGTCTTACCCTGCTCAGGATGTGAGCGGGCGCAGCGTCGACAGCGCCTGGGCTCAGCCGGTTTCCCGCCTGCGGGTGGAAAACGTTCCTCAGGGTCTGACTGACATCAACGTCCGTGATCATCAGGTGGTGAACCCAACCCATGGCTTTGGCCAGATGTGGCAGAAGACGTACCACGTTCGCCTGAGCGGCGTTAAGATCACACCGGCCGAGGTCATGCGTTACTGGAAGGCCAGCTTCCCCGCGCTCCAACCACCTGGAAATCACTTCTATCCATCCCTCGCCGGGATCCAGCCCGGCGAAATCCTGATGATTAACGCGCTGTTGCCTGTCTTTCCCGACACCCCCGGCATCATCCCCATGACCAGTGGGGTTATGGTCCTCTATTCGGACGATACCACCTTTACGGTGATGACCCCCCAGGGTTTCCCCGAATCGGGCTGGAACACGTTTTCGACCTTTGAGGAAGATGGGGTCACCATCGCCCAGATCCAGTCCCTGGCCCGCGCCAGCGATCCCGTCTACGAGTTCGGTTTTCGCCTGATGGGCGGTTCGGGCATGCAGGAAAAAACCTGGCGCCACGTCCTGACCTCTCTCGCCCGGCAATTCGGTGTCAGCGGCTCCTTCGAGATGTACAAGACTTGCGTGGATCCCAGAGTGCAGTGGAACCAGGCCAAAAATGTCTGGCACAACGCTGCCTTCCGCACCCTGGGATATATCATCGCAACGCCGTTCCGCTGGATTGCCCACCTGTTCAGGCCGGCCCGGCCATCCTGACGGGTTTTAAGGAGACACCATAATGCCATCCGAACCATCCAATTGGGCCAATCCAGTCAACCGTCTGAAGTTTCAGGGCCAGGTGCCGCCCGAGGCGATAAAGGTCAACGTCGATGGGCTAGAGCTCACCGGGCCGTTGCATGGGTTTGGCCAGCTTTGGGAGAAAAAATTCAGCGTCCGCTTGAGCGGCGTTTCGGCGACGCCCGCAGAAGTGATCCGTACCTGGAAAGAGAATTTTCCGCGCTTCTGGCCCAAAGGAAACAACTTTTATGCGCCCGTCTCCGGCCTCACCGCCGGAGATGTGGCCCTGCTTAACCTGGCGATCCCCGGCACCCGCTACCCGCTCCTTTCCACCGGCGTGATGGTGATCTATGCCGACGACGAATCCTTCACCTTTATGACCCCTCAGGGACATATGTTCTCCGGCTGGATCACCTTTTCGGCGTTCGAGGATAATGGCTGCACGGTGGCTCAGGCCGAAGCGCTCGTCCGGGCGACGGACCCGATCTACGAAATTGGCATGCGCGTGGCAGGGAGCAAGGAGGACGAGTTCTGGCAGCAAACCCTTACCGCGCTGGCCGCCCATTTTGGAGTCGCCGGCCAGGTTCAGACGCGCATCACGCTTCTCGACCCGCGCCTCCAGTGGTCTGAAGCGTATAACGTCTGGCGCAACGCGGGCGTGCGCTCTGTCCTCTACAGGCTCGGATCCCCATTCCGCCGCCTTTTCGGGGGGAAAGGTTGAAGGATGCCGTAGTCATCGGCTCCGGCCCCAATGGGCTGGCAGCCGCGATCACCCTGGCTCGGGCCGGTAGATCCGTCCAGGTCTTCGAGGGGTATCCCACCATTGGCGGGGGCACCCGTTCGTTAGAATTGACCTTTCCCGGTTTCATTCACGACATCTGCTCGGCCATACACCCCATGGGCGCGGCTTCCCCCTTTTTTCGCAGTCTCCCGCTGCGCCAGTACGGCCTCGAATGGATCCACCCCCCTGCTCCTCTGGCGCACCCGCTGGACGGCGGTGTGGTCCTCGTCCACCGCTCCGTCAAGGATACCGCCGCAGGCCTGGGCAGCGACGCTCGTCCTTACGCACGCTTAATGTCCCCCATGGTAAAGGATTGGGAAATGCTCATCGCTCAAATCCTTTCGCCGTTCCATCTTCCTCTCCATCCGGTCACGCTCGGTCGTTTCCTTCTCCAGGTGACCCGGCCCTGGATAACCCTCGCCCGGGCGACCAGATTTGCCAGCAGCGTCTTCAACGAGGAGACCACCCGGGCCCTCTTTGCCGGCATGGCCGCTCATTCCATGCTCCCCCTGGATCGCCCGGTCACTGCCGGGTTTGGCCTTGTGATGACCTTGCTCGCCCATGCCGTGGGATTTCCCCTCGCCAGGGGCGGCTCGCAAAAGATCGGCGATTCGCTGGCCACGTACCTCCGCACCCTCGGTGGACAGATCCATACCGGCCGGATGATCGCCTCTTTCACCGATTTGCCCGCAGCAGGTGCGTACCTCTTCGACGTGACCCCTCGCCAGCTTACCCGGATCGCGGGTGACCGCCTACCCCCGGACTACCGCCGCGGATTGGCTCGCTTCCGCTATGGGGTTGGCGTATTCAAGATGGATTTCGCTCTGGATGGGCCCATCCCCTGGCAGGTCCCCGAAGTAGCCTGTTCCGCCACCGTTCACGTGGGGGGGACCGCCGCCGAGATCTCGGCCGCCGAAGCAGCCGTTTGGAAAGGGGAACACCCCGAGCGGCCATTCATTATCCTCGCCCAGCAAAGCCTCTTTGACCCCAGCCGGACTCCACCGGGAAAACAGACCGCCTGGGCTTATTGTCACGTTCCCAACGGTTCGACCCGCGATATGAGCCGACAGATCGTCGGACAGATCGAGCGGTTTGCCCCCGGGTTTGAAAGTCGCATCATGGGGGTTACCACCCACAACTCACAGGAAATGGAAGCATATAACCCAAATTATATCGGCGGCGATATCAATGGCGGCGTCCAGGATCTTTTCCAGTTCTTCACCCGTCCCCTCCCCCGCTGGGATCCCTATTCCACGCCCGTTAAAAGCATTTATCTCTGCTCCTCATCTACTCCACCCGGCGGTGGGGTCCACGGAATGTGTGGTTATCACGCCGCAAGATCAGCCCTCAGGCGCACTCGCGGGGTTCCCAACAAATAAAGAGCCGGACGTTCCCGTCCGGCTCGCTGTCGCCAGTCGTATTCGGCGTCACTGTAATATTTGATTACACAACCGCCCCAACCAGGGCCAGGCTCGTTCCCAAACCGCACAGGCTGTACGCCCGCCGCCGCCAGTTCCGCTTCGGTCGATAAAATCGAATCCGCATCGAGTAAGCCAGGCACCCCAACCCGACTGCGATGATGATCAGTCCCACCCCGATCAACGCCAGAGAAAGCGCGTGTTTCACCTGAAATGCATTAGCCGCCATCCCGCCCTCCCAATTGCATCGTTGTATGATAACTGCCTCAGGTCCAATAAGCGTGCCAGGGTTTCGAAGTATATCCCCAAAAACTGGGTTTGGCAAGGAATTTATGAGTTTTTTACGGAATCGCGTCCCGCGCCAGGCGATCCACCCGCTCATTTTCCGCGTGGCCGGCATGGCCGCGAACCCAACGCCATTCGACCTGGTGGGGTTGGATCGCAACAGCCAGCGCCTGCCAGAGGTCCACGTTGGCCAGTTCGCCGCCTTTGCGCCTCCAGTTGCGTGCTTCCCAGCGCGGCATCCATTCGCAGATCCCCCGGCGCAGGTACTCTGAATCAGTATAAAAATTGACCCGGCAGGGCCGCTTGAGCGCCTGGAACCCCTTCAGCGCCGCGGTGAGCTCCATCCGGTTGTTGGTCGTATGAAGCTCGCCCCCGCTCAGTTCCTTTTCCTGGCTACCAAAGCGCAGCAGCACCGCCCAGCCGCCTGGCCCCGGGTTCCCCCGGCAGGCTCCATCGCTGTAAATGGTCACCTCGGGCAGATCGCTCACGAAGACCCTTTCTCCAGCAGCTCGCGGATCGTCGCATCGAGCTGGTCAAGGATGTACGGGATCCTATTCGGTTGGGTATCCGCGCTGAACAGTTGCAGGAAAGCGTCACCGAGCACCAACCGGGCAGATCGCCAGGAAGCCTGGGCCGGGCTGGGGCGCGCGTTGGCTGTCAGATCAGCCGCAGCCTTCCACTGCGGGTGTTCCGCAGCAAATCCCTTCAGGCTGGCGGCCGTCGATTTGCGCAGAGGCGCCCAGCTCCCTGCTTCCGCCAGACGGGCCTGCTGTTCTGGCGCTGAAATCCAACGGATAAACAGCCAAGCGGCCAGCTCTTGTTCTGCCTCCGAACGCAGGAGAAAATAAGAAGGACCATTCACCATCACCGCCGGTTTTCCATCGCGGGTAGGAAACGGTAGCACGGTCCAGACGTCCTGGTTTCCCGCATTCGTCAGCGCCGCCGTTAGTCCGGGAAGATCCTGGCTCTGCAATGTGATCAACAATGCTCGCCGGTCGAGGAAATATTCGCTGGGATCTGGGTTCCGCCCCAGCCAGATACATCCCTTGTCGAAGAGGCGCCGCAGGGTTTGAAACGCGGTTTCCATCTGCGGGGTATGGAATTTGTATGGGTCGCCGGGCTTGGCAGGGTTGAGTTGCGCATCAAAAGCCAGAGCCCAGGCAGCCGCCGTATCCGGGTCCCCATCGATCAGCCAACCCCCCATCCCGTTGTTCTCGCTGACGCCGTCCTTCATCACTGCTTTTTCAGCGGCGCATACCTGGCTCTCAAACTCATCCAGTGTGGTTGGTGGTTTCGAAAACCCCAGTTCTTTCGCCCAGGTCTGATTGTACGCCATCAGCCGCACGCTGCGCTCTGCTGGAATGCCCAGGTGCAGGCCGTTCCAGGCATCCCCCTCCCAGATCCCGGCCGGAAAATCCAGGATTTCCCTGGAGTTCATCCCATACTCGGGATCCTGGAGAAACGGCGTGAGATCCACCACCCGGTCTTGTTCGCTGTTCCACAGCAATGCCTGTTCGATCGACCCGATGATGACGTCCGGTTGCGTGGGTTTTCCAAATAATGGCGCTGCGGCTGCGAACAGATCCGCATAGCTGTCGAACCGGGTGGGAGTCACCCAAATCCCCCATGAGTTGGTCGCGTTGAATTCGCTGGTCAGCTTCTCCACCGTGGCCGACGCATTGCCTGACCAGGCATACCAGAAATGAACCTTCAACCCGTGCAGTTTCGCCGACGGGATGCTCGTCCCGGCGGGCATGGCGGGTATAGTCGTCGCACGCACCTGGCTTCGGGTTGGCGCGACCGTCCGGGTGGCCGCCGCTTTGGGGTTCACTGTGGACGTGGGTGGATTTGGCGCAGGGCTGCAAGCTACCAGGGACAGGCAAAACATGAGAGCCAACGCGCTGAGCCGCAAATCCGGCAGGAGAAAATGGTGACCTCTGATTTGAGATTTCTGCATCGATCGTTCGTCCATGAGCCCCAAGTGTACTAGAAAGTCCCCAACTTGCAAATAGCAGGCAATTTCCGAACCGGATGGTTTTGGTCTGTTTCTAATGTATAATTCTTCCTGTCATACCTTAGCTGTATCAATTGATCGCGATCCTACGATGAGAAATATCCTCCGCTTGGCTCTCGTTCTGGCATTAGCCATCCCTATCTTGAGTTACAGTACGTTTACCCCCGGCGCTTCAGGCGACCGGGTACGCACGTATACCCGGGATATCGAATTCGATTATGTAACCTGGATTCTCGATGCCCTGGCTTTAAAAACGTCTCAGGCTGCGCTGAGCCCGGATCGCTATCTCACCCAGGCCAGGCAACGCCAGACTGTCCTGGAATACATCCAGCTCACTCGCCAGCAGGCTGGCCTGGTCGCTCAGGTGACCAGCATCTATGCCAACCCGGATATCACCGATTCGAAGCAAGCCTCCCGTGAGCTGCGCCAGCGACTGGCCGGAGTTACCGCGCGTCTCGAAGAGATCACCCCGCTGACCGAGACCATCCTGCAATCTCAGATCTCCGCTGTAGTTGCCTCCCTGGGATTGACCGCTGGGGGTCAACCGGTGCCGCCGATCTGGTACCATGGCACACCTCTCCCGCTGGCATTGATCATCTCACCCCGCAAAGTCATTCACTCCGATGCGGACATCTCCCTCAAAGCAGATATGAACGTCGACCAGATGGAATCGCTGGAGGGGCAGATCAGTGAGGATTTGAACGTCTCAGCCCTGGTGGTCCCTATTGGCGGGGTTGGCGTATACCCCACCATGGTGATGCGCTCTTCAGACCTGAACTGGTTGGCGTCCACGATTTCTCATGAATGGACGCACAATTACCTGACTCTCCACCCGCTAGGGCTCAGCTACGAAAAAAGCCCTGAGCTGCGCACCATGAACGAAACGACAGCCAATATCTCCGGGAACGAGATTGGTGCGGAGGTAATCCGCCGCTACTACCCGGAATTCGCCCCGCCGCCGCGGGAAGAAAACCCTGGCACGACCAGCTTAGCGAACAATCCTGTAGCGGTCGTTAAACCCCGCTTCAGCTTCAACGCGCAAATGCACGCCATCCGCGTCCATGTTGACCAGCTTCTTGCCGCGGGAAAGGTCACCGAAGCTGAACAATATATGGATGAGGGTCGGCGGATCTTTCTCGATAACGGCTATGTTGTCCGTAAAATCAACCAGGCCTATTTTGCTTTCTATGGGGCCTATGCTGACACGCCCGTCGGCGCCGCCGGGGAGGACCCCGTCGGCCCGGCTGTCGTTAGCCTGCGCCAGCGCAGCTCCTCCTTACTCGACTTTCTCAACCGTATCTCGGTGATGACCTCCTACGAGGAATTGAAAAAGGCACTGAATCAGTAATTATTCTGAATCGAAATCCCCGCCCCCGGTGTCGCCCCCGCCAGCCAGGTCGGGTAGCTCCCGCTCGATATCCTCCGGATTCTGCCCGGCTTCCAGTCGGTTCACTACCTCGTCAAATTCCGGCCCCATTTCCTCCCCAACCTCCGAGCTCATCTGCTTCATCATCCGTCCCAGCGCTTTGGGGTCATCCTCCAGCCCCGCCAGGGCGCTCGGATCGGCCATGCTTTCCAGCCGGCTTTCTTCAGAACGCGCCACGCGAATTTTTCCGATCTTTCGTTGTACCTTGTCGCTCTGGCAATGTGGGCAGCGAACCTCTTTCTGCCCGTATTCCGCGTAGGTCATGAATAGATCGAACCGCTTTCGGCAGTTGAGACAACGAAATTCATAATAAGGCATCCCTCACCTCACGAGATCTTGAGATCAACGGGAAACGATTTTTCCTTCCCCGGCTTATCCATTATAATCAACTTAATAACCGTGAGATTGGCCATCATCGATATTTCTCGAGGAAAATGTGATGTGTATCGAGTCTCAACAAGTTGATTCCACTGCTGGAAACATCATCGCCAATCCCGAGCCTCTCCTGATTGTGATCTCTGGGCCATCTGGGGCGGGGAAAGACGCCGTGGTCAGACGTTTAATGGAAAGGTGCCCCAATCTGTACTTCGTGGTCACCGCCACCACCCGCGCGCCGCGCCCTGGCGAGGAGCATGGCATGGATTATTTTTTCGTGTCCCACGCCGAGTTCGAGCGTATGATCGCTGAAGATGAGCTTCTCGAACACACCCTGGTCTACGGGGATTATAAAGGCATCCCAAAGCAGCAGATCCGTAAGGCGATGGCCTCTGGAAAGGACGTCATCCTCCGCGTGGACGTTCAAGGGGCAGCCACGGTCCGTAGGCTCTGCCCCGACAGCCTGTCGATCTTCATCACCCCCCCCACCCAGGCCGACCTGGACGACCGTCTGCGCAACCGCAGGAGCGAATCGGACCAGAGCCTGAAAATCCGCCTCGACGCGGCCCATAAGGAACTCGACCGCCTGGACGAGTTCGATTATCTGGTCATCAACAATTATGGTCAGCTCGACCTGGCCGTCGACGCGATCCTCGACATCATCAAGGCCGAGCATATGCGCGTCCACCCACGAAAGATCTCCTTATGAACGTCCCGCCCGAAAGCCCCTATCCCCGCACCAGCTCGGACCAGCCAGAGGCTCGGTCTGCTTCGCAGCAGGCTTCCGCCATCCAGGTTCAGCGCGTCAGGCCGGTGGTCACTTACTCCCTGATCGGCGTTACCGTCGTGGTGTATCTCCTTCAGTTGTACAGCATCTCCCAATTCGGGATCGATTATCCCGCTGCCTATGGAGCAAAGGTCAACGAGTTGATCCAGGCAGGACAGCTTTGGCGGTTGATTACACCCGTCTTCCTTCATAGCACTTCCTTTTACGCCCACATCCTTTTTAACATGTACGCTCTGTACTCCCTGGGCCGCGGTCTGGAGCCAGAATACGGTCATTCCCGTTTCCTTGCCCTTTACCTGTTGGGCGGGTTTGGTGGAAATGTCGCTTCATTCATCATGACCCCCGATGCTTCCTACGGCGCATCCACAGCCATTTTTGGCCTGTTGGGCGCTGAGGCTGTCCTGGTCTACCAGAACCGCAGGTTTTTACGTAATCCCCGGTCAGTCTTTCTCAACATTATCGCGATCGCAGCGATCAATTTAATCCTCGGTTTTGTCAATCCTGGCATCGATAACTGGGGCCACCTGGGCGGGTTGATCGCTGGCACGCTCTACGCCTGGTTTGCCGGTCCGCTATGGGACGTCGAAGGGGTGTCTCCCAACCTGCGTCTCGTCGACCGGCGCCCGGTCAATTCCATACTGACTGCGGGGGTGCTGGTCTTCGCCCTGGTCGCCGCCGCAGCTTTGTACACAATCTACGCCCGGGCGCAGTAAACCATCCTCAGTCCATATTTCTTTACAGCACTCTTTGTTCCCCGGTTTGTAAGGATTTCCCATGCCATCCGACTCTCAATGTCTGATCGAAGCCCAGCACCTGGTCAAACGCTACGGCGACAAAGTCGCCGTCGATGACGTCAGCTTCGACGTCTATGCCGGCGAGATCTTTGGTTTTCTTGGCCCCAACGGCGCTGGGAAATCGACCACCATTCGCATGATCGTCGGCCTGCTCCAGCCGACTTCCGGCCTGGTGAAAGTCAGCGGGTTCGACGTCCAGGCCCAGCCTGTCCAGGCCAAATCGACCACCGGCTACGTCCCAGACGAGCCCAATCTCTACTCCAAGCTGACCGCCCGCGAGTTGCTCCGCTTCGTCGCCGACTTTTACGATCTCGACCCGGCTCAAGCCGTACGGCGCATCGATGAGCTTCTCCGCCTCTTCGACCTGGCCGAGGCCGGCGACGACCAGATCGATTCTTACAGCCATGGGATGCAGCAAAAAACCGCCCTGGCTGCGGCCCTGATGCACACCCCGCGGGTGCTCGTTCTGGATGAGCCGACCGTCGGTCTCGACCCCAAATCCGCGCGCTTGATCAAAGACATCCTCCGCCAGCTCGCCGATCGCGGATCAGCGGTTTTTCTTTCCACCCATATCCTTGAAATTGCCGAGCGCATGTGCGACCGCATTGGGATCATCCATAAGGGCCGCCTGGTCGCCGTGGGGACGATGGACGAGTTGCGCGCGATGGGCCAGGGTGAGACGACTCTCGAAGACATCTTCCTCCAGCTTACCGGCGGAGCCGAATACGCAGAGATCGCTGAGGTCTTGAAATGACCCTCGATATCCTCACCACCCCAACCGCTCATCCCCGGACTTCGATCTGGCGGTCGGTGTGGAAGCTGTTCCGCCTGCGCTGGGTCCTCTTGATCACCGGTTTTCTCCGCGCCAGGCGGCGCCGCAAGATCGGGATGATCGTCATTTTTATCCTGGTCCTGGCCGGGCTGGCCGGGATCCTGGCTCTCAGTATCGGCGCGCTCAGCCTGCTCCGCTCGCCCGGGCTGGCCCGGGTAGTCGATCTGGCCCCCCTGTACCGCATCGTCCCGAATCTGATCTTTACCTCGGCCTTCGCCGGGCTGTTGGTCACCAGTTTTGGCGTGCTCCTCCAGGCGCTCTACCTGGCCAACGATATGGATTTCCTCCTCGCCAGCCCGATCCCGATGCGGGCTGTGTTTATCACCAAATTGGTTCAGGCCATTCTACCCAACTTTGGTCTGATCAGCCTGTTTGGTTTGCCGGTCCTGGTTGGGATGGGCATCGCCAACGGCTACAACTTCCTCTATTACGTATTTTTGTTGGTTCTTCTGGTAACCGTCGCCCTGTCCGCCGCGGGCCTCTCCAGCCTGTTGGTCATGGGCATCGTACGCATCTTTCCCGCCAGGCGCGTGGCCGAAGTCCTTGCTTTTTTTGGGGCGATTATCTCTTTCCTTTGTTCGCAAAGCGGGCAGTTCACCCGCACCTTCAACTTTCCCGCCAGCCGGACCAGTCCTGACCAGGCTGTTTCAGCC
>Ga0335070_10006549_pt1 | contig 13693 bp, 9 predicted proteins | sample Lox_Sample_13_FD_206722 | JGI IMG/M metagenome (GOLD analysis project Ga0335070, IMG submission 206722) | Soil microbial communities from Loxahatchee National Wildlife Refuge, Florida, United States - Lox_Sample_1.3 | ecosystem: Environmental > Terrestrial > Soil > Wetlands | place: USA: Florida...
CCTCAGCGCAGATCATGGCCAAAGTGGTATCAGAGCCTTGTCCTGTATCACAGGCTCCGGTAAACAGGTCAACTTTACCGTCAATGTTTATTTTGACCATGGCCGCGGCAAAAGCATAAGGGGTATTAAACCAGTTAAAGATACCGCCGGACATGAAGGCATAGATCCCCATCCCTATGCCACGGTTAGCAGGGAGTTTGCCCCGCTGTTTAATATGTTCTCCAATCTTGTCCAGGCACTGGTGCAGTCCGCAGCTTTGTATAAAGGCCTGTCCGGGGACCTCATAATTGGGTGTTACCGCATTCTTGCGTCTGATTTGAAGGGGGTCCATATTCATGTCTGCGGCAAGCATATCAATTGTCGATTCACCGGCAAAATAGGCTTGTGGAGCACCAAAACCACGCAACGCTGATGTTGGAGCGGTGTTCGTATAGACCCTGTAGCCATCATAGCGGTAATGAGGCCACTTATAAGGTAGACACGAGTAAAATCCGGTGAGATAAAGTGCAGTCGCTCCCATGGCGGTATAGGCACCGCCCTCCGTAACCACTCTCACTTCTTTTGCCAGCAAGGTGCCATCTTTTTTGGCCCCCATCTTAACGTAATAATACATCGGCGTTTTCCGCTTGGTGGCGGTAAACTCTTCCTCGCGAGTAAGAATAATCTTAACAGGCCGACGTATTTTTTGTGAGAGCAAAGAAGCGCAGAACTGAGCAGAGTCCAGTTCAAACTTGCTACCGAAGCCGCCCCCTGAAGGCGGTTTGATGACTCGTACGTCACCTTCTCTCAAGCCCAGCATCCCTGCTAACAATACTTGAATATAATAGTTGGACTGGGTGGAAGTCCACACAGTAAGCTTGCCATCATAACCGAAGTCGGCAACGGCCCCATGGGTCTCCATACAGAGATGAGCCTGTGATGAGGTGTGAAATTGTTCTTCCCGTATATAATCGCACTTTCCAAAGGCTTCGTTGACATCGCCCCATTCAATACGGCGCGTCACATTGATATTGCGCTCGGCATGCTCGTGAAGTTGGGGGGCTCCTTCCTTCATTGCTTCAAGAGGGTCAAATACGGCGGGTAACGGCTCGTATTCAACATCGATCAAGTCCAAGGCTTCTTCAGCAGTGTCTTCGTCGACAGCAGCTACTGCTGCCACGGGGTCGCCGATGTAACGGACTTTCGTCCGGCAAAGTATCTCCTCATCACATAGTTCTGGAAAACGCCGCCAGGGTCCGTTTTTATGTCCCAGCGTATCCTTTCCTGTAACGATGGTCTTAACACCGATCATTTTTTCAGCTCGACGGGTGTCAATCTTAAGAATCTCGGCATGGGGGTGAGGACTTCTCAGGATTTTCCCATAAAGCATATTGGGTAAAAGGATGTCGAAGGTATATTTAGCACTGCCGGTCACCTTTGCGGGTCCATCAACCTTAATATGGGATTTGCCAATGACTGCGTATTGATCGCTCATTTTCCCTCCTTATACTCCCCATTCACCACAGCCGTCATGGCTCGGATAATGCTGTTATAACCGGTACACCGGCATACATTGCCGTCAATACATTCCCTCATTTGCTCCTCGGTAGGTTTGGGGCTCTCATCAAGGAATGCTTTCGCTGAAGTGAGCATCCCGGCGGTACAGAAACCACATTGATAAGCGCCGTAATCGAGGAAAGCCTTTTGGAGAGGATGGAATTTATCGCCGTTGGCCAGGCCCTCAACAGTAACCACCTCTGCCCCATCCGCCTGAAGGGCCAGGATGGAGCAGGATTTGACGGCCATGCCGTTTAGAATCACCGTGCAAACACCGCAGGAACTGCTTTCACATCCTCTCTTCGTCCCCGTGAGCCGCAGGTGGTTTCTCAACACTTCTACCAGAAGGGTCCTCGGCGTTATAGAAAGCTCATAAGGCTGACCATTCACGGTCAATCTTAGCTCTTTTTTCATCACGATGAGACCTCCTTCACCCCGTTAGAAATGACGCCCCGCTGGAATTTCTAACGGGGTTCAATTCAAAATTCCTTGGCCGATTCTGATATAGTCCCTTCACTCTATTGTCATTCCGGGCCTGACCCGGAATCCAGTGTTTCTGACCTGGATTCCCGCTTTCGCGGGAATGACGAATTGAGAATCGCACAGAGAAATGGTGGACGGTTTTAACGCACTAAGCTAAACCTGTTTAGCCCTGGTTAAGGCTTCTGTACCTACTCGTTTAACTAAAACCTTTACCAGTTCTTGTCGGTATTCAGCCGAGGCGTGAATATCAGATAAAGGCTCAGTCTCAGAGGAAGCTATTTCTCCTGCTTCTTTGAGTAGATTGCCCGTAATCTTTTTGCCTCTCAGTAGCTCTTCTGCCCGTTTGGCTCTCATGGGTCTCGGTGCAGAATTCGCGAGTGCTATCCGGACGTCTTTACAATGCCCATCCTTAGAGGCCAAAGTCATGGATACGGCTACTCCCACTGTGGCCATATCGTTTTCGATCACATTGAACTTGGTGTAGGCCGCACCAGTGTGGGAAGGCATGGCTGGTATCTGGATTTCACTGAGTAGTTCGCCATGTTCCAATGCCGTCTCGAAGTAATCCAGGAAGAAATCTTCAACTGACATATTTCGCTGGCCATTCATCCCGGCTATGGTTAGGCTGGCATTTAATGCGATTAGCACTGGTGCCGGGTCTCCAGCCGGGTCGCCATGACACAGATTACCCCCGATGGTCCCCCAGTTCCGGGTCTGAATGGAGGCTAAGCTATTCTCCATTTCGGCAATGACACCGAATGACTTTTTAATGACAGGTGACTTTTCTATGGCGCGGTGTGTGGTCAGGGCGCCAATTCTCAACCCCTTTTTGGCATCGGTCTGAATATAATCAAGCTCCGATATGCCTTTAATATCGATCAGATATTTGGGGTTAATCAACCCCTGCCTCATCATGATGAGGAGAGATTGACCCCCGGCAATAATCTTGTAATCATCTCGGTATTGATCCAGCAACTTGAGTGCTTCCTTGAGAGTCTTAGGAGCGAAATATTCAAAATCGTTTATCATTTCCGCTTGGCCTCCATCTTAGGCAAAAGACGTCGGTGAAGTTTTGCTCCTCAGTTTTTCTTGAAGGTTCCTGGTCAACTCTTCTCCTACTGACTTAGCTTTAGCGCGCATAATACGTTCGCCAAAAGTGGCCAGTCGGCCAACGATATTGACATTCGTCTGATAGGATACCTCGACTTCGTCTTTCGAGATTTCAGCTAAGTTGACCGTCACATCGCTTGTAAAGGTGCCCAGCTTGCCCATCGCTTCACCTCTACCCACAGCTTTTACATATTTTGGCGGGTCTACCTCTGTTAGAACGACATTGAATTTGAATCTGACGGATATCGGACCCACTGACTGCTTGACGATGCATCCGTAAGTTTTATCGTCAATGACTTCCACCTTTTCCCCTCCGGGAATGGAAGAGGCCAGTGTGCCCGGTTCAAGCAGGAAGTCCCACACCTTTTGAATAGGTGCCTTTAAAGTAAACTTCCCTTCAATCAACATTTTAGAGGAGACCTCCTCGTAAAGTATCTTTATAAATCAGCACTAAACGGATCAAAGACCCTGGTCTTAATGATCGGTATCTTAAAATTCTTTTTGGTGCCTAAGCCGAAAGCGCGATGGGCTACTGCCCTGCTCGTTCCTCTTCTCCGGCCAAGGTATCCCCGATAGTTCGTGGAATAACACAAATAATAGTGCCTGCCGACGTAAATGGCGCAGTTTTTACACAGCTTGCCCAAAAAGGGACAGATCATTTCTTTTTTTGCCAAGGCGTTAACCCTATGGGATAAATTTCATCTTTTGTAGTGACACTTTAACTTTCTTTAAAAACCCCCTACCTTCGGGAGGCTCTGAAACTTCAAATTCCAAATCACAAATTCCAAATAGATTTTACATGGCGGGTTCGTCACCCCTGCCTACCGGCAGGCAGGCGCGAACCATGAAAATTAGCCAGGATTATTCTCCCCCTTGATGGGGGAGGATGGAGGTGGGGGTGAATATCGTATGGTCCCCCCTCACCCGTCCCCTCTCCCACCAGGGGAGAGGGGATAACGGAGGTATTTTCTACGTAATCCCAAATTTCAATCTTCAATGACCGAAGGCTTTCGTTTACGATTTCCAATTTTGAGCATTGACATTTATTTGGTATTTGGTGCTTGTGATTTGGTGCTTGACTACGCTCCGTTCTCAATTTTGGACTGTAAATCTTTCAGACTGTTAGATGGGTACCTTTTTCAAAACCTCAGGGCTCTTCCAATCCTTCACCGGCTTCATCCAGTCTGCTTTTTCCACAAATGCGTCATGGGCCAACGGTACGGGTGGGTGACAAACCCATAGAGGATCAAATTCATCTTTGATTTTCAAAAGCCATTCATGGTAGTTCGGTCCATATTTTGGCCCCGTCAGATAGAGTGGCTGGTGAGGGCCCAGGAGTGAGGTATAGTAACGGTTCTTGATGTTCATTTTTGAGGTTTCCAGATAGAAATGGTCTACTCCGGTGGTATCTTCGTCCTGGTCCCAGTAGATTAGAAATTCGGAGTACCCCTGATGACCCAGTTCAAAGCTTTGGAACCAGCCCGGGTCGCCATAGTCAGGCATCAAGGGCGGCGTGTACTTCCGCTTCAGGTCAGCGTAACTTTCCCCGTGGACGACCGCCTGCGAGAGCGTCTCGATAACATAGTCGACGGAGACGTACGATCCGCACATCAGCCACATGCCGGCCGAGTCGGCGTTCTTGATCCAGGACTCGTCCGAGGGCTTGGTCGGCCTCGTAACTGCGCCGAGCTCCTTCATGATGTCGCCGATCACATTTTCGTCGTACTGCATCTGTTCTTCGGAGGTAAATCCAATAAACAAGACACGGACGATGTGGAAGTTCTTGATCGTGTCTGCATTCTCTTTTCCCCAGATTTGCCAGAATTCTTCTTTACTCTCGGCCTTGGCAATGGCCCGCCAGAAAAGAGGAACTTTCGTCACGGCACCGCCCACCTCGGCCTTTCCGATTTCAAACATGGCCTTGACTTGAGCCTCTTTACTGGGCATCTGATAGTTGACCCATTTCACGCGTTTTTCTGGAAGCGCAAGGGCTGTGTTCGGGGAAATCCCTGTTGGGACCAGACGCTCCGGCTGGAAGGGGAGAAGCTTCACAGCCATCTTCGTCACGATTCCGAGACATCCTCTTAATCCTGTATACCCTCTGAGCAATCCTCTCAGATCCGGACCAATCCCATCGCCCCAGAAAGGATCTTCCCCTACGGCCAGTGTTCCTAATTTGAGCAGTTCGCCGTCGGGAAGGACCACTTCCGTGCCGAGGATCCGCCGGTGCGGAAGGCCGATTCGGTGGCTCAACGGCGACCAGCCGTCGCCGATCAAATTGGCAATGACGGAAGCTTGGGCGCCTCCTCCGCCGATGATTACGTAGGCGCCCCGCTTCATGGCTTCTTCTTGAAGGGGAGAGTAGATGACACCCGATCCCACGACGGCATAGAAGTGTTTCTCATCGATCTCGAAGTCATTCAGCCGTTTCAGGTCGACCAACAGTTCGTTCTCCACGTGGCAATGAGACCGGGGGCCGTAAAACCCCGTGCTATACGGAACATAGGGAACCTTATAACGGTTGCACACCTTGACGATCCTCTGGACCTCTTCCGTGTTCCGTGGCAAGGTGACTGCAGCGGGGATCTTCGTCATGACCCTTTCATATCCAAGGCCGGATTCGTATCCTCCCGGCCCTGACCGATAGCCTTCGCAGATCGCAGGATCATCTGAGATGTATTTAGAGCCCACAATAGCTTCCAATGCTTTGTACGCTTCTTTGACAATAGCCATTCTTTCCTCCTTAAATATGACCATTTTTAACCCCACCCTGCCTCCCCTTAAATTAAGGGGAGGTTAGGAGGGGTTATTAAACCGAAGCCAATATGAGCTCGGAGATGTCCATCACCTTTACAGGGTTTCCCGTCTCCTTCGCAGCTAGGGCGAAATTGTTCTTGCACCAGGGGCAGGCGGAGACGAGCAGTTCGGCTCCAACGGATTTTACTTCATCCAGTCGATGTTTCGCCGAGAAAGACGCCAGTTGTGGAAAGGCCTCTTTTGTCCCGCGGCCGGCGCCGCAACAGAAAGCGTTCTCCCGTGTCCGAGGCATCTCCACGAAGTTGAGCCCCGGGATGGCCTTCAGGATGTTCCTCGGCTCGGCATACAGCCCCTCTGTCCCCCGCCGTCTCTTGAGCGGCGGGCTGACCGTGCCCATCCAACCCCGCTCCCCTTTCCAGGGAATCCAGGAATCGGCAAGTCTGCCGATACTGCATGAGTCGTGATAGGCCACCCGCGCATTCACCGGCTTGGTCGGCTTCAGGGTCCCCTTTTTGACCATCGCATCCGCAAACTCGACGAGATGCATCACCTGGAAGCCCAGGTCCCTCGTGGCTACGTCGAGCATCTTCGGGTAATCCGTCTTCCACATCCGGTAGCCCTCCGCACAGCTCAGGATCACCGTCTTCGCACCCGTGGCTTTTACGGCGTCGACGTTGCGGCGCGCCAGCGCTTGTGCTTCATCGACCATGCCCACGGAGTAGAGCGTATTCCCGCAACACCACTCATCCGGCATCAGCATGAAAGGGGTGCCCGACGCATTAAGGGTCTTAGCCGTGGCTTGGGCGATCTCAGGATTCAGGTAGGAGGCTGAGCAGCCGACGAAATAAAGGGCGTCTGCTTTGGCGGCCACCTGGATATCACCGGTTACCCATTTCTTCCTATTCTGATGGGGGGAACCAAACTGGTTGTGGGTCTTTGCGATATTCTCGGCCACCTTCTTGTGGGCGGGCATGGGACCCGCGCCATCCTTTACGGCCTTGACCCTCAACGCCTCAAGGGAGAGTTCGATCTCGAGATCGAGGTTCCTCTTACAGCCTACGTCACAGGCACCGCACAGAGGGTCCGCATAGATAATTTCCAGGAGTTTTGGAGTCCATGGAAGTCTTCCTTCAGCGACCGCCATCCCGATCCTCATCTTGCCGAAAGCGCCATAGGAATCGAAGTCATTCCACGTATTGCTCGGGCACCTCGTGCTGAAGTTGACTCCCGGCATGTAAGTATGCTCCACCCAGTAGCATCCTTTGCATTTGATGCACCGGCTCATATCGTAAACAAAATTATCCAACTGTCTTACGTCTAAGCTGACTTGCTTTTTGGGCATCTTATCCTCCTTAGAAGCACAAATTCCCGGGGTTCATGATATTCTTGGGGTCGAATACCTTCTTCAGGCGCTTCAGGGCCATGGTGTAGCTTGCAGCGCGTTCGTACATCATGCTCGCCAATTCCCCATAGGGTCTGCTGAAGAAGGCGCCCTGGTTGAGCAGAGCGAGGGCCACGTTCCGGTAGAGAGTAGCGATCCGCGACTTTTCTGACGAGTCTGCTGGATTATAGAAGAAGGTGATTTCCATATGGCAGGCGCGGTTATGTTCGATCGGCTGGATGTACATTCCGATGTCGTTAACGGGATACCCATACTGGGGAGCATTCTTTTTCACGATGTCCACGTAAACAGGAGTTGCGTTTGGTCTGGCTATAAAGAAAAGACTCTGAGAGCCGCCCTTCCAGATGTTCTTCCAATAGGTCTTACCCGCAGGCCAGGGTTTGCGAAGCAACGATAAGAGCTTTTGTCCAATGCCGGGCACCCCCGGAAGGTTGTCCTGAAGTTCCATCTTCCGAAACTCATTCCGTATGACTTGGTTCAGGAAGTTCTCCTCATAAGCGATTTTCTCCTCCGGACGGCGCAACAGCCCGCTCACCACCAGAACAAGTGTCCAGGACGGGAGAGTGGTGCGCAGTTTTTCGAAATCAACAGGCCATTTCTCTGCCACGATGGTCGCGAGATCGGTGTTGTTCAGGAGAAGACACTCCTGACCGATTCTGCGGGGCAAGATCCGGTAGAGGAACTCCTGGGCATAAGCCAGGTCATCGACCCGAGCAAGAAAGACCTTATCGATCTTGGGAATCGACTCGATCTTAAGGTTTGTCCATGTCACGACTCCCATGGTTCCCTGCGCACCTTGTAAGAACCTGTAAAAGTCTATTCCAGGCCCGGAAGGGTTTGCCCCCTTCGATGCCGAGTCAGGATAACCATTAACGCTGGCAGAGCCCATCCTGAAAATCTCGCCGGTAGGCCAGATCACCTCCATGCTTTGCATCGGTTCTCCGTAATCGTATACCGTATTCGTAGGAACTTCCCTTTCCAGATAGTCCGTCAAGACAGAGCGACCAGCAGGGGGCAAGAAAGGCATGATCATCCTCATGCCTTTCTTCTTCAGTTCCTCGGTGAGTTGTTCCCACGTGACACCCGCTTCAATCCTCACTCTCCTGTTGTCTTCGTCGATCTCCAGAATCCGGTTCAATCTGCTCAGATCCAGGATGATCCCGCCTTGTTTTGGGATGGTTGCTCCGTGAAAATGGACCCCGGAACTCACAGGCACGATGGGGAGTAACCGTTCGTTCGCAAATTGAATAATTTTCTGGATCTCCTGAGCATCTTTCGGTTTCACAACACAATTGGCCGCTCCTGCGGGGAGGAAGCTGAAGTCGGTAGAATATTTTTCCAAAACTTCTGGCTCATCGGAGAAATTCTTGACCCCTACGATTTCTATTAACTTGTCCTTATTGTCCATGGTTCGATCCCCCGTCCTCGGTTGGTTTTTCAGTAGACGTGTTCTTCCAAAAATCTCCCCTCCCCCCGGCGGGAGGGGATGAAGGGGAGGGGGGCAAAGAAGGCTTTCTTCTTGTTCACACCCACCCCTGCCTACCGGCAGGCAGGCTCGCCCTCCCCCATCGAAGGGGGAGGGAATTATGAACTGATCAGGGCGTTAGCTCGTGTTCTTTATGATCCGCTTGACCTTAGCTAAAAGGTCGAGCAGATCATTCTGGGAAAACGGTTTGAGGATCATCCCTATGGCTCTGTCCTTTTCGTTTTCAATATCTCGAAGGGTCTTCTTTCCCTTGGAGGTAATTTCAAGCAGGGTGACCCGTTCATCATTAGGATCGGACTTCCTGATGATAAAACGGTCTCTTTCCAACCTCTTTGCGATGCCCGTGATATTGGCCCCCGGAACGAGCATGATTCTGCTCACCCCGCTCATGTTGTTCCGTCCGTTCTCTGAAGCCTCCAGCACTCTAAGGACATTGTATTTTTGAAACGTAAGCCCATGACGCCTAAAAATGGCGGAGTGCGTTCTTTTGAAATTCTCTGCTGCTCTCACGATATCCATCAACACTTTTTCGGAGAGACTTAAGCCACTGACATACCCTTTGCTTTCCACTCTTGGCTCCGCAGCGCCCGCTTCATTCAAATGTCAACCTACGGCCATTTTAGCTCAGTAAAGCACATTTGCAAAAAAAAGTCAACATATTAATTATTCATATATTGACTTTTTTTCTCCGGCGGTACTTGGAGTGCTTTTCACCTTGCCCCCCCATCATGACACTGCGTCACAATATGATTTACCGCATAGACACACACAATTACTAATAGGGCCATTATTGTATAGACATCAAACTCTTCCTTAAATACCACTGGATTCCGGCTTTCGCCGGAATGACGAAAAGGGACGATGCGTCAAATTCGTCTCTCCGGCGAAAGCCGGAATCCAGTCCAGGGGTTTCAAATGCCCAGACCCTCAAATCGATGGTGTCTATATTATTATGGACTCCTTAGTATGTTGTGGTGGCTCGATTCATTGAGCCCTATTTGTGGACTTGATAAATCAAGCCCCTACAATTGTGACACAGTCTGCATTGGGGGGAGGGGCCGGGGTGAGGGGGATTCAGGATGATATTTGGCCGGAGATTATCTCGTCGCAGACTTGACCACGTCATTCGAGCTGAAGCCACTGCCTTCAACAACCTTTCCAACAGCCGCATCCACACCGAACAGGTTGGTGACTCTTACTGCCCCTTTGAGCTTGCCGGTGGTCCATCCGAGAGACAGGTTCGTATTGGGGTGAAAGACCTCCGTCCCGGGTTCAAAGACTTCGAGAGTATCTCCGACTCGAACACCGGATAATTTGCCTGCATTAAGATAGATATTGTCTCCATCGACCTTCGCCACGGTGGTGGACCAGTCCAGGAGGTCGAGCTGCCGAAGGAAACCTTCGAGGATATCGTCCAGACCCACGTCGATTGCTTTGAGCACGGCCTTCCCCCGGCAGTTTTCCCCTGTTTCCTTGGTGCCGAAGATGGGGCTTCTACCGATAAAGGTCTTCAGCGGGTTTCCGGTGGAGGCATCGACGAGACGGATCTCCACTTTCGCCGTGGCAAAGGCCACTTCCTCATCCGATGTTTCAGAGGCCTTCGAGGAAAGGAGGCTGACATCGGTTACGGTCCCGAGGGCGAATGCCTCGATCCCCAGGGATTGGTGAGCACGTTTCACCACCGATGGCTCCGAAAGGTTTTCGAATTTAAAGCCCTCTCGATTTAACATTTCTGAGACGACGGTCTTGTCCAATACGACCACTCGCTGGGTTGCCTCGAGCTTGTCAGAAAGTCTCTTGGCAACGGCCTCTCCAATCTTTTCCTCCTTGTAAGTGGTTTGATTCTCGAAGTCTAAGATGGCCACCTTTTTCTTGAGTCCCACCTGGAAGAGGGGAAGGGAAGGGCTATAGAGGGGTCTGGGAGGAGTCGAAGCGACCTTGCTTTCCGTTCCTTTCACCATGGGGGGCGTCGGGGTCGAGGGGTTCTTGGAAGAAGGGTTTTCCGGCTTTGGAGGGTTAACGCCCTTAATCGTTTCCATTCCCTCGACAGTGACGGTCTTTGTCGTCGGCAGCTTCTCTATCTTCTCCTCTTTCTTGCTTCCGAAAAGATTGAAACAGGAGGGGAGGGTGAAAAGAAAGGCTGTCGAGAAAATAAATAGGGTGACGATGAACTTCTTGCTTTGAGTCATGAACTCTGCTCACGTTCCTCCCTCATCCTTCCTCCGCTTTGGAGGGGGCAGGAGAAGAAGTTGAAATTTAGTTTTATATTACCAATTTTGATGAAGATGTCAAGTTGCGTCAATGAGATTTCTGAAAAAGCGCAGAAATCTCTGATGACAGGGATTATGGAATGGATGGTGATAATGAAGGGGGACAGTCCCTTTAGGATCTCAGAGAGACTGTCCCCATCCATGCCCCAGCCCAAAAAAAAGGGCGGCCAAAAAGGCCGCCCTTTAAACTCCCCTTTGGTTAGAAAGTGTACTGTAGTCTTGTCCTGATTGCCCAGGGGTTGTCTGCTTTCCGGTTCCCTACGATGGTTCCTGTCGCCATTCCCGTAATATCGGATCCCGGGGCTCCCGGAATACCTCCCCTGTGCTGCATTGCGACATCCAGTGCGTCTCCGGCAAAGAGGTATCCGGCACCGATAAAGAACCTGAGGTTGTTGTAAATCTGGATCTCATTGATCAGATCAAACTCCCAGCCGATGTTGCTATTATCCCTCAGCATCATAGGGGCAGTGCCTCCATTTGAGGTGATGGGACTTTGTATATACTTCACAGAGTTACCGAAAGTATCCCCATTTTTGGTGGTATCACCAATATAAAGTCCCTGGACTGTGACTTTATACCAGGGCATTAACTTCATACTGGCGTAAAGCTTGGCAAACCAGGTTCCACCGAACCCGCCTCTGCTCAGTGAGTTGTAATTAGCATTATTGGCAATACCGTAGCCTCCGGTGGCTCCAGGCTCCATGCTGTAAACAACCATTGACTCCATGTTAGACGGTCCCTGCTCTGAGCCAGGGGGAACGACATAGCTTGTATTTCTCCTTGTCAGATTTGTGGTCCCCCACGGTTGTTGCGGAGAAGCAAACTGAAAACCAGGACCCGGGACTGTGCCGGGAAGTCCAGATCCGACAAAGGTTCCCGGAAGGCCGGAACTTGAAGTCCTTCTGATATCGGCGCCCGTAGCATACATGAAAACGCTTCCGAAGTTGAACTTCTCCCATGGGTAGTCAACTTTTCCCCTGACCATCCAACCCTCATATTTGACGTCGGGGATGTTGTTGAAGGTACTGGTGGCGCCGAAGGGGAGAAAACCTGCGCCCGCGTCTCGTTTCACTCGCTCGTCAACTGAGCCGTAGTCATACACAAAGTCGAAATTCAAATTAACCGGACCTGCCTTTCCATCCGTATAAGCTCCCCACCACCACATATGGGATTTGAAAGTCCCTGGGAATTGGCCAAACTGCTGAATTGATGAACCAGGGAAGATAGTCTGCGCCGCCGACGTATCAATCACGTACAACGGATAGGTGTTCATCCTGTAAAGGAGGCCATAGGCGCCTACCGTGAAGGTACCGAGCTTGGCATTTGCATGAAGACCCCAGACATCCGCATCGTCGTCGGCAAAATCGAGGTTTTCAAGAGCCTTGGCATAAATCGGCATAATCAACACGGGATCAATCTTGATGCCGGCTGTAACCCCCGTACCATCCGAGTAGACCAGCACATTCGGCCGGATGCCAATCGGCTGGGCGCCCACCCTCAGGTTAACAGGCCAGGGGACTCCGAAGTAGGGGAGGCCGACGTCGACATAAATGTTCTTAACTTCGACCGCAGTCCGGTCAGTCGTCCAGGCGCCAAAGTTGTTTGCCTCTCTGGTCCCCCCCCCTGAATTAAATGTGCTGCCCCATCGTAAAGTGTCTATCTCAAAGTAGATGGTTCCGCTCAAATTCGGGCCCATCACCGCATCGAATTTGAGGTGGGCACGGCCTTCCCAGTGAGAGTCTGTCTTGTTCCAACCGTTAGCCTTCACGTTAATCCCTACACCTGCTGTCGAATAGTTTGCATTGGTAATTCCGTAAGTACCCACACCGGGCCCGCTGCCAGTATACTGCGGGACACCTTCGCCAATAAATGTCTGTGTATCGATGAACCCTGATGCCCTGAACTCCAATTTTGGCGCCTGGGCATATCCTATTGCACTAAACGCCAGAATGAGAAGCCCAGCTAAAGATAGGACAATTAATTTTCTCATCTCTTTTCCTCCTCCTTGTTTTTGCGATTCGTGAATCAACAAAACTCACTGTCACTACACCCCCGAAACCTTCACCTCCTTTCTGCTGGATTTGCCAAAAATCACTCCGGCAAAATTAGAAATTTCTAATTTTCAACTCTTATACCACTCCCCAAAAAACTTGTCAAGCTTTTTTTTTAGAGGACGTGTCCGTGATCGTGTCACGTGTCCGTGTTTAAAATTATTGTAAATATTTCGGCAACTTGGATAACATTTGACGAACGCGCTTGTATACCGGTAGGAGAATAGAATACTTATGTTTAGGACTATACTTCAAACCTTTGAGCAGTGGCAATTGATATTTAATCTCTCCTGCAGAGCCTTTAGTGATCCTAATACAGACGCGGTAATTCTTTTTCCATGCCCTTGATTGCCCCCTCACCCCGCCCTCTCCCCATCGGGGGAGAGGGGAAGGGTGAGGGGCGGATGTCAATTTATAAAATGCGTTTGTATTAGTATGCTGCGGCATAAATCCTTTACTACGATTTACTACGATTGTCATTCCTTCTATGTTGAAAAGCAAGTCTCATTTCACATAGAGGAAGAAATTTGTTAATGAGTCATGTATTTAAGGAGCAGAACCAATCTTTAAAATCATCCTTCTATTAGCAGACATATCC
>Ga0335070_10006550_pt1 | contig 13693 bp, 13 predicted proteins | sample Lox_Sample_13_FD_206722 | JGI IMG/M metagenome (GOLD analysis project Ga0335070, IMG submission 206722) | Soil microbial communities from Loxahatchee National Wildlife Refuge, Florida, United States - Lox_Sample_1.3 | ecosystem: Environmental > Terrestrial > Soil > Wetlands | place: USA...
AACGTCTCGAGCGCCTCTCCTCCCGTCGCCGTCGCCAGGCGATGCCGCAAGCGCATAGGCAGCACGGTCTGCACGAACCCGACATCCACGTCGCCGATGTGATTCGAAATGACCAGCACGGGGCCGCGCACGCCGCGCAGGTTCTCGCGGCCTGACACCCGCGGCCAACCCAGCAGGAACACTGCGGGGCGGACGAGCAGATACTGTGCCGTCAGTCGCACCCACGTCACCGGCCAGCGCAACGTCCAGCGTGGATAGTGAAATTCGCGCCGCTCGCCGCCTTCCCCCTGCAAGAGCTTTTCGAGATCGCCGACCGTCGACGCCGCCGCAAACTTCGTCTCGCTCAAGTCCACCGAATAACGATCCTCGAGTGCGCTCAGCAGTTCCACTCGCTCCAGAGAACTCAGGCCCAGTCCGGCTTCGAGATTCGCCTCGGCGGAAAGATTCTCGGGCGCGCGCCCGGTGATTTTCGTCAGCAGCTCCGACAACGGACTGGCCGCGCTTGCCACCGGCTGGCCTTCGAGACTGGCCGCCACCGCGTCGCGGATCACGTTCCGGCGCGGCTTCTGCGTCGAAGTTCTCGGGAAATCTTCCTCCGGCCACACGAACCACTTGCGGATTCGCTGAAACTCCGCGAGCCTCTCATTGGCGTGGCCAACGATCGTCGCCGGATCGGCGCCATGATCACCCAGAATCAGCACCGCGCAGGCTTCGGCGTTTCCTCCGCGCTCCAGCCCGACCACCACGCAATCGCGTACTTCTTTCTGCGCGCGCAATGCAGTCTCAAGATCCTCGGGATAGACATTCATCCCGGCGGGCGTGACGATCACTTCTTTCTTCCGGCCTCTGAAAAAAAGATTGCCTTCCGCGTCCAGTGCGCCGAGATCGCCCGTGCGATACCATCCTTCCTCGCCCGCGACAGGCTGCAATTCCCGTCCATTCCAGTAGGCGCTCGCGACGCCGCTTCCGCGCACCAGAATCTCGCCGTCCTCCGACACCTTGAGTTCCCGCCCCGGCAGCACTTTCCCAATCGATCCCCGGCTCGTGCGGAACGGATGATTCAGGCTGATCAGAGAAGTCGTCTCGGTAAGCCCGTAACCCTGCACGACCGCGTAGCCGAGGCGAAACCAGAACTGTTCGGTTTCCGGTTCGAGCGCCGCGCCGCCGCTGATCATCGCCAGGAACTTCCACCCGAACTGCCGGCGAATATCGCGGAAGATCCACCAGCGATGCAGGTAGTGCTTGCCTTCGGCGCGGCAAAATCGCGCCGCAAACTTTTCTCGCATTCCGTGAGCGACCAGATCACGCTCGATTTTTTGTTTCAGTGACTCGAGCATGCGCGGCACCGCCACCAGCACGGAAACGCGCTCGCGCCGGATCGTCGCTATCACTTCGCTTGGATTCAGAGTCTGCTCGAAAACCACCGTCCCGCCCAGCAGCGGAGGAAGATACAGTCCCAGAAATTGTCCGAAGACGTGGCTGAGTGGCAGCAGGTTGAGAAAGCGGATGGGATGCACCCAGCGTTCATACTTCCGATAATTCTCAATCTCGCGTTCGATCGGTTCGATGTTGGCGAGCACGTTGCCGTGGCTGATAACCACTCCCTTCGGCTCAGCGGTCGTGCCCGAAGTGAATACGATTTGGAGAGTGTCGTTTTTGTCGATCGCTGTCGCTGGATACGGAGAAGGAGAATGTCCGCCCAACGTCTCTTGCAGGTCCTCCAACAGCAGCGTCGACTCCGAGCCTTGCGCGTGGGTGCGGGAACACACCATCAGCCGCGCGTCAACTTGGGCGCGCACGCGTGCGACGAAGTCCGGGCTTGCCGCGTCATCCATCGGCACCACGGCCACGCCGCGCAGCGCGCACCCGAAGAACACGCCAACCCACGTGGCCGAGTTCGGCCCCCACAACAGAACACGATCGCCTTTGCCGACGCCGCGCTTCTCCAGTTCGCGCGCGACCCGGAAGGCGAGTTCTGCCACGTCGCCGTAGCTCCAATGGGAATGGCGGTATCCCTGGCGCTCGATGTAGGCACACTCGTCCCCGAGTCGCGTGAAGTTCTCGAAGTAGTCGAGTAGAGATCGACGTTCCATCTCTACAGATCGTAGCGCGTCACAGAGCGGCAGCGCTCGCGCACAGCCGGTTCAGGTGTGTCGCTCCTTCGCTGGTGATCAGTTGCAGGAAGGCCGAAAGATATTCGGCCCGGGGTTGGTTGCGCAATGTCGCCACGTACCAGCATCGGCGGAAGCCTTCGTCGCCCATTGAGCGCGCCACAACTTTGCCACTCTCCAGTTGCGGCGAAACCGCCCAGCGCGCCAGGAACGCGACGCCCACACCGGCCGCCGCCATCTCGACGATCGCCTCGGTCAGGGGAATCTCCATGATGCGGTACGGTTCCACTCCCGCTGGCAACATTACCTTGTTAAGCAATGTGCTTTCCTCGCGTGGCGGATACAGCAGTAGCGTCTCGCGTGCCAGGTCCTGCGGTTCCAGGCTGTGCCGCGCGGCCAGCGGGTTCTCCGGAGACATGATGACCATCATTTCGTCATTGCACAGCGGCGCTACTTGCAGGCTCTTGTGACCCGAGTTGGTGTTGATGATCGCAACATCGAGCCGCCCCGCCAGCAGTTCCTCCACCGGATTGTTGGTGGCTTCCATGTGAATGCTCAACTCAACCGAAGGAAAGCGCGCGTGGAACTTCGCCAGCAGCGGCGGCAACCAGTGATAGCACGTATAGCATTCCGTACTCAGCCGGATCAGCCCGTGCGTCTTGCCGTTCCGCGCGCGCAATTCGCACTCCGCCTGCTCCAGTTCGAGCAGAATGCGGCGCGCCGATTCGAGCAGCTTGTTGCCCGCCGCCGTGAGCGCCATCCGCTTCCCCAGCCGCAGGAAAAGTGGCGTCCCCAGCCGCTCTTCAGCGTCTCGCAGTTGATGGCTTAGCGCCGATTGCGTCACATGCAGACGCTTGCTGGCCGCGGTTACGCTCTCTTCCTCCGCCACGGCCGCCAGCAATTTCAGGTGTCGAATCTCCAGACTCACATCCATGACTTATGACCGCCCTTCATCGCCGCGATGAGAACAAACCATAGATCAGTTCCGCGGGTGCGCCTGTCCAATCTCTATGTACGCCTCATCCATTTGACGGCAAGAAACGGAGCGCGGAAACAAAACTTTCGCTCCAAGCTTGCCGTGAGTTACAGGCTCGACCAACACTTAGGAGGATGTATGAAGTCTGTTGCACGTTCGTTCACATTGTTGTTGATGGTTGTTGTTGTGTCGCTCGCGGCTTCGGCCCAGTCCCAGCCTTCCCCGTCGGTCATTAAGGTGAACATTCCGTTCGACTTTGTGGTGGGCGGCCAGTCGTTTCCAGCCGGACAGTACTCCATCTCCCAGCCGCTGCAACATTTCATCGTGCTGCGCGATGCCAGGAATCAGCCGGTCGCTTCCGTCTTTACCCATTCGGTCGTTTCTCTAAATCCTGCGGAACTTCCCAAGCTTCGGTTTGAAGTCTCGGGCGGCCGTCATCTGCTCTCGGAGGTATGGCAGAGCGGCGATCGATCGGGCGAGCAACTCGCACATGCCAGGCGCAGTCTCGGCTCGACCCAAGTTGCGGAAACCAAGGCGGCCCCAGCCGGCCAGCCTTGAAACATAACGATTCAACCGAAAAGGGGGAAGTCGATGAGCACCGTAGAAAGGGTCATCAATGTGGCGGCGGACTCGAGCCATCTGCAGCAGGTAGTCCAGTCCGCCGAGCAAGAGCTGATCCAGCTTCTTGAACAGCGCTCCCAGACCGTCAAGCGCATCGGCACAATCAAGCAGACGCTCGTCGGTCTGGCAAAAGTCTTCGGCGATTCCGTTCTCACCCCGGAACTGCTCAAGCTTCTCGGCCACGGCACTCCGCGCAAGCAGCCCGGCTTCACGCGAGCCTGTCGCCTCGTTCTGATGGAGTCCAGCTGCCCGCTTGATGCGCGCCACGGATGTCGCGAACTCCAGAAGAAGTTTCCGGAGCTCTTCGGCCGACACAAAGATCCCGTGGCCTCGGTTACGACCGTCTTTAACCGGCTGGTTGGATATTCGGAGGCGCGGTCCTTCATTGGCGCAAACGGCAGGCGCATGTGGCAGTGGGTCGCGGAGCCGGGAGCCATTCGTCTCTCCCGGCACATGCCACCCCTGCAGGAAGGGCTCGCTGCGCCCGCCGAATCACTCCGCCAGTAGATTCGCTGCGACTGGCATTTTCCTGGATGGACGGTGTTCCCCCGCCGTCCATCTTTAATTGTCGCGTTTTTCCCCCACCCGCTCGAAAATTCGACAGCCTTGTCCTTCAACTTGCTCGCAGCCGGGTTTCATAGCACAATTCCCAAGCGTTTTTTCAAATACGCTCTCTTGTGCCCTGCCGCCCGATCCATCGATGGCTGTTTGGAATTGCAATCTGCTCCTTGCTGTCGGCGATCGCCTGCCAGCCTCCGCCGCAAAACGGAGAATCCGGCGAGTCGCGCGCCACGACCGCCGAATCGAAGTCGCCCGCCACCGGGCCGATTCGCGACCTCACCCAGGATGAAGCCGCCGGCGGACACGTCTTGCAGAAGCACGTCGCCCAGACCGATGATCAGCTTCGTGAACGCCTGCGCCGCGAGCGGAATATCTCGGGCGCCTCGACTTACACCGACCGCGCCACCGCCGAGCGCGTGATTGGAGCCGCCATCGCCCAGAATCACGATCGCATCCAACGCTGGCTGAATCGTCCAGGCGGACATCCGAACCTGACGCTCGATTACTCCACCAACCAGCCCATTGGACGAACCATCAATCGCGGCGACAGCCAGTCTCGGCCCTGCTCACTCGCCTTAGTCGTTCTCAAATATGCCGAGCCAGGTTATTACGTTCTGACATCCTATCCGGAGTGTCGCTGATGAGTGCCAACCCCTCCAATCCGAAAAAAGAAGTTACCCCTGCGAACTTTCCCGCGCTGCGCTCTTTTTTGCGCGGCTATTTCCATGAAGATGTTGCCGACGAATACGGAACTCCCACCGAGGCTGCGGAACAGTTTTGCGAGGATGCCGAAACCGACGAGCGTACCGCTGTCGCCCACGAATGGACGCAGTTGATTCACGCGCTGGAGGGACAGTCTCTCGCGGAGATCAATAAAGCTCTCACCACGAAGCTTGGCGGCTCAGTGCGCCTGAGCGAAGAAGAATTTCAGCAGGTCACGCAGGTGTTCGCACGCTGCTTGTCAGTCAAGCACAGGCACTAACGACAAAAAGCGAGCTGGAAAGGCTCGCTGTTCGGTCTTAAAGATCGGGCTCCTGGCCCCTTCATCCCGAATAGCGGATCTTACCTTCTCCGCCAATTCCGTTGTGATCTCCGATACACTGTGCACAGAACTCGCATGGACAGCCGCCTGTTGTAGAACTTCCTGTTCCGCATTCCCCTTTAGCAACAAAATCGCAGTCGGCGACGACGTCATTGCAACGCAGTACTTTTGCCAGAGATGCCTTCAATTGGCCGGCGGGGAGTTTACCATGGACAGCGGAAGTGCTCCCCGGGTTATGCTCTTGCCATGGACGAAGCCCCTTCCCCGGCAGCAATTACGATCCGCCCCGCTATTTCAGCAGATGCTGACGCAATCGCCCGCATGTTCCTCGAGAGTGCCGAGTATCACGCCAGCCTCGATCCTGAACGCTATTCATCTCCCGCAATTGAGATGATTTCGACTCGCTACCGCGAGGGGCGGCAGCATTCGACCGACGCTGGCGAGAGCATCACGCTGGTCGCCGAGCTTCGCGGTGAGGTCGTTGGATTTATCGACGCCCGACTCGAGCAATCGCCCGACCCGATGCACCGGGAAATTACTTACTGCCACATGGCGGAGTTCGCGGTAAGTGACCGCCACCAGAATCAAGGTATTGGTCAACGACTGCTTCAGGCGGCTGAAGAGTGGGGGCAGCGGCTGGGTGCGGAGTTCGCCTCCTTGGAATATCACGCCGCAAACGCTCGCGCCGCTTCGTTCTATCAGCAGCGTATGGGCTATCGCCCTGCGCACATCATCGCGATCAAACCTCTCTAGCGCCTGACAACTGAGAACCGGGAACTTAGAACTGCGGCCTAACCTTCCCTCCCCACTCCCAGCGCATCCGCCACCCGGTTGATGTAGTTGAACCAGGCGGCAATCAAGGTAATCTGCAAAATTGCTTTGTCGTCGAAGCCAACCTCACGCAGCCGCTGGTGATCGTCTTTCCAGACCTTGGTTGCATCCTTGGTCAGTTTCACCACGTAATCGAGCATCACGCGCTCTTTGGCCGTGATTGGCGCGCTGCTGTAATCCCGTTCCAGCGCCTCCACCATCTCCTTATCCAGAGTCACCCTGCGCAGAAACTCTGCGTGCGATTCGATTCAATACACGCACCGGTTGGTCACCGAGACCATGGTGGCGATCATTTCGTGGTGGCGCCGCTCAAGCGGCAAATCGGGGGACATCAGCGATCCAAACGTCGCAAAGGCGTGATAGAGAGCCTGCGGGATCAGCGAATGCGACGCCGTGATCTGCGATCCCCCGCCCTCCGCCGGATGAATCGGCACTCCGTACTCTGTTGGATACAGTAAATGCTGTGCTTCCATAGCCTTGCGAAGTTCTTCGTCCGCTTCCGAAAGGGGAACAGTGCGAATCCAGGTCATCGTTTTCGGCTTGCCCTCATTCTGGGGTGCGCCTACAATTTCCGGCGTTCCAACAACCTACACGCTGGCAGCCGCCGTTGCCAATAGCTGGAAAACGTTAGCGGCGGTTTGCGACGATTCGTTTCGCGGGTTCCCGCGCGGAGGTCGAATCGATGACCTACATGCTCTATCACGTCATGCGCCGTCTGCCCCGGCCTTTGCTCGTAGCTTTGATGATCCTTCTTTTAACAGCATTGGCCCGCGCCTGATCCGCTTTACTTAGTTAGTCATTTCGTCCCCTCTCTCCGCCGCTCATAAAGTTCTTGCCTAACTCTGTAGGTCTTGATAAAGTCCGCACCCAATCGGATCTGATGTAGGCGCGCGAATTCGCAGGAAATCAGCGCATCCGGCCGCAATGAGCCGGAGCCGTCGCCATTGAGCAGGCGCCTCGCGTAGATCCGAAGCTGCAGCCGCAAGCGCTTCCCCGCGATCCCGGGATTTTGGTAACCCATGGGCCCTGCAACATCGATTCCTTGTTCAGGCGGGCTTTGTGTTTAGAGCCCGTTACATCCTCCCTGGCCGAAGGAGGTTTATGCCCACTTCCAGTGCGGTCGCCGCACGCGACTTTGCCGAAATCCAGCGCAGCGCCCAACAAGCCCGTCAAGCTGATGCCACCGTCGACCGCGAACAGGTCGAGCGCTATCTCAATCCCCCCGCCAACACGCCGTACGGCCTCGAGTATGCATTCCATCTTCTGGGAGATATTCGCGGCCTGCACATCCTCGATCTCGGATGCGGCATTGGTGAGAGCCTGGTGCCGCTGGCCGAGCGCGGCGCGAACGTCACCGGCATTGACGTGTCACCCGATCTGATTCATCTGGCGCAGCAGCGCGTCGATTCGGTCGGCGCCAAGGTGGCGTTCTCGGTCGGCTCCGCCTACGAAACCGGGCTTGCCGATGAATCCTTCGATGTGATCTTCTGCAAGGCGGTACTCCACCATCTGGAAATCCCACGCGCGCGCGCTGAGATGCTCCGAATCCTTAAGAAAGGAGGCTGCATCATCCTCACCGAGCCCATCCGCTTCTCGAAAACCTATGCCCTCGCGCGCAAGGCCTTCCGATCGCACGCCAATATCTCGGAGTACGAGCATCCGCTGACTCGCGAGGAACTCGAATCCATGACAGCCGGCCTTGGCGTCGAGGGCCTCCGTTTCTTCCGGTTACCCTTTGTCCCGCTCGTCGAGCGCTGGGCCCGCCAGACCAGTCACGGTGCGCGCAGGATCAGCGCATGGATCATCACTGCGCTTCCGCCATCGCGCCACTTCGCGACCTCGGCCGTGATGCGACTGAGAAAGTAGAGGCGGATCGCCCCCTCGATCGGAGCCAGCCCCCAAGCCGCAAACTGAGAACCGGCGATTTAGCTGCCCCTCTAGCCTGCCCCGCAAGTACACTCCCCTTTGGTAACCCTTGGTAACCATACAGTTCGCGCGCACCAGCCTTACAATGACCTCTATGTGACCAATCTTCGGATGGTCACTGCGCTTTCCCGGGGAATTCCCGGTGTTGTCAGTACCCGATCGGCACGCTCCCAGGAATTCAAGGGCGTTCGGCGGGGTGGGTCTCCCAACACGCCCGGTGTTGGCGTGGTGGGATCACAGAAATCTAGGCTGGAGTCCGCAATTCTATGGCGTTCGGTTTCGGCTTCAACAAACAGAAGGTTCTCAGCGCCGCGGAAAAATTTGTCCAGCAAGGCAAGCTGCAGAACGCCATCTCGGAGTACGAAAAGATTCTCAAGCACGATCCCAAGGACCTCACCGTTACCAACACGGTGGGCGACCTCTATGCCCGCCTCGGCGAAAATGCCAAGGCAGTCGAGTGCTTCAAGAGCGTAGGCGATGCGTACGCTGCCCAGGGTTTCACCGTCAAGGGCATCGCGATGTACAAGAAGATCACCAAGCTCGCCCCGAGCGTGGATGGATCTCTCAAGCTCGCCGAACTCTACACCCAGCAGGGCCTGTTCAACGATGCTCGCGCGCAGTATCTGCAAGTCGCCGAAGACTTCATGAAGAACGGCGAACTCGACCAGGCAGTCCGCCTTTTCCAGAAGGTCCTCGAAATGGACCCGGAAAATGTGCCGATGCGGGTCAAGCTGGCCGAGGTCTACATCCGGCTCGGCAAGAAAAAAGAAGCGTGGGAAATTTTCAGCGCCGCCGCCGAATCACTGCGCACCCGGGGTTCCCTGGCCGCCGCCGAAGACATCCTGCAGCGCATGCTGACGCTTGATCCCGGCAACAGCTACGCCCTGTTGCTGCGCGGGCGCGCGGCGCTTGAAAGCGACGATCCCAAGAAAGCCCTGCAATATCTCGAGAAAGCCGGCGATATCGATTCGCATCCCGAGGGATTGCGCGATCTGCTGAAAGCGTACCTGCTAGCCGGGCAGATTTCGAAAGCCGCGCCGGTTGCTGACAAGCTGCTCACCGTGCACAACGATCCGGAGGGCCTCTTCCTCGTCGCTGAAGGCTACGCGCAGGCCGGACAGTATCAGCCCGCCCTCGAGGTTTATACCAAGAACGCCGATCGCCTGCTGGCTGCCGACTCCGCGAAGTTGATGTCCTGCCTGCACACGATGATCGGCCACGTGCGCGACGATGCTGGATCGCTCGACACACTTCTCCTGTTGCTTAACAAGGCGGGCGAAAGCACCCATGTGGGCGAAGTCACCGAACTGCTGGCCCATGCCTCGGTCAAGAACGGCAATCTCACGCGCGCTCGCGACCTCTACCAGATGCTCGCCACCATGGAACCGCAGAACACCATGCACATGCAGAACTACCATCAGGTTCTGGCGCGCATGGAGGAGTCTGTTCCCGGCCGGCTCATCACTGCCGAAGAAGGTTCGGTTATCGTCGAAGAACTGGAAGCGACCGCTCCGGTCATCGACCAGTCGTATCCGCATGATCTGGCGATCGCTGTCCGCTCTGCGCTGACCGATGCCGACCTGTTCCTTTCCTACAATCTGCCGGACAAGGCCATCGTTCCGTTGCTCGGAGCGCTTCCCGAGGCGCCGCGCGATGTTCGCTTGAACCAGCGCCTGGTCGCGTTGCATACGCGTTCGCAGCGCTTTACCGAAGCCGCCGTTTGCTGTCGCACGCTCGAAAGCGTGTACTCCGAGTCCGGCTACCCGGACGAGGGTCAGCGCTATGGCGAGTTGGCCACCCGTTACGAGGAGCGCGCCGCGGTTCCGGCTCCAGTCGCCGCCGCCGGCGTGCCGGCCATCTCCGCAGCGCCCGCCCCGAATATTGCCGCGGCCCCGTGGCCCGCGGCAGAGCCGACTCCTGAAGCGGAGACGATCGAACTGGTGGAAGCGGCGTCCGACGCTGAACCCGCGCCCGCGCCCCCGGCGCAACCAGAGTTTGAACTCGAGCACTTCCATTCCGCGTCCACTCCCGAACCCGCGCACGATGCTATGGACCTCTCGGCGGAGTGGGATGATTCAGTCACCGCCGCGCCCGCCGAGGCCAAGGCCGCGCCCGAAGTCGAGGCGCACGCCGCGGTCGAGTCTTTCCACGAGGGCAGCGAGGAAGAAATTGCCGAGACCGTCGAGGAGACCCGCTTCTATCTCGAGCACTACATGTCGGAGCAGGCTCGTGCCTCCTTTGCCAAGCTCCAGACCCTGACCCGGAACGCGAGCATTCTCGATCCGCTGCGCACCAGGATCGAGCGCGCCGACGAAACGCCCGCTGAACCTGAGGTCGCCGAAATTTCCAGCGCGGAACCTGAGGAATTTGCCATTGAAATGGAGGCGGCAGCCGAGCCGGCGGTAGAGGAACCTGCGGCGCACGATGTTGACACGCATGCCGCGCCGCGCAAAAAGCACAAGGCGCCGCTTCACGAGCCCCAGATTCACAAACAGGAAATCCACAAGCCCGAAGTTCGCGAGCCGGAAGCAAATCCGCATCACGAGCCCGCGATCGCCGCGCACTCAACCACCGAAACCGGAGACCTGGCTGCGCTCGTGGCCGACCTCGAGTCGTCTCTCGGGGATTCGTTCCCCGAAGCGCCTTCGGCTGAGCCGGAATCGCTCCCCGCGTGGCCCAAGACAGCTCCGCACAAAGCTCCGTCGCGCATCGAGCATCACGAACCAACTCCGGCGGTCGCCAAAAAATCTGCCCGTCCGAAGCACGAGACCGAACTCGAACCTGCAGTTGCGCATGCTCAAACCGACGTTCCAGCTGCTTCCGTCGACCCGTTTGTTCCACCCATGCCCGTTGTGGCCGCTTCGTCGTCTGGTGCCGCCGCCGCTCCGGCGTTAAGTTATGGGCCTTCCACCGTCCGGCCGCTGGGAGCGGGTGCGCAAGCCATGCATCCGCAGGCGGGCGTCGATCTCTCCGAGATGTTCGGCGAGCTCAAACAGGAGCTCGAAGAAGATACCTCTCTGGGGGACGGCGATCCGGAAACGCACTACAACCTCGGCGTCGCCTTCCGCGAGATGGGCTTGCTGGACGAAGCCATCGCCGAACTGCAGAAAGTCTGCACCGCGGTCGAGCGTGGCCAGCACTTCTCGCAACTGGTCCAGACCTATACCTGGCTGGCGCAGTGTTTCCTCGATAAAGGAGTGCCCGAGGCTGCGATCCGGTGGTACGAAAAGGCACTCACCATCCCTGGCCTCGATACCGAAGCGCGCGTCGCCATTCAGTACGAACTCGGTTCAGCTTCCGAAACCGCTCAAAATAAAGACGCAGCCCTGCGCTACTTCACGCAGGTTTATGGCGCCAACATCGATTATCGCGACGTTGCCGAGCGCATTCAGGCCCTGAAGTCGTAAAATGCCAACGTGGGTAAATTTGCGCTCGGGGTGCGATGCGATCGTCTGCCCACCTCGAAACGACGTTCTCGATGATTTTGGACCCCCAACATCCCCTCTCGAAGTCTTCCGAAGTGCCGGAAGTGAAACCCCTGCCCGAGACGCAAGCGTATGTGCCGCCCGAGCCTGCCTCCGAAGTGCAGGCGCGGCCTTCAACCCTGCATCTCTGGTTGCGGCGGATTGCCGTTCTGCTCTTCGTTTTCCTGTGCGCCACCATCGGCGTCATGCTCATGATTCTGCCCTGGCGCCCGGAGTGGACCGACAATCACCTGCTCCTGCCTTATCCGGCGCTGCGCAATCTCGTGGCCAGCGGGTTTGTGCGCGGCGTTTGCACCGGGCTCGGCGTGCTCAATGTGTGGATCGGCTTCTGGGAGGCAGTGCAATACCGCGAAGAAGAGTGAAGCAGACGGGATCTCTTCCGGCTTCCGACTTCCATACGCCGAACGAGAGTGGGGACAAGCAACACCTGGCAACTGACGACCATCGACTATTGATCGACATCGACTAACGACCAACGACTTTTTATGACCGACCCGCAGAAGCCCAAGCCCGCACCTCTCGCCTACGAGAATCCGACGTTTCTGAACAGTCCGGACGGCCGGCTGCTGCGCATCCTCTCCGAGTACACCGAACCCCTGGCGCGTTTTCGCCGCGAACAGATCCAGGACACGGTGGTGTTTTTCGGTTCGGCGCGCTTCCACAGCCATAACGAGGCCAACGGCCAGTTGGTGCAAGTGCAGGGCAACGGCCGCGGCTTGCCGCCCGATCAGCATGCCGGCGAAATGAAACGGGCGCTGGCGGCGGTCGATATGGCCCGCTATTACGAACACGCGCGGAAACTGGCCTACCTGCTCACTGAGTGGTCGAGCCAGATTCCCGCCAAGCGCCGGCGTTTCGTCGTCACCACCGGCGGCGGTCCGGGCATCATGGAGGCCGCTAACCTGGGAGCCCATGAAGCGGGCGGCAAGACGATCGGCCTCAACATCAATCTGCCGTTCGAGCAGTACCCGAATCCCTACATCACGCCCTCGCTGAATTTCGAGTTCCATTACTTCTTCATGCGAAAGTTCTGGTTCGCCTACCTCGCGAAGGCGCTGGTGATCTTTCCGGGCGGCTTCGGAACGCTCGACGAGCTCTTCGAAATCCTCACGCTCGCGCAGACCGAAAAGCTCGCCAAGAAAATTCTGGTCGTGATCTACGGAAGCCATTACTGGCACAAGATCATCAACTTTCAAGCGATGGCGGATTCGGGCGTGATCTCGCCCGGCGATCTCGATCTGTTCAAAATCGTCGACTCGCCCGAAGAGGGTTTCGAGTACCTGAAAGAAGGACTGACCAGATACCACCTCGGCCCGCAGCCCAAGCGGCCCGCCGAAGCTGCCATGCCGGAAATCGCCAAGACGAGACCGTAGATGTCAGGTGACGGGTGTCAGCTGTAGCTGCTCTTTGGTCTGGGAACCGAGAACTGGCAACTGGGAACTGCCTTCTCAAAACCACCAGCTCCAGATCCAATCCACGCTCGCATGAGTGATTGCCGACGCGGGCACGCGGCGATCCTGTCTCCACGCGCGCCCATAGAAGATGCCCGCGATCGCCGCCAGGATCACGTAGCGCCAGTTGAAAGTCGGCAACCGCTTGTTGAAGTGCGACAGCCCGAAGAGCAACGCCGTGATCACCAGCGATGCCCGCCGCGCGAAATCTCCTGCGAACCGCTTGGACAATCGCCGCTCCAGCAGGTTCTGTGTCCATGCGCGGAAGAACAGCTCTTCCGGAACCGCAACGAAGACGAAGATATAGACCCATGTGAGCGCCATCGAAGGCCGCGGCGCATTCCAGTGAGGCTGCAAGAATCCGAGCGCCAAGCCGAGCGCGATTACGATGGGCGCGAAGTACACCAGTTCGCGCAGCCCGGTTTTCCAGTCCCGCCAGCGGAAGTGGAAGTCGAAACCCGTGCCGCGAAGACCGCGCAGCACGACAAATCCATAAAGCGCAGCGTCGACCAGCAACAACTTTCCCAGACCAGCCAGACCGGTGGGCCACGCGGGCTCGAGCCACCGCAGATCGACCGTCAAGCCCAGCACCACAAGAACCGCCGCGTCGCGCCAGTTGCCATATTGTTCAGGATCGGCATGCGCCGCGCGCATGAGCAACCACGCCACCGCCACGGGAAGCACGGTGT
>Ga0335070_10006552_pt1 | contig 13692 bp, 12 predicted proteins | sample Lox_Sample_13_FD_206722 | JGI IMG/M metagenome (GOLD analysis project Ga0335070, IMG submission 206722) | Soil microbial communities from Loxahatchee National Wildlife Refuge, Florida, United States - Lox_Sample_1.3 | ecosystem: Environmental > Terrestrial > Soil > Wetlands | place: USA...
CCATTTCGCTCAGGTCGGTGTTGCCCGCATGCGGCCCTGGGGGAACGGAGCTGGTTACGCCCGGACTCAAAGGCGGGAAGAAGCCATCGGGAGGAGCCAGCCCCAGCGTCCCTTGGAAGGGCTTGAGGGGAATACGGATGTCCCGCTTGAACTCCGACGTCATGTTGGCAAGGTCGAGCTTTACATATTTCACTTGTCCCTCGGGAAAATCGTCCGCAAGCAAGCCGGTTTTCAGAGACCCCGGATTATTGAAGACCGCCGCCCAGTCGAAAGGGCGAATGCGCTTGTAGCGGACTTCCAGCACGTCACCGGGTTCGGCATTATTCACGTAGATGGGCCCGATGATTGAATGCGGCCCTCGTCCGGGGTTGCTGACACGGAGCTTCGCGATCGTCTCGACAGGCACCCCTGGCTGCAACTGGTTTAAGAAGTGCGACCAGGTGTTGGGATAGCTGATGGTATCGCCGGAATCGACCCTGAGGATGGGCTCCAGCGTGGTATCGAACACTCCCAAGCGCACGGTCTTATCGTTACATTCGACTACGTGGACGCGGCCCTCGTCCTCTTTCTTCGGCGCCGGTGCCGGCCCGGCGGCGCTGCCCAGCGAATCCGCAGCGTGCGCCAATCTCGTGAACCACGGTCCAACGGCCGCCAGCGCGCCCATGAAGCTGCTGGCGCGCAGCAGCCGGCGGCGCGAAACGCCGCGGGCGGTCAGATAGCCGTCGAGCTGCTCCTGGTTCATCTCGTCCATGTGCAAGAGACGGTCTGCGGTTCGCTTGGTGAAGGCGGCGTCCTTGATGTCCTCACGCAGCACGCCGGTGCCCTTTTCGTCGCCGCAGCCGAACAGGTCACCGCAATAGTGATGATGGGGTTGAGGCTGGTTCTCCTGGTTCTGACGCTGATCGAGATCGTTTGCCATCTTCTCCTCCTTCATCAATCCGAAAGAACAGAGTCGCTTTGCACAGCCAAAACATCCCGTGCAAGCGTGCGAATTATACTTCTTAGGGCAGGTGATGGCTCTTGTCATCCGGCCGCGGCGCGACTGACAGGCGAGGCCAGTCGGTCGAGTAGTCTGGGATTCCCGCCGGGGGCAGACTTGCGGCTATCGTTTGGCGGTTTCCTGCGTCCTATCCGTGGGAACCATTCCGCGCGAGCCCGCGTACCCTCGTGCAGGGGATTTGTGTCATGGGACGAAGCAGCGCCCATTGGGAGCCACTGGCCATTGCGCTGGAGACCATGCGCGCTCATAAGCTGCGCTCCTTCCTCATGCTCCTGGGCATCATCCTTTCGGTTTCGACCCTGATCGTGGTAGTTGCGCTCATCCAGGGTACCAACCGCTACATTGCCGACAAGGTGGCCAACATGGGATCCAACGTATTCCTGGTCCACCAGCTCCCGCTCATCACCAATGCCGAGCAGTTGACCAAGGCCCTGCGCAAAAACCGGAAGGTTACCTGGGAGGATTACGAGTACCTGCACGACACCATGCGGCTGGCTAAAGATGTCGGGGTCGAGACCCGCGTTTTGGGCAAGGTGCGCTTCAGCGGCCACGATGTGCAGGACGTCGATGTGCGCGGCGTGACCGCCAACATCGGCTCCATGGACATCGAGGAGCCCGCCACCGGCCGTTACATCTCAGATTTCGACAACGAGCACAGAGCGACGGTCACCATGATCGGCAACGAGCTCACCAAGCGGCTTTTTCCCGGCGTCGATCCCTTGGGCAAAACCATCCTCGTGGACGGACGCGAGTTCGAGATCGTGGGCACCGCCAAGCCGCTGGGAACCATGCTCGGCCAGTCGCAGGACAGTTTCGTTTACGTTCCCATCCATACGTTTCTGAAGATTTATGGCAGCGACCGGAGCCTGTCCATCAACGTGCAGGCGCGCGGGCCGGAGTGGATGGAGCGCACCCAGGAAGAGGCGCGCACGCTGATGCGGGCCCGGCGCCACCTGACCCGCAATGAAGACGACACCTTTGGCATTCTCGCCTCCGCTTCGCTCATGGACCTGTGGAACCAGCTCACGGGGGCGATCGCCGCCAGCATGGTCGGGATCGTGTCCGTGTTTCTGGTGATCGGTGGTGTGGTCATTATGAACGTCATGCTGGCCAGCGTGACCGAGCGCACGCGCGAGGTCGGCATTCGCAAGTCGCTAGGCGCGCGCCGGCGGGACATCATGATGCAATTCCTGCTCGAGGCCTCGGTGATGGCGGCTATTGGAGGCGTGATCGGTATCGGCCTCGCCTATCTGGTCACGCTCGCAGTGCGCTTCTTCACTGCCTTGCCCGCTACCGTGCCTGTCTCTGCGGTAGTGATCTCCCTGGTGGTTTCTACCGCTGTGGGTCTGTTTTTCGGGGTTTATCCGGCACGTAAGGCGGCGCGACTCGATCCCATCGAGGCGCTGCGCTTTGAGGCTTCTTGAATCCGTGCGGCGGAACTGGCAAATGTCGGAGAACGCGAAGATGGCGCTGGCCACCGTACGCGAGCACAAGACGCGGTCCTTCCTCACCGTGCTGGGCATTGTCATCGGCATCACCGCGCTGATTGCGGTAGCGTCCATTCTGGTGGGCCTCGACCGCGACATGCGTGGCTTTCTCGACGACTATGGCGCCGACACCCTCTTCGTCTTTAAATTCAGTCCCGGCATCCACATCGGACGCCTCAGCATGGAGGAACGCATTCGCAAGCCGCTCACACTGGACGACGCGATGGCGATCCAGGAATCCTGCCCGGCCGTGAAAGCAGTAGTGGCGGAACTTTTCCCGCGCTACATGGGAGGACCGATGGCCTCCAAGACCGCCCGGTACCAGGGACAGGAAGTGTTCGGAATCGATCACACCGGCGCCCTTGCCTCCTACGAGGCCGTCTACAACGCGCGCATGGAGGAGGGACGGTTCTTCACCGAAGCCGAGGACTTGCACCGCGAGGATGTGGTCGTGGTCGGACATGACCTTGCCGACGCCCTCTTCCCCGGCGGGCACGTCCTGGGTAAGACCATTCTCGTGGATTCGGTGCCTTACCGGGTCATTGGTGTCTTGCAGCCGCGCAAAGGCCAGTTCTTCAAGGACCAGTCCGCGGATCGCAACGCCACTGTGCCTTATCACAGCTACCAGCGCCATCACCCCCAGGACGACGAGAACTTCATCGGCGTGACGCCCTACCCCGGCATGAAAGCGGAAGCCGAGGACCAGGTCCGCGAACTGCTCCGCCGCCGCCGCAAGGTGCCGATCGACAAGCCCGACAATTTTGGCATGTCCAGCGCGGAGGAAATTGCCGTGCAATTCCACCAGATCACCGGCGTGGTGGCGCTCATCACGGTGGTCATAAGCTCCATCGGTCTGCTGGTGGGAGGCGTCGGGGTGATGAACATCATGCTGATGTCGGTGACCGAGCGGACCCGCGAGATCGGCGTGCGCAAGGCCATCGGCGCCCGCCGCCGCGACATCGTCTGGCAGTTCCTCATCGAGGCAATTACCCTCACCGGAAGCGGCGGAGCGATCGGCGTGCTGCTGGGACTGATGATAAGCGGGATCATCAACCTGCTGGTTCCATCTCTGCCTTCAACCGTACCGCTGTGGGCGGTAGTCACCGCCGTCCTGGTTTCGATGGGCGTGGGCGTCTTCTTCGGAATGTATCCCGCTGTGCGTGCCGCTGGCCTCGATCCCGTCGAAGCCTTGCGCTATGAATAGGACTGGCTCCAGCGAGCGCGGCCGCTCCGCACCCCTGCTGCTTCCGGTTCTCGGATTTCTGTTATAGTTGCGAGTTTTCGTTCCGTTGCCAAGCAAGGTTCCAGTTTGGGCCGAGCGGTGGCGGCAGATGAAGGTTGGCCATGACTAAAGAAGAGATCATTCGCAAATATAAGCAGTACCTGTTTCCCTCCGTGAGCACGTATTTCTCCGAGCCGCTGGTCACCGACCACGCCAGCATGCAGTACCTGTGGGACCTGGAGGGCAGGAAGTACCTCGACTTCTTCGGCGGAATCGTCACCATCTCGGCCGGACACACGAACCCGCGCATCACTTCCAAGGTCAAGGCGCAGATTGACAAGCTGCAGCACGCCTCGACCCTGTTCCCCAACGAGGCCATCGTGGCCTTGGCGGAAAAGATCGCCCGCCTGACGCCCGGCGAGATCAGCCAGAGCTACTTCACCAACAGCGGCACCGAAGCCAACGAGATGGCCGTCCAGCTTGCGCGTGCACACACCGGCAATTTCGAGATCATCGCCCTGCGCCACGGCTATAGCGGTCGCTCGCAACTGGCGCAATCGTTGACGGGACAGAACACCTGGCGGCAGTCCCTACCCGGGGGCTTTGGCGTGGTCCATGCCATGAACCCGTACTGCTATCGCTGTCCGCTGGGGAAGACTTATCCCGACTGCGGTGTGGCCTGCGCGAGCGACGTTGAAGCCGTGATTCAGACATCGACCTCGGGTCGCATTGCCGGCTTCATCGCCGAGCCGATTCAGGGCGTGGGCGGCTTCATCACGCCTCCGCCGGAATACTTCAAGATCGTCTTCAGGACCGTGAAGCAGTACGGCGGCGATTACATCGCTGACGAAGTCCAGACTGGTTGGGGCCGGACCGGACGCAAGTGGTTCGGCATCGAGCAGTGGGAGGTCACGCCCGACATCATTACCGCCGCGAAGGGCCTGGCCAATGGCGCGCCTGTTGGCGGGACCTTCACCCGTTCGGAGATCGCCGCCAGCTTCCGCGGGCTGCAGATTTCTACCTTCGGCGGCAATCCCGTTACCTGCGTGGCTGCCAAAGCCACCCTCGACCTGATCGAAGAAGACAATCTGCTCGAGAACGCGCACGTGGTGGGCAGCTACTTCCGGGAAGGACTGGAAGGGCTCAAGGAAAAATATCCGCTGATCGGCGACGTGCGCGGCATGGGCCTGATGCAGGGCATCGAGCTGGTGAAGGATCCCGTCACCAAGGAACCGGCGCCCCAGGAAACCGCGCAGCTGATGGAAGAGGCGCGTCGCGCCGGCCTACTGATCGGAAAGGGCGGCCTGTGGGGCAACGTCATCCGCATGTCGCCGCCCATGAACATCTCCAGGGGCGATGTGGACGAGGCCATCCGCTTGCTCGACCGCGCCCTTGCCGCCGTGGAGGAGACGCGACACGCTGCCGTGGGAGCGAGGTAACATCACGTGGGGCGGGCGCTCTCGCCCGCCACCGCCGGCCTGAGCATTATTTCGGCTTGAGCTTCAGTTTGTCCTTGTTCTTCTCGAGGAAGCTCCGCAGGTCCTGAGCGGCGTCCAGCAAACGGATCCACTGCTCATAGTAGAGGGTCACCGGAAAACGGCCGAGACCGTATACGCTGACGCCTCCTTTCTCGCCCACTCTGAATTCCAGAGACCCAGTCCGTGTGCCCTTGCGTTCCAGTTCCGCAACCCGCGCCTTCAACTCCTCATAGCTCGGTTCCGCCATCGCGATCTCCTTGGGAGGGTAAGATTATCCGATATCGGGGGTCGCGTCACTGCGGACGTTATAGACTGTTCCCATGAAGCCGGAGCCCATCCCCGTCCGCCGCATGAAGACCTACACCGGGGCCACCGGCTACGTGTACCAATATTACTTTGTGGGCAAGCGGCCGGCGCGGCCGCCGGAGAGCCCGGCGATCGAGTTCATCTTTGACGTCACCGCCGACCGCAAGACTACCTTTGCCACCAGCGTCTTCCTGAAGCCCGAGGCGCTCCGGGCCTGGGGCGCCGCCCACGGCCGCGAACTCACCGAAACGGAACAGTACGCCGCCGCGAAGATGCGCCTCCTGCGCGCCTTTGACGAAATCGAGCGCATGATCGAGCACGGCCGACGCCTGGTCGTGGACGGGGACAACATTAGAGCACTGCTTGAGCCGCTGGGGGTGGAATGAGGTGAGTTAGTCCCCCTCGGGCAGTTTAGTCTCCTGCGTTAGGTCCACGGAGAAAAGCTCGAAGTCGCTGAAGCTGTGCTTTCGATAGGTTCGCCGGTTGGCAAAGTCCAGATACAAGTAGGCCGTTTGCGGCAACCAAAGCTCTGCCTTGCGTTGCGGAAACCCGACAGGCTGGTAATCGATGATCAGGTGGTCTTTTAATAGGCCGATCTCACTGATTGGCTTTACCAGATTGGTCTCCACACGGATTATTTGGTAGCTATCGATGGCCGCCCACGCGCGACCCTTCATTTCAATCGGAAAGGCCCCCTTTGCAGTTAGGTAGGTACGGAAGGGCCGGTTAGGTTTCTGCACGAAACCTAGCTGCCAGGCTGGTCGTCCTTGGAGATTGCCGAGTCCTTCGCAGGTGATTGTGAGATCCCCGATAAGGCTGGGATGAAACAACAGAGCATGCGCCACCATGCCCTTAGCCGACCTTTGTCCCAGAAAAGACTCCTTCCCAGCAATCCCATCCCGGTATTCTTCGATAGACAGGCTACCGCGCGGGGCCTCTTTGATCTCGGTAATGTATTTGAACGCAGCCGATGACGGCTGGTGTGGATTCCCCTCCCGATCGACATCAAAGTGCTCGATGCGCTCCGTGGCAGTGAACTTCTGCAAGTTGTCCATCAGCTCCTTTGCCCGTGCGCTGACACGCTTTATCACGTCCTGCGCAGGACAAGAGACCACTGAGCTGACCGGCGGTACCACCTCATCGATTCCCGGCGGCGCCCAGTTCCGTGGAGGAATCGGAGTCATCGGCGGCGCGTCTGCTCCCTTGATTGCTTCCAGATTCGTCGTCGCCGGTCGGGCCTGGGCGACCGGAAGTGCCGCGACGGAAGCGGAGGCGTCCTTGGGTCGCGAAGTGACAGGCTGCGCCGCGAGCTTCTCCAGCTCGAGGATACGCTGCTGTACTTTGTCGGTGTTCCGGGCCCCGGGATACTTCAAGTAAAGCTTGAACTGCTCCACTGCCTCAGCATATTTCCCCTCCTCATCCAGGATGGTGCCCAGCAGGAGTTTCACTTGCTGCAGAGAGCGCTGCGTATCCAATTGGTCGGCCATGCGGGCGCTTTTTTCCGCCTTGTCCAGCCGTCCGAGCTGCAGATTGGCGACCGCGTTGTAATAAAATGCGGCGGGAAAATTTTTGGCATCCAGCTCAGTGGCGCGAGCGCTGAGGTCTTGGGCTTCTGTCCACTTGGATTCCCGAAGGGCCACTGATGCCAAACCGACGGACGCGGGAACGAACTTGTCATCCGCCTGACGCGCCTGCGTGAACGCCGCTCGTGCCTCGTCGAGATGGTCTTGCTGGGCGTACAACCAGCCCAAGTCGGTCCAGGCGTCGGCATATCGCGGATACAGCTTAACGGCCTCTTCCAGTTCCTTCCGGGCCTCGGCCAGCTTGCGCTTCTGGAGGTGTGCAGAAGCCTTCTCATAAGCCTTCCTGGCGCGCTTGGGCACATCCAGGCTGGTGACACTGACGATCGGCCTCTGATTTTCGGTCTTGACCAGGACTATGGTTCCGACATTCGTGGATCCAACCAATCCCACAACGTGGATCATCACTGAACTTGACTTAAAGCCCGGCAGCGATGCCCGAAGGTCGCAGCCCTCCAGGGTGGAGAATCCCTCCACCGGACCGGCTGCCTCCAGGCCATGGGGGTTGGCATTGAAGGACACCACGCCGCGAGCGGCGTAGGCGTCGCCCCCACTCCCGCTGGCGTCCTGCATACTTGAAAAGGTCTCCACGAGCTGGAGGTTGAAGAAGCCCGTCGCATCCGTATAGCCCATGCGCACGGTCTTGGGGCTGCAGACGCGATCAATCGCCACCGGTTCGGGGGGAGGAGAACCATCGGCCATTACCACTTTGCCCGTAAGATTGATATTTCGGACGTCTCCCGTGATGGATCCCGAACCTTTGGACTGAGCTAGCGCCAGCTGCAGTCCCAGCACGAAAATAACCCCTGCTGCCGCACCATGACGTGTTCTCCCAAAATGTGACACGTATCCCCCTTTCCACCGGACACTGTCGTTTCCCAGATAAGACTGCCCGAAGGCCCCACACCCGGGCTCAAGCCGGAAGTCGCAAAATCCTCCTACCGCACTCAGGAATTGTCAATGGTTACTTCGGATACCCAGGAGGTGTTGAGTGATAGTGGTCACATCCTACTGTGATCATGGACCTACTGCCCACTCACCGCGTCAGCTAATATAATTGTTGATCTATCCGCTCCTGGAGCCCCGGGGGTGGGCGCGTGGCGGAAACACAAGTCTATGCCCCTGTTCTGGTTAGGAGTCGCCTGCTGCGCGCCTTTGACGAAATCGAGGCGATGAAGGAACACGGCCGCCGGCTGGTGGTGGATGGGGAGAACATCGAGGAGCTGCTGGAGCCGCTGGGAATCGGGTGAGCAGGGCATCAGGCGATTGATACTTTTATCAGTCCCGCCCGTGGCTTGTACTGGACACGGTTTCAGAGCGTAGCTGGTATCGATCCTCCCGACGACAAAGCCCGATCCTGAGTGCCTTCGACTCTCGGGCAACGATGGTTGCGTATCAGGGGTGAGATTGACCCGCGGTCTGGATGCGCACAGATTTCACCAAAGGGCACTTTATGCACCTTTCTGAGGGTCACAGCACCCTGTGCCGCAAATGACAGCATTCCCTCGGCAGATCGTGTATTATGCGTTTCCAACCAAGGAAAAAAGACCAAAAGGCTCAATAGAAGCGGACGAATGGCTAAAAAGCCAGTTACCCGAACTATGAGGAGGTGGGTTGTGCTCTCCAAAAACCACAACAACGGCCAGACTTGGGTGCTCGGGATACTGGCCGCAACCCTCATCGCTACTGGGACCGCAGGTTGTGGTGGGAGCAGCGCCTCCGGTGCGCTCCACGCTGCCTACGTGACCAACTCGAGTTCAAACAACGTGTCGATAATTGACACCGCCACCAACACCGTCGTGGGCAGCGTGACGGTCGGCACCAGCCCGTTTGGCGTCGCCATCACCCCCGACGGCAGCCACGCCTACGTGGCCAACGTGGGTTCGAACACCGTCTCGGTGATTGCCACCGCCACCAACACCGTCGTGGCCACCGTGCCGGTCGGCACCCAGCCGGAGCTCGTCGCCATCGCCCCCGATGGCAGCCACGCCTACGTGACCAACTTGCAGTCGAACAACGTCTCGGTGATTGCCACCGCCACCAACAGCGTCGTGGGCACCGTGCCGGTTGGCATCGAGCCGATGGGCGTCGCCGTCCAGCAGTGACTAGAACATGTAGGTCGTAGCCGGACTTCACAGACTACGTCGGGCCGGTGTGGCTGGGCCTGATTGAAGCTGGTTAGTGCAAAATCGGTATCTCACTAATTGGGTTGGGACTGCGCACCAAACCTGGGGAGGATTGGCCCGTGTGACCATGCTCACACCCGCCTGTGACCGCAGACCTACTGTCCGCAGACCCCCGTCAACTACTATAATTTGTTGATTCATCCGCTCTGGGAGGCCCGGGGGTGGGCCCGGATGTGGCGGAAGATACAACCTTATGCCCCTGTTCTGGTTGCGAGTCGCGGTGGGCTTTTACGGCCTGGGATTGCTCTACGCCCTGCTGGCCCTGGCCCGCCGCCACGACATCATCTCCCGCATCATCATGCCGGTGATCGGCGTCGGCTTCGTGCTGCATTTCGTCTCCCTCACCGAGCACTACGTTAACGTGGGCCGGCTGATGCCGGATTCGATCCATACCTCGGAGTCGCTGCTGGCCTTCCTCATCATGGTGTTCTTCACCGGGGTATACATCCGCTATCGGACGACCGCGCCGGGGATCTTCGTCTTCCCTCTGGTCTTTCTGCTGACGTTTTCCGCAGCGGTCGGACTGAAGCCGCCGCAGTTTACTTCACCGGTACTGCGCAGCGGGTGGATCGTGGTGCACGTGGCGCTGATCTTCACCGGCTACGCGGCGCTGTTCTTCAGTTTCGCCGCCAGCCTGCTCTACTTGCTGCAGGAGAAGACTCTCAAGTCAAAACACGCGGTGGGGTTGATGTCGCGGCTGCCGGCTCTGGAAGTCATCGACCAGATGGGCTACCGCTCGCTCCTGCTCGGGTTTCCCTTCATGACCTTTGGGATCGTGGCCGGGTCGGTGATCGCGCAATCAGAGTTCGGAGCCCACTACTTCCTCGATCCCAAAATCGTGTTGTCGCTGCTGATGTACGCGGTGTACATGCTGCTGGTATACACGCGCTGGAACAACGGCTGGCGCGGAAGGAAAGCGGCATACCTTTCCACCTTCGCCTTCCTGGCGGCCATCCTGGCTTGGGCGGCCAATTACGTGAGCGGAGTGCACAGGTTTATCGCCCCATGAACCGCTTCCTGCTGATCGGCGTGAACCACAAGACGGCGCCGGTCGAGGTGCGGGAGCGCCTGGCCATCCCTGAATCGCACCTGCCTGAAGCCACCAAGCGGCTGGCCGGGCATCCCGGCATCGAGGAAGCGATGATCGTCTCCACCTGCAACCGGGTGGAGCTGGTGGCGCGCGCGCAGAACGGAACCGCCGATCTGCGCAGCTTCATCCGCGAATACTTCCAGGTCGAGCCCTGCACGGTGGAGCAGCACCTCTACGAATATCGAGCGGGCGATGCGGTGCGCCATCTCTTCCGCGTGGCCGCAAGCCTCGATTCCATGGTAGTGGGCGAGCCGCAAATCCTGGGACAGGTGAAAGAGGCGTATGCGGTGGCGCGCGGCGTGGGCGCCGTCAACTCGCACCTGGACGCGCTCGTCACCCGCGCCTTCGCGGTCGCCAAGCGGGTGCGCTCCGAGACCGCGATCGGAACTTCAGCCGTGTCGGTGGCGTCGGTAGCGGTCGAGTTGGCGCAGAAGATCTTCGGCTCTCTTGAAGGACGCGCCGTCTACCTGATCGGGGCAGGCAAGATGAGTGAGCTGGCGGCGCGCCACCTGCTCTCGCACGGCGCCGGCGCCATCTTCGTGGCCAACCGCACCTACGAGAAGGCGCTGGAGATGGCAGAGCGCTTCCACGGAGAGGCCATCCACTTCGACAAGCTCTACGACACCGCCGACAAGGCCGACATCGTCATCACCTCCACCGGGGCCCCGCACGCCATCTTTCGCCGCGAGCACGGGGAGCGCTTCCTGGCCCGGCGCAAGAACCGTCCCATGTTCTTCATCGACATCGCGGTGCCGCGGGACGTGGATCCGGCGATGAACGAGCTGGACGGCATCTTCGTCTACGACATCGACGATCTGCAGCAGGTGGCGGCCGCCCACGTGGCCGACCGCAAGAAGGAAGCGGCGCGCGCGGAAGAAATCATCAATACGGAAGTGGAGCGGTTCGCGGCGCGGTTGCAGAGCAGCGCCGTGGTGCCCACTATCGTCTCGCTGCAGGAACACTTGGAGAACATACGCCAGGCGGAAGTCGAGCGCCTGCGCGGGCGCTTCGGTCAGACCACTCCAGAGCAGGATGCGGCCATAGAAGCCCTTACGCGCGGCATCATCAACAAGATCCTCCACACTCCCATCACGACGCTGAAGAGCGCGGCTCGCGACCAGGGCGAAGGTCCCCTGGTGGAGCTGGTCCGCCGTATCTTCAATCTGGAAGACAAGGCCAAGTCCGCCGGCAACGGCGGCAAGGACTAGATGGCCAGGCTGTGCATCGGCTCGCGCGGGTCGCAACTGGCCTTGTGGCAGGCCAATCATGTCTCCAGCCTGCTGCGCGAGCGCGGACACGAAGTCGATATAGAAGTCATCAAGACCACCGGCGACAAAATCACTGAAGTCGCGCTGGCGCAGGTCGGCACCAAGGGAATGTTCACCAAGGAGATCGAAGAGGCGCTGGCGGAAGGGCGCGTGGACCTGGCCGTCCACAGTTTGAAAGACCTGCCCACGGAACTGGCATCTACGTTTACGCTGGCCGCGGTGATGAAGCGGCAGGACCCGCGCGATGCATTCCTCTCCCTGCGCTACGAGCGCTTCACCGCTCTTCCCCAAGGCGCGCGGGTGGGCACTAGCAGCCTGCGGCGGCAAGCGCAGATCAAGTCGGTGCGGCCCGACCTTAACATCTTTCCCTTGCGCGGCAATGTGGATACGCGGCTGCGGAAACTGGAAAGCGGAGAGTTCGACGCCATCATCCTGGCCGCCGCCGGCCTCAATCGCTTAGGACGCACTGAGCGCGTACGCGAGGTGCTACCGCTAGACGTGCTGTGTCCTGCTGTGGGGCAGGGAGCGCTGGGCATCGAAGCACGAGCGGACGATACGGCAACGCTCCAGGAGCTGGCATTCCTTGACGATCGTGCCGCGCGACGCGCCACTGCAGCCGAGCGTGCGCTTCTTCGGACCCTCGGCGGCGGTTGCCAGGTGCCGATCGGAGCGTATGCTGAAGCTGTGGACGGCGCCCTGACGCTCACCGCGGTCGTAGCCCAGCCTGATGGTTCCGAAGTACTGCGCGACCAGCAGACCGGGAACGACCCCGAAGAGCTGGGGATGCGCGTCGGCAGAGCGTTGCTGGCGAGCGGCGCTGACGGCATCTTACGAGCGGTGTACGGCGAGGCGGCTGCTGCGCCGCAACAACCATGAGCGGCAAGTCCCATCCCAAACACGTGCACACAGCCAAGCCGTTGGCCGGCGAGCGTGTACTCGTCACGCGCGCCAAAGACCAAGCCGGCAGCCTGGCTGCGGAACTGGAAGCGCTAGGGGCGACGGTCATCGAGATTCCCTCCATCGAGATCCGTCCGCCAGCTTCTTTCGCAGCGCTCGACGCCACGCTCAACAACATCGAGAACTACGACTGGCTCATCTTGACCAGCGTCAACGGGGTCGAGGCGCTGTTTGCCCGCATGGAAACGCTGGGATTCGGTCCCGAGAAGCTGCTGCACCTGAACATCGCCGCCATCGGCCCGGCGACCGAAGAAGCGATCGAAGTGCACGGCCTGCCGGTGGACGTGGTGCCGGAGAAATACGTCGCAGAGTCGGTGGTGGCGGCTCTGTGGGAGCAGGTACGCGGCAAGCGTGTGCTGCTGGTACGCGCAAAGGTCGCGCGGGACGTGATCCCCGAGGAGCTGCGCAAGGCGGGCGCGCGGGTACACGTGGTCGAAGCCTATGAGACGGTGGCACCGGAGGAGTCGCGCACACGCTTGCAGAAGGCACTTTCTGATTCTCGCCAACGCCCAACGGCGATCACCTTCACCAGCTCATCCACGGCGCGAAATTTTGTGGCATTGCTGGGTTCCGACAACCCCGCCAAATCACTTCATGGCATTGCCATCGTCTCCATTGGTCCGGTGACCTCGGGGACTTTGCGGGAACTGGGCCTGCCCGTAGACATCGAGGCCAAGGAATACACCATCCCCGGGCTGGTGAGAGCCTTGGCCGGGCGAAAACAGCAGCCGATGTAGAAACGCAGCATGCCAGCCGCGCCGACGTGCCGTCTTGGCACGAACTTGCCTCTGAACAGGCGCACCTCATCATTGTAGAGACGCAGCCTGCTGCGTCTCTACACGGTTTCCCGGTTTCTAGATTGTGTCCGGCCTGAGTTCGTCGTGGTCCCACTCGAGGGGATTGTGCGGCGTAATGCCAGCCGCGCCGACGTGCCGTCTTGGCACGAACTTGCCTCTGAACAGGCGCACCTCATCATTGTAGAGACGCAGCATGCTGCGTCTCTACATGAGTTGTTACAGCGTGGGCGGCTTCAGTTCGTCTCGATCCCACTCGAACGGATTGTTTTGGATGTAGGCGCGAAAGTGTTCCAGGTCAGCCGTGGCGCGAATGATTTCATC
>Ga0335070_10006553_pt1 | contig 13692 bp, 8 predicted proteins | sample Lox_Sample_13_FD_206722 | JGI IMG/M metagenome (GOLD analysis project Ga0335070, IMG submission 206722) | Soil microbial communities from Loxahatchee National Wildlife Refuge, Florida, United States - Lox_Sample_1.3 | ecosystem: Environmental > Terrestrial > Soil > Wetlands | place: USA: Florida...
GACTCCAGCCTGAACGTCTACCACGATGCCAACGGGAGCCTCGACACGAGCATTTTCAACATCTACTCCGACCTGTACTCAACTCCGCCGCTCCCGTTCCTCCCCGTCCACGCCCGGATCAACTACTTCCACGACCCGGCAACGAACACGAGCTACGCTAGCTTCTTCGCGGGCGGCGCGTGGCAGTTCTGGAAATGGACGTACGATTCGGTCACCCTGCTCCTGTCCAGCACGCAGCAACTTGCCGGAGTGACGTCCAGGATCGATGCCCTGCTCACCGACGGAGAGTTCTTCTCGGCGCAGGGCGGCATCGGCCGGGTCTATGATTCGAGCGGAAAGATGAAGGCGAGCTTCCCGATGGGAGGTCTTTCCTTCGCCTACGAGGAATATGTCAACGGCACGCCGCGATTGTTCTTTTCGATGCCGGTCAAGAAGGGCGACAATCAGGCCTCCATTGCGGTCTATTCGATCGCGACATCCGACCTGGATTCCCTGAGCTTCTGATCATTTCATCAGGCTCTGCAGTCCCTTGACGAGGTCCGCCATGTCGGGGTCGCTCCCTGAGGCACTGAGCTTGTCGGCAAGGAACTTCAGCCGGCCGTCCGGACTCTTCTTCTTCGACAGCTCGATGATGACGTCGAGCATGTCCTGGATGGCGTTGGCCCTGCCGGCCGCAAGGAATCCCTGGTCGTACCGCTTGATGCGGTCGTAGAGGCCGGGGAACGTCTCCCGGACCGGCGGGGAGCCGAGGAAGTTGTCCAGGTAGGGCTTGGCATCCACCAGCCCCTTGTCGCCACGGGTCTGGAGCAGCGGGTCTTCCCGTGACGTGTAGCTGGAGTAGCTGCCGCTGAGCGCTGAAAGCTTCGCCTTGAGGCTTGCCAGCTCCTGGGCGGAGGACGGCGCGGAGGACGAGCTTCCCGATCCGGTCTGAGCCTGGCTCGTCGGCTGCTGCTGGAGGGAGGCCTGCCGCGCCGCGGCGTCCGCTGCCGACTTCTCCGCGGCCGCTTTCAGCCGTTCATTCTCCGAGCTCAGGGCGTCGATCTTCTTCTGCAGTGCGGCTGCTCCGGACTCCGCCTTGGAAAGCCTGGTCGCCAGGTCACCCGAAGCTCCCTGCGCGCTCTGGAGGTCCCCGAACCTGCGCGTCAGGGCGTCCATGAGTGCCGCGCTGTCCTGTGCCGCCGGATCACCGGTCGTTCCCAGGAGGTTCATGATGCTCTGCTTCACGCCGGTGAGCTCCGTTCCTCGGGCGGTGACCTGCTTTTCCAGGAGCACGAGGCGCGCGGCCAGGTCCTTCTCCCGGGCAGCAAGCTTCGCGGCCGCCTCGTTGGCCATTGCGGCCGACGCGTTGGAGATCCCCTTGACCGCCGCGGCCGCCTGCGGGCTCTGGGGATACCGCTCGAGGATCGACAGGTAGCGCGCCAGGGCGTCCGCGGGCTGACCGCGGGCCAGGGCGGCGTCACCCTGCGCAAGGATCGGCGCGGCAGCGCGGGACTGCTCGCCGGCGGTCTTCTGCAGGCCCTGCTGGGACCCCGCCGCGGAGATGTTCGCGATCACCTTGTCGAGGCGCGCCGAGGTTTCCGGAAGGTATGCAAGGGCCTCCTTGTACGCTGCCAGCATGTCGTCGAGCCGGCCGTTGTCATACGCTGCCTCGGCCCGGGCAAGGCCTGCGCGGAGCACACGCTGCCGCGCGTCCTCATCGGTTTTCGCCTTGTCGGTGAAGTACGCGTAGCTCTTCGCGATCTCGGGAATGGCTGCCAGGGCCTGGGAATACAGGTTCTCCGCTTCCGCGATGTTCCCCGCCCGCAGCTGCTCGTCCGCCTTTGCGACGATGGAGCGCACGTCGGAGATCTGCCCCGCCGCCGCCACGAGAGAGCTCGTGTCCGCCCTTGCCGGGGTGAGCTGGCCCTGCACGTAGCCGGTGAGTGAATCCACGACGAACAGGTCGACGTCCCGTCTCTGCTGGATTGCAGGCAGGACCGCCACGTCGACGCGGCTCACGTAGTCCTTGATGGCCTGGAGGCTTCCCAGCGCCTTGGGGTAGTCCCGGGAAGCGATGTCCGCTTTCACCACGCTGTACAGCCCGACGAGCTGTCCGGAGGCCAGCTCCTCCTGCTGCCTCTGGGACTGGAGCGCCTGCAGGGCCTTGTCGGACTGCGCCTTTGCGCTCTCCACTTCCCGGGTCCTCTGCTCGAGCTGCGCCTGGAGGTCCGCCTCCCTCTTTTTCGAATCCTCCAGGACCTGCTGCCGCTCCTGGTTGGTGCGGGCGAGGTTGGCGTTGAACTCCTCGCGGAGCGCGCGCAGGTTGATGTCCGCCTGCTGTTTCTCGTTCTCCGCCTGCGCCCGGTAAGCCACGAGCTGCTTCGCGAACTCCTCGTTCTTCTGCGTCTCCACGTCCGAAAGGCGTTTGGTGACTTCCTGCTCGGACAGGCCCTGCTTGCGCAGTCGGGCCCGCTCGGCTTCAAGCTCCGCCGCAAGAGATGTCTTGAGCTGGTTTTCCCGCTCCCGGACTTTCGCGTCCATGTTCGCCTGGAGGTCCTGGCGCTGCTTGTCGATCTCGGCCAGCCGGTCCTGGATCTGGCTGATCTCCTGGTTCTTTGCCAGCAGGCGCGCCTCGGAGTCCTTCTTCAGCTGCTCGATCAGCTTCCCTTCCGCGGTGATGGTCCCGGTCTCCGCCTGGGTGAGCTGCGTCTCTCCGCGCTGAAAGAAGTAGTAGAAAACGGCGAGTCCCCCGCCGAGGACGAGCAAGGCGAACAGGTTCACGAGCACCGGGAACAGGATGCCGCGCTTGGCCGCCTTCACGGCGAATGCAGCCGGCGTGACCCCGATGCGGCTTTTCGTCGTGACCGTCTCGATCTCCCGGATGATGTCCTTCTGGTCTTCCCGGGAGATGCCGGAGTCCGGCTCGAAGACAAACTCTTCCCGCCCGTCGACGGACGAGGAAGACCGGAGGCCGTGAGCTTTCTGAAGAAGGCCCATGACGCGTGCCGCGGGGGCACGCGGTGACTTCGTCTTTCTCATTTCTCCGTCATTTCATGCACGCCGACCCACGACGCCGGGGGCGGCGCCTTGAGAAAGGTCTGACTGCGCTCCAGCAGCTTCCGCGACGGCTCATCACCGGGCAGCACGCGCTGGACGTCTTTGAAGAGGGAGGAGGCCCGGCTGAAGTTTCTCTGATAGTACTCCGCCATGGCAGCGTTATGAAGCTCCCAGGCCTCTTTCTCGCGCAATGAAGGCCGGCGCGTTGCCGTGTAGATGCGCACTCCTTTCTTCTTCCCTTTCACGGCGACCGTGTCGAGAAGGCGCGTCGGCATCTTGTCCTTGACCTTCGAGAGCAGGCTCTCGGAGAAAATCAGCGTCTGATGATAGTACTTCGTGAGCCCTTCCAGCCGGGATGCGAGGTTCACCGTATCCCCGATGACCGTGTAATTCATCTTCTTGTCCATGCCCATGTTACCGACGGTCACGACGCCGTAGTGAATGCCGATGCCGATGTGGAACGGCTCTTTCCCTTCCTTCTGACGGCCGGCATTCCACGCGTGCAGAGCGTCGATCATCTCGAGGCCGGTCATGACGGACCGCAGCCCATCGTCCTCGTGCTTGATCGGAGCGCCAAAGAACGCCATGATCGCGTCCCCGATGTATTTGTCCACGGTGCCATCGCGCTTCATGATGACATCCACCATGACCTTGAAATAGCTGTTCAGCACGCTCACCAGGTCGTCCGGCTTCATCTTCTCCGAGATTGACGTGAAGCTCCTGATATCGGAGAAGAGCACGGCAAGAATCTCGTCCTTGCCCACGAGCATCTCATCGGGGTTGCCGAGCACCTTGTCGATCACATCTTTGGGAACGTAGAGCTGGAAGATGTTCCTGGTCTTCATCTCCTTCTTCTGCGCCAGGACCGCGTTGAAGGCGTATTGCTTGATCTGGTGGTACGCCTTTTCCAGCTCCTCCACCATGAGGTTGAACGTCTGGGCGAGCTGGCCGATCTCGTCGTGGTATTCAACGACGACCCTCTGGGAGAGGTCGTTCGTGGAGATGATGGACTTCATGGTGCCGGCCACGCGGGTCAACGGCCGCGTGAGGTACCCGGCGAAGATCAGCACGAGGACCGTCCCGACGCCGATAGCACCCAGCAGGATGATTCCGGTGCGGAACGTCGTTTCGTTGACGAGGCTGTAGAACGCGGCGCGCTCCTCCGTCACCAGGACGTACCACTGGAAGGGCTCGAACCAGAATCCCTTGGCCACCCGGTCTTTTCCCGCGATGCGGATGCTGGGGATGAGGTCCGAGCTCTTCGCCGATGCCAGGGCGGCGAGCGCTGGCGTTTCCCCGGGGAGTACCCTCACCGTGTCCGTGCTCATGCCAACGGTCCCTGCCGTGTCCAGCGCCACGATCAGCTCGGTGGGGCTGGCAATGATGCTGCGCGCGTACCCTTCCACGGCGGCCTTGGTCGCGGACACCATCTCGGCCTGCTCCGTGAGGTTGTTCTGGACAAGGAGCGTCCACTGGCTCTCCGCCTGCTTTCGAAGCTCGTTCGCTTTGAACCCCAGGAAATCCTTGGCAATCCTCGTGATGCCGTTGCGCGAGGAGAAGTACGAGGAGCCGCCGGTGAGCCCAAGGGTGGCGACGATGAGAGGAAGAACAATGAGGAAGATCTTCCACCGGATGCTCATACGCGATACCTATTTTTCGGCAATGCCGCGCATAGCATTGACCTTGCCGGGCGGCGGGGATACCCTGTCCGCGTGAACGCGCTGCCTGCCCTCCTGCTCGCTGCGGCGGCCGTGGTCCTGCCGGCGGAAACGGTGCGCGTCTCCCCGTCGGGGCAGCGGTCCCTCCAGGCCGTCATCGACGCCGCGCGAAACGGAGACACGATCGTGCTTGCAGCGGGAACGTACTCCTCCGCCGCGGCCGTGACCCTGGCCGACCGGGAGAGGCTCACTCTGCGGGGGGAGGGGAGTGTGCGGATCGTCTGCACGGACCTTTACCAGAACGTGATCGCCGTCATCGGGGGCCGCGACCTGCGCATCGAGGGAATCCAGGCGCGCCATGCGCAGCCTCTGAGTGCCTACGAATGTGAAGGTTCCGTCATCTGCGCGGAGAACGTCAAGGGTCTCGTGATCTCCCGCTGCGAGCTTGCCGGATCGGGCTCCATTGGCGTTGACCTGTCGGGCTCGGAGGAGGTGGAGGTGACGGGCTGCTGGCTGCACAACAACACGTTCGCGGCGATCTCCCTCACCGACGTGTCCTCCATCACCATCTCCGACAACAGGATCGTCGGGAACGCGGCAACGATGTACGCTGCCGGCGTTTCCGGTCTGACGATGTCGGGGAACGTCATTTCTGACAACGGGGCGAGCCGGTAGGCCTGCCATGGCGCGGCTCCTCCAGGAATCGTCGTTCACCGTTCAGCTCTTCGATACGGACATCCACGGGACCCTGTCCGTGCGGGGTCTGTGGGACTTCCTCCAGGAGACGGCCGGCAATCACACGCAGGCCCTCGGTGTGGCTCCCGACGACCTCCGCAAGCGCGGGCTGGCGTGGATCCTGTCCCGGCTGCGGCTGGCCGTCGAGCGCTACCCTGCCCTCGGGGAGTCCGTCACGGTCCGCACGTGGCCTTCCGGCGTGGACCGGTTGTTCGCCCTTCGGGATTTCACCATGAGCGGGGCTGATGGATCGATCATTGCCCGAGCGGTGAGCGCGTGGCTCGCGCTAGACCTCGCGTCGAAGCGGCCGCTTCGCATCCAGTCCGTGTTCGACCGGCCCGCCCTGGACGCTCCGCGCGCGCTCTCGACAGACTTGGAAAAGCTGTCCGGACCAGCCGCCGCGGCGTCAGAGTTGCGGTTCCCGGTCCGGTTCGGCGACCTCGATGCCAACCGGCACGTGAGCAACAGCCGCTACGTGGAGTGGGTCGTGGAGAGCGCTGGCCCGGCTCTTCTGGACAACTTCTCCGTTTCCAGCCTCGGCGTGGACTTTCTCGCGGAAATGGTTTTCGGTGGGGAGGTGATTGTCAGGACCGGGCCGGGCGGAGAGGCACGGCCCGGCGCCGCCCCAAAACCCGGCACGGCGGAACAGACCGCCTCGGATTCCCGGCGCACTCTGGACCATGCCGTCGTGCACGGCGGCAACGGCACCGAAGCGGCGCGCGCCCGGACAGAGTGGAGACCGCTGTGAAGAAGCTGCTGCTTTTTCTTTTTGTTTCTCTTCTTGCCGCCCCGTCCGTCCCGGTGTTTGCGGCGGGGCCGGACCGGATCCGCATCGAGGCCCCGCTCGTGGATCCCCGGACCCCGGAGAACCAGGAGCTGGTGGCGGGGCTTCTCGATTCCCTTGCCGGGCTGGCGAACAGGATTTCTTCCGGTCGGGTGGAGATCTCCCGTGCGGAGACCGGCGGAACATTCGGCTATTCTCTGAACCTGATCGCAAGCCTCGGCAAGGACAGCCCGAGCATCGTCATGCGCATCACGCGGGTCTCCGACAAGGCCGAATCCGCCGCTTACCCGTGGCTCGGCATGCCGACGCCTGAGCTGCCCACGCTTCTTGCCCGCGCCGCCCTTCTTCTCTGGGGCTCGTTCACCGGGTATCCCGCGGGATCTCAGCCGCCGGCAGTCGTGGATGAGCTGCCCACCGCGCTCATCTCACAATATGCTTACCCGTGGTCCATCGCCGTGGGAGGCGACGGGGCTCTCCTTGCCGCCCTCGGCACCGGCAGCGTCGTCATGGATCACGCGTTCCGGGTGATCGCGGAGCCAGCCCGAAACATGACGGACGCGGGAGTCCCCGTCACGATCATCGGCGCCGCGGTGACCCCGGCCGGCACGGTCCTCCTGAAGCCGGCGCAGGGCAGCAGCCTGTACCGGATCGAGCCGGACGCGGCAGCGCCGCGCAAGATGCAGACCGGGGTGGAGCTCGCCGCGGCGCCCTTTGCGGCGCTTCCCGACGGCGGCGTGCTCGTCGTTGATTCAGCGGCGCGCAAGGCCGTGAAGATCATGGGCCGCAAGCGCGCGGATTTCCCGCTGTTTGCCAACGCCTCGGAGTACATCAGCTTCCTCGGGGTGAGCCCGGATTCAACGGTCTGGGTCTATGACTATGTCCTCCGCGCGTTCCGCGTCTACACGATTGAGGGCCGGCTCGTGGACTACGTGCTTCCGCTCGTGGATCCATCCAAGCAGCTCACTCCGACGGCGGTAGCCATCGGGCCGGACGGCACGTTCGTCGTGCTCTCCGGCGGGTCCCTTCTCGAGTTCTCCCGCGACGGCTCGCTCGTGTGGAGGATTGACTCCTTTGCCGGGCTGGAGGTGGAGAAGATACCGGCAAGCGGGTCGGTGGCAGCGGACTGGAGCCGCGGGCTTCTCTACGTGGCGGATACGACCGGCCGTCGGATCGTGAAGCTCCTGGACCGTGCGTACTGCGCCCGCAAGGGCATCCGCACGGACCTGGAAGAAAAGCTCGTCTCCCTGCAGGCCGGGGCCGGCGCGGACCCCGTTGCTGCTTCGGCCCAGGCCGCGCGGTTGTACGAGGCCGCAGGGTCGTCTGCAATGGCCCGCGCTTCCTGGCAGAGAGTGCTGGATGAAGACCCTGCCAACCGCGACGCCTCAGAGCACCTGCGGGCGCTGGAGATCGCAGACCTGAAGCGCACGGCCGCGGAGTTGGACCGCATGACCCGGCAGACGCTCCTGTCGGTGGGTCCAGAGTCTGCCAGACTCACCTACACTCAGGCCCTCCAGGCGTACGAGCAGATCCTGAGCCGCGACCGCACTGACAAGGACGCGCGGGCGGCAATGGAGGATCTGAAAAGGCTCTTCGAGGCCGGCGCCCCGCAGCAGCAAGGGCCCCCGGCTCTCGCTGTCCAGGACGTGAAGATCCCCAGCCTCTTTCCGGCGCTGATGCAGTACTACCTCTCCCACCCGGTGGGAGCGGTCACGATCTCGAACCAGCTTTCGACCCCGGTGGAGAAGGTGCGGGTCAAGGCCCAGATCCCTGCATACATGGACCTCGCGTCGGAAAGCAAGGTCATGCCGAGCCTTGCACCGGGCGCGCAAGCTTCATTCGATCTCCTTTTGACCTTCAAGCCCTCGATCCTCCTGCTCCAGGAAGATCTGGCGGCGCAGATCCGCGTTGACGCCGTCTGCACGGCCGGCGGAGCGGAGCAGACGGTCACCAAGGTGGCCACGGTCACGATCAACCGCAACACGGCGCTCACGTGGGACGACACGCGGAAGATCGCGGCCTACATCACTCCCAACGAAAAAACGGTGAGCGACTTCGCCCGGCGGTCTCAGTACCCCGGGGATCAGGCGAAGCGCCTCCAGCTTTCGCAGAAGATCTTCAGCGCGATGCATATCGTCGATACGCTGGGCGCGTACGGCATGACCTATGTGCCCAATCCCGAGACGCCCATTTCCAGGGTGCTCGGAAACTCGCAGGTCATCGACACGGTGCACTTCCCCCGGGACACGCTCGCCAACCGGGGGGGTGATTGCAGCGATACGACGGCGCTCCTCGCCTCGCTCCTGGAGTCTGTCGGGATCAGGACGGCGGTCCTCACGACCCCGGGGCACATCTTCCTTGCCTTCGACACCGGAGAGCCGGCGGAAAATGCACGCGTTTTCTCCACGGACTCCCTGGAGGTGATCGTGCGCGGCACGGTCTGGATCCCGGTGGAAACAACGGTGCTCCGTCAGGGTTTCTTCGCCGCCTGGGGCGCTGCTTCGGATCTGGTGAAGAAGTACCGCGCGGCCGGACCCTTCGAGTTCCTGCCCCTCGCCGGCATGCGTGACGCCTGGCCGCCCCTGCCCCTGCCGGAGAGTTCGGTCACGGTCGTGGATCCGGCGCCCGCCGCGGTGGAGAAGATCTACGCGGCATCACTTGCGGGATTCACGGACGCGCTGTATACAGCACGGGCTCGTGAGCTGGGAACTCGGCTCGCCGGCCTCTCCGGTCGTCAGGCCAACACGCTGCGGATCCGGCTGGGGATCCTGCACGCCATGTTCGCAAAGCGTGAGGAAGCGCAGGCCGCGTTCAGCGCCGTCATGGCGGATGATCCCCGCGCGGTTTCCGCGTATGTGAACCTAGCCAACCTCCGGCTTCTTGCCGGTGACTCCGACGGCGCGCTGGCAATCGTCATGAAAGGTTTGGCGGTCAACAAGGACGCGGCGCTCCTCAACCTCCTGGCAGCGCGGATCTATGCGGAGCGCCGGGATGCGCCGAACACGGCCCTGTACTTCACGCGGCTGAAAAGCGCCGCGCCCGAGCTTGCCGTGCGCTACGCGGAAGCGCTCGGGCAGGGATCCGCCAAGGGGAGCACCGGAGAACGGGCAGCCGAGCAGGGCTCACGCCCCGCTCTCATCTGGGGAGGGGCGGAGTAAGGCGGTCGGCGGCTGCTGACGGGCCTTCCGCGGGCCTTTCCCGCTGCCCGCGGCGTTCAGTACCTTTCACCTCATGTCAGAGCGCGGCCCCGGTTCACCCGGTCCCTGGGTCCTGTTTTCCACGATCTTCGCATCCAGCATGGCGTTCATCGACGGAACGGCGCTGAACGTCTCTCTCCCGGCCCTCCAGGCAGGTCTCCATGCCAGCGGCGTCCAGCTCCTCTGGGTCGTCAACGCGTACCTCCTGATGCTCGCGGCTCTCATCCCGGTGGGAGGGTCTCTGGGCGACGTGCTGGGCCGGCGCAGGGTCTTTGCCATCGGCATCGCTTTGTTCATGGCATCATCCCTCGTCTGCGGGCTTTCCCCGAGCATCGGGTTTCTCATCGGCGCGCGGCTCGTGCAGGGACTGGGAGCAGCGCTGATGATCCCGGGAAGCCTCGCCATCATCACGTCGTTCTTTGGCCCCGCCGAGCGTGGACGGGCCATTGGGACATGGTCCGCGGCCACCACGATCGTGACCGTGATCGGACCGGTGCTCGGCGGCGTTCTCTCCAACGCGGGATTGTGGCGTGCCGTGTTTCTCATCAACATCCCGCTGGGAGCAGCATCCCTCGTTCCGCTCCTTCTCAAGGTGCCGGAAAGCAGGAACGCGCAGGCCGGGCGCATCGACTTTCTCGGGGCCGGGCTGCTTGTCGTCGCCCTGGCCGGGTTGACCTGGGGCTTCATCTCCGCGCCGGAGGCGGGCTTCCACGATCCGCGCGTGATCGCGGCCCTCTGCGTGGGCGTCGCGGCGCTTGCCGGCTTCATCGTCGTGGAGATCCGAAGCCGGCATCCGATGATTCCCCTCGGCCTGTTCGCCTCCCGCACGTTCAGCGGCACGAACCTCCTGACCCTTGCCCTTTACGGCGCGCTGAGCGCGGGAATGTTGTTCCTGTCCCTGGACCTCGTGCAGGCGCAGGGGTACAGCATGACCGCCGCGGGATTCGCGTTCACCCCGTTCGCCCTCGTGCTCACCGCCTTGTCGCGCTGGGCCGGCGGGCTCGTGGACAAATCCGGTCCCCGCCTGCCGCTCGTCGTCGGTCCGGCCATCGCGGGACTCGCGTTTCTTGTCATGGCGTTCAGCGGCCTCACCCCGGGGCCGTCGCGCTACTGGTTGACGTTCTTTCCCGGGGTGATCCTGCTCGGGGTGGGCATGGGCATCACCGTGGCCCCGCTGACCACCGCGGTGATGGGCTCCGTGGGCTCGAACCTTGCCGGCACGGCTTCCGGGATCAACAACGCCGTGTCCAGGACGGCCGGGGTGCTCGCCATCGCCGTTGTCGGGGCGCTGGCCCTCATTCTGTTCGGGCACGGCCTTTCAGCCCGGGTGCAGGGCACGGGCATCTCGGAAGCCGCCCGCGTGTCCCTGTCTGCTGAAGCGAGCCGCCTGGGCGCGGCAACGGTTCCGGCCGAGGTCGCCGCGCAGGACGTTTCCACGGTCCAGCAAGCCATCCGCATGGCGTTCGTGGACACGTTCAAGGTCGTGATGATCGTCTGCGCCGGCCTGGCGTGGGCAGGCGCGCTGCTTGCCGGGCTCCTGGTGGAGAAGAAGTTCCAGGCAGCGACGTAGCCCCGGTCAGGCCGGAAGCCGGCCTTCTACACCGCGCTCGCCTTCGACAGGGTTTCGATCTGCTCGCGCGAAAGCCGCAGGTCCAGCGCGCCGAGATTTTCCTTCAATTGGTCCATTGCACCTGCCGCCATGACCGGAATCGCCTCCGGCTCCGCCTGCATAAGCCACGCAAGGACGACCTGGTTCGCTGTTGCGCCGACCTCCCGCGCCACGGCGCCGAGGCTCTTCAGACGCGCCTCCGTGTCGGGTCCCCGGTACTGCTCGGGGATGCTCCGGTCGGCCCGCGTGTAGGCGCCGCCGAGGAGCGGTGAGTAGGCCAGGAGCGTACAACGCGTGGATGCGCACCAGTCAAGCAGGTCGCTGTTCGCGGCGATCTGCGGGTCGAACGACGCGCCCCGCCGGGGCCTCAGGTACGTGTGGCGCTGCTGGATGCAGCAATAACCGGGCAGCGAGCTCGCTGCACTCAGCGCCCGGCAGTCGGCAAGGCGCCAGGCAAGGAAATTGCTGGCGCCGATGTACCTGACTTTCCCGCTTTTCACGAGCCGCCCAAATGCCGCCAGCGTGTCCTTGATCGGGGTGGCGCGGTCGTCCACGTGGGCGTAATACAGGTCGATGGTGTCAACGCCGAGCCGGCGCAGGCTCTTGTCGCATTCTGCCTGCACCAGGGAGGCGGTCAACCGCCGTGGAACAGAGGAGTATTCGAAGCCGACTTTGGACGCAAGAAAGAGGCGGGACCGGTTGCCGCGCTCCCGCATCCATTCGCCTATCAGCGTCTCGCTCTCCCCGCCATGGAAGCCGGCAATCCAATGCGCATAGATGTTGGCCGTGTCGATGAACGTGCCGCCGCGGTCCACGTACTCATCCAGGAGCTTCCGCGAAAGAGCCGGGTCCGTGCGGGTGCCCAGGTACATCGCCCCGAGGCACATGCAGCTCACATCGGCGCCGCTGTCCCCCAGGGGGACGGTTCTCATTGAGTTCTTCATGCCCTAGAGGATACCACCAGCGCGGCGGCACGGAACGCGTCTTTGACGGGACGGAAGCAGCCGAGGCCTCCGCGGCTGGATGCAGGATGCCGGCTATGTGTATCTGATGCGCGGATTCAGGAGCGCATAGATGACGTCTGCAAGCAGGTTCGAAACGCTGAATACCACCACGAGGAGAAGCGTGATGGCCTGCAGGAGCGGCAGGTCCCGGCGCTGGATGGCAAAGAGGAGGAGCCGTCCGAGCCCCGGGTAACTGAACAGGGACTCCGTCACGATGAGGCCCCCAATGAGCCACCCGATCCCCACCGCCGTGATCGTCACCGTGGGAAGCAGGGCGTTTCTCAGGACGTGGGAGAACAGCACCCGGGCCGGCCCCAGGCCTTTCAGGTACGCGCTTCGCACGTAGTCCGTGGACAGCACCTCCACGGTGCTGGAGCGGGTCATACGGGTGATGTACGCCAGGCTCACGAGGGACACGGTGATCCCGGGCAGGATCAGCCGGGGAAGAGCGGCGACGAAGCCGGCATCCGGCGCGATGGCCGAGCTTGCCGGCAGCCAGTTCAATCCCAGGGCGAACACCGAGATCAGGATGACACCGGTCACGAACTCCGGCAGCCCGATGAAGGCAAGGGACGCGATGGAGATGATCTGGTCGGAGACCTTCCCCCGGCGGAGCGCGGAGAAGAGCCCCAGGAGAATTCCCAGCGGCACGTACATGACGAAGGCGACGAGGGCGAGCATCGCTGAATTGCGAAGACGCGCCCCAACGAGCGCCAGCACGGATTCTCCGGTGCTGAGAGACACGCCCCAGTCCCCCTGGACGTAGTGCACAAGCCAGGCCCCGTACTGCACCAGCAGGGGACGATCCAGCCCCAGCTTCTCGCGAAGGTTGTGCAGCGCTTCCGGCGTGGCGAACCTCCCGAGGAGGGCGCGGGCCACGTCGCCCGGCAGGATCTGCGTGACGAGGAAGATGACCGCGGAGGAGATGAGGAGGGTCAGGAGAACGAGTCCCAGCCTGCGAGCGATGTAGGTGAACATCTCAGCTCTCCCGGGTCGCTGGCCCGGCTGGTCCGGCGGGGCCTTCGCCGGCGCCGGCCTGTGCCCGCGCCAGCTCTTCGAGAGGAATATGGCAGAAGATGCTGTGGTTGCCCCGCCCCGTTCTCCAAGGCGGGGTCTCGGTCTCGCAGACTCTCCCGATCTTCCGCGGACAGCGCGTGTGAAACCGGCAGCCTGCCGGAACACTGGCGGCGCTCGGCACGCTGCCTTCCAGCCGGATGGGGCGGCGCACCGCGTCAGGATCCGCCACGGGGATCGCGGAGAGAAGCGCCTCGGTGTAGGGGTGAAACGGCGGGGCAAACACGTCTTCCGCGCCTCCCCACTCCACGAGCACGCCGAGGTACATCACGGCGATCCAGTGAGACAGGTGCTGGACCGCGGCCAGGTCGTGGGAGATGAACAGGTAGGACACGTTCCTGCTCTCCTGGAGATCCGTGAGGAGATTCACCAGGGCCGCCTGCACGGAAACATCGAGAGAGGAGAGGGGCTCGTCCAGGAGAATGACGTCCGGATCAGCGGCAAAGGCGCGTGCAATCGCGGCTCTCTGCTTTTCCCCGCCGCTCAGCTCCTCGGGAAGCCGGTCCGCGTACGAGGGAGAGAGGCTCACCGATTCCAGCAGCGCGCGCACGCGGCCGCGCAGCTGCCGGCGCGGCACGCCGGCGAGCAGGGCCAGCGG
>Ga0335070_10006554_pt1 | contig 13691 bp, 17 predicted proteins | sample Lox_Sample_13_FD_206722 | JGI IMG/M metagenome (GOLD analysis project Ga0335070, IMG submission 206722) | Soil microbial communities from Loxahatchee National Wildlife Refuge, Florida, United States - Lox_Sample_1.3 | ecosystem: Environmental > Terrestrial > Soil > Wetlands | place: USA...
GGTCGAGCAGTTCTACGTCGACCACCAGCTCTCCAGCGCGGCGAGCATCAAGGCGGGCCTGTTCCTGATCCCGGCCGGATTGCTGAACGAGCACCACGAGCCGACCAACTTCTACGGCGTGCAGCGCAACTTCGTCGAGACGCTGATCATCCCGAGCACCTGGCGCGAAGGCGGCGTGGCCGTGCACGGCAGCACGCAGGGCGGGCTCGGCTGGGACCTGGGGCTCACGACCGGCATGAATCTCGGCGGCTGGGACATCAACCCGGAAGACCCGCAGTACCGCACCGCGCTCGACCTGATCAACAACGGAGTCGGGCCGTTGCAGGCGACGCACCAGGAACTGAGCCTCGCGAACGGCCAGAACCTGTCGCAATACCTGTCGCTGAACTACAGCGGGGTGCCGGGGTTGCTCGCCGGCGCCAGCGTGTTCACCGGCAAGGCCGCGTTGCCGGCGATTCCGGCCGGGCTCCCGGGCCAGCGCGTGACGCTGTGGGAGGGTCATGCGCGCTGGACGCCGGGCGCGGCCGACCTGTCGGCGGTGTACGCGCGCGGGACGATCTCGAACACCGGGACCTACAACCTGTTCAACGCCGGCGCCTCGAACCCGGTGCCCGCGAGTTTCCTCGGCTACTATCTGCAGGGCGCGTACACGGTGTGGCAGCACGATGGCTACCGGCTCGCGCCGTTCGCGCGTTGGGAACATTACGACCTGGGGCATTCGTACGAGGGCATTCCGGCCGGGTTCACGGCCGTTCCGACCGGACTGGCGAGCGATGGCAAGCCCTGGCCGCAGCCGCACGATCGCGTGTGGACGGTCGGCGCGAACTTCTACCTGACGCCGCACGTGGTGTTGAAGGCCGACTACCAGAGCTTCGATGTGAATACCGACCTGACGCGCTTCGACCTGGGGCTCGGGCTCAACTACTGATCGCCGCGAGGAGCCGCGCATGATTCCCGGTGCACGTGTCCTCGTACTGCCCGTCGCGGCGGCGGCGCTGTGCCCGCCGGCCTACGCGATGGTGTACATGACCGTCGAGCAGGCGCAGCAGCTGATGTTCGCCGGCCGCGCGCTGTCGCCGCTCCCGCTGGTACTGGACCCCGGACAGATCGAGGCGATCGAGCGCGATTCGGGCGTCAGGGTCTTTGCCGGATCGCTCCGCGCCTGGAAGGCCGACGACGGCTACTTCTTCGTCGATTCCGTGATCGGCAAGCACGACCTGATCACCTATGCGGTCGCGCTCGGCGCCGACGGCGCGGTGCGCCAGGTCGAGATCCTCGAATACCGCGAGGCCTACGGCGGCGAAGTGCGCAACGCCCACTGGCGCGCGCAGTTCGTCGGCCGCCATCACGGCGATGCGGTGCAGGCCGGACGCGACATCCAGAACATCAGCGGCGCCACGCTCTCCTGCCAGCACGTCACCGACGGCATCCGCCGCCTGCTCGCCACCTATGCGATCGCCATCGCGCCACGCTGAGCGCACGCTGCGCCGCGCCCGGCCGCTGCTCGGCACGCTGGTCGAGGTGCGCGCTACCGCCGCGCTCGAAGCGGCTTCGCTCCACGCGGCGATCGATGCAGCCTTCGCGGCGATCGGCCAGGTGCACGGGTTGATGAGCTTCCACGAGGACGGCAGCGATGTGACGCGCATCAATGCAGCGGCGGCCGGTGAAGTGGTCAGCGTGCATGCCGACACCTATGAGGTGTTGAGCGCGGCGCGCATGCTCGGCGACCTGTGTGGCGGCGCCTTCGATGTGGCGACCGCCGCCTGCCTGGTGCGCAACCGGTTCCTGCCGGCGCCGGGCGGCCGCCTGCCCGCCCGGCTACCCGAACCCGGCGTCACCTACCGCGACCTCGAATTGCTGCCGGAAGCGCAGGTGCGTTGGCGGCGCCGCGGATGGATCGATCTGGGCGGCATCGCCAAGGGCTACGCGGTCGATCGCGCCATCGATGCGCTGCATGCGCACGGCGTGGCGAGCGGGGTCGTCAATGCCGGCGGCGACCTGCGCTGCTTCGGCGCCGCGCAGCCGATCCACGTGCGCGCGCCCGACGAGCCATCGGCGCTGCTGTGCCTCGGCTCGATCAGCGACGCGGCGATCGCCACCTCCGCGGGATACAATTCCGGGGTGCAATTGGATGGGGGCCAGGTCGACGCCCTGGTCGATCCGGTCCGGGGCCATTGCATGGCCTGGGAGCGCAGCATCAGTGTCCTCGCCGCCGATTGCATGACGGCCGACGCGCTGACGAAGGTGGTGCGGCTGGCACCGCACCGGGCGTCGCGCCTGCTGCATGGCCTCGATGCCCAGGCGGTGATCATCGATCGACGGGGCGTGAGCGCCTGCGGCCGCGAGTGGCTGCAGCCGCCACCCGCAATGGGGAGTACAGCGACCGTGCTCGCATTTGCATCCGGCAGGGCCGCAGTCCGGTGAGGCGGCATCATCACCGGCCGCCGCTCAAGTTGCGGCCGGCCCATCGGCGCTGGCTGTACCTGGTCAGCGTGCTGCTGCTCGTTTCCGGCATCGGTTGGCTGGTCGCACACTATTTCCTGCACGGCCCCGCGGATTTCCCGGGAGCCCCGCACCGATCGGAACCTTGGTGGCTTCGGCTGCACGGCGCCGCCGCGATCGGATTCCTGATGGCCTTCGGCGCATTGCTGCTGCAACACGTGCGCTCGGGTTGGCGGCAGCGCGTCAATCGCGCGACCGGCGTCGTCATGCTCGCGGCCGTGGGCGTGCTGATCCTCACCGCCTATGGCCTCTACTACATCGGTGACGATCGACTGCGCATGATCGTCGGTTTCGCGCACTGGGCGATTGGCATCGCGGCTGCCCTCGCCCTGCCCGCGCACGTGATGGTGGGCCGGCGGCTCAATCGGCCGCACTCCGCGTAGCCTGCGGTCACGCCGCGTCGGCGGCGGCTCCCGCTTACGTCAAACACGATCGCCGGCCGCGGCTACGCACTTTCGCCCATGGCGTCGCGGCGGCTGCCGGACTATGCTGACAGGCGTGAACAACCGCGTTGCGAACCGCTGGGCCCGCAATCCGCTGCTGGTGGCGCTGCTGCTGGCGACGTTCTGCGCCCGTGCGCTGGTTCCCGCGGGCTTCATGCCCGGGCCCGGCGGCCTGATGGTCTGCAACGGGCACATGCCCGCGGCGGGTGGCGCTTCAATGGGCGGCAGCATGGCCGGCATGGACATGGCTGGGATGGACATGTCCGGCATGGACATGTCCACGATGGACATGGGCGCCGACCCGAGCCATGCGGATCGCACCACGCCCAAGCGGGATACCGCAGGACATGAGCACGGCGGCAGCCCGCCCTGCCCGTTCGCGGCCGCTGCAACCGCGATGGCCGGTACGTACAGCGCCGGCAATGTCGTGTCGGTCGCGACTGAATTCCAATCCGTCCGGATTCCATCCCTGCCCTTCGTTCCCCGCGGCACGGTCGTGCCGACGCGGCTCCCTCGCGGGCCGCCCTTCCTCGCCTGAAAAGTCCCAAGGGTTGACTGAAACCCGATCGATCCCAAGGCGCACGCGTAGTGCGCCCGGAAGGCTTTGCATCCGCGGCCCGCGAACGGCAGCGATGCAGGGCGATGCCTGTGAGGAAGGAGTGACCACACATGAACACGCTGACCAATCTGCCGACGTTGCACCAATTCATCACCAGCGGGGGCACGATCGATATCGGCCGGCTCGAGCAGTTCGATTGCGCCGCCGTGGCCTCGGACCCGGATGTGCTCTGGGTCGCGCTGGCGCGCCGGCCCGGCGAACAGCTCACCGACCTGCTGCGGCGGCTCGACGACACGCTGGCGCATTGCCTCGAACGAAACGTGCGCGTCAACGAAGTGGTCATGGCGGCCTGACGAAGGCCGCGACCGTCGGCCAGGCGCGGCGCGCCCTACGCGCTGCGGCCCAGCAGCGCGCGCATGCGGGCCAGCCTGGGCGCGACCACCGGCACCGTGAGCATCGTGCTGGCCACGGCCATCAGCAGCAGCGCCGTGAAGGTCGCGCTGGTGATGATCTGTTTGTCGAGCAACACGTTGGCGAAGATGATCATGATGAGCGCCTTCGTTTGCAGCAACCAGCCGATCAGCGAGGCTTCGCCGCGTTGCCAGCCGAGGATCCGCCCAGCCAGGTGCGTGCCCAGCAGCTTGCCGGCCACCGACGCGGCCAGCAGCAGCGCGGCGGCGAGGAACACGGCCTGCCCGCCCACTGCCCAGTTGGTGCGCAGCCCAGTGCTCAGGAAGAACACCGGCATCACGACCAGCAAGATGTCGTGCCGCAGCTGGTCCATCTGCTGTTGGTTGAACCAGGCGGATTCCATCACCGCGCCGGACAGGAACGCGCCGACCATGAAGTGCAGCCCGCACCAGTCCGCGCCGAATGCGCACACTGCCAGCCAGATCAGCCCGGCATACCAGCGGTCGCGTTCGGGGATGCGCGCCATCAGCGCGCGGAAACCCAGCGCCGCGAGCGCAAAGCCAGCCAGGAATGCCGCCTGGCGGCCGACGCGCGTCCAGTCCATCAGGATCAGCGCCAGCACGCCCCAGATCGCGACATCGTCGAGGCTGGCGTAGCGCAGGATCCGCTGGCCGATCGGCTGGCGCAGGATTGCCAGCTTCTCCATGAACAGGATCAGGATCGGCAACGCGGTCACCGCGCAGGCCATGCCGACTCCGAGCACGAACTGCCACTCATGCGCCCTCGCGCCGATCCAGCCGGCGTGGCCCACCAGCGCCATCGCCGCGGCCGCGCTGAGCAGCAACGGACTTCCGAGCGCGAGGCCGGCGGTCACCAGCGTCTCGCCCCGATGTTGCCAGGCGGCGCGCACATCGAGCTCGAGGCCGGCGACCCATACGAACAGCATCACGGCCCACCACGCGATGCCATTGAGCGCCTGCACCACCAGGGGCGTGAACACGAAGTGGTAGTAATCCGGGAAAGCCGCTCCCAGCACGCCCGGACCCAGCAGGATGCCGCCCACGATCTGCACCACGACGAGCGGCGCCCAATAGTCGGTGCGGCCCAGGCGCCACACCAGGTATGGAAACGTGAATATGATGGCCATGGCCACCAGGAAGACTTCAGTCGTGGTCATGCACCTGATGTTAAACTGGTGCGGGTCTCAACCGAAGAGGATCCTCGATGAACAGAAGGGATGTCATTGGAATCACCTCGGCGTTGTCACTGGCTGGGGTTGCCTCGGCCGTTCTCGCGGATGCCCCGGCCGCGCCGGGCCACGAACATCACGGCTCCGGCATGCGCTACGCCGATCTGATCGCCGCGAGTTCCCACTGCGTCATGACGGGCGACGCCTGTCTTACGCACTGCCTGACGATGCTTGGGGAGGGCGACAAGGAACTCGTGAGCTGTGCACGAACCGCCCGCGACATCATCGCCGCATGCACGGCATTGCGCGAGCTCGCGGCGGCCAATTCACCGCACGTCCAGGCGCTCAGCAAGGTGGTGAGCGCGATGTGCGCCGATTGCGAGGCGGAGTGCCGGAAGCACGAGCAGCACGCGGTGTGCAAGGACTGCGAGACGGCGTGCCACGACTGCAAGGCGCTGTGCGACAAGGCCGCCATGGCGGCCTGACCCCATCGTCGATGCAGCTCTGCGCGGCGGCGCCGTGTGCCGGCGCCGGGCCTCACTCGCCGAGCACGCCGAACTCCACCGGCACCTTGACGTAGAAGATGTCGAGCTTCTCTGCCCTCAGCCGCTCGAACAGCCGATCGGCCTCGGCGCCGGTGACGATGGTCACCACTTCGACCGGCTGGTCGGCGAGCTCGAAGAAGTGCGCCGCGTGCACCTTGCCGGAGCGGCCGACGCCCTCCGCAGCGGTCTGCAGCGTGGCGCCGTGCAGGCCCAGTTCCCTGGTCAGGCCGATGAGCCACTCGCCCAACGGCTTGCCATGCACGCGGCGGTCCTGCTGCGTGAAAAACGTGATCTGGAATCCATCCATGGCTTGTCTCCCTAGGCGCGCATCGCGATCCAGCGCGCGGATGCGATGCCCAGCAGCGTCAAGGCCAGCGAGCCCCCGACGTGCAATCCGATGGCGCCCGCCATCGTGGCAAAGCGCGATTGCTGGGCGAGCGCCGTGATCTCGGCCGAGAATGTCGAGAACGTCGTCAGGCCGCCGCAGAATCCCGTCACGATCAGCAGCCGCCACTCCGGCGCGATGGCCGGCCATTGCGCGAACACGCCGACGGCGCAGCCGATGACGTAGGCGCCGATCAGGTTGGCCGCCAGCGTGCCGGGTGGAATGGGCGGAAATACCGAGTTCAACAGCAGGCCGAGCGCCCAGCGCGCCCAGGCGCCCAATGCGGCGCCCACGCCGACCGCAAGCAATCCCATTCCGCTCATAGGTCACGGCTCCCGTTCAGGTCCAGCCCTGGAGCAGTGGGCGCAGGATTTCCAGAAACGCCTACTACCCTTTGGTCCAAGGTTCAGTAGGCATCATCAGCCCGCGAGCGGGCGGTTCCAGGAGGTATGCCATCTCCTCTGGCTTCGGAGTGTAGCAAAGATGATGCGCAGCGACGTGCCGGATTGCCCAGTTCGTGCGGGTGCGATTCATCGCCGGGCGCAAAGCGGCCGGCCCTTGCCAGGGACCGGCCGCTCTCCCATCCCGTGCGGGTCAGAGCGATGCGGCGTGCACGACGAAGCGCACGGCGCGGCCCGGCATGACCACCAGGTCCTTGTTGAACGCCGTCGCATAGCGCTGGGTATCGTCGGTGAGGTTCTGCCCGACGATCGAGAACTCGATGCCCGGATGCGCCGTGAACGGCCGCCAGCTCACATGGGCGCTCAAGTCGTTGTATCCGGCTGTCGGGGTGTCGAACACGCCGAAGTCGTTCTGGGTGCCATAGCGGATCAGCGTGAATCCAGCATCGACGCGGGCACCCTTCCAGTCGAGCCCGCCACCGAAGCGGTAGGGCGGGATGCGCGGCACGTTGTTGCCATCGTCGAGCGTGGCACGCGTGTAGTCGCCCAGCACGTTCACCGACAGCGTGCCACCCGGCGCGCTGTCGACCTCGAAGCTGGCTTGCGCCTCGGCGCCACGGAAATGCGCGCCCTGCTGCCGGTAGAATACTTCGCGCAGCTCCCCGCTATCGCCGACGACACAGGTACCGTCGTCATCGCAGGTGCGGCCCGTCAGGTCGCCGTAGATGTAGTTGTTGAACCAGGTGCTGTACAGGCTCCCTTCGAGATGGAACGGACCCTGCTTCACGCGCAGGCTCGCCTCGAGGCTGTTGGCGCGCTCCATCTTGAGATTCGGGTCGCCGGTCTCGAAGGTCTGCGGCCCATCGTGCCCGCCGTGCGCGAACAATTCGGTGAGCGCGGGCGCGCGGCCGGTGCTCGCAGCGGTGAGGCCGAGCTTCACGCTTTCGCTTGCGGTATAGAGCATGCCGAGCGCGCCGCTGACCGGGGTATAGCTGCTTGACGTGTTCAGACCGGAGGCTGGCGTGCCGGTGACGTGTTCGTTCTCGACGCGGCCGCTGGCTTCGAGGTGGAGCCGGGAGGTGGGCGTGATCTCGGCGAACAGGTAAGCCGCGATGCTGCCCGATGTGGCGGGTGACAGGTACGAGCTGTCCTCGCCGACCGCCGAGAAATCGCGGTGCTGGTATTCGGTCCCGAGCGCCAGATTGCTGACCCAGCCGTGCGGATTGAACAGCAGCTCGCCGTGCAGGTCGGATTCCCGGTTCTTGAACGTGGTATTGACCGAGCCGTCCGGGTTCTTCTCCTGGTGCTGGTAGTCGGCATAGCTGCCGTCGACGTGGAACGAATCGAGCGCACCGTCGAGCTTGAATACGTCGCGTGTCAGGAACTTGGTCTGCTGCATGTCGATGTAGGTCGTGTCGCTCGGGATGCCGTACTGCGTGTCGTAATGCGTCACCGCGGCGCCCAGGTGGCTGTCGCCATCGGCGAGAAAATACGAACCGCCGACCGATCCACCCCAGCCGTGCACGAAGGAATTCACCTGCGTGCCGAGCGGCGTGTCGTAGTCACTGGTGTGACGATCGAAGCCGTCGGCGTGCAGCGCCAGGTTGCCCGTCCGGCCATCGACCATGGCGGAGCCTTCGCCTGCGTCGTTGACCGTGCCGTAGCTGCCATTCACCTCGGCACGCAAGGGCTGCGCCGGTAGGCTCATTGGCACGCGATCGTTGAGCGTGTTGATGACGCCGCCGATCGCCTGGCTGCCATAGCGCAAGGCCGCCGCGCCGCGCACCACTTCGATGCTCTGCGCCGACATCGGATCGATCGGCGTGCCGTGATCGGGTCCGATGTCCGATACGTCGGAGATGCTGGTGCCATCTTCGAGCAGCCGCACACGGTTGGCATCCATGCCGCGGATGATCGGGCGCGAGGCCCCCTCGGCGAAGCCGGATGCGGCGATGCCCGGCACATCCTTCAGAGCGCCGGCGATGCTCGCGCCGCCGGCCTCGCGGATCTGTTCCACGTCGACCTTCGCCGGGATCGACGGTGTTTCATCCAGCGTGTGCCGGAACGGCGTGGCCGTGATCACGATTTCTTCGAGGGAGCCGCCGTTGGTTGCGGCGGTCGCGTCGGCCGCAAGGGCGGATGCGGACAATGCAAGCAGGCTGCACGTCGCAATGACGGCGGCCACGGAAGCCGATGACTTAACCATGAGTCTCTCCAGATTGAACTGCGAATTGCCCGGGGCCGCGATGCGATCGCGGCCCCGGGGCGACTGAAGCCAGGTCAGATCAGGGAGAGCGGTGGTGCGCGGGAACGGTAGGCGAGTTGAACGGCGTGCGAGACGAGCGCTGCGCGCGCCGAAGCGGGTTCGTGCCGAATGACGTCACCGGCATCAGCAGTGGTGATGGTGCTGACCGGTGCCGCGCCCGCCTGCGCGAGCGCGAGGCACTCGGGGCAGGTCTGCGGCTTCGGCGCGCCCAGCGTCCTGGCGACGCGGGCGGCGTCGTTCAGGTGGCTGATTTCGTGGACGACGCCCTGGACCTGCGCGAACCAGAAGAACGCCAGCAGCGCGCCGAGTTGCCATCGGCGTGCACGGGTCTTCACGGCGTTCGTGCGCATCATCACGCGCACAGCCTAGCATTGCATGGTAGAGGCGACAAATTGCACCGCCCTGCAGCCCGCTTGCCTGCCATGGGTGAATGTCCAGGCGCCCATCGAGCGGGCGCCCGCTGTTGCAAGCGGTTCATCGACCTGTTCGCACTGCTCGGGCATGCCGCCTTCCGTGCCCGCGACCGATCGGTCAGATGACGAGCTCGCGCTCCGACTTCCGCCGCGCCTGCGTGGCGTTCCTGATGCCTCGATCCTCGCGGTGATCGATGCGCCAGGGTGCCCCAGCCGATCGAGGATGGCGCATCCGAAGGTCATCCGCGGGGCCTGAATTTCCGGTTGATTGTTCATTCAACTGGCGCTATGCTGTAGTTGAATGATCAATCAAGTCCCTCCGCCCGAAGCCACCCGCGACCGCATGCTGTTCGCGGCGATGCAGCTTTTTGCCGCGAAGGGCTACCAGTCGACCTCGATCGCGGACATCCTGCAGGCTGCGCAGGCGCACTCGGGCAGCCTGTACCACTTTTTCCCGACCAAGCAGCATCTGCTGATCGCCGTGCTCGAGGCCTATCGCGATGGCATCGAACCGATGCTGCTGGCGCCGGCCTGGAAATCGGTCGACGACCCGATCGAGCGCGTGTTCGCATTGCTCGCGGCATACCGCCGCATGCTCAGTGATACCGAGTGCCTGTACGGCTGCCCGATCGGCTCGCTGGCGCTCGAGCTGCACGAGCCAGACCCCGCCGTGCGCGAGCTGCTGGCCGTGAACTTCAAGGGCTGGGTGCGGCACATCAAGGCCTGTCTCGACGCCGCGCGCGATCGCTTGCCGGCGGACATCGACACGGAGCGGCTCGCCACGTTCGTACTCACCACGATGGAGGGCGGCGTCATGCAGGCCCGCACCCATCGCACGCTCGATACTTTCGACGCCTGCGTCGAGAGCCTGCGCGACTACTTCAATCGCCTGCAATCGCACGCAACGGGGAAAACACCATGAGCATGCTGTCGACGCATCTGCAACGCACCGCCATCTGCACGGCCCTCGGCCTGCTCGCGGCCATGGCGGCCACCGCCGCCGGGGACTCCGCGCATTCCTGGCGCGATTTCGCCGGCGTGTCCAACACCTCGTTCACGGAGCCGGGCGGCGATCGCGCCATCCAGCTGTCGATCGACGTGCCCGCCCCTGTCCATGATGTCTACGCCGCCTTCACCACCACCGAGGGATTCCGCAGCTGGGCGGTACCGGTGACGCACGTCGACCTGCGCGTGGGCGGCTACATGGAATCGAGCTACGACGCGAACGCGAAGATCGGCGACCCGGACAACATCCGCAACCAGATCCTCGCCTACGTGCCCGATCGCCTGCTGGTGATCCGCAATGTGCACGCGCCGATGGCGCTCGCCGACGCCGAACTGTTCCAGCGCACGGCAACCGCGATCGAGTTCGTCCCGATCGATGCGACCCACACGCGCGTCACGATGACCAATGCCGGCTACGGCGCCGGCGAAGCATTCGCAAGGCTGTTTCACAACTTCGAATGGGGCGATGCCTACTACTTGTCCGAGCTTCGCAGCCGCTTCGAGCACGGCCCGGTGGACTGGGCGGCGCGAGCCGCGCAGCAGAAGGCCAGGTCCGCCTCGGATGCGGTGACGCAAGCGGCCGCCACTGCTCCGACGGCCAAGTAGAAGCGCCACCGACGATATCGTCGCAAACCACAGGAACCTGCCATGCCTTCAATCCACTGGATGCCCGTCATCGCCGCCGCGCTGTCGTCCTTCGTGCTCGGCGGCATCTGGTACTCGCCCGCGGCGTTCTATCTTCCCTGGAAAGCCGCCGCGCAGCTCGATGAGGCGCAACTGCGGCGGCGGTCGCCGGCGCGCACGTTTGGCGGCGCACTGCTCCTGTCGGCGCTGTCGGCAACGGTGTTCAGCCTGTTCCTCGGCCCCTCCCCGTCACTGGCGCTCGGGCTAGGCGCGGGTTCCTCCGCGGGACTGTGCTGGGTGGCGGCGAGCTTCGCGATCAACTACCTGTTCGAGTGCCGGCCGTTGAAACTGCTGCTGATCAATGGGGGCTACCACACGCTGCAGTTCACGCTGTATGGTTTGATCCTCGCACTGTGGCATTGAGCTTCGAACCATGAAGAAAGGTGCGCGCAACAAGGCGCCGACCGTGCGCGATGGCATGCGCTGTCGCGTAGTCGGCGGGACTCATGCGGGAAAATCCGGCACGGTGACTGATGTGAACACCAGCAAGACTGGCCATGTCACGCTGACGGTGGTGCAGGCCAACGGGGTGCGATTCAAGACGTTGGCGAGGAATATCGAAATCCAGGATTGACCGTGCTGCGCGATGCCGTCGTTAGGCGCGCCCAGGTCGGCAGAGGCACTTCGCTCGGCCACGATAGCAGCCTCGCTTCGACGGTCCCGAATTCGTCGCACCCGAGTCGCGCCGCGGACATCCTTCCCGGGCGACGGGCATCACGTTGGAATCATGTCCCGCATCTGCATGACTGACTCGATGGGTATCCCGACCAATCGAGGTGCAATGGAATACCACCAGGGCGTTCCCCACAAGGCATGGACCGCGACGGCAAGCGGCGCATTCACCGCGGCCCAGACGACATAGGGCTTCCAGATGGTCCGGTGCCTGAACCGGTCCCACAAGAACATCGGCGACACCACCAGCAGCGTATACAGGTCCGTTGCCGCGGCACTGGCAGGAAAGGTCGACGGCAACCACGTCAATCGGTCGATGGCGGCTGGCAGAATCGTGGCGACCGCCAGGAACATCATGCGCTTGTGGAATCCAGGGTCGGTTGCGCGCGCTCGCAGGGCCAGAACCATGAACACGGGGAAGAGCACAGCCGCCCGAAGCTGCAGCAGGATGATGTCCTCGCGTACCTGCACGAGCCCTTGCAGCAGCCTGCGCGACTGGATCGGCGCCGCCTGTGCCGCCTGCCACGCTTCGCCGAACATGGTCGGGACGAGAACCACGCCGGTCACGATGATCGGGGGAACTAGCCAGGCGCCGAGCATGCCGAGTCGACGATGATGCCGAAGATCTCCCCTCGCACCGAGGACCGCCTGGGCGAGCAGCACCAACAGGAACGAACCCATCAGGACTGCGTGCAGGTGCAGGATTGGCGGGAATGCCGGGCGTTCCCCCGCCCGCACCGCGGAGATCTTCGCCAGGGAATCGGGAATGAAGCCCAGGAGCGCAATCAGCAGGAAGCTCGTGGCCATGCACACGAAGATCCATCTGTCGATCCGCTCCGCCAGCGACGTCGCCGGCAACCGGCCAGCCTCGGCACGGAAATCAGTCTGCGCAATCGATTCCATTGGCGTTGCCCTCCTCGCTCGCCGGGTTCGAAGCATTTATAGGAAATTGCCCGTGCAGACCGATAGTAAGAATCGGACGACCCCAGCATTCCTTCGCGGCGCGCCGCGCTTGACGCAGGGAGCAGGTCGCTTTTTTACTAGAGACCGCGCGCCCCTCGGGGTATAAGGCGTGTCCATGGTCTCCGCGCATCGACCGACCCACGCGCTTCGGCACCTCGTCAAGTACTACTACCAGGTCGAGGGCAACTTCACTTCCCTGGTGGCCTTGCAGCCGGTGCCGGCGCGCAGCCCTGAGATCCTGGAATTCATGTTTGCCACGCCCTACATCGTGGAGCGGCTCCACCATGGCACGACGGCGCGTTGTTGCGACGTTGCCCTCGTCGGCATGAAGACGCATCGGCACGTGAACCTCTACATGCGCGACCGCGTCGACGCCTTCACGATCGCCTTCCAGCCCGGCGGCCTGCTCGCGTTGCTTGGGATTCCGTCGTGCGAACTCACCGATGGTGACTGCGACGCCCGGGACGCCGTTGGACGCGAGATCGACGTGCTGCGCGAACGGCTCGCAGGGAAGACCACCATTGCGGAGCGGGCCCGGATCGCCGACGAGTACCTGTGCGCGCGCTTGGCAGGCGGCACCGACGCCAGCCCCGTCATCCTGGCCGCTCGCCTGCTCCATCGTTGCCTGGGATCCGTCCAGATCACGCAACTTGCCGAGCGGACCAGCCTCGGCGTCCGCCACTTCGAGCGGCGCTTTGTCCGCGAGATCGGCATGCCGCCCAAGCTCTATGCGCGCATCGTCCGCTTTGAATCGGCACTGCGCCTCAAATCACTGAACCCCTCGAGCCGCTGGACCGACATCGCGTACCGGCTCGGGTATTGCGACCACATGCACATGATCCACGACTTCAAGCGCCTGTCGGGCAACACACCCACGGGGATCATCGATCAACTCGACATGTTCGTGAAACCGGAAGTCGACTTGCACCGCCAGGCGTAATAGCGCCTCGCCGCTCCATGCGGCAATTCACGTCACTTCGCTGGCTTCGCGTCCTGCGCGGCGAGCGGGCAGGGAGATCTCCTGTCCGGGCACGCCCGGCCACCCGGGATTTGCTCCCAGCGCGTAGCGGGCCAATCACCTTTGTCTGGATGTCTCCCGGCCTCGTCGCAGGCGTATCTACGGGCCTGGATACCGGACTGCCGAGACGGAGGACCGGCAGTCATCCCGGGCCACTCCTGCGTAGCGCAGGTTCAGGAGTGCCGCATCGCGGACGGGGCCGGAGCGCGCAATCGCCCCGCCAACCGCAGTCCAT
>Ga0335070_10006556_pt1 | contig 13690 bp, 11 predicted proteins | sample Lox_Sample_13_FD_206722 | JGI IMG/M metagenome (GOLD analysis project Ga0335070, IMG submission 206722) | Soil microbial communities from Loxahatchee National Wildlife Refuge, Florida, United States - Lox_Sample_1.3 | ecosystem: Environmental > Terrestrial > Soil > Wetlands | place: USA...
CGTTGGGGCCCACTCCTGCCAGGTGGGGATGTAGAGCTCCCACCGGTCAAAGGGCATGACCGGCGCGGCCAGGGTCTGCACCGTGAACACGAAGCGGTTGATGAGGCAGCCCACGCAATTCAGGAAGCAGGCGGTGAGCATCCAGACATCATCCTGCCGGACCTTCGGGATCAGGAGCATGATGGCAGGTATGATGCCGCACAACACCAGCTCGGCGAAGAGAAGCCACAACCCGTACGGCGCCTTATAGAAGGAGCCAAGGGTGAGACCCACGCTCGGGGCGTACACGTACGCCCAGTACCAGGTGTCGAGAAGCTTGAGCACCATGTAGAAGGCGAGCAGGTAACCGGAGATCTTCGCCAGCTCCCAGAGCACCTCCCGGCGAACCAGCCTCTTCTTGGTCACCTCCTGGAGGAGATAGCAGACCAGGATGGTCAGGGACGGTCCGGAGGCAATGGCCGAGGCGATGAAGAGGAAAAAGGTCCAGGGCCAGATGAAAAAGCCCTCGCGGAAGGCAAAGGGCCGTCCGAAGAGTACACCGTACATACCGCCGAGCGAGCCCTGGTGGAAGAAGCTCAGGAAGGTCCCGGTCGCGGCAAAGAGAGCCATGATCTCGTGGAGATTGTGGCTGAAAAAGTGGATCCCGCGGATCTTGTCCAGCTGTCGGTTCTCGAGGATCAGCGGCACGTACTCGATGGTAAGCACGATGGTGTAGCAGGTAATGCAAAAGATCACTTCGGTGAGCATGGAGTGGACATTGGGATGCCAGAAGCTGAACCAGGCCCGGAGCGGTTGCCCGATGTCCAGCACCAACACCAACTGGGCGCCGGTGTAACAGATGAATCCGATAACCACCGCCAGGTTGATGATGTCCTTGAGCTCTTTCTTCCCGATGATGTAGGTGAGAAAACCGGTGAAGAAGGCCCCCGCTCCCAGGGCGATCACCGCCAGGTCCACCGTGATCCAGAGGCCGAAGCCGAAGTAGTCGCTCAGGCCGGTCACATTGAGTCCCTTCCAGAAGACCAAAAAGCCGGCCAGAACGCCCCAGGCCATCAACGCCCCGAGCACTAGGAGCCAAATGGCAAACTGCGTAAACGAGCAACGCTTCACGCCTTCAGGGATGAGTGCCGAGTCCATGGGTTATCCTCTCTTATCCATGGGGATTCTCGATAACGACGGTCCTTACATCACATTACATCAGATTATCGCCCAGCTTGCGGATCCAGTCCTGCGAGGTCAGATAGTAAATCTTCGGTTCCGTCTTGAGCTTGGGGAGAAGCCGGAAGGCTCTCTGGCTCTTGACGAGCTTTGCCACCTGGCTCTCCTTATCGTGCAGGTTGCCGAAGACCATCGCCTTGGCCGGGCAGGCCTCCACGCAGGCCGGCACGTACTCGCCCTCCCGGAGCTCCTTGCGGCCCTCCATGAAGGCCTTGTCCATGGCCAGCTGTAGCCTATGGACGCACATGGTGCACTTCTCCACCACGCCACGCGGCCGCGTCGACACCTCCGGGGTGAGCATCTGCTCCATGCCCTTGGGCCATTTGGTATCCCACCAGTTAAAGTACCGGGCGTGGTAAGGGCAGGCTGCCATGCAGTACCGGCAGCCGATGCAACGCACCGGGATCTGGTTGACCAGACCGTTCTCTTCGTCTCGTTTGGTGGCGTTCACCGGACAGACGAAGGTGCAGGGCGAGTCGTGGGCCGAGTCACAGTGCTGGCACGGTCTGGGGAGATAGGCCTGGCGATGCTCCGGATAGAGTTTCCCGTTGTCGAGATAGAACATCTCGAGCCAGGTGATGGACCGGAGCTTGTCGCTCTCATCCTCGCGGAAGGAGACGTTGTTCTCTTGCTGGCAGGCCACCGCACAGGCCATGCAGCCGGTGCACTTGTCCAGGTCGATGACCATGCCGTAGCGAATTCCGCTCGTTGCTTGCTCAGTCATGTCCTACCTCATGCTTTGACGATTGCGAGCCGGGTTCCCCGCCAGGTCGGGAGACCGGTAACCCGATCCTGCTGGGGTATCAGGATTTCATTGGCGTTGACACCTTTGCCCTTGATATAGGCATCGAACCCTCGGTGGCCGAGACCGAGCGGGATAAAGACCACCCCCGGCCTGGCAACATTGGTCACGTGGACACAAGCCCGGAAGGTGCCGCGCTCGGTCTTGAGACCTACGGGCATCCCGTCCTTGAGACCGGACTTGGCCGCGGTCTGAGGATTGACCTCGACGCAGAGGTCCTTGCCCTTGAGCTCGAAGTCGAAGAGCATCTTGGTCATGAATGGAGGGTTTGCCACGGGGCCGTTGGTTAGAGTCATGATCTCGTAGGGCACGAGCACGAGGGGGTACTGGGCCGGATCGCCGGCCAGAACCGGTTCCTCGTAGTGGGGGAGATAGGCGAGATCGTCGCCGGCGACACCCATCTCGCGCAGTCTCTGGCAGGCGAACTCGAACTTGCCGGAGCGGGTCTTGAATGCCGCAGCCCCCATGCCCTGGCTCGTATCGTACCAGCACCCGTTCTCGGTGAGTTTCTTCCACAGGTCGTCGAAGGAGTTGTAGTTAGGCTCCAGCGTCTGACCCAGCTTGGCCCACGGTTGCAGGCCCCCCTCAGCCGCCACCCTTCCGCTCTTTGCCGCGGCGAGACCATTGACCCGCTCTTTCAGCGCCGTCTCGTAGTCATTCCACGGGAAGCTCGTGGCAACACTCCCCTCCAGGGATTTCGCGAGCTTGATGAGAACGTCTCCAGGGTGTCGCGTCTCGAACTTGGGTTTCAGCACCGGTGTGCTCAGGTTGAAGACGGCGTACTGGAGACCGGCAGGTGTGGGCCCATCCTCGAGGCGCTCGAGGAAGGTTGCTGCCGGCAGCACCAGGTCGGCCATCATGGTCGTCTCATCCATGAAGGAGGAGAAGGAGATGAGCTTCACCTTCTCGAGGGCGGCGAGGAGCTCCTTGCCCTCGCTCAGGCTGTACGCCGGATTGGCTTCGTAGACCCAGAGCATGGCGGCCTGGTATGGCTTACCCTCGCTCATCCTCTTGACGAGGTTCTGGACTGAGGAGACGGGTACCTCGGCCGCCGCCTCGCCCAGTCTGGGAGCGCTGCAGCCTTTCCTGCTCACCTCATCCTGGGCCACCGCAGGCCAAGCGGCCAGCGGCGCCTTGGGGGAAACGCCCACCCCGCCGGGCTGGCGCAGGCTCCCCACCAGGACGTTCAGACTCTGCACCGCGAGGAACTCATAGAGGCTGTCCGGAGTCCGTCCCTGACCGCGACCGCTCAGGGCAACCGCCGGCCTGGTCTTGGCGAACTCGCGAGCCAGCTCGACGATCTTCTCCTTGGGAACACCGGTGATCTCGCTCACCCGCTCCGGAGCGTAGTCCTTGAGGACCAGGCTCTTGAAGCCCCGGCGGCTGCGGCCCTGGCCGTCGGACCAGTCCTCGAAACCGAAGGCGCCGGCCACAAAGGCCTGGCTGTAGAGTTGCTCGCGGACGATGACGCTCGCAAGGCCGAGGGCCAGGGCGGCCTCGGTACCAGGGGCGATCGCCACCCAGTCGTCGGCCTTGGAAGCGCTGAGAGATCCGCGCGGCCCCGCGTAAATGATCCGGGTGCGCTCTCCCTGCGGCTGGCTCCGCCAGCCGTCGAAGGCCGCCATCATGCGGGCCGGAGCGCCCCAGCCTCCAATGTAGTCAGCTCCAAAGCTGAGGATGAGCTTGCTCTTCTCCAGGTCGTAGGCAACCTGCCCCGCCTCCCCCTGGCTCACGAGGAGTCCCAAGGACTCAGTCTCGGCGCCGGTCGGCATGACCAGAAAATTCGGTGAGCCGTAGGCCTGGAGAAACCGGGCAAAGAGCTCCGGCACCGTGCCCTGACTCCTGCCGGTGAGGCAGACGAGACCCTGAGGCTCTTTCCGCATGCCCTGCAGTTGCTCGGCGAGGATCTTCAAGGCGTCGTCCCAGCTGATGGGTTTCAACGTCTTCAGATCCCCACGTTTCCCGGTCTGCTGGAGCGGCGTTTCGATCCTGCTGGGGCCGTAGAGGAACTGGAGTCCCGATGCGCCGAGCGGACAGATGCCGCCTCGGTTCACCGGGTGGTTCGGGTTGCCGTCGATACGAACGGCGTTCTTCTTGTTGATGAGCCGCACCCGGATACCGCAGCCGCCCGGGCAGAGCTGACACACGGTGTTCACCATGGTCGCCGCGCCCCGCTCGGGCGAAGGCCGCCAGGACCAGTTCTGGCTCCAGATGGAGACGTCGTCCAAGAGCTTCCACGGCAGCGGCGACAGCAACGTGCCGCCGACCCCTCCAGCAACCAGTTTGACGAAAGCTCTTCTGTCTAACTGCATGAGATCCTTCCCCTCGCGTTGGTAGGTCTACTTATGGCAGACGTCACAGCCGTTGGGGACGTTCTTTGCGGCGTGACAATCTTCGCACACGAACATCTTCATGGTCTCGCCCCGGTACCCCGTGAGGCGGTTGACCTTGACGGGCGGCGTCTTTGCCTCCTTGAGTACATCCCGGTGACACTCGGTGCACTTCATCTGGGCCGCCTTCACGTGGGCCGCATGGGAGAAGAACACGTTGTCCGGCTGCCAGGTGTAGGACACCCAGGGGATATTCTTCCCTGGCTCGATGTACTCGGCAATGAGCTTCTCCTCCGTCTTGGTATCACCGCTCACCATGGGGGCCTGGTGACATCCGGCGCAGCTGTCCACCCCCGGGAACCCGGCGTAGGTTCCGTCCGGCCGGAACTGGTGGCAATCCTCGCAGGCCATGCCCCCGCCCTCCACGTGAGCCACGTGGTTGAAAGTGAGGGGCTGCTGCTGGGTCGAGTAGAGAACCTGCGGGAAAAGCACCCAGCCCACGACGAGTCCACCGACGAGACCAACGACAAAGAGAATCCATCCTACCTTGTCAGAACCCTGCTGCTTCTTCTCTCCACTCATGGGACGCCTCGATGATGTGGTCCTACGGTTATGGGAAACGACTGATTCCGGGCATCACCTTTCGTTGAGACAGCATGCCCTGGGGACCGCGGTCAAGTAACCGGGATGAGGGAAGAACTTCCGCGCACGAGCCGAGGTCGTATCCTATAGCCACCCCCTTACCCTTGTCAAGGAAAAACCTGCGGGCCTCGTATCGAAAACCCCGGTTCTCCGGCTGGACCGTTCCTTGACAACGGCGACGGAAATTCCCTATGGTGAGCTGGGTTCGACTGCGGATGGAAGGATTGAAGATGGACTTACGTCGGCTCGAAGTCTTTTGCAAGGTGTACGAACTGAAGAGCTTCTCCCGGGCGGCGGAGGCCTGTCTCCTTTCCCAGCCCACGGTGAGTGAGCACATCCGCCACCTCGAGGATCTGCTGGAGGTGAGGCTCTTCGACCGACTCGGTCGAGAGGTTGCGGCCACCCGGGCAGGAGAGCTCCTGTACGGCTATGCTCGGCGCATTCTCAGTCTCACCCGGGAAGCGAGTCGGAGCCTCGAACTCTACCGGGGCAAGATGACCGGAAGTCTCGAACTTGGAGGGAGCACCATCCCCGGTCAATATGTCCTCCCCATCCTCATTGGCTCCTTCAAGGCTACTCACGAGGGTATCCGCATCAGGCTCGTTATCGCCGACACCCGCGAGGTGACCGATATGGTCCTGGACGGGACCCTCGAGCTGGGGGTGGTGGGCGCGAGGATCAAGAACAGCAAGCTCGCCTTCGACACCCTCTTCGAGGATCAGCTTGTCCTCGCCGTACCGCCCGATCACCCCTGGGCCTCCCGCCGGGCCATCCGACTGGACGAGCTTGCGGAGGCGTCTTTCATCATGCGCGAGCCCGGCTCCGGCACCAGAATGGCGACCCTAAGCCGCCTGGAGGAGGCGGGGTTCGATCCCGAGAACCTGCGGATCATGGCGGAGATGGGGAGTACCGACGCCGTTCGCCAAGCAATCAAGTCCAGGGTGGGAGTCTCGATTCTTTCTCGCCGCGCCATCGCCGACGACGTCCGTTTCGGCCTCATCCATCCGGTCGCCGTCGAGAACCTCAGCCTCACCCGCCACTTCTACCTTGTCACCCACAAGGGCCGCTCCCTTTCCCCCCTGGCCCAGGCCTTCGTGGACTTCCTGAAAGAGAATCACGGCGAACTTCTTTAGAATGTGCCAGTGGCCCGTTGTCGGTTGCCCCTGACCGTCAGTCAGTGCCGGCCCCCTGGAAGGGTACAGCCCGGAGGGGGAATGTCAAGTTTCAAAGTTGATCAACCGTAGGGTGGATCGAGGGAAGCGGCCCCACCAGCAATCGGTGGATTCGGTCCCCGACCTTGATCCACCCTACAAGTCTTGGCGCATGGCAAGGGCGGAAACGGCGAGCAATGTGGGGTGCAAACGTGCTCAGGCGCGGGAGCCGGCCCGCCGGAGGACGAGAGTGCCCTGGTCGCAGCCCAGGTGATTGGCGATGACCGGGCACTTCACCTCAAGGAGGAAGTGGATGGGAGCATTCACGGCGCTCAGGGTCTCGTAGTTCCCCTGGCCCTTGGCGATGATGAGGTCGGCGCGGTGGAAGCGCTCCTGAAAGCGCGGCGAGCACCACAGGAGGATGGTTCCAGGGGCGTTGCTCCCGTTGTCAACGATCGCGGCAAGTTCATGGATGCCTGCAACTTCGGCGTCCACCGTCGTGGCGTCGTTCAAGATCGGCCCCCCGCGGACAGCGAAAGTAACCTTGCCCCGTGGAAGCAGCTCGATGAGGAGCCGGTCAAAGACCACCTCGCCGGCGTTGTCTCCCAGGTAGAGTATGCTTTCTGCCTGCCCCACCGCCGATCGGAAGGGCTCCAGCACGTCCGGCGGGAGCGGCTGCTCCAACGCCCAGGCAATCGCGGCGCGTACTTTCGCACCATCGACTCCGCACCCCTGACCGAAGTCGATGATGTTTCCCGCGATGGCCAGTCTCACCGCTGTTGCGAAGGGATCAGACGAGCCTGTGATAAGCTCCCGCAGCTGGGGGCAGAGGCCAAGGGCGAGGATGTTCGAGCGCTCTTTAGCCTCCCGATAGGGATCTGCCATCCCCAGTTCTTCCCGGATGGCGCTGTGGATCACCGTGGCAACCTGGGGCGGCGTCTGGTCGAAAGGGACCTCGCTGAGAAGCGCGAGAATCCGCTTCACCACTCTCTCCTGCTTTGCCCCGTCGGCACCGACTAGCCTGCTTACTGCGACAGCCTGTCGGAGGAAACAGGGGATGCACTCGGGGGTAAGATTCATCGCTCAGGCCCCGCGCCGAGTGAATCCGGTTTACCCACAAGGCGCACCTTTATTCTCCGGGATCGAGCATGGGGCCGCAAGCTGCACAGCAACCCACGCACCCGCTGGAAGTACAGTCGTCTTCGTCGGTTTCCGGCGGGTCGTTGAGCCGTCGCTCAATCTCCCGGCACCACCGATCAAGCTCTTCATCTGAAGTCCTTTGCTCACCGACGTTTACATGATCTTTCATGATATGATCCTCATGGCTTGGTCTTGCCCTTCCCCTCGCGCCCAGAGAGAAAACGTAACGATTCTCCTAGCGAGTCTCTCTTTTCCATCGAAGGGAACGGGTAATGGTTAGGGGTCAACCCGGCTCCACGATCTGCGTGGCAAGAGCTTCCATACTACGCTCTCTTCAACCACACAGCCGCCTTGCCCACCCTGTAGGGTAATACCGCTCGCCGGCGCGATCAACCCCCGGGGCGATACCTTCGGCCCTTTTAGCTTGACAAATGCCCCGGTTTATGATTAGTAAGAACGCCTTTGACCATTGAACTTTGCCCACCCTGTGCTCATCATAGGTGAGAGCCATCAGCTGACAATCGGCAACGAAGTGGGCAACAAGAAGCGGCTTGCACAGGAAATGGACAGATGAAGCGAACGTATCAACCAAGCAACCTCCGGAGGAAAAGAACCCACGGCTTTCTGGTCCGTATGCGAACGAAGGGGGGCCAGAAAGTGATCAGCCGCAGAAGGGCAAAAGGGAGAAAGCGACTGGCCGTCTGAACGCATGGGACGGATCGGTAAGACTCAGAACGAGCAAGATTCTGCGCAGGCCCCGCAAGGAGGCGTCGGTTCCTTTTCCAGAGGTCCCTTCCGGTTTCGTAAAGAGGAACGACTTCGACACCGGCAAGACTTCCAGCTCGCTCTTCGGTACGGAACCCGGCGCCATACGAAACACTACACAGTCATCCTGCGGCGGAACGACCTGCACTTCTCTCGTCTGGGGGTAACGGTCAGCAAGAGCGTGGGGAACGCGGTCAAACGAAATCGCGTGAAACGCTGTCTTCGCGAATTTTTTCGTCTCCACAAGCACGAGTTGCCGCCGTCGCACGACCTCGTCATCATCGCCAAGAAAGGTGCGGCAATGCTTGCTTACCACGATGTCCGCGAGGAACTGGCACCCGTTCTCCTCTCCAGCAACGGCGTATGATCCAGAAGGTGTTGCTCGCCTCGATTCGGGCATATCAGCTTTGCATTTCGCCCCTGCTCGGGCACTCGTGCCGTTTTACCCCCACCTGTTCTGAGTTTGCGCACCAGGCCATTTCCGTCTACGGAACCGGCCGGGGCGTGCTTCTTGCCGTCCGCCGTCTCCTGCGCTGCCATCCGTTCCATTCCGGCGGCTACGATCCCGTTGAGAACTATCGGACACGTTAAGTCTCCCCTCGTGGGCACTCGGGCGCGCCCTAACTCGGCTCCTGAGTCGCTTTACTGAGACCGGATCGGGCGCCCCAGGGTCACTCATTATTCCCTGCTGCCGCAGGAGTTCTACATTATGGAAAAGCGTGCTCTGTTAGCTATCGTCCTCTCCATGCTGGTGTTTCTCGTCTACCAGATATTCTTCGCGCCGGACGAGAAAGCCAAACGCACCACGAAGGCCCCCGCAACCGAACAAACGGCGCAGGGCGTCCCCGGGGCGGAACAGCAGAAGACCCCGCCGGCGCCCACCGCCGCCCCCCCCGCCCCGGCGGTCATGCCGGCGCCACCGCTCCAGCCCTCTCCAGCTCGCCCCGGGCGAGACGTGGTGGTGGAGACTCCCCTCTATACCGCTGTCTTTACCGAGACGGGCGGCCGCCTCAAGAGGCTCGGGCTAAAGCAGTATCGGGAGACGATTGACACGAACTCGCCGCCGAAAGAGTTGGTGCGGATCGACCAAGTCGACGATTTGCCCCTCGCCTTCAACTTCGTGAACCATCCGGTTGCGGCCCTGAGCCTCGCGCAGTATACGACTAACCAGACCTCTCTCGTCGTCGCTGCAGCCGACACCAGCAAGAAGCTCACCTTCACTTACCAGGTTCCCGGCTGGCTCCGCATCACCCGGGAGTATCAATTTTATCCGAATACCTACTTCATGGATCTCACCATCCGGGTGGCGAACCTCGGCAACCCGGTATGGAACGATCAGCCGGCCATAAGCCTCATCAACGTCCCCTTTTCTCCCCTCGAGAGGGGTGGGTACAACTTTAACGGGCCTGCTCTCCTCGTGAACGGCAAGCTGGAGGAGATCGATTCCAAAAAGATCAAGGAGGGGAAACAGTTCCCAGGACCGATCGACTGGATCGCCTATACCAACCAGCACTTCACCATGGCGGTCGTCCCGGAGGGGCTCGTACCCAACCTCGCCCAGGTCAAGGTGCTCAACGCGGCTACTGATATGGTGGAGACCACCTTCGTCGGCCCGGCCTTGAGGATTGAAGCGAACACGCAGCAGGAGCTTCAGTTCAGGTTCTACGCGGGGCCCAAGGAACTCAACGATCTCAAGCTGGCGCACGCGAAGCTCGAGAAGGCGATCGACTTCGGCTGGTTCGACGTCATCGCCCAGCCGCTTCTCCTCTGTCTCAAGTTCTTCTACCGTTACACCCACAACTACGGGGTGGCCATCATCATCCTTACTATCCTGATCAAACTGCTCTTCTGGCCGCTCACCAACAAGAGCTTCACGTCCATGCAGGCCATGAAGAAGCTCCAGCCGATGATGCAGAAGATCCGGGAAAAGTACAAGGACGACCCACAGAGGATGAACCAGGAGATCATGCAGCTCTACCGGAGCCAGAAGGTGAATCCCGTCGGCGGGTGTCTCCCCATGGCGCTCCAGATCCCGGTCTTCTTCGCCCTCTACAAGGTGCTGAACAGCTCCATCGCCATGCGCCACGCTCCTTTCATCTGGTGGATCAATGACCTCTCGGTGCCTGACCGTCTGCCGATCGGATTCAACATTCCTTACGTCGGCGGGCTGCCGGTCCTCACCCTCCTCATGGGTGTTTCCATGTTCGTCCAGCAGAAGATGACCCCCATGACCGGCGATCCTCGACAAGAGAAGCTCATGCTCCTCATGCCCGTGGTGTTCACCTTCATGTTCGTCAACTTCCCCAGTGGACTCACGCTCTACTGGTTCGTGAACAACATCCTTTCCGTCGGTCAGCAATACCTACTGAACAAGAAATCCGGCCCGTCCGGAGGCTTGACCCGGGGCAAGGCTCGGACTCGTACTGGTGCTGCCCAGTGATGTACGGAGGAAACCATGTCTGCCATTGAAATCGAAGGGAAATCGGTGGATGAGGCGATCCAACTCGCCTGCCAGCGCCTGAACCTCCCTGCAGAGCAGCTGAATATCGAGATCGTCTCCCAGGGCTCGGCCGGGATCTTTGGCATCGGTACGAGGAAGGCCAAGATTCTGGCGTCGCCGAAGCAGACAACCGATGACTCCCCTCTCGCCCAGGCGAAGGCCATCCTGGAGACCATCCTTTCCCACGTCACCATTCCCGCCACCGTCCAGGCGGGTTGGGAGGAGGAGCAGATCAAGCTCGACATCTCCACCAACGGCTCGGGGCTCCTCATCGGCAAGCGGGGACAGACGCTTCATGCGCTCCAGTACGTGGTGAACAAGATCTTCAACAAGCAGTCCTCCCGGAAGGTCCACATCGTCATCGACACGGAGAACTATCGGGAGAGACGCCGCCAGGCCCTCACCGAGGTGGCGCTTCAGCTTGCCAGCCGAGCCAAGAAGTCCGGAAAACCGGCGATCAGCAGCCCCCTTAGCGCCTATGATCGACGCATCATCCACCTGGCCCTGAAGGACGACCACGACCTCCGCACTAAGAGTAAAGGCGAGGGTAGCCTGCGCAAGGTCATGGTGCTCCCGGTGAAGAAGGGCGAGGAGTGGGAGAAGGGCCCCGCCGACGGAGAGGAGTCCGAGATCTGAGTCTCGATGGCCAAGCGATCGCCCCCGGCAGCTTGGTGAACGGCCCTTCAAGCCGACCTACTCCTGAACGGGCTGCCCATGTCCGGCGCGAGACCGTCGCGGTGCCACATGTCCGATTACCTGGACCACAGTTCCCGCCACGCCTTCGATGACACCATCGCCGCCATTGCGACCCCCGCAGGAGTCGGGGGGATTGGTGTTGTCAAGATCAGCGGCCCTTCGGCCTGGGCCATCGGCCAGCGCCTGTTCCAGCCTGCCAGAGTGCCGGAAACACTTTGCTCCCACCGCCTGTACCATGGCCATATTCTGGAGCCCGATACAGGCAGGACTGTCGACGAGGTCCTCACTAGCTTCATGCGCGCCCCCCACACCTACACCCGGGAGGACGTGGTGGAGATCAACTGCCATAGCGGCATGGCGGTCCTCGAGCGGATTCTCGAGCTCGTGCTCCGCTCGGGTGCCCGGCTGGCCGAACCGGGGGAGTTCACGCGCCGAGCCTTCCTGAACGGCCGCATCGACCTCACCCAGGCCGAGGCCGTGCTCGATGTCATTCACTCGAAAACGAGGAGAAGCCTCGATCTCGCGAGCGAGCACCTAAGGGGCACTCTCCACCTCATCATCACCGACCTCCGTAGCCGGCTCCTCCGGGTGCTCGCCACCGTAGAGGCGGCCATCGACTTTCCCGACGAGGAGATTGAGACCCCGGAGGGGGTAGAACTCGCCGAGCGGCTTCGGACCCAGGTGCTCGGCGCGATGACCGATCTCCTTTCCCGTTACGAGGACGGCCGCATCTTGCGGGAGGGCCTGGCGGTCATCATCGCCGGCAAGCCCAACGTGGGAAAATCCCGGTTGCTGAACACCCTCCTCCGCTCCGACCGGGCCCTGGTTACCCCGGTTCCCGGCACGACGCGGGACGTCATCGAGGAAGGGTTCAACCTGCGGGGCATCTCCATCCGCTTGGTGGATACCGCAGGTCTCCGTGAGGCCGACAATCTTGTCGAGCAGCTCGGCATGGAGCTCACCCGAGATCGTATCGCCCGGGCGGATCTGGTCCTCCTCGTCCTGGATCGGAGCGTTCCCCTTACCCGCGAAGATCTCCAGATCTACGAGGAGCTGGGCGATAAGCCGAGGCTCGTCCTCCTCAACAAGGCGGACCTTGAGTGTCACCCTGACTTCGCCGGAGCAGGAGGCCGTTTTCCCGGCGAAACCATCCTCGAGATCTCTGCTCTTCGCGGCGACGGCATCGACACCCTCAAGGACGCCGTGTTTCAGACCATCCTCGGCCGCCGCCTGGATACGGAGACCTCCGTCGTTGCCCCAAATCTCCGGCACAAGATGTGTCTGGAAGGCACCCAGGGAGCGGTGACCCGGGCGATCGAGTTGATTGAGAGTGGGGCTTCAGCGGAACTCGTGGCCATCGAGCTCCAGGAGGCCCTTGCCCATCTCGGCGAGATCATCGGCATGACGACGAGTGAGGACGTCCTTGATGAGATCTTCAGCCGGTTCTGCATCGGAAAGTAAAGGGGACGAGACTCAAGCCCCATTTGGCAAGGGGGGCCGGGGGCATATCAAAATATAGAGTGGGCACCGCCTACCAAACAGAAACCTTTCTTTTCCTTCCGGGTCACTCCCATCCTAGCCCGCATTATGCACGAACCACCTGCTGCGACCGCGGATCTGGCCGTCCTTCCGGGCGTCCTCGGGTCTCGAACCTTGCGACGTACTGACAAGTACGCCTCAGGTCCGAGTCCCTGTGGTTGCCCGGTAGCACGACCGTCTCCACGATCTCGCGACGGCGTCTCGTGCATAATGCGGGCTAGCAGGTTGCTGAAAAACCCTTCTTGAGGTCGGGGATGACGGGCTCCCGCCGGAGGCCGTGTGTTCTGCGAGGCAAGGCGCATCTGGAGCCTCCTCTTACCGCTTGGCCCGTAAGAATGCCTCCCGACCCTTGTCCCCCGCCGCCATGCGCGAGGGCCGGACCGCTCCAGGCCATCTAGGGCGCGACTATGCAGCCTCGCCGAGTAGAGCACCCGGTGTGCCGGTATCATATAACAGTCCACGAGCTCTCCCTTCCCGCTTCAGGGGTTTTCAGCAACCTGCTAGTCTTCGCTTTTCTTTCGCGCCTTTTTCCTCCTTACAAACCTGTCTCCAAATTCCACCCGGAACAAGTCGGTCACCACCTGGTTGAGATACCGTCGTTCCCTGTCAGACAGCTTCACGAACTGAACCCCAATGCCTTCCTCCGTCGATCGAACCATTCTACCCTCGATCGTCACGGAGTCATCGCCTTGGCCACCTGCGAAGACGATGACAACCGTCTCCTCAATCCCTGGCTTTCGTTCGCACAGGATGAAAGCACCACCGGGACCGATGTCCCAAATCTCTCCGTTTACCGGCCCTTGGGAGGTATGCAGGATAACCGGCAACGGTACGTTCACCCTGGAATACTTGCGACGATTAGGAGTAGGGCTCGATTCGTCCATCGCGATCGAATTCTCACCAATCC
>Ga0335070_10006557_pt1 | contig 13687 bp, 16 predicted proteins | sample Lox_Sample_13_FD_206722 | JGI IMG/M metagenome (GOLD analysis project Ga0335070, IMG submission 206722) | Soil microbial communities from Loxahatchee National Wildlife Refuge, Florida, United States - Lox_Sample_1.3 | ecosystem: Environmental > Terrestrial > Soil > Wetlands | place: USA...
ACCCTGGGTACGTACCGCAGGCCCTTGAGCAGTCGGCGGAAGAACTTCTTTGCGGCCACCGCGTTTCGGCGCGACTGGACCAGAATGTCGAGGACGTTGCCGTGCTGGTCGACCGCGCGCCACAGGTACCGCTGTGCGCCGTTGATCTGAACGAACACCTCATCCAGGTGCCATTTGTCGCCCGGCCGCGGACCACGACGGCGCAGCTGGTTCGCGTACTCCTGCCCGAACCGGTCGCACCAGGCCCGGATCGTCTCATAGGACACGTCGACACCACGTTCGAGCATCAGCTCCTGCACGTCGCGGAAGCTCACCGGGAACCGGTGGTACAGCCAGACGCAACGGCTGATGATCTCGGGCGGAAACCGCAACCCTTTATACGACGAGCCTGCAGCGGTCACGATCGTCGATCCTGCCCCACCTCACCTTCCCGGATCACCAACCTGACAGTGCCTCTCAAAGAGCGGTGTACGCCATCGCCGGTCATATGCGGTTCGCTGTTCGTGTTACTGCTAGTGTGCCATCCACTCGGACAACCGCGATCGATCGATCTTTCCGTTGCCTGTCAACGCGAACTCGTCAACGAGCCGAAACTCATCCGGAATCATGTAGTAGGGCAACCTGTTTCCGGCACGGCTGCGTATGGCGGCGACATCGACGGTGCTACGGTCGACAGGCACGACAAGCGCGATCAGTCGAGGCTGCGCTGGTTCACCGGTGACGACAACGACGGCTTGTGCTACGAGCGGATCGGCGGTGAGCACGGCTTCGATCTCGCCAAGTTCGATCCGATAGCCACGAATCTTCACCTGACTGTCGCGCCGGCCAACAAAATGAAACGCACCGTCCGGCTTCCACACAGCGATATCGCCTGTGCGATAACGGAATCTATGCTCATCAGCTGTAGGCAGGAAATGCTCACGCGTCAGTGCTTCCCGGCCCAAGTATCCTCGCGAAACCCCGGCGCCCGAGATGTGCATCTCTCCCGGCGTCCCGTCAGGCACCTTCATGCCTTCGTCGTCGAGCAGCTCCACTGTCACGTTGTCGATCGGCTTGCCGATGTCGGGCAGACCGTCCTCTGCGTCCTCCTGTGCGACCGTTCCGGCGGTGGTGATCACAGTGGCTTCGGTAGGACCGTACACATTGACCACCCGTGCGGGGAATCCGGGCGGGGGCCGTCGGTGCAAACGATCGCCCCCGGTGATCAGCAACCTCAGCGAGGATGTGGAGTCCAGCCCGAGCCTCATCAGGTGCTCCGCGTATGGACTTGTCAGCCACAGTGCTGTGATCTGGTGCTTGTTGATCCAGTTGCGAAGCGCGTGCATGAACGGCCGTACTGCCTCCGGAACTATGTGGATGCTGGCCCCGACTGTCAGGAATGGAAACGTCTCAAGCACCGAGGCGTCGAAGCTGAAATTGGACATCACGGCCGCTCGGTCGGCGGCTCCGAGGCCGAACTCGCGGATCTGCCACGTAATGAGGTTTGTGACCGATCTATGCTCGACTACAACGCCTTTCGGCTCTCCCTGCGAGCCTGAGGTATACATAACGTACGCGGCATCCGAGGATCCCGGCCCAAGCGGGCATTTTCCCGGTTGATCGTTGGTGACCGCATTCAGGTCGATCACAGTGAACGTGCCGACCACCCCGCCTAGTCCGTGCGCATCGGACACGACCGCAGATATCTGCGCATCGTCAGCCATGAATTGGCGCCTCCCAAGCGGCAGCGTCGGATCCAGGGAGAGATACGCACATCCAGCCTTCATGATCCCGAGCATCGCGATGACCGCCGCCGCGCCGCGTGGCATCGTGAACGCGACTATTGATCCAGATGCGACGTTGCGGGCGGCCAACGCGCATGCGACCGCGTCGGTTCGCAAGGCGAGCATGCGATAGGTCAGAGATCCATCCGGGCTGCTGATCGCCAGCATATCCGGATGGCGATAAGCAGCCCGATCAGCAAGTATGGGAATCGAATCGACCTTGACGGGTGGGTTCATCGCAATGTATCCGCACGGCGGGAACCACTCACATCGAGTATTAGCATGGCGATATCATCCGGCATGAGTCTGGTGAGGTTCTTTTAGAGGTGGCGGTGGCGGCAGTACCGGAAGGTCTGGCGCGGCCGCGACGCCCAGTCGACCGGCCAGCGCCTCGAACAAGATCGTTGCGGTGTCGTTGCCGTCGACGCCGGGCGAACACGATCCGACAACCCTGGCAATACGCGACATCGGGCGTGACAGCCTCCACGCGGGTGTGTTTCTGATCCAACGTGTGTTCATGCACGAAGATGAGCGACAGACGCTGGATCGCGGCAATGTTGATCAACGCGTGCATGACTTCAGTCCCCATCGCGCGTTGCAGAAGAACCACACGACGTATGTGTCCGTCATCCGTCATTCGAGTCGTCAAGGCGACGCCATAGCGTCCCACCTCCAGCGGAGAGTGTCACCAGTGGCAGGGCGGGGCCGCGAACCGCCACGGCGCCAGCGAACCCCTTGGGCATATCGCGTAGAGGCGTGAACCGCCACGCCGAATGTTGCTCGCTCGTCATCCAAATTCCCTCGTCTTGCCTGAATCTCGTGCAGCAGAGCCGATCGAGGCCCCCGACGAGCCCAACTCCCTCGCCTTTAAGGAATGCCTCCTTATAGGCCCAGAATTGTGTGAACACCTCGGACGACGCACCTATGGCGCTGACTTCGTCGGCGGTGTAGTACCGCTGCGCGACTTGATGCCATGACGTAGTGGCATCGGCGGATTCGATATCGATACCAATCGGCATGGGCGCCGTAGCCATGACAAACATGTCGTCCACACTGGATGTCGACCAATGACAATCCCTTCTCTCCTGCGAGACAATAGGCGCTGGATGGTACTTGCCGCACTGATCGCACCGTCGCTCCAGTTCCAGCGATGCAGGCGGGACTGCGAACTCGTCACCTAGGAGAGAACGAAGTACCGTGCGCCGAGCGATCATTCGGCGACGCTCTGCTGGAATCACGATCCGCCCGGCGCGTTGTTGCTCGGCTTCCGACAACAACAGGTAACCTGCAGCGATGTCCACAGCGCACAGGTCTGCAATCCAGATCTTGATGATATCCGTTGCGGACGGCACCAGCACAGGGTCAATACTCATGGCTGCACCTGCTCCGTCACGACCATCAGCGGCACGGAAACGCTCAAGCCGGCCACCAGGTCCGCCTGGTCGCGGGTGAAACCGGCAGGGATCGCGCCGGCCGGCCGTTGCGGTGGCCATTGCGTCGCGTCGAGCCCACCGTGGCGGACCATCATGTGTATGGCGTGCGGATCGAACGGCATCCAGCGTCTATCGACGAACAATTCGACCCACCAATGCGGCGTGGAGGACGGCATGCCGATTTCGATGAGATGCTCAAGATCCTCCGTCGCCATTCCACCTTCTAGCGACGCGTCTTCTGCAATCGTGAACCGGCGGTACCGGTCGGGCATGAGCCAGAGCCGGTCGATCGGCTCGGTCTGGCCGTGCGGCCGCAATTCGGTCATCGGGGCTTCACCGCCGCGAGCAGCCGTCGCACGCCCCGAAAAACGCGGCCCTCCACTCGCGGTACGTCGTCGCCCGCGAGTTCCAATGTCAATCCTCGCTCGATGAACATTCGAATCATCACTGCCAGTTCGCGATTGGCCAAACCCGAACCAATACAGCGATGCATGCCGTAGCCGAACGTCAACGGCACGAGATCCGCTCTATGCGGATCGAACCGATCCGGGCTCGCGTAACGCCTTTCATCGCGGTTCGCGCTGCCGAGACATAATTGAACGGCACTTCCAGCCTTCAGGGTCGTGTCGTCGACATCAACGTCCTCGGCGAGGAATCGGGTGGTGAAATGCAACGGAGGCTCGTGGCGTAGTGATTCGGAAACAACGGCTGGTACCAATCCAGGATCCGCTCGCATCTCGTCGAGCAGCGTGGGAAACATGGCGAGATGCGCCAACAGAGTGCCGACTGCCAATCCCGTCGTCTCCGTGCCGGCCGCGAGCAGCATCGTCGCGTTATTCAACACGTCGGGGATAGTTGTGAACCCGTCGTCCGCCTCGGCGAACCTCCGCAGCAGCCCATCGCAGTAGTCGCGTTCCCGTAAGCGATCCTCAAAGTATCGACGCAGCACCTTCCGCTGCGCAGTCACTTCGGCGACACTGCCGCCATCCTGATCGATGTGTGCGATCAGGCCACGCAGCGCGGAATAGAGCCAAGGGCCGTGTGCGGGTGGAATGCCCATCACCCGACAGAACACCGCGATCGGCAACTCACGTGCGTAATAGCGGACCAAATCCGTTGGATTTCCGTGCATCAATCGATCGAGCAGCTCGCCCGCAACCGGCTTGATGATCGACTCCTCATAAATATCGATGTGTTTAGGGCTGAGCGCGCTCGCCGCCAGTCCCCGCAGCCGGAGATGATGGGCGCCTTCGCGATCCAGCATCGAGGGGCCGAAGGCACGACGCGTCGTACGGAAGGGCTGCTCGGTCACTTCCATACACAGCAGCGCTCGCACCGCGTCGTATCGAAATACGTACCATGCCCCGTTGGCAGCTCTGTGGACAGGCGCCTGGGCACGAAGTCGGCTGTATACAGGCCACGGGTTCGACTGAAACCGCGGATCATCAAGATCGATTGGGGCCAGATGGGAGAACTCTGAGATTATGGTACCCATGACGTTATGGCGAGAACCCCAATGGCGCGTCGCCCGATAGAAAGGCATCCAGCCCAATCAGCTGAGCGAGCGAATGGTCATGTCGCAAAGCGTCTTTCAGCTTCCCTTCGCGGGCTCTGAGCACGCGGGCACCCATTATCGCGCTGCTCACTTGAGCGGCATCGATGACGAGGAATCCGTCGGGATCGCCAAAGATCCAGTCTCCTGGTTCGATCTGCACTCCGCCCAGCGTGATCGGCTGCGGAACGTGTTGCGCAGGTTGGTCAGTTGTACGCGCCGATACGTAAGTCACAGTCGTCGAGAACACCGGAATAGTCATTTTCTCAATATCGCCGATGTCGCGGACCGCGCCGTCGACCACGACCCCGCCCAGTACCTGGGTCTGCGCTGCGACCATATAAATGTCGCCTGCCAGTGCTTGGGATTCGGCCGCGAGGTTGGACAAAACGACGATCCACCCGGCCGGCGCCTGCGCCAGCGCCTGCAGGCACGGCAGCATGTCGTTGTCCGTTGTCACCGGAAACACCGGACCGCACACGCGCCGCTCCGCCGTGCGCGCTTGCAAGGCGAGGCGAACAACCTTGACGAACTCGGCAGCCGCATCCGCAATCTGCGCGACCCCGATATGAGCGAAAGCTGTTCGGAATCGATCGATTTCATTCAACGAATAGTTCGTTAGCTGTACTGGATTCATCGAGGGGCCTGCTCGGCGAGACTGTCGTACATTCCGCGCATGCTGAAGAACGTCTCCGGGTCGTGATCGGTCACATCCACACTGACGCGGAGCAGCTGCTCGACATACATCAGCAAGTTGACCATCGAATAGGAGTTGGCCAACCCAACGTCGAAGAGATTCGAGTCTTCAGTGAACGTGACGACCGAGTCGTCGACGCCGCGTTCTTCCGCAGCCTTACGGATGTAGGCAGCCAAGTCGTCATAGAATGCTTGCCGCTCCACGTCATCTCGCCTTTCTTTAAGTTGCTGGCACAAACGGACCGACGGTGGCGCACCCAGCTATTCGCTCAAACAGGATTGCGAGACCTTCGCGCAGCTGCGGAATCGGTATGGTCACAGGCGGAGCCACCCGAATCCGACCGAAGTCGGAGCCCCCGACGAAAACCAACAGTCCGCTTGAAAGAGCATCCGCTGCCAACTGCCGAGCATCTACTACTCGCGGCCGAAACGACAGCGACGGACCGCAAACATGGATGTCGTCGGCAAATGCCGCAGTGCGTAAACGATGCGCGGCGGCGTTCAGCTCGGTTTCGATCGCACTCACCATCTCGTGCACGGGAACCTCGTCGAGGTAGGTCGTCACTGCGTGAGCAGCCCGATAGCCGAGTGTGGCGGTCTGAAATGTGTGCGCTAGGAACGCGTGACGCTCGTGAGGCTCAATAGAATGCCGATAGACCACAGCCGACAACGGAAACATGCCGTTGGTCAGCGATTTACTGTACAAGTACACGTCTGGATCCAGTCCCCAGGTGAAGCTGGGGCTCAGATAGCCGTGACGATAGAAGCCAGCCTGAACCTCGTCCGCGATGACTGTGACGCCAGCCGACTTCGCAGCAGAAACAAGCAATCGCAACCAGTGGACATCAAGGGGCACGTATCCATTCGCGCCCTGGACCGGCTCGAAAAGTAAACAGGAGATGTCATGCCAAGAATCGGGTAGTTGGCCGACAGCAAGTGTTACCACCTGCAAGTTCAGACTCATAGGCAGCTGGGTGTACTGCAACGCGAAGTTATGTTGAATGGATGTCAGCGCCAATGTGTCTGCGCCAAGTCCATGGAAACAACCTTCTACTGCCAACATCTTTCCCGGTCGTCGCCGCAAAGCCAGTGAAACCGCGGTTGACACAGCGAAACTGCCGCCGACTTGGAACAGAACACGACCCTCGTCGCCGAGGCCAGTCTTGGCGCACAACCATCTAGCCACCTGCTCGGCCTCGGGCGGGTAACACACACCGACGGTGTCAGAGCCATCGGACAGACACTTCTCGAACCGCGGGTTCCGATGCCCGAAATTCACGGCGCCATAACAGGACATAAAGTCGATAATTCTCCTTGGCACGCCATTGTGCACCAAGACTAGAGTCGCGTTGTCGGCCGATATATAGGTGAGATGTGCGGCTAAGCCGACTCTTTCGTCTAGCCTGCTGAGAGCGGACATCAATCACCTCTTACGTCGGCAACTCGCTTGTGTTGCGTCTTGTTGATTGATTTACGTTTGCTTATGTCGAAAGCTCGCGGTTCCGATTCAACTAAACGGTTTGGCGCGTTCTTTGTAGCTGTCGATGCAGGTTCGGATCGAGGTCTGCAGTTCGGTGACGTCGGCGAGAGGCCTGGCGGGTGATGATGCCGACGAAGATCTCGACCGTATTCAGCCACGAGCAGCTGCTCGGGGTGAAATGCAGTGCGACCCCTGGTCCGGCCAGCACAGCCACCTCATCGATCACCGACTCACGCCCGGGCCGGAGCTCATCAAGCCCGCCGATTCCACTTGCTCATAGCGACCCCGCCGCAACACTAGGACTGCACGTCGCGCCCAGCGTACCTCGTGATGCGGTGAACTACCCAAGGTTTTGTTCCGATTTTCATAGGAGGATCAGGAGCATGCCCCGTCAGTATTCGCCTGAGTTTCGCCAGCGTGGGTTGCGGTTGTTGGACACCACGATGGAAGCCTCGGAAGTATCGGAGTTCGAGGCGTTCAAGTCTGTGGCCAGCAAACTCGGCATCTCGCAGGAATCGGTGCGCCGGTGGCGGCGCAAGGCCCAGGTTGATGCCGGCGAGCGACCCGGCACGACCAGCTCCGAGCATGCCGAGATTCGCCGGCTCAAGCGTGAGGTCGCCGACTTACGCAGAGCGTTGACTCGAGCTCGCGGTTCTTGCGGCGTAGCTCACGCAGCTCTTGCTTCTCCTGGCTTGACACCCCGGTCACCTCACCGGCGTCGATCTCGGCCTGACGTACCCATTTGCGCAGGGTCTCCGGATTCATCCCCAGCCGGCCCGAGATCGCCTTCATCGCCGCCCACTCCGAGCCGTAGTCGTCGCGGTGCTCGCGGACCAGCCGCACCGCCCTGGCCTTGGTGTTCTCGTCGTACCTGATCGACATTGCGCCATCCTTCCCAACAAAGGAAGTGCGCATAAAACGGGGACGGTTCAGTCGACCGGAGACAGAAAGAGACGGTTTTTGCTGGTCGGACGCGTTTGAGATTCATTGCAAGACAACGAAACTCAGCCTATGTCCGACTGGGGTCAAGTGGTCGCAGGTTCAAATCCTGTCAGCCCGACCGATGTCAGCCCGACCGATGTCACGTCTCGGGACATCGTTGACAGGTGTCCCAAGACATGGTTTACACCTCGAGCCGGTTTTCCGGGGCTGTTTCCGCATTTGACGCCGCGGGGTTGGTTGCTGGCGTCGATGGCGTCCGGTATTGAGGTCAAAAGCCCCCACCTCCGGTGACCGAAGGCAACGCATATGAGCAGAAGTTCGCCAACTATTTCCTACCAGCCTGAGCGAGGCGTCCCAGAAGTTTCGGAAGAGCGAGTTCGTTCGCGAGCGATTTGGCGAAGCTGTTCGCGAGCACTACGCTGCGCATGCAGATTTTGAAGCCGCCGAGTTCTCTCGCCAGGTCACAGACTGGGAGAGGGTGCGCTACTTTGAGGACACATAATTTCCGCTTCCTCTAAAGGGTTTGGATCCCGGTATCATCGATGTGCCTTAACCCGCAATAGTCGAGGATTGCACAGCAGCACCCGATCCACTTGTTGGGTCCGCGGATGAAGGGGGTCATTTTGTGTCTTCGTCTGAACGCTGCGGCGGAATCCAAGAGTCCCCCGGGTGCTCAGTGTCGTGATGCTCAAGCTGGTGGGGCGCCGCTGCGGGGTGGAATTCTTTGTGGTAGCCCGACAGCGAGCGCAATCGCCAGCTTGCGCAATGCGAACCCTGGTCGCACCTGTCACCGCCCGACAGTGCGTTAAGGGCGCAGGTCGATCTCGACGCGCGGACGTCTGTGACGTCGGCCACCGCCCAGCGTCGGGGCAGCATCATGGCCAGGCCACGGGTCAGTAGCCAGTGGCACAGTAGCTCACAGCAGGAGGACTATCGATAATGGGACGCTCACCATCGCGGAACGCGAAGACTGAAACGCCTGGATCGACCAATGCAAGTCTTGCTGGCGAGGCCACTTCCAAGCAAGAGGATCCTTGGAGATTCCGCTGGCCGAATACCGCTGACTTCAACTTCAACTACTATCACCTCTTGGACCTTGCGATGAATTCGGGGATCGCTGCAAATCAAAATCCGGATCTTCGCGTAGCCATCGTCGGGGCTGGCATTGCCGGCCTTGTTGCGGCGCGCGAACTCTTCCGGTGTGGATACACCAACATCGATATCTACGAGGCCAGCGAACGGATTGGCGGACGGACCTACTCGGTACGCCTGGACGGCCAGTACACAACGATGGAAATGGGGGCAATGCGGATGCCCTTTTTTGATGGCGCAAAAAGTCAGAATTGCGTTCTCGATTTTTACCGAAGTATTTTTTCAATCACCACGCAAGATTTTCCCAATCCCGGAACAAAAACGGCGGACACCGGCGTCTGGGTCAACGGCGGATATGGCCCCGACTTTTATAAACCGCTAGCTAAACCAACGTTATTGCTATGGAAAAATAAAGACGACAGACCGCCGACCGACGCGCTTAAAGAAGTATATGATAAATGGGACAACTTCGCGAAACGATTTACACGTGCTGCTGAAGCAGAATATACAAAAAGCCGCGAAGAATGGGAAAGCTTCTGGCATGCTTTTGTGCAAAATTATTGGGCGATGAGCTTTCGGGACTTCGTGTACCGGGAGCCGGCACGTCGCAAGCGCGGGTACTTCGGTGGTCTGGGAATGAACCAGGATCAAGCTAACCTATTTTATGTCATTGGAGCCGGCGATGGTGGCTGGGGAGCGTTCTACGATATCTCGTGTCTATTTCCCATACGCACGTTACTGTTCGGCTATGGTAAGGGGCATCAGCTAATCCAAGGAAAGTTCGATGACGAGGGCAACCATGCCCCAGGTCCGCAAGCCACAGGACATCCGACCGATAGCCTTGGCCACGCTCTGCAGCCACCCGATTATTTAGGTGTGGAATCGTTCGCCGATTGCCTTTTCTATGAGCCTGTTCGCAGCGACTCTGTCGAACCAATATCACTTTATAAAGCTATAAAATCTATAAAGTATGAAGTCAATCTTTACACACGCAACGAAGTTAAGACGATAACTCGCCGGGACGACGGCACGATCCGCGTGGAATCACCCTCTAGGTGTAAGGACTACGACGCGGTGGTGATCACTCCCGCGACATGGGCGCTCCAAATGAGTGTCGATTTTGAGGGGTTCGACGCTGCCCGTATGCCCTTCAACGTGCAGGCCGCCGTCGCTATGTCGCACTGGATCACCAGCTGTAAGGTGTTCTTCCCGCTCACTCGCCGCTTTTGGCAGACAGACAAAGCCGACGGCAATCCGGTTATCCCCCAGACACTGGTGACCGATACTTTCCTGCAGGGCGTCTATGGCTATGGAGTAACCACTGAAAAGGTCTTAGATCCCGGGGTTCTCCTTGCCAGTTACACATGGGAAGACGACGCCAACAAGCTACTCGCATCGACAAGTAACGATGACCTTGCGCAAGAGTGTCTTAACAAGCTCGACGCCATTCTCATGCAATCGAGTAATAGGGCAATCTCTCCCTACGTTAACCGTGACCAGCCGCATGTGATCTTCTGGGCGAAAGAGCCGACTTATCATGGTTGCGCCAAACTGACGCGGCCCCGTAGTTGGGATCATGACTACACATTGCTGAGATATAACCAGGATCACAGCGCAGATTCCGGCGTATATTGCGCGGGCGAAGCATACTCGGTTGAAGGAGGCTGGACCGAACCGGCTCTGCGCATGGCGATTGATGCCGTCGTTCATATTGTTAAGAACACCAAAGCAACATTTGTGACAGGCTTTGACTATGAGCGTCATTACCCGAAATATTCGAACTGGAAGCCCGAGTTGAATTCTTGACCCGGACGGACTGCCGATTCCGCTGTCTACGCCGTCACGCTTGATGATAGGAGGTACTTCGAGGACGGTCATGCATCTAGATGTACATCCAGATGGACAACGAGGCTACATTATCGGTCCGTAATTATTGTAATTGTCCTGCCCACGGACGACCAAACCGGCATTGACGATCGAGTTTCTGGCCACCGTCGATGGTTGAATATAACGACACGCAAGGGCTGCGCGGCGACGAGGAGTTGTGATTTTTCCAGCCCCATGAATTAAACTACCGGAAAATAGACACGCTTCACCAGATCGCAGGGGCAGATGGATTGCGGTGTTTAGGTCGTCCGCGGTAAGAGCGATCTCACGGTTGTGATTGAGGATATTGCCTCGTCGTTCACTCTCAGTATGTTGCCTAATCCTACCGCAATGACTACCAGGAACGACCTGAAGACATCCATTTTTCTCGTCGACGTCGTCAATTGCGTACCATGCTGTCACCATTTTGGGTGGATCGAGGCCCAGGAAAGTAACGTCTTGATGCCAACCCGTAAACCGCTCTAAGTCCGGACCATAGCGGCAGAAGAAGCGAGAGATATTAATAAGCATGATGTCTTCACCGAGCAACGCGGAAATACGGTCCAGTAGACTCTTATTCGTTGCGACCTCGAGCACAAAATCGCACTTTAGTTTGCCTTTCAATATTGCTTCGGCGCCTTCTTTGTGCGCTTGTTCGAGAGTTGATCGTCCAACCCGCTGCTCAAGGCGATCAAACTCCTGACAAATCACAGTAGCGCGCGGTGGATCGCAAATAGTGATCGGGGACACGAAACCTTCGTTAGTATATCTAGCGACTAAGTCCGCGTACATGGTTAGCCTCCAAACGTGCATCTCTAGCGAATCGAAAGCTCACCCAGGCTGGATTGTAGTCAATCGGCGGCTGCAACATCGATTGACCGTCATCTTCGGCGTAACCCGACCGTGACTCCGTAGAGGACGTGCTCCGTGCGGTACCGGTGACGGCTAAAATCCGCCCTGAGCAACGTAAGCTTCTCAAGCCTATTGTGGACCGAGCCGCTATCCGTCATGACGACGTCTCGATCTACTTTCAAGTCGCCGCTCTCGGCCTCGGAGTTGCACTCTCGGCTTTTTCCCTTCCGGCTGCGGGAATTTTGGTTGCTGCTTTTACCCTCTACGCTTATCTCGCAAAACGGATCAGCAACGACTACAAATATCTATCTATCGAGCTATCCACCGATCTGTTCGGGGGCATTCAGGGTGAGCACGCGGGGGTAGGGGTCCGGCGCTGACGGTGAGCAGCGTGTGGGCCGGTTGTGCCCCGGTTTGGTGTGTGTGGTGCCGGGGCGGCACGGTGATCAGGTCATTGGTAGGCGACGGCCCTCCCGTCGTCTCTTGGCCGAGTGCTACGGGAGGGCCGCCTGTGTGCGCTCGGAGGCGCTGTGGTCACCGTAGAAGCAGATGTCGATCAAGTCGAGCGCAGGTTGGCGGCTGGTGAGCTGAGCTGCCCGTCTTGCGGGGGTGTGCTGGCGGGCTGGGGGCGGGGGCGACCGCGGCAGTTGCGCGGCGCGGATGGGCCGGTGGAGCAGTGTCCGCGCCGGTCGCGGTGCACCGGGTGCGGGGTGACGCATGTGTTGTTGCCGGTGACGGCGTTGCTGCGCCGCGCTGATACCGCGGCGGTGATCGTGTCGGCGCTGGCAGTGAAGGCCACGACCCGGGTGGGGTTTCGCCGAGTTGCTGCGGATTTGGCGCGTCCGGCCGAGACGGTGCGGGGTTGGCTGCGCCGGTTTGCCGGGCGGGCCGAGGCGGTGCGCTCGGTGTTCACCGTGTGGCTGGCCGCGGTGGCTGCTGATCCGGTGATGCCGGATGCGGCTGGCGGGGTGTTCGCCGACGCGGTGACGGTGATTGCGGCGGTCGCGACCGCGATCACACACCGGTTTTTGCTGCCCGAGGTGTCGCTGGCCGAGACGGCGGTGGCGGTCTCGGGTGGCCGGTTGTTGGCGCCGGGCTGGCCCGGCGAGCCAGTGCAACACGAGTCGACCCTGCCGGCGGCGCCGATCACGCCGTAAATCTGTGCGCTGTTGTGTGTTTCACGGACAGCAAACAGAAAAGGAGCGGCAGGTGGCGGTCAGCGACGATGAGGAGAAGGTGCGCGCGGAGCGCGCGCGGGCAATCGGGTTGTTTCGCTACCAGTTGATCCGGGAGACCGCCGATGCGGCGCTTTCGACCAAGGAGCGGGGAAAGATGGTGCGTGAGCTGGCTTCCCGGGAGCACATCGACCCGTTCGGGCGGCGAGTGCGTATCAGCCGCCAGAGCATCGACCGCTGGATCCGCGACTGGCGCGCCGGCGGGTTTGACGCGCTGGTGCCCAACCCGCGTCAGTGCACCCCACGCACCCCGGCCGAGGTGCTGGAGCTGGCGGTGGCGCTGCGCCGGGAAAACCCGCAGCGCACGGCCGCGGCGATCCGGCGGATCCTGCGCACCCAGCTGGGCTGGGCGCCCGATGAACGCACCCTGCAACGCAACTTCCACCGGCTCGGCCTCACCGGCGGCACGGCTGGCCGATCGGCGCCGGTGTTCGGCCGCTTCGAAGCCGAGTATCCCAACGACCTGTGGACCGGGGATGCGCTGCACGGCATACGAATTGCGGCCCGCAAGACGTATCTGTTCGCGTTTTTAGATGATCACTCCCGGTTGTTGCCCGGCTACCGCTGGGGCTACGCGGAAGACACGGTGCGCCTAGCCGCCGCGCTGCGCCCGGCGCTGGCGTCCCGCGGTGTCCCCAAGGCCGTCTATGTCGATTATGCCGACCTCACGACTATGCCGACATTGGGTGGGATCGGTTGTGGTGCAAGGCGTTCAGTCGCAAGGTGTCGGCATAATCAGAGGCTTTCGAGGAACGCGAGGATCGGCTCGGGCGGTT
>Ga0335070_10006558_pt1 | contig 13685 bp, 14 predicted proteins | sample Lox_Sample_13_FD_206722 | JGI IMG/M metagenome (GOLD analysis project Ga0335070, IMG submission 206722) | Soil microbial communities from Loxahatchee National Wildlife Refuge, Florida, United States - Lox_Sample_1.3 | ecosystem: Environmental > Terrestrial > Soil > Wetlands | place: USA...
TCCGCGCGCGCCACACGCGCGTGATGCAGGAGCCGGCGCTCTTCATCGGCCGGGGCCTCGTCTTCCGGCATCTCAAGCGGCTCGACGTCGGCGAGCGCATCGTCATGCCGCTGGCGGAAGATGGGGTACAAGGAGACGGCGTGCTCGGCGCCACCGACGCCAAGACTCGCGTCGGACAGGTCAACGACGAGCTCGTTCGCGAAGGCGAAGAGGAGAGCTGGTTCGCGCTCGAACCGTGACGGTTCAATGGCTGGCCCGGTGCAGGATGTTCCTGGCCTCGCCCGTGTCGTAGCTGAGACCCTCGGTCGTCAACGTCATCTGGCGCGGCCATTCGGCGCGCGCCAGGCCTTTTCGCGTGAGCGCGTTCCACACCGCTTCGTTGTAGAGGCCGCTCGCGTCCTTGGCCGAGACGGTGGCGTCGGCGAGATGGAAGTGGTCGCCATGCGCTGCCGGAAACTGCCCGATCGTCACCTCGCCGTTTCCCGCCTGAGTCGCCGCGCCCGGAATGCGGGCGATGACCTGCAGCAAGGTGAGGGTGCGGAGCTGGAGCGGGTTCAAATTCAACGGATTACGCTTGGGCGGCATGGTCGTTCTCGCATAAAAAAGCGTCTTCGTTTCGCATGCCTTCGCGCGCCATGCAATTTCCGTCCGGGCCGCTATAGTCGGACCGTGAACTTGCGCGAGGCCCGGCCGTGACATCCCCCTTCGAAGGACTGCGCGTCGTCGACTTCGGGCGCTACATCGCCGGTCCCTATTGCGCGGCGCTGCTGGGCGATCTCGGCGCCGAAGTGATCCGGGTCGAAAAGCGCGACGGCCGCGAGGACCGCACGCTGGTGCCCCTGCGGGAGCGCGATGACGGCAGCCCGAGCGAAGGCGCGATGTTCCTGCAGATGAACCGGAACAAGCGCAGCCTCACGCTCGACCCGATGAACGAGGCCGGGCGCGATGTCGTGCGGCGGCTGGTCGCCGAAGCCGATGTGGTCGTCGCCAATCTGCCGGCCGAGACCCTGAAGGCAATGGGCCTGGACTGGGACACGGTCAGCAAGATCAATCCGCGCGTCATTCTCGCGGTCGGCACGGCGTTCGGACTCGAAGGGCCCTATTCCGGGCGCGTCGGGTTCGACGGCGTGGCGCAAGCGATGTCGGGTGCGGCCTATTTTTCCGGGTCGCTGGAACAGCCCGTTCGCTCGGCCGCGCCTTGGGTGGATTTCGGCACCGCGTCGCTGCTGGCGCTCGGCGTCTCCGCGGCCTTGCGCGCGCGCGAGACGACCGGCAAGGGCCAGATGGTGGAGGGTGCGCTGCTCCGCACCGCGCTCACCTTCTTCAGTCCGACGCTCATCGAGGAGGCGGCGCTCGAGCTCGACCGCAAGCCGTCGCTCAACCGCAGCCAGACCGCCGGCCCATCGGACATTTTCAAGGCCAATGACGGATGGATTACGGTCGCGGTCAACGGCGATCCCCTGTTCCGGCGTGCCGCCAAGCTGATCGGCGCTCCGGAGTGGCTCGAAGATCCGCGCTTCGCGAGCGACAAGGCGCGCGGCGACCATGGCGAGATCATCAGCGCGCGCGTTCAGGAATGGGTTGGGCAGCGCACCAGCGCCGAAGCCATCGCCGCCTTCGAAGGCGCGCGGGTCCCGGCGGGACCGGTGCTACGTCCCCGCGACACGCTCGACGATCCGCACGTGAAGGGCGGCGATTTCTTCACCGACGTCGATTTCCCTGGCATCGGCAAGGCCGTGATCGCCGCGACGCCGGTGAAACTGCACGGCACGCCCGGAACGATTCGACGCCGCCCGCCCGCGCTCGGCGAGCACACGGACGAGATCCTGCGCGAACTGGGTTACTCGGCGATCGAGATCGCCGCACTCCGTCGCGAAGGCGCCGTCTGAGCGCGGCGCGATCGCCGCTACTTCGGCTTCACCGCGAGACGTCCCGTTCCGTTGCACCGCGTGCATTTCGGAGTCGTTATTTTTTGGGCGCCCAGCCTGGGCCTGAGATCGGAACGTACGGCCTGTCCAGTCCCGCCGCACGCTGGGCATTTTTCGAACTTGGCGGGCGTTTTCTTGTCGGTCATCGTCACGTCTCGGCTTCCGCGTCGCGCGTTAGCGGGCGAAGGCTCCGTTCGAGATGAAGATATACACACCCAGCACGATGAGCACGACGGGCGTGATCCAGCGCCCCCATCGGCGAATGGGCGCGACGATCGCCGAATCCTCCGCCGTCGTCCGGGCCGCGAGGCACCACACGCCGACCAGAACCGCGAAAGCCACGCAGGTCAGCGCCTGCGCGGCATGCGACTGGCCGGCGAAAAGCGGCATGTACACGGCGACATTGTCCGCGCCGTTCGCGACGGTGCGGATCGCGACGAGCTCGACGACTTCGAGCGATCCCGCATCGGGCGAAATGACATGGAAGTCCTCGTCGCCTTCGCGCCAGGCGTTCCAGAGCTGGCGTAGACCGATCAGGACGGGGAGCACGCCGAGGACACCGAGATTGTTCGGGATCAGGGCGACCGATACCGCCGAGAGCAGCAGCGCAGCGATCACCAGGACCGCCATGCCGAGATAGGTACCGACAACGATGTTCCGGTGACTCAGCTTTGGATTGGCGAAATAGGCGAGCAGCACGAAAGCGACGTCGACGTTGGTCGCCGCGAATGCCACGAATGCGATGATGGCCGTCTCGATCATCGCCGCGAGTGTAGCCCGGCCCGCGCGTCGCGGCCAACCGTCCGGACCGTTCGGCCTGCGCCGCTCCGGCGCGCCGATTCGGGCCGCTCCCGACAGTCTATCGGGGCCCTTGCCGCCGGAAGCCGGTTGCGATCAAGTCCAAAATGACGCGCCGGCAAATGATCTGGCGTCTAGCGCTTTTTGGTTTGTTGCCCGAGACGCGCCAATACTTCGCGCGGAATCCCGTAATGCTCGACGATGGCTTTCTCGTCCCTCAGTCCGAGAATCTCGCGCTGGACGAAGAACTTCCAGACTTCGGCGGAGGCCTCCATCACCAGGTCCTCGCGCGCGCGGCGGCGCCGCTTCCCGGCATCGAATTCCTTCAGCCGCGCCAGGGCGCCTTCGACCCGACGCCCGGCGTCGCCCAGCGACGCCGCCTGCTCGGCCAGCACCTGCTGATGCAGGCTTTGGCCGCCCGTCAGGATCGCAAGCGAATTGGAAAGGTTCGCGGGTGGTCGAAAGCTCATGACAGCACCTTCCGGCGGAGAGACAAACGAGGAAGCACCGGCGGCGTTTATACAGCGGCCCGGCTCGGGCAGGAACTCCCGCCTGAGCGCGACGGAACATCGCTTGTGGGAAGCTACGCCGCCTGGGCTGGACCAAGCGCGGCGCGGCCGCGCCGGCGCAGAAGCTCCGCCTCTTCCTCGCTGAAGAGGATGGCGGTGAGCTTGACCGAGTTCTCGAACTGGCTCTCGACGACCGCGCGGCGCTGGGCATCCGTGGTGCGCAGTTCCTTGACCACATCCTCGTTGTAGCTGCGCAGGAGCTGACACATGTCTTCTTCCGCCTTCTTCACCGACGCGCCGAACGACCCGGCGGCGGCGAACGGCTTGCAGCCCATGACGAGCCGGGCGTAGCGCAATGCCCGGTCGAGCTTTTCCTGATCGACCGCGCGCGAGAAGTCCGCGGCTTTGTGACCGCCCGTAAGGCTTTTCTGATAAGGCAGCGCACCTGCAAGTTCCTTGGGCGCGCGCTCCATGAAACCGTCCATCACTTCGGCGAGCGCGGCGCGGTCCTTCATCAGGCGCTGGCCCCACTTGCCGTCACGCCGCATTTCGATGCCCTTGACGATTCCGCTCGAGAGCGAGGTGAAGTGCGAGATGTTCTCGACCAGCGCGTCGGCGTCGAAGTTCGGATGCTTCGCGTCGCGCACGGCTTTGCAATAGCTTTCAATGTCGCCGAAGATGATTTCTCCCACAAGACCCATGTCGGTCGAGGAAATCAGCGTGTCCTGCGTTTGCCGCGAGATGCTCAGCGGCAGTTTGAGCGCTTCCCACGGACGCGCCAGCCGATTCATCGCGATCACCGCAACGTAGGGCGCCGCATCGGGATTGGTCTCGATCAGTCCGTCATAGATGGCGCGCAACGCCCAGAGCAGTTCGTCCGTCAGCACCGCGACCGGCCGCGGCAGCGTTTCCTGGATCTTCACGACCGAACTGCCGACGCCCAGCAAGAGCGCGGCCTCTTCGGCGTCGGCGACAACGAGTTCGCTCGTCAGCGGAATCCGTGCGTCCTTGCGGCGCGCGTCGCTGCACAGCGCGTCGCGCAGCGCACCTGCCGCGAGCGGCCAGTACGCTTCGGCGCGCGCCTTGGCGTCGCCTGCCCTGTTGGATACGATCGCCGACTTGAAGTCGCGCGAATACGCCCTGGTTTCTTCCGGCAGGAGGCTCTGGTTCAGCCAGGTCCAGATCGGCGCGACGCTGCCGCGCGAGATACGACCCTTCTGTTTGACGGTGGTGCGCGGCACGAGCGTGAACAGATCTTCGAACGGAACGCAGAAGTAGCGCAGAGGCGTCAGAGTCCGCTCCGCGCCCGGCAAGCGGCGAAGCGCCGGACGAAGACCCTCCAGGATCATGTCGTGCGGCAGCGCTTTGCCATCGGCGAGGCGATCGATCTCGACGGCCCGCGCCAGACGCGCGGCGATCTCCTCGGGCAGACTGCCCAGGAAAGATTTCAGCAATCCCGTCTTGTCCGGCGACATCAAGCCAACCCCAGATGCCCGTTCCACCCAAGGGGCGGCCGCGCAACGCAGATACGTTTTCCGAGACTAATGAGAGACGGTTAACGCCCTCTTTCCGCTCCGATGTGTCGTCTTAGCCTTTATTTACGAGGCTTCAGGCGATCGCGGGCAAAGTCAGACGCGCCTCCAGTCCCCCGAGCGGCGAAGCTTCGAGTTCCAGAGTCCCCCCGTACAGCTTGGCGATGTCGCGCACGATGGCGAGGCCGAGCCCCGTTCCCGGAACGCTTTCATCGAGCCGCTCGCCGCGTTCGCCGACCTGACGGCGCTCATCGGGGGTCAGTCCGGGACCGTCATCTTCGACGCTGAGGCGCAGGTTCGCGCCCTGGGCCTGGACCGACACGCGCACGTTGTGGCGGCACCATTTGCAGGCATTGTCGATGAGATTTCCGGCCATCTCCTCGAGGTCCTGACGTTCGCCGCGAAAGGCGAGCAATGTCGGACAGCGCAACTCGATCTGGACGTTCCCCTCGGCGTGAATGCGGCGGAGGACGCGCGCCAGGTCCTCGAGCACCGGTGCGACGGCCGTGCGGTTGCCGAGCACGTCGAGCGCGCCGGCCGCGCGGGCGCGCGTGAGGTAGTGGTCGACCTGGCGGCGCATGCTCGTCACCTGGCGCGAGACCTGATCGGCGAGCGGCCCGGGATTCGCGGCGGCTTCGCTCGACAGCACTGTCAGCGGCGTCTTGAGAAAGTGCGCCAGGTTCGACACGTAGGAGCGCGCGCGGCCGACGACTTCCGCCGAATGCTCGATCAGGCTGTTGAGCTCGTTCGCCAGCGGCTCGATCTCCGCCGGAAATTCGCCTTCCAGCTTGCGCGCCGATCCAGAACGGATACGCGCCAACGCGGCGGTGACGCGGCGCAGCGGCAAGAGGCCGACGCGCACCTGAATGAAGACGGCCGCGACGAGTCCGAGACCGAGGATGGCGAACGACCAGATCAGCGTCCCGTTGAATTCCGAGATGCGGCGATCGACTTCGCTCATGTCGCTCGCCACCGTGAACATATAGGCGCGGCTGTCGTCCGGCCGCGCGGTGGCGGCAATGGGAAACTCGACCCGCCGCGACAGCACGCGCAGGTGCTGCTGATCGGGTCCGTCCGCATAGCCCCAGATCATGCCCTCCGCCGACGTCTTGTCGTCGCCGAGGCGGATGGTGCGATCGAGGAGCGAGTGCGAGATCATCGCCTTGCCGCCGCCCGCCGGCGCGATCTGCCAGTAGTCGCCGGAGTAGGCGCGCTGGAATTTGGAGCTCAGATAGCGCGGCTCGAGCTGGATCGCGCCGCTTGGGTCGTAGCCGGCGGCCGCGACCAGGCCGTCCATGCTGGTCTGCAGCTCGGCGTCGAAATCGCCCTGGACCGACATGCGGAATGCGTTCGACAGGATGAGGCCGCCGGCGACGAGCGCCAGAACGGTCCACACCGCCGCGGCCGCGATGAGACGAAAGGCGAGCGAGTTGAACTTAATCGGACTTGGCAGGCGCATCGTCGAGACAATAGCCCAGGCCGCGCACCGTCTGGATCAGATCCGTATCGAGCTTCTTGCGCAGGCGGCCGACGAACACCTCGATCGTGTTGGAGTCGCGGTCGAAGTCCTGGTCGTAGAGATGCTCGACCAGTTCGGTGCGCGACACGACCTTGCCCTTGTGATGGGCGAGATAGGACAACAAACGGTACTCCAGGCTTGTCAGCTTTACGGGATTGCCGTTGACCGTGACGCGGCTGGCGCGCGTGTCGATGCGCAGTGGACCGATCTCGATCTCCGACGAAGCCAGCCCCGCAGCGCGGCGCAAGAGTGCGCGCACGCGTGCCAGCAGCTCTTCGGTGTAGAAAGGCTTGGCGAGGTAATCGTCGGCGCCGGCGTCGAAGCCGGCGACCTTGTCGCTCCAGCGGTCGCGCGCGGTCAGAATCAGCACTGGCATCTTCTTGCCGTCCTTGCGCCATTTCTCGAGCACGCGCACGCCGTCCATCTTCGGCAGGCCGAGATCCAGGATCACCGCGTCATAGGGTTCGGTGTCGCCGAGAAAGTGGCCTTCCTCGCCGTCGCTCGCCGTGTCGACGACATAGCCAGCGTCCACGAGCGACTTCTTGAGCAGCCGCTGCAGGTCCTTGTCGTCCTCAACAAGCAGGATGCGCATGATCAACGCCCGCCATGTTCGTGGTGATGCCAGCCGCCAGTATCGCCGATACCGCGGCCGCCGCGCCAGCCGCCAAAGCGGCCGCGCCAATCGCCGGATTCTTCGCCGGTGAAGTTGTCATGGTGCCCGCCGCGGTCCTCGGGGACGGCCGCGCCGTTCTCTTCGCCGCGGGCGTGGTCGCGCAGAACGTGGGCCGAGCCCGACCAGTTCGAAAAGCGGCCCGAGCGTGCGTCGGCGTCGAAGTAGAGAATGCGTCCTTCGGGCGTCATCCACTTTATGCGGTAATGCGTTCGGCCTGTCTCGTCGGTCCAGGGTTCGGCGTCCGACAGCCGGCCCGGATGTTCGGCGCGTATCATCGGCAGGATGCGGTCCAGCGTTTCGCCGTCGGCCAAAAGCTGCGCCCGGGCCGGTGCGGCCAGCACCAGCACCAGGGGGATGAAGCTCAGGAAACCAAGGGAACGCATGGGGTTATTTAGAATTCTGCAAATGAACAGCGCATGAACGCGCCGTCCAGAACAGGTTCAGCCGCGCAGGCGCATGGTACGCCACATGGAACGGAGCCTCCAGTTGCTCCGTTCCGGGACGAACAGACTTGAGAGGTGCGGTTCCGCAGTCTGCCCCTCCCTGTAGGGACCACACGATCAAGCGAGAGCCCGCACCGGCGAAAGCCGGTGCGGGTTTCTCATGTCTGCCGGCCTGAGATCAGCCCGTCGCGCGCGCCGTACTTCGGCAGACACCAGCCCCCGATGCGGGCCGCTCAAGCCTCTTCGCGGATCACGCACCATTCGTCCATGGCAGCGCGCTCGGAGACGAGCGTGTTGATCGGCGCGTCGTCGTCGGCATAGCCGAGCGCCATGCCGCAGAAGACGATCTCCTGTTGCGGCACTTTCAGATAGTCGCGGATCACTTCGTGAAACGGCGCCCAGGCCTCCTGCGCGCAGGTCGCAAGCCCGTATTCGCGCGCCAGCAGCATGATCGATTGGAGGAACCCGCCGAGGTCGGACCATTGGCCTTGCTGCATCTGGCGCTCGATCGAAAAGACCAGACCGACCGGCGCGCCGAAGAATTCCCAGTTGCGCACGAATTGCTGGAGACGTCCCGCCTTGTTCTCCCGCGCAATGCCCATCGTCGCGTACATCTGTTCGCCGACGACGAAGCGGCGCGTCTTGTAGGGTTCGGTCAGGTCCGGCGGATAGATGTGATATTCGGGCACGCCGCCACGCGGATTCTCGAGCATCCGCGCCTTGGCGCGCCGCACCATCTCGTCCTTGGCCGCGCCGATCAGGACGTGCACCTTCCAGGGTTGCAGGTTGCCGCCCGACGGCGCGCGCGCGGCGAGCGTCAGGATCGACTCGACCGTCTGGCGTGAAACGGGATCCGGCTTGAAGGCGCGGACCGATTTGCGCGTGACGAGCGCCTCACTGACTTTCATGACGTCCTCCGGGGATGACGCAGATGACCATCCGAACAGCGGTTTCGCAAGTTCCCGCCGCGGCAATCGACGCCGGCCGCGCCCGGGCCTAAGCTCCGCTTCTGGGCGCGGCAAGGATGGCGAGGCATGTCCGGTTCGAGGCAGACGGGATAGGCGGCGCCGGTGTGCGGACGCTTCACCAACCAGTACACCTGGCGCGAACTGCATGCGCTCTACATGCTCTCGATCGGCTTCGAGCAGAACGAAGCGTGGGCGCCGCAGTACAACATCGCCCCGACGACCGAGATCCCCGTCATCCTCACCGAAAACGGTCTGCGCCAGGCGCAGATGATGCGCTGGGGCCTCGTGCCGTCCTGGGCGAAAGAAATCGGAACCTTCTCCACCTTCAACGCACGCAACGACACGCTCAGGACCAGGCCGATGTTCCGCGGCGCCTGGCGGGCACAGCGGCGCTGCATCGTTCCGGCGTCGAGCTTCTTCGAATGGCGCAAGTCCGACAAGCAGCCCTTCGCGATCGCCATGGGCAACAAGGGACCGATGGCCTTCGCGGGCCTGTGGGACGCGTGGAGCGTCGAAAACAAGACGCCGCTGCGCTCCTGCACCATCATCACCTGCGGCCCCAACGCCCTGCTCGAGCCGATCCACGACCGCATGCCCGTCATCCTCGGCGAAGAGGACTGGGCGAAATGGCTGGGCGAGGAACCGGCCAACGATGCCGAACTCATGGCGCTCCTGAAGCCGTTCGATGCCGCGCGCATGACGCTGTGGAAGGTCGGCAAGGCCGTCGGCAGCGTCAGGAACAAGGGCGCGGCGCTGCTCGAACCGGTCAAGCCTTAGTGCGCAGGTCGCCGCGCTCGATCCGGTCGCCCGCGAGGCCCGAGCGGACGCGTCCGGTGAGCAGTCCGATACTCAATCCCGCCAGACAGGCGAGACCCGCGACCACCATGCCGAGCGTGATCGCATCGCCCATGTTGAGCACCTGATAGGCCCGAAACGTCCCGCCGAACAGCGACTCCCGCAAGCGGACCTGCGCGATGATCTCGAGCGCCGCCGCCCAGCCGATTCCCGCCAGCACCGCCCAGGCTAGGCGCGGCATCAGCCATACCGCGGCGAGCGCGAAGCCGAGGATCAGAAGCGCCGGAAAGGCGCCGTCCTTCTCGACATAGGGCATCGCGAAGAGCGGCATCGACGAGAGCAGCACCAGGAACGTTCGCAGCAACAGGCCGGGCAGCGGGTTGTGGAACGCGTGCGGGTGGCGCGCCGCGAGTCCGGTGTGCACCGCCGCCGCGACCGCATCGTAATTGTCCGGCATGCAGAACAGGATCAGGACGATGCGCCAGCCATTCGAAAGCGAGACGGTCCGCCACAGCGGATGGAAGTGCGCCGTCGCGACGTCGTCCCACAGGATGTGCTGCCGGGCGCTCGTCTCCGCGATCAGTCCGGCGCCGGCCAGGCCGAAGCGGTTCGCGATCCAGCTAAACACGCCGGCCGCGCGGGTGGCGAGCCAGGCGGGTTTGTCCCGGACTTCCGCCTCGGCGGCGGTGTCGTCGAGCTTGAAGCGCATCGGCAACCGGTTGCCAAACATGATCGTCGACACCAGGAGCGCCAGCAGGAACGCGGCCGCCGTCAGCGAGGCGGTCCATTCCAGCATCGGTTCGATGCTGGCGACTCGTCCCGTGACGTAGAAGACGAATGCCAGCAGCGCGCCGACGAGCGCACCCGACATGGCGAACAGCATTCCGAAATTCGCCAGCATCACCGGATGCGTGGCGATGGGAATGTCCGTTTCCCAGTGCAGCGTGGGTACGGGCGTCGTGTCGGTCTCCGCAACGATGCGCAAGGATGCCGGCATATGGTCTCGCCCAGAGCTCGTCGCGGACATTGTCGAAATCCGCCCGGCCGTTGATTTACATCAACACATCATAATCGCAAGCGCGCATCAGTGGGAAGATTTCTTCGGCGCGCGGTCGCCGAACCACCATACGATGGACGTCACGGCCGCGAAGACGAGACTGTCGGCGACATAGGCGCGGTCGATGTCGCCCGGCGCCATCGCGAAGAACGCGCAAGCGAGAAAAGTCGTGAGGCCGAGCGTCAGCGTCGGCCGCACCAGCGCGCGGGCCGCGTTCACCCACGGATAGGTCGCACCGACCGCGCCCTCGGCGGCGATGCTGGAGGTCAGCCCGCTCCACGAGCCCTGGCTCGCCGCGAGCTTGATCTCCTGCTCGGTCTCGGCGGCCTTGGCCTGGATCTGCAACTTCTGCAGGTCGAGTTCGTCGATCCACAGCGCGTCGAACTGGTGCCCGCGCAGCGAGTCCGGCTCGTCGGCGGAGAGCACGCTGATGCGCGCGCCGGACGGCCAGACGATGCGCCGGTTGCTCGGCTCGAACGTCGCGTCCTGGCACAGGCTCATCAGCCCGGTTTCCCCTTCGACCGTTACGGCGCGCACGTCGTTGAACGTGGCGCCGATGATGCCGGCGCGCCGCGCCCGCCGCGTGCGGACCTCCTCGCTGAGCCAGTAGGCGCCCGCGAGCGTCTTGCCCGCGCCGCGCCCGCCCAGGAACAGCCAGATGCGCCAGGCGCTTTCGGGCGCCAGCTGCTCGTCGCGCAGCCAGAAGCGCCAGTTGCCGATCGTCGCATTGAGCTCATCCGCGCTCAGGCTTCGCAAGAAGGCGCTGCGCGTCTTGTCGCTCAAGGAGCAGATCGAGCTTGCGCTGCATCGCGGCAAGGGCTTCCTCCTTCGTCAGTCTGGAAATGGCGCGGCGCTGCTTGACGCGTTCGGCTTCCATGCGCGTCAGTTGCGCCATGGTGCGCTGGAGCGTTTCCAGCGTTCGCGCGTTTTTCGCCGAGCGCGCGCTCACCTTGTCGTCGGTCGAGAATTTCTCGACCTGCTTGAGCTCGCGCTCAAGCTGCTTGAAGAGCTTGTGAACCATCTCGTCTATCCATTGGGTGTCGATGTCTTCGGGTTTGATGTCGCGAAGCGTATAGGCGACGTCCTGCGCCTCCGCTTCGCTCAGTTCGAGCGTGTGGGGTGTTCGTGTCATTTTCGGATGCAGTTGTGGGGATATAGCGCAATTGGTGATTTGACCGACTCGGTTCAAGAGCCGCCTCGCTTTTTACGAAAGAAATTTCAGAAAAATTTCGGCGCGCAAAGTTATCCAACAAAGTGACGCGGTATTTCGCGCCGAACGCCGCGCGTTCCGCGGAAAAATTTTTTCGGCGACGGGGATAAGTTGGGGGCGATGCGGCGCGATGCGATGCCGACCTCATCCTTCGACAAGCGCATCCTTCGACAAGCTCATCCTTCGACAAGCTCAGGATGAGGCTCTTCTTTGTGCGGTCTCCTCATCCCGAGCCTGTCGAGGGACGAGGGACGACAAGCTCATCCTTCGACAAGCTCATCCTTCGACAAGCTCAGGATGAGGTTCTTGAGAAACGCCTCATGCTGAGCCTGTCGAAGCATGAGGGTGTGTTTAGCGCGCCGTCCTCATCCCGAGCCTGTCGAGGGACGAGGGACGAAGCGCGAGCAGGAAGCATAAAAAGAACAGAATAAATAACCTCATCCTGAGCTTGTCGAAGGATGAGGGCAGGCTCAGGCTCGCCGCATGGACATCCACGTCTACATGCTGCGCTGCCGAGACGGATCCTACTATGTCGGCCTGACCAAGGCGGGGCTCGACAAACGCCTGTTCGAGCATGCGACGGGCGCATTCAAGGGATACACGTCGGCGCGTTTGCCGGTGACGCTCGTCTGGAGCCAGGATTTCGCGAGCCTGGTGGACGCCATCGCACTCGAACGGAAACTGAAGGGCTGGCGGCGCGAGAAAAAGGAAGCCGTCACGCGCGGCGACTTCGCGGCGCTGCGCGCACTCTCCCGTACCGCGCGGCGGCGAGCTCATCCTTCGACAAGCTCAGGATGAGGTTGTTCTTTGTGCGGTCTCCACATCCCGAGCCCGTCGAGGGACGACAAGCTCATCCTTCGACAAGCTCAGGATGAGGTTTCTTGCATAAATTCGCTCATCCCGAGCCCGTCGAGGGACGAGGTCCCCGGCGCGACGGGCGAATCACGGCCGCGTCCGCACATTACGGGGTGTTAAGCATTGCGGCGGGATGCCGCTTTCCGCGCGTCCCAAAAATGTCCCGGGCGCGGAGCCTTGATTGTGCCGTAAAGATGGGCGAGGTACCCGCCTCATGTCGCGCCGCCGCCCGCAAGGTCACCTGTCCGAGAATCTGGAAGCGCTGACGGACCATTTCGTCCGCCGCCGCCGTCTGTACGTGCCGCTGGTTTCGGCTCTGGCGCTGTTCGTCGTGCTGCCGGCGATCGCCTTCTTCATGCTGCCGACGATCCTGGCGCTGCTCGCCCCGCCGCTCGACATGAGCAAGGACCTCTACACGGTGAACCGGCCGATCGCCTTCACCTTTCTCGACGCGCAGGGCAACGAGGTCGGCCATCGCGGCGCGATCATCGGCAAGCGGTTGTCGCTCGAGCAGATGCCGGCCTATCTGCCGGCCGCCTTCATCGCCATGGAGGACCGCAACTTCTATTCGCATCACGGCTTCGACCCGCGCGGCCTGTTGCGCGCGATGTGGACCAACTATCGCGCCGGCCATGTCGTGCAGGGCGGCTCGACCATCACCCAGCAGACCGTCAAGATCGTGTTCCTCAACCAGCAGCGCACGCTCAGCCGCAAGATCGACGAATTGATGGACGCGGCCGAGCTGGAGAACGCGCTGTCGAAGAAGCAGATCCTCGAGCTCTACCTCAATCGCATCTATCTCGGCTCCGGCGCCTACGGCGTCGACGGCGCGGCGCATGTCTATTTCAACAAATCGGCGAAGGACCTGACGCTGGCGGAGGCGGCGATGCTGGCGACGCTGACCCGCGCGCCGTCGGCCTTCTCGCCCCGCCGCGACCTGCCCAAGGCGCAGGCCCGCGCCCAGATCGTCCTGCGCACGATGGTGGAGACGGGCGCCATCACCCAGGCCGAGGCCGACGCCGCCAAGGCCAGTCCGGCGGCCGTCAGCGACCGCACCCTCGTGGATTCGCGCAACTTCTACTTCGACACCGCGGCGGACGAAGCCAGGCGGCTCGTCGCGCAGCAGGGCCTCGCGCCGGCGACCGATCTCATCGTGCACACCATGCTCGAACCGAAGATCCAGGACGCGGCGCGCCAGGCCGCGATCCACACCATCCGCAAGAGCGGGCCGAAGGTGCATGCGAGCGAGGCGGCGGTCGTGGTGATGAAGCCGGACGGCGCGGTGACCGCGCTGGTCGGCGGCACCGATTACGACGAAAGCACCTTCGACCGCGCGACGCAGGCGCATCGCCAGCCGGGCTCGGCCTTCAAGCCCTTCGTCTACATGGCGGCGCTGGA
>Ga0335070_10006559_pt1 | contig 13685 bp, 11 predicted proteins | sample Lox_Sample_13_FD_206722 | JGI IMG/M metagenome (GOLD analysis project Ga0335070, IMG submission 206722) | Soil microbial communities from Loxahatchee National Wildlife Refuge, Florida, United States - Lox_Sample_1.3 | ecosystem: Environmental > Terrestrial > Soil > Wetlands | place: USA...
CAACAAGCTGCTCGAGGCTGACGAAGAATTGGGCATTCCGCTCAACTCCGGTTTTCCGGATGGTCTGGTCACGATCGACGCTGCTCCAGAGCCGGTGGAGCTCAACGGGTTGAGCCTGCGTGTGCTGGGACCTTCCATCCACAACCTGGACAATCTGAAGAAAGACTGGACGAAGTGGCTGCAGAAGGTTGAGAGCCAGCAGGCGAAGTTCGCCAACCCGGTCGAAGCGGATAAGGCCGACCGCAGCGTGCCTAACCTGAGCAGCATTATGTTCCTAGCCTGCGATGGGGAGCGGACCATGCTGCTGACCGGGGATGGGCTGGGGGCAGACCTGCTCGATGGGATCAAGCAGGCGGGGTTGCTGGACGCGAGCGGCAGGCTGCACGTCGATGTGTTCAAACTGCCCCACCATGGCAGCGTACGCAATATCAGCCGCGCCCTGTTCAACACAATCACCGCGGATGTATATGTGGTTTCCGCCAATGGGAAATACGACAACCCCGACCTGGCCACCCTGATCTGGCTGGTGGAAGCCACAAAGGCACAGGGGCGCAAGATCCAGATCGTGGCGACCAACCCTACCAGCGCCACGACCCAAATCGTCAACGAATACCCACCAGCGGAGTACGGCTACGAACTGGTTTTCCTCCCCGAAGGCGAGCATTCGATTGTCGTCTAAAAAGTTTGAACCACGACCCAGTCCTGACGTTCTGCCTGTCCTGGACGGACAGTCCAGGGGGTCAGGAAGATCCGAAGAACACGAGGGTAAGACACGAAGAAAAGAGGAGATCGGTTCTCGTTCTCCCAAAAGGAGCGCACACTTGAATATCAACAATCTGATCCAGCGGTGGTCGACCCTTTCTATCTCCCAGATTGAAGATGAGATCGTTGACGGCGAAAACCAGGAGGAAGTCACGCAATTGATCGGTGCGGACAAAGTCGCCGAGATCCGCGCTACCTCGTTCGCGGCGCCGATGGCAGGCCCGCGCGAAGGAGTCGTCCTGCTGCCCGGGATCATGGGTTCGCTCCTGGCCAGCATCCGCGGGGTGGCCACGCTGGTGTGGATCAATCCGCTGGTCTTCCTGCAAGGAAATGGCAGATACCTGCGCCTGGATCCAGACGGGACCAGCGACGAGTGCGCAGAGGTTGAGATCGTGCCGATCGGGCTGGAAAAGCTGACCTATCTGCAGATCGCCGTGCAGATCAGGCGACAGGCCATCCTGCACGAATTTCCTTACGACTGGCGCCGGCCGATCGAATATAACGCCGACGTCCTCCACGCCAGCCTGGAACGCTGGTCGGAGGGTGACCCGAGCCGTAAATTCACCCTGGTAGCGCACAGCATGGGCGGACTGGTCTCGCGCACGTACATGGCGCGGCACCCAAAAAGCGCCGAACAGCGAGTCAAGCGCCTGATCATGCACGGCACGCCCAACTTCGGGGCGACCGGGGCGATCGACAATCTGTTCAACGGTAATGCGATGATGGCCACGGTGGATTTGCTGAACAACGCCAACGGGATGCGCCAACTGGCCTTCTGCCTGCCCAGCGTTTACCAGCTCCTCCCGGCCCCAAGAGACTTCTTCCCGACCGACCGGCCCTACCCAGTCAGCTTTGATCACTTCAACGCGGCAGCCTGGGGGCTGCCGGCCATTCAGCAGAAATACCTGGACGGCGCGCGTAGCCTGTACCAGGCGCTGAACGCCTCGGACCCGCAAATACCGATGGTGGTCATCAGCGGGTGCAATATCAAAACGCTGGTCGGGGCGATATTGAACCTGGTGAACGGAAGGATCCAATTTCAGCCCTCGCTGGAGGATGAGGGCGATAACTCGGGGGACGGGACGGTGCCGCTATGGTCGGCGAGGCTACCCAGGGCGGAGACCTTCTTCATCCAGGAAGTCCACCGCGACCTGCCTAACAACGGCCAGGTGATCCAGGCCACCCTCGACCTGATTAACGACGGGACCTGCAAACTGCCGCAGACCATCCCACCGCGCAAGCTGATCTCCTTCGCCGAGGAGATCCCCGTCTCGCCGGAAGTGAAGGCCGAGGAACTGCGCGCCAAAATCAAAGCGGGCATCCTTAACGACCGGGACCTGAGGAGCCTGTTCACGCTTTCGTAGGGGAAAGCTGTATCTTATTAAGAGATCTCGCGAAGGATTTCACCAAAGGAGGATGGTATGCCTGATGGCGACACAATTTACATCAACGGGATCAACGGCGAGACCGGCGAATATCTGCTCCCCCCCATGGGGGTCGAGGATATGGCCGCGATCGCCATCGGCGAGCCAAAAAACACAGCCAAAAATAACTGGCTGGCTGCGATCTGGCACAAGATCAAGACCCCGTTCATGGGCCTGCCGCTGGGGGTCGACCCGGCGGACGTGACCCAGGCCGGCTGGGGGATCGTGTTTCTCAAAGATGAGGACGCAGCCGTCAAGGCAGCCCTCCAGCCACTGATCGAGCACCGCAAGAAACAGATCCATAACGACGCGATCGTCAAGATCCTGGATTACACCCCCGGGGAAAAATATGAGGCCTGGCTGGGTCGCAACGGGGTCTCGCCAGGGAGCACCATCCCCTCCAAAGTTCCTTATTACTTGCTGCTGGTCGGCGACCCGGCCCAGATCAGCTTCGAGTTCGGCCACCTGCTGGACGTGGAGTACGGCGTAGGCTGGCTACATTTCGATACCCCGGCGGAATACGCGACTTACGCTGCCAGCGTGATCGATTATGAGACCAGTTCGTCCGTTCCGAACGGGAAAGAGGCGGTGTTCTTCGGCACCCGCCACCCCTTCGACCAGGCGACCAAAATGAGTGCGGATTACCTGGTCAACCCCCTGGCGGACGGCATTTCCGCCGCGGGAAGCGATCCGGCAACACCGGGCGTCGCGCAGCAGTGGGGCTACCAGACCAAAAAGATCGGGGGGAACGATGCCACCAAGGCGAACCTGATCGACGCGCTGTGCCAGCCCGCGGACCGGAAGCCGCCGGCATTCCTGTTCACCGCCAGCCATGGGATGGGGTTCCCCTCCGGCAGCCCGGCTCAAAAGGCATCCCAGGGAGCGCTGCTCTGCCAGGACTGGCCCGGTTTTGGGACAATCAGCCCCAACCACTATTTTTCCGCCGCGGACGTGCCAGCCGGCGCCAGGATCCAGGGAATGGTCATTTTCCACTTCGCCTGTTATGGCGGCGGCACGCCGGACCACGACCAGTTCGTCCACGATCCCGGCCAGCCGCCGGCCCAAATCGCAGCGTCGCCCTTTCTGGCCGCCCTGCCCAAGACCTGGCTGACCCACCCGGGCGGCGGAGCGCTGGCGGTCATCGGGCACGTCGAACGGGCCTGGGGCTATTCGATTATCGGCGCCGCCTCCACCGGGCCCCAGATCCAGACCTTTCAGAACGCGATCGGGCGAACCCTGATCGGCCAGCCCCTGGGCTACGCGTTAAAAGACTTCAGCGAGCGCTACGCGGCGCTCTCCACCAGCCTGAGCGCCCTGCTCCAGCAGAAAGAGTGGGGTCAAAAGGTCGACCCGGACGATCTGGTGACCAATTGGATCGAGCGCAACGACGCCGAAGGATATATCCTGATTGGCGATCCCGCGGTCAAGCTGCGGGCAAATGACCTGGCATGAAATAAAAAAAGAGGAGGACTTGCAGGATGGCAGAAAAAAAAGGCATTCCCTTATCCGAAATCGATGGGTTCTCACCTGAGGTTACCCAGGCGCTGGCCGGGCTGTGGATCACCACAGCAGAAGAGCTGGTGGCTGCTGCATCCCGGCCGGGTGGAGTCGAGGGGCTGGCAGAGTATCTGAAACTGTCCACCGGCGATGTGGTTCAACTGGTCGACCGGGCCCAGGCTGCCCTGCCGCCGGGGGTATCCTTCAGCGTGGAAAACGAGCCCACGTATGGATTGGGCGCGCTGGACGAGCCCCGCGACGGCGAAGGCCAGGGATCTCCGCGGATGTCCTTCGCCCCGCTGCCCCCCCGGGTCGACCTGCACGAGAACATGCCACCCATCCGGAACCAGGGACAGCGGGGCACCTGCGTCGCATTTGCCACCACCGCGGTGCGTGAGTACCTGCTCTGTCCCACGCCCCAGGCGAACACCGATTTATCCGAGCAGTTCCTTTACTGGAACTGCAAGAAGCACGATCTGTACCCCGGGGAAGGGACTTTTATCAACATAGCGATGGACCGTCTGGTCAACGACGGCGAATGCACCGAAACAGACTGGCCGTACAATCCCGTCGTGATCCATGGAAACGAGGGCCAGGACCCGCCCCCACCCACCGCGCTGGGGGCAGCAGCTCCCTTCAAGATCAGCAAGACCAGCCAGCTTGCGGCCCGCTCGGTCGACGATCTGCGCCAGGCGCTGGCAGACGGCTCGCCGATCGCTTTCGCGACTACGGTCTACAACTACTGGTTCGGGGCAACGACGGGAGATATTCGTCTCCCGCTGCCCAACGACCCGGTCGCCGGTGGGCATGCCATGTGCATGGTTGGCTACGAAGACGATCCCAGCGTGCCGGGCGGCGGGTATTTTATGATCCGCAACAGTTGGGGTACAAACTGGGCAGCCCAGAGCAGCATTGCGCCCGGCTACGCCCGCCTGCCCTATGCCTACATGGAGAAATTCGGCAATGCGGCGCATATCGCCCTGATTACCCAGCCCAAGCCGGAGCCATCACCGACTTCCGAGGGCTTCTTCGACCTGCTGCTGAAGTTCTTGAAAAGACTGTTTGGAGGTTAGCAGGAGTTTATAAACACTTCGATCTCGTTGGCGATGATCGTTCCGCCCTTGCTGTTGAAATGAATGCCGTCGGTGTTGAGGAGGTAGCCATTTCCGCGAGAGATTTGGTCCCAATCCTGGCGCAAAATAGCCCGCTTGAACATGGTCATGAACATAGAGTTGAACCCGGTAAAGGCCTTGCCGGGTTTATTCTGGTGGGTGCGGAGGTAGGTTTCCATCTGCTCGTAGACAGGCAGGTACGCTAGGCCAAATTCATCGACCAGATCGCGGATAGCGACGTTATACTTGCGCACCAGGACGTTGGAGAGCGAGTCCAGATCCTCGCCGAGGACCGGGATCGAGCAGAGGCCAATCCGAGCGGTGGTCTTCTGCTGGAAAAGGGTGAGGATCTGGCGCATCGCCGCCAGGTAATCCTCCAGCGAGGCTTCGAGGGGGATCCTCCGGGGCAGGCCGTTGGTGACTTTTTCCACCGGACCCAGGGCCAGCTCGCGCTCGATGTCATTGGTACCGATGAGGATGACAACGACCTGGGGCTGCGAAGCGATCACGGGGGCAATGCGCTCGAGGAGATCGAGGGCGGTATCAGAATCGACCCCGGCATTGAGGAAGCGGTAGCCTTTGGACCCCATCCGGCGGGCCAGAAGGTTGACGTAGTTGAAGCTGACGCCACCGTGGGTGATGCTGTCGCCAAACACGACGACCAGTTTTTCCCCGCGGGGAGTCAGGGTGACGCCGATCTTTTTTACCTGGCGTTTGCGGTTGGTTTCGACGCCTTCAAATACCGCCAGGATCAGGGTGGCTATCCCCAGAATCCAGAACCACAATTTTCTTACGTTCTGCTGCATACGAGGGAACCCTCCAGGGTCATCGTGCCCGGCTTGTGGTAGATACACTCTATTGTATCGGTCCGAAGGATATTCAACAAGGGAATTTACGCTCTATCATCCCCCTTCCGGGGCAGCCAGCCCGGCGGCTGCGGGGTGGTCGAGCAGCCAGAGCAGGCGGCCCGGCTCCGGACAGATTGCCTGGGCCGGCAGGGTTTCCGGCTGGCGCGGGCCGCGGAGGACCTGGACGACCCGTTCGGCCTTGGCCGCCCCGGAAACCAGGAAGATGACGTTCACGGCGGCATTGAGCGCGGGAGGCGTGAACGTTACGCGGTCGACCAGCGGGGGCGGTGGGGTTTGATGCTCCACGCCGACCACCCAGCGCCGGCGCTCGAGCACCGCGGATGAGCCCGGGAAGAGCGAAGCGGTGTGTCCATCCTCGCCCAGGCCGAGGAGGACCAGGTCCAGGCGAGGGAGCGAGGCGCCCTCGAAAAAGGCTTTCAGGCGGTCTTCGTACTCCTCCGCGGCGCGATCTTTGCCCAGTTCGCCCTGAATGGGACAGATATTCTGTTTTGGGACCGGCACACGGCTGAACAGAGCCTGATCGGCCATGTGATAGTTGCTTCCGGGATGATCGAGGGGGAAGCAGCGCTCATCGCCCCAGAAGAAGATCGTTCGCGACCAGTCGATCTCGGTCAGGTAGGGCGATTCCGCCAGGAGGGAATACATCTTCTGAGGTGTGGAGCCACCCGAGAGCGCCACAGTAAAGCGCCCCCTGGCCGAGATAGCCTCTCGCGCCAGGCGCGAAAAATGCCGTGCCCCGGCATCGGCCAGGGCCTGGGCATCTGGAGTAATTTCGATTTCAGGCCTGGACAATCTTCATCGATAAATCGGCCAGGAGCTTATCGAACGAATCGGAAAAGGACTGGATCCCCGCGTCGAGCAGCTCCTGGGTGACGTCTTTCATGTGGATGCCGATCGCTTCGAGAGCGGCGACATCCTTCACTGCCTGGTCGAGACCCTGGGTGATGGTCAGGGCAGGATGGCCGTGATCGCGGAAGGCCACGACAGTCTGGTCGGGCATGGTGTCCACCGTGTCGGGACCGATCAAGGCGTCGGCGTACATGGTATCCGGGTAGCGCGGGTCCTTGGTGCTGGTGCTGGCCCAGAGCACGCGCTGGACGCGCGCCCCGTGGGCAGCGAGCGCCTCCCAGCGCGGGCCGGAGAAAATGTGCTGAAACAGGCTATAGGCCATTTTCGAGTTGGCGATCCCGGCTTTGCCGCGCAGCGCTTCCTCTTCGGGCCGGCCGGCGAGCTTTTTATCGACCAGGGTATCCACCCGGCTGACGAAAAAACTGGCCACCGAAGCCACCCGCGAGGGATCGCCGCCCTGGGCCACGAACCGCTCCAGCCCTTTGATATAGGCTTCTGCGACCTGCTCGTAGGCGTGCAGGCTAAAGATCAGGGTGACGTTGATGTTGTGCCCTTCCGCGATGAGCTCTTCGATCGCCGGGATCCCTTCGGGGGCGGCGGGGATTTTCACCATCAGATTGGGGCGGTCGACGATTTCGAATATGTGCCTGGCCTGGTCGATCGAACCGCTGGTGTCGTGGGCCAGGTAGGGGGAAACCTCCATGCTGCCGAATCCATCCCGCCCTTCCGTGCGGTCGTATACCGGCCGGAGCAGATCGAGACCGTCCTTGATATCCGCAACGGCGAGCTTCTCAAAGATCTGGTCAGTGGTCATGCCGACGGAAGCATAAGCTTCCATATCGGCGTCGTAGAGATCCCCGGAGGCCATCGCCTTCTGGAAGATGGTCGGGTTCGAGGTAAACCCGGTGATGCCATCCTCGTCAAACATCCGTTTCATCTCGCCGTTGCGTAAAATCTCACGGCTGATATTATCGAGCCAGACGCTCTGGCCAAAATCTTTTAGTTTTAAGAGCATGTTTTCGGACATATCGTACCTCAAAAAGAAAAGAGAACCGACCTTTGGCAGTTACCTGGTCAATTGGTTGCTCAGGCAGTTGGTCACTTACCACCCACCACTAACCACTGCATTTCACTGCTTTTCATTAGACTTCGCTGATCTTCACTTTCTTCCACTGCCTGTAGCGCCGGATCAGCGTGTTGGTGGAGCTGTCGTGCTTGAGATCAGGAAGCGCATCGCTTTCCAGCTCAGGGGTGATGCGTTTGGCCAGGACTTTGCCCAGCTCGACACCCCACTGGTCGAAGGAGTCGATGTTCCAGATCACTCCCTGGGTAAAGACGCTGTGCTCGTAGAGCGCGACGAGCGCGCCCAAAATGCGTGGGGCCAGCCGCCCGGCAAGGATCACGTTGGACGGGCGGTTTCCCGGAAACGTGCGGTGCGGGACCAGCCAGTCGGGCGCGCCTTCGGCGCGGACCTCGTCGGCCGTTTTGCCGAACGCCAGGGCTTCGGCCTGGGCAAATACATTGGACATGAGCAGGTCATGGTGATCGCCGACCGGGTTGAGACTGTTGGCAAAGCCGATAAAATCACAGGGGATCAGGCGGGTTCCCTGGTGGATGAGCTGGTAAAAAGAATGCTGGCCGTTGGTGCCCGGCTCGCCCCAGTAGACCGGCGAAGTCGGGTAGGTGACCCACACACCGTCGAGGGTCACCGTTTTGCCGTTGCTCTCCATGGTGAGCTGCTGAAGGTAGGCCGGGAAGCGCCTGAGATACTGATCGTACGGCAGGACGGCGACGGTCTCCGCGCCGAAGAAATCGGCATACCAGACGGTGAGCAGCCCGAGCAGGATGGGCAGGTTTCGCTCGAAGGGAGCGGTGCGAAAATGCTCGTCCATTTCGTGGAAGCCGGCCAGCATCTCGCCGAAATATTCAGGGCCAATGGCGATCATGAGGCTCAGCCCAATGGCGGAATCCAGCGAATAGCGCCCGCCGACCCAATCCCAGAAGGGGAACATGTTGGCCGGGTCGATGCCGAACTTCTCCACCTCAGCCTGGTTGGTCGAGACGGCGACGAAATGGCGGGCGATTGCCTCCTCGTCGTGCAATGCGTCCAGGACCCAGGCGCGGGCGGTCGCGGCGTTGGTCATCGTCTCGAGGGTTGTGAAGGTTTTCGAGGAGACAATAAAGAGGGTTTCAGCCGGGTCCAGGTCGCGGGTGGATTCGACGAAGTCGGTGCCATCCACATTGGAGACAAAGCGGAAGGTCAGGCTGCGCTGGCTGTAGGCCATGAGCGCTTCGTAAGCCATGACCGGGCCCAGGTCGGAGCCGCCGATGCCGATGTTGACCACGTTGCGGATGGGTTTGCCGGTATAGCCCTTCCAGGTCCCCGAGCGGACCTGCCGGGCGAAGGCAGCCATCTTGTCCAGGACTGCGTGAACCTCGGGGACGACGTCCCTGCCGTCGACGTAGATGTGCGCGTCGCGCGGTGCGCGCAGGGCCACGTGCAGCACGGCACGGTTTTCGGTGACGTTGAGCTTTTCCCCGCCAAACATGGCGGCGATCCGCCCGTGGAGGTCGCACTCGATCGCCAGGGCGATCAGCAAGCGGAGAGTCTTATCGTTGATGCGGTTCTTGGAGTAATCCAAATACAGGCCAGCCGCCTGGAGGGAGAAGCGCTCGCCGCGCTGCGGGTCCATGGCGAACAAGTCGCGCAAATGGACGTCGCGGATCTCCTGATAATGCTCTGCCAGAGCCTGCCAGGCCAGTTTTTGGGGTAGAAGAGGGGAAGAGGAAGGCATACCAGTCTGCTCCACAAAGGCTTTCCTGCTTAATTGTACCCTGTATTGAATTGCTCAGGAGAAAAATATGGTCCTGAACAAGACCACCGCCAGGAAGGCGATGCCGACCAGGATCAGGAAGGTAAAGGATCTCCAGAAGCCGGTCTCGCTGGGCGCTGGGCCGCGCCCGCGCTGGAGATCCCGCGCTTCGAGGAAACTGGTAAAATTCCCGAGGAGATAGCCGGGGGTGGCAAAGATCGAAACCAGGCTCCACCAACCGAGAAGCAGGGTGGTCGCGGTCATCCTCCAGAAAAGGTAATCGATGCAGTCGTGGCACAGGTTGCCCTCGACCCAATCGTGGCGGTGGGAGACCACGAAGCCGATGTTCTGATTGAGCGAGGAAAACTGGACCGGAGCGATCTTACCGCAGTGCTCGCAAATGGAGAGCACCACGCGCTGCTCGTTTTCGACCGGTTGGATTTCCGGCCTGGAGGCCCGCTTCTGAGCGGAGCGCTGCTGCCCGGGAGGCGCCCATGGTCCGTGACGGGTGAGGGCGTCATAGCGGGCGCGTTTGGCGGAATCGGTGAGAAAGCCATACGCCCAGCAGATCTCTTCCAACCGTTGAGACACAGAATCATCCGGAGCGCCATTGGGATTGAGAGCCTGGCTTAACTGGCGGTAAGCGGCTTCAATCGTGTCGAGGTCCGCACCGGGATGAACTCCAAGAACTTCGTATGGATTCTGGCTCATGAGGTTCTGGAATTGGAAAAACGGCACGATAAAAGGGAGGTTACCCCTCTTTAAGGCACATTGTAGCATAGATCCGGCCGTGAAACCAGATTTGTTTAAGCCAGGCTTATTTGCAGGGCATCTGAGTAGGGAAGATTTTGCTGAGCGCTGCCGCGCGCGCTTCAGCCGTCGGGCGGACCAGATCCAGGGTCGAATCCTTCTCTTTCACTACGGATTGGTAGCGATCGAGAGCGCATTCCAGCGCTCCACCCTGGTCGTATGCCTCAGCGGCGTTCCACAGGAGCATTACGTCTCCGCCAAACGAGCGGGCTTTTTCCAGGTAGGCCGCCGCCAGATTGTAGTTTCCCTGGTTCAGCTCGGCCCTGGCCAGGAGGAGATACGACTCTTTCTTTTTAGCCACCGTGGGGAGCTGGTCCACCTGTGGGCCAAGGATCTCGATGGCTTGCTGAGATTGTCCACCGTTGACCATCTCCTGGACTAACTGGAACGTGTCTGGAGTGGCTTCAGCCGCCAGGGATGTGGGGGCCGGGGTCGGCGTTGGCCAGGTTCTGGGCGTGCTCGTGCGCGTCCAGTGTGCCTGAGTCGGTTGAACGGCCTGCTGCCGGGCACTTATCTCCCGGGCGGCGGGAACCCCCAGGAAGACAAGAACGAGCGCCAACCCGAAGAGAAAGCCGGTCAGGCCGTTTCCCCAATTGGGTCCGGACGTGGCTTTTTGTGAATAAGAAACCGGTCGATTTGGTTTGGCCTGCGGAGGTTGATGTGGATCAGAAGCGGTCATGGCTGGGCCTGCGATAAGAAGTTCTCAAGGGGATGGGGTCGATGGCGGCGACTGGACGCGAACGTGGCGATAGTCCTGGTGAATCCGGCGCGCTACCAGGCCAAAATCGGCTGGAACGCAGGTATCGGCCTGGGCCAGGAATACCTCGCCGGTGGCAAGATCCCCATGATCCACCGCTATCCGGGCAGTCACGTAAGCGGCCAGGCCGGTCACGTCAAAACCTTCGTTGGCCGCGGCGACCAGGTCTTCGCCGGCTTTGTCAACCTGGCCAGAGTCGTAATGGATGAGAGCGCGCAGGGCGTAGCGCGGAGAACGGACGAAAGGTTCGTTCTTGATCCACTCATCCAGCGCTTTTAATGCATCGGCAGACTGGCCCTGGTTGTAGAGGGTCAGGGCTTTGATCCAATAGATCCGGTTTCCGGGCTGAAACGCTTCTGCCGCCTGGACCTGTTTCATCGCCAGATCCGCCTGGCCATTACACAGGTATGCCCGCGCCAGATCGATGCGGGCACCACCTTCGTCGACAAGCTCGGTTTTGCCGGGCTTCAATGTCTGGAGCGCTTCGAGAGCCTGGCTGCACTTACCCATAGCCATCAGAGCATCCGCAGGGCGGCGTTCCAGCCCCTTTTCGAATAAAATACCCAATTTGTTCGCGCTCTGCGCGTCGGACAGGGCACCTTCGAGCAAGGCTGCCCGTTGAGAGCTGTCGGCTTCCAGAAAGGCGAGGTGCATCAGCGCTTTATGGCGGGCAAGATAATACTCACCCTTCACCGGACCAAAGGCAATAGCCTGATCCAGGTCGAGCCGGGCCATTTTTAAATAGCCGCGATACTCGTCTAAAGTTCGCGGCGGCAGCTCGGCCAGATCCAGGTAAGCCAGACCGCGCTGGTAGTGGGAATCGCCATCCTCGGGAACAACGTTCAGAACCGCATCCCAAACCAGGACAGCCTGAGAATACTTTCCGCTGCGGATCAACTCCTGGCCGCGCAGGCTATCGGCATGGACAGCCTCCAGGCGGCGGTTCACGGATTGTGTGGGCACGGGCGTGGGGGTCAGCGCCGCAGGTGGAACCTGGATAGGAAGGCTTTCTACGAGGGTCTGGGTGGGTGCTTCGGGGATCACGACCGCCACCGGCGTCGGGGCCGGCTGCAACAGGTCGGCAATCGCCGCGGTGACGCTCCCATCCTGGTTCAGGAGCAGGATGGGAAAGCCTAGCAGCATCACAGCCAGGAGGAACCCACAGATTCCAAGAACCCAGCCGCTGGCCTTGCGAGGCGGCTGCTCAGGCTCAATAAAACCAGGGAACGGCGCCGGCGGGAGATCGCTCTGTGAGTGGGACTGGTCCGGGCTCCCCGATTCGGGATGGACCGGTGGGGTTTCGACCGGCGGTGTGGGCTGCGAGGCAGGCCCGTCTGCCTGGGCCGGCTCAGCCTGTTTCCCCATCACCCGCTGATCGGCTTCCGCTGCCAGCGCGGCGCGGTCTTCGTGGCTGAGGACCTCGTCGCCTTCTTCGATTGACTCGTCAAAGGGCGGGACATAGGGGGGCGAGGCCGGCCCGGAAGGCGGTTCTTCAGGCGGCGCTTTCACCTCATCGGCGGGAGGGGCGGTGAACGGCGCGGAGGACTCATCGGGTGACAAAAATACCGTTTCGGCTTTATCGCCTGCTGAAGGCCGCGGCGCCGGGGATGAAATTGCTTCGGTTTCGGTAGAAAAAGCCGGACGCGAAGGCGCCGCACCCGGCGGCGTGGATTTTGGCATAAACGAGAGATCCGGGCGGATCAGGTCCAGGAGGGCTTTCTGGGCTTCTTGATTGTTCGGGTTGATCGCCAATACCCGCCGGAAACACTCCGCGCTTTGATCGGGAGAGGAAAGGACCTTTCCCAACCAAAACCAGGCCATTTCGGTGTTGGGGTCGATCACGACCACACCCGCGAGCAGCTCTTTCGCCTCCTGGGTACGGCCTTGTTTTGCGGCCAGAATCCCGGCCTGCAAACGTTCACCGGTTGACACTGCCACGAGGAGCCTCCATGCCGGTTCGCCGAATCAATTTCCACACATGGTGCGAATTTTCTACAGGATATTCTACCCTATTTTAACGGATATTCTCAAAGTGAATTACATCCCCAATAACAATAAGAACGCCGACATGGTCGCGAGCAAGGCCAGGATCACGTTATTGGACTGAACCTGGAACCCGAGCAGCGGGAACAACTGGCTGGCGAGCAGCCAGATGGCCAGGAAGAACAGGCCGACGGTGTAAAAATTGCGCTCGCCTACGACAATGGTTGGCAAGAAAAATAGCGCCGCGGTTACCGCCAGAAATGTGAGCGCAAACTCACTACCCGGGAAGTCGATGTTAAACACCGGCAGCACCCCCCAGAGAATCAGCCAGAGGCAGAGAAGCAGCATGCCCACGTTCACGTTTGGCTTGGGGTCGTTCAGCCGGAAAAAGAGCATCACCCCGGCTACGATGGAGAGGGCGGCAAAATAAGTCTCGATATTGTGGATGGGGATGACAAAAACAGATAAGGCACCCCAGACGATCAGCCAGACGCTCAGTAGAAAAATTGCGATGTTGTCGACCAGTTTCATCTGAAGCACTCCTCGCTTTCGATGTGGCAGCGGGCCGCTATGTAGTCAGTCCAGTTGTTTCAGCAAATAAGCGCACAGCCTGGATGTGTTCCTGAGGGGTGCGAAAGCCGCACCCGATCGTGTTCACCGAAAAGTGAGTCGCGCCAAGGGCCTGCCAGTCCTGGATTAGTCTGGGCCAGGCGACGGGACCCTGGCTGTATGCCAGGCGGGCCTCGATGGGAAAAGCGCCCGGGTCACGCCCGTTGGCGACGAGCTCGCGGTGGAGGATATCGAACAAC
>Ga0335070_10006560_pt1 | contig 13680 bp, 11 predicted proteins | sample Lox_Sample_13_FD_206722 | JGI IMG/M metagenome (GOLD analysis project Ga0335070, IMG submission 206722) | Soil microbial communities from Loxahatchee National Wildlife Refuge, Florida, United States - Lox_Sample_1.3 | ecosystem: Environmental > Terrestrial > Soil > Wetlands | place: USA...
GAGCCCCCGGACCGGCGCGCCGGTCCGCGCGACCGCTCTCCTGGCCGTGATCGCGAGCCTGCTGGTCCTCTCGGGCAGCTTCGACCAGATCGTGGCCTTTTTCCTCGCCACGGCCCTCGTCTTCATCGGGCTCGCCGCGGCCGGGCTCTTCGTGTCGCGTCGGCGCAGCCCCGCGCCCGCGTCGTTCGCGGTCCCCGGATTTCCGGCGACGACCGCTCTGTTCCTCCTCTTCCTCGCCGCGGCCGTCGCCGCGATGGCGCTTGCCCGGCCCCTCCAGGTTCTGGCAGGCTTCGCCCTGGTGCTCCTCGGCGTCCCGGCGCAGCTCGTCCTCGCGCCGCGGCGCCGCGACGGAGCCGCCGCGAAGGGAGCGTCCCGATGACCTGGATCAAGACGATTGCGCCCTCGGAAGGCGACGCGAAGCTCCGCGAGGCACGCGCGAGCGAGCAGGCGCTCTACCCCGCGGAGTACGCCTCGCCGACCGGCCTGACCGACGAGGCGGGCTCGATCGTCGCCTCGCACTCGCTGATCCCCGACGCCCTCCACCACGCGTTCGCGACATTCGGGGCGCTCATGGCCCCCGACCTGCCGCTGACGCGCCGCCAGCACGAGATGATCACGACGGTCGTCTCGGTCGCCAACCGCTGCCACTATTGAATCGAGTCCCACGCAGAGTTTCTGCGTCGGGTGACCCTGGACGACGGCCTGGTCGAGGCCATCCGGAAGGACTACCGCACCGCCCCGATCGACGAACGCGACCGCGTCATGCTCGACTTCGTCGTCCAGCTCACGCGCGACGCGACCCGCCTCTCGCGCGAGGACCACGACCGGCTCCGAGCCGTCGGGTTCGACGATCGCGGCATTCTCCAGATCACCCTGATCGCCGCGTGGTTCAACTACATCAACCGGGTCGCCGACGCGCTCGGGGTCGGCCGGCCGTGACGCAGCGAGGTCCGGGAACTCCCGGCCCCTCGACCTGTCGAAGGGCGAGAGCATAGACCCGGCCGCCGCGGCGGCACCGTGGCCCGTCGAGCGCGCCGGGAACATCCGCCGGATTCCAGCGCAGGGACGCTCCGAACCCCCGCCGCCCGTCCGTGATACAAGGCCCTCCCATACGGAGGAGCGTGATGTCCCAGTTCCTCGGCCGCGCCTTTCGACTCCTGCTCGCGCTCGCCCTGGCCGCGGGCCTCGCCGCGCCCGCCCGGGCCCAGCAGCCCGCCCCCGGCGACGCCCTCGAGTCCGCATCCGACCAGGAACCCGAGGGCGATCCCGTCTGGCCGCGAGTCGTCACCGACGGCGACACGACCTTCACCATCTACCAGCCGCAGATCGACACCTTCGACGCCGCGGTCCTCGAGGCCCGCGCCGCGGTCCAGGTCGAGACGCAGGTCGGCGACAAGAAGCAGACGACCTACGGCGTCATCTGGATCAAGGCCAACGTCTCGATCGACAAGGAGAGCCGCCTCGTTCGCCTGGACGACATCCAGGTCGTCAAGGCGAACTTCCCGACGGCGGGCGACAAGGTCGAGCAGTATCTCCAGGTCATCCGCGCCAATACCGAACCGGGACGCACGGTCTCGCTCGAGCGCATCGAGGCGAACCTCGCGATCACGCACGCCGACGCCAGGGGCAGCGCCGTTCCGATCAAGAACGACCCCCCGGTGATCTACTACCGAACGACGCCGGCCGTCCTGGTGCTCATCGACGGCGACCCGGCGCTGCGCCCGGTCGAAGGGGCCGAGGGCATCGAGCGCGTCATCAACACCCGCGGCTTGATCCTGAAGGCCGGCGGGACCTTCTACATGCCGATCGCGGACCGCTGGTTGACCGCGCCGGCCGCGACCGGGCCCTGGCGTCTCGCTTCGAGCGCTCCGGCACCGGTCCAGGCGATCCGCGACGCCATCGCCAGGGACGAGAACCAGTCGCAGGTCGACCTCATGGAGGAGACGAGCGACGACGTCAAGGGCGTGCTCGCGGAAGGCCGCTCGCCCGAGGTCCTGGTCAGCACGAAGCCGGCCGAGCTCATCGCCACCTCGGGCCAGGCGCAGATGAAGCCGGTCACCGGAACGCAGCTCCTCTACGTGACCAACACGACGGGCGACATCCTCTTCTACCTCGCGGACCAGAACTACTACGTGCCGCTGACCGGACGGTGGTTCCGGGCCAAGGCGCTCGACGGGCCGTGGACCTTCGTGGACGGCGATAAGCTCCCGAGCGACTTCGCGAAGATCCCGCAGACCGACCCGAAGTCGAACGTCCTCGCGACCGTGCCCGGAACGCCCGCCGCGCAGGAGGCGGTCATCGCGAACAGCATCCCGCAGACGGCCGAAGTCAACCGGGACGAGGCGAAGTTCCAGTCGCAGTACGACGGTGATCCGAAGTTCGAAAGCGTTCCCGACACCTCGCTCCAGTACGCGGTCAACTCGCCCACGCCCGTGATCCGGGTGGACGCCGGCACCTACTACGCCGTCCAGAACGGCGTGTGGTTCACGGCCGGCGCGCCCGTCGGTCCCTGGATGGTCGCGACCGTCGTGCCGCCGGTGATCTACACGATCCCGACCGCGTCGCCGATCCACTACGTCACCTACGTCCGCGTCTACCGCTACTCGCCGACCGTCGTGTGGGTCGGTTACACCCCGGGATACCTCGGCACGTGCTACTCGCCGTGGGGCACGGTCGTCTACGGCACCGGCTGGTACTACCGGCCGTGGATCGGCCGCTACTGGTACGGCGCGCCCTGGACGTGGGGCTTCGGCGTCGGCATCAGCTGGAACCCGTGGTCGGGCTGGGGCTGGGGATTCGGGTGGGGCGGCTATCGTCCCTATTACAACCCGTGGTGGGGCCCGTACTACGGGTGGCGCCCACGGCCGCCCGCGTATCGCCCGCCTTATTACCACGGGCGTCCCGTTCCGTACGGCCGGCCGCCCGGGTACAACTGGAGCCACGTCAACGTGTACAACCGCGCCGGCAAGCCGCTGCCCGGCGTGAAGCCCGCGGTGCGCCCGCAGCCGCGCCCCGCAACGATGCCCGCGCGCCCCGCGCCCGGCGTCCCCGCCACACGGCCGGCGCCCGGTGCTCCGGGAACACGGCCGGCGCCGGGGAGCTCGAATCCGTCGGTCCGTCCGGCGCCAGGCGCGACGAACCCGTCGACGCGTCCGGCACCCGGAACTCCTGCGACGCGGCCGTCCAAGCCGGACAACGTCTACGCCGGCCCCGACGGCAAGGTGTACCGCCCGCGTCCGGGCAAGCCCGGCACCTGGGAAACCAACCAGGGCGGCCAGTGGAAACCGGTCGAGCCGTCTCGACCCGGGACGTCGCCGTCGCAGCCTTCGACGCGCCCGGCACCGCAACAGCCGCCGAGCCGCCCCTCGCAGCCCTCGACGCAACCCTCGGCGCGCCCGGGCACGCAGCCCGCCCGGCCGTCGGTCGACCCGGGGACGCTCAAGCAGCTCTCGCGCGAGCAGCAGGGACGGCAGGCCGGAAACGCCCGCATGAGCCCGCCGCCGCAGAAGCCGGCGCCGCCGCAGTCCCGGCCGTCTCAGCCGCCGGCGCGGTCGGCGCCCGCACCGCGGCCGGCGCCGCAGAAGCCGCCCGGCTAGCGAGAACGCGCCGGCGAAAAACCAGACGCACGAGTCGAGAACCTCTTTCGAAAGGAGACGCCATGCTCAAGGGCTTCCGCGACTTCATCGCCCGGGGAAACGTGCTCGACCTGGCGGTCGGCGTCATCATCGGCGCGGCCTTCGGCGCGATCGTGGACTCCCTCGTCAAGGACCTGATCACCCCGATCATCGGCATGTTCGGCGGCGCCCCGGACTTCTCCGCGATCAAGGCTGGCCCGGTCGCGATCGGCAACTTCCTCAACGCGGTCATCGCCTTCCTGATCAAGGCCGCGGGCCTCTATTTCCTCATCATCGTCCCCTTCAACCGCTTCGCGAAGAAGATGGCCGCGGCGCCGGCTCCCCCGTCCCCCTCGGAGACGTACCTGAAGGAAATCCGGGACGCCCTGGTCAAGAAGTAAACCCGTCGTGCGCCGCCTCGCCGTCTGGACGCTCCTCCTGACGGCGGTGGCGTGCGCGGGGGGCGGGAAGCCGCCGGCGGCTCCGCAGGCACCGCTCCCGACGGCGATCCCTCCTCCGGCCCCGGCGCCATCTCCCCCGCCCGTGCCCTCCCCGGCCCCCGTGCCGGCCCCGTACGCGACCCTCACCGGAACGGTCGTCTACCGCCAGCGGATCGCGCTCACGCCCGAGGCCGTCGTCCAGGTGGAGCTCCGCGACGTCTCGCGGGCGGACGCCGAGGCGCCGCTCGTCGCCAGGCAGATCATCGAGCGCCCCGGCCAGGTGCCGATCGCCTTCGCAATCCCCTACGCCGACGCCGATGTCGATCCTCGACACGCCTATGCCGTCTCGGCGCGGATCACCGACCGCGGGCAGCTCCAGTTCGTCACCGACACGCGCATCCCGGTGCTCACCGACGGGGCGCCCCGGGACGGTGTCGAGATCCTCGTCGTCCCGGTGAAGTGACCGCCAGGTCCTGCCGGGCACGGCGAGAGATCCCTGTCTTCGCCGGAGCGACGCGCGTCAGGACGAGAAGCTGATTCCCAGCGCGTCGAGGGCCTTCAAGAGAGGGCCGGGCGCTTCACCCGCGTCCACCCGCCGGAGCGCGCGCGTGACGGAGGCGACCGCGAGGCGCCGCAGCGGCTCCGGCGGAAAAGGAAACGGCTTGCGGCGGACCATCGAGAGCGACAGCAGCGGGCTCGGCTTCTCCAGCACGAGGTGTGCGAGGATCTTTCCCGCGACCCGGGTCGAGCCGATGCCGTGGCCCGTGTAGCCGAGGCCGTAGGCTACCCGCCCGTCCAGCGTTCCGAAAAAGGGCGTCAGGCGCGTCGTCGAGGCGATCGGACCGCCCCAGGCGTACGGGAACGCGAGGCCGGCGAGCTCCGGGAAGTGCCTCGCGAAGGACGCGCGCAGAGCCGCGTAGTGCGCCGGCGAGTGGTCGCAGGACGGGTCGACGCGGTTGCCGCGGTAGTACGCTGCCTCGCTCGTCCCCCAGAGGATGCGGCCGTCCGCGGTCGGCCTGTAGTAGTTGAAGAAGGTTCGCGTGTCGACGACCCCCTGGCCGCGCTTCCAGCCGACCGCCGCCCACTGCGCCGCGGTCAAACGCTCGCTGACGAGGATGTAGTCGTAGAGCGGGAGAAAGCGCCGTGCCAGCGCCGGAAAGAGCTGGTGCGCGTAGGCGTTGGTCGCGAGAACCGCTCGCCGCGCCCGGACGGACCGGTTCGCGGCCCGGATGAGCACGCGATCGCCGCGCGACTCGATCGCGTCGACACCGGCGCCCTCGTAGACCGCCACGCCGAGCCGCACCGCCTCGCCCCGCAGCCCCTCGATGAGCGCCACCGGGTCGACGAGCGCATTGCGCGGCGCGAGCAGCGCCCCGCGATAGAGCGGGCTATGGATCTCGGCGCGGACTTCCTCGCTCGAGAGCAGCGCCCACCCCGGGGATCCGACGCGCTCGGCGGCGCGCGCTCCCGCTTCGAGGGCCGGCCGGTGGGCGTCGTGGAGCGCGATGATCAGCTGCCCCGGTCGGCGGAAGCCCGCGTCGATTCGCCGGTCGGCGAGGAACCGCTCGAGCTCGTCGAGATTCTCGCGCCCGACGCGGGCGAGCTCGCGGGCCTCGGCCGCGCCGAAGTGGACCTCGGCGAGCTCGTGCGAGTGGTCGAGCGTCTCGCCGGCGATGCCCGCGTTGCGGCCGCTCGCGCCGAAGCCCGCGGCGCTCTTCTCCAGCAGGCACACGGCGAGAGACGGCTCGAGCTCCTTGAGGAAGAGCGCGGTCCAGAGCCCCGTAAAGCCGCCCCCGACGATCACGACGTCCGCCGCCGCGTCGCCGTCGAGCGGGCGCGGCGGGCGCGCCGGCCGCGCCGCCATCCAGTAGCAGGCCTGCTCGATCGGCGGGAGGGAAGACTGGCCGGTCACGATTCACTCTCCGTTGGGGCGGCCCTCGCGGCCGCCCGCGGGCGGGTCATCACCGACCCTACAGCGCGTGTTCCCTGTACACGTCCTGGAGCGAGCCCTCGAGCGCGGCGAGGAATCGGTCGATCTCCGCGTACGAGATGACGAGCGGCGGCTCCACGCGCAGCACCTGCGCGTTGATGTACGTGCCCGAGATCAGGATGCCGCGGCCGAAGAGGGCCTTGGCGACCTCGTAGCCGAGGTCGTGGCTCTGGAACTCCATCCCGAGCATCAGGCCACGGCCCCGCGCGCCTTTCATGACTTTCGGGTATTTGCTGGCGAGCTCGTTCATGCGCGGCAGCATGTACGCACCCTTCTCGCCGGCCTGCCTGGGCAGGTCCTCCTCGAGCAGCACGTTGATCGTCGCGATCGCCGCCGCGCAGCAGACCGGGTTGCCGCCGAAGGTCGTCGTGTGGAGGAACGGATTCTCGATGTACTTCTCCCAGGTTTTCGGCGTGCCGACGCAGGCGCCGATCGGCATCACGCCGCCCCCGAAGCCCTTGCCGAGGGCCATCAGGTCCGGCACGACGCCGTCGTGCTCGCAGCAGAACATCTTGCCGCTGCGTCCCATGCCGCTCTGCACCTCGTCGAAGACCAGGACCACGCCGTACTTGTCGCAGATCTCGCGCGCGGCCGCGAGGTATCCCGGCGGCGCGACGTTGATGCCGCCCTCGCCCTGGATCGGCTCGATCACGACCGCGGCGACCTTGTCGCCGGAGAAGTCGCCGCTGGCGACGATCATCCGCAGCGCGTCGACGTCGCCGAAGGGTACGTGCGTCCAGCGCTTCAGCGGAAGGAACGGTTCGCGGAAGACCGCCTTCGAGGTCCCGCCGAGAGAGCCGAGCGACTTGCCGTGAAACGCGCCCAGGGTTCCGACGAAGTGGTGCCGCCCCGTCGTCAGGATCGCCATCTTCAGGCACGCCTCGATCGACTCGGTGCCCGAGTTCGTGAAAAAGGCGTACTGCAGGTCCCCGGGCGTGATCATCGAGACCAGGTGCGCGAGGTAGGTGCGCAGCGGGTCGATGAGCTCCTGGGAGTGGATCGCCTGCTTGTCGAGCTGCTCCTTGACGGCCTTCAGCACCTTCGGGTGGCGGTGCCCCGTCACGTAGATGCCGAAGCCCCCGAGCATGTCGAGGAACTCCTTGCCCTGGATGTCGCGGAACACCGCGCCCTCGTCCGACCACTCGACGGCCGTGTAATCGGTCGAGACGGACTTGCGGTATTCGAGGAAAGCCGGATTGACGTAGTCGCGCCAGTACCGGACCGATTCCTCGATGACGCGCTTCTGCTCCGGCGGCGGCAGCGTCTTCTTTCCGATCAGATCGAGCACGAACGCGGATTCCTCGCGCGCGCCCTTCAGGTCTTGGGACATGAGTGTCATCTCCTCGCTGGAATTGCGGAGCGGCATCATAGCGAACCTTCGGCGGAGCTAGGCTCCGGAGGCCAGGACCTCCGCGGCCGCCCGCTCCCCGGAACGAATCGCTCCTTCGATGTATCCCGACCAGACCGGCGAGGTCTCGGTGCCGGCCCAGTGGATCCGGCCCACGGGCTGGCGCAGCGAGGGGCCGAGGCTCGTCAGGACGCCGGGCCCCATGTTGGCCCCGTAGCAGCCGCGCGTCCACGGCTCGGATGGCCAGTCGTTGTCCACGTAGTCCATGGCATCGGCGCCTTCGGGGCCGAGCAGGTCCGCGACCCGGCGCACGATCAGGGCGCGACGCTCGTCCATCGGACGGACGGACCACTCGATCGCCGTGCGCGCTTCGAAGAAGCCCACCAGCAGCCCCACGGACGAGTCCGGCGGCGAAGCATCGAAGAACCCGTCGGTCGGCGGCCGGTCCGACGTGACCATCGCCGAGAGCCCGCGACGCCGCCAGAACGGCTCCCGGTAGGCGACCCAGAACTTGATGACGGAGCCCATCGGCGAGCGCTGCGTGAGGGCGTCGCGGTGCGACGGCAGGGCGGGGTCGTAGCGGATCCGGCCCGCGAGCGGCAGGGGCACGGCGACGATCGCCCGGCGCCCGCGCCACTGTCCGGCGGGGCTCGTGATCGTCACGCCTCCGTCGTCCTGTTCGATCGCCGAAACCGGCGCGTCGAGCACGAGGCGATCGTGGAGCTCGACGCCGAAGCGGCCCGCGAGCTGGTGCATGCTCCCCGGCACGTGGAACGCCTGCGCGGCGTCGGTCTCGCCCCAGAGCTCTTCGAGACTGTTGCCGGAGCGCACGTAGTACAGGAAAAAGAGCAGCGACAACTCCTCCGGCTCGACGGTGAAGAGCCCCCTCACCATCAGGCGAGCCAGATCGCGGATCGCCGGATTCCGGACCTCCATCCGGATCCACTCCTCCATCGTGATGCGGTCCCATTCCGCGGCTCTTCGCGCCGCCCACGGCTCCTCCATCGGGACCTGCGCGACCAGGCCCCGGACCTTCGAGAAGAACCTCTGGAGGGCCGCCTCTTCCGCCGCCGGAAAGCCGGTCGCCTCGCCCTCGCCGAAGTAGCGCTTGCCGTGCAGTTCCATCAGGCCCCGGCCCTCGACGTACTGCGGCGTCGTGGGAATGCCGTATTCCCGCAGCAGCGTCATCAACCGCGTCTGGCTCGGGCCGACCCACATGCCGCCGAGGTCGACCGTCTGCCCGGCGATTCTCCCGGCTTTGACCCGGCCGCCGACCCGATCGCGCGCATCGAGCACGACGACGCGACGGCCCCCCGCCACGAGGGCGCGCGCGGCGCAGAGCCCCGCAAAGCCCGCCCCGACGACGACCACGTCGACGCTTCGCGTGCCCTCGCCGCCGGGACGACGGATGGCCCCGGCCGGGCGCGGCAGGAGCGTGGCCGCGGCGCCCGCCCCGAGGAGCCTCAGCGCGTCGCGGCGGGAGAGCGTCACGGCGTGCGGTGCCTCGGAATCAGCAGGTAGCCGACGACGACGGTCACCAGCATCTCGCCGGCGAGGATCAGCGCTTCCTTGAGGGGCGCCTGGCTCGTCGGCGACGGCACGAAGTAGAGGATGCAGGCCCCGAAGATGTACAGCGTGCAGACCCAGGCCGCCGTGGCGGCGCCGACGGGACCTCCCGGCACGACGTACGGGCGGGGCTGGTCCGGGCGGCGCCGGCGCAGGACGAGAAATGCCGGGAAGACGAGCAGATAGCACAGGAGCAGGCAGAGCGACGTCAGGCGGAAGGTCATGAAGAAGATGTTCGACTGGTCGTTCGAGAGCAGCGCCCCGCCGACCAGCAGTCCCGTCGACACGAAGCCCATGACGACGAACGCGAGGGCCGGCGTCTGGAAGCGCGGGTGGAGACGCCCGAGCGCCTCCGGGAGGACGCCCTCCTCGGCGGCGACCGCCGCGACGCGATTGGACCCGAGGCTCCAGGTGACCACGTTGGCGACGCACGCGTAGAGAAACCCGAGGCCGAGCAGGAAGACCACGGTGTCGCCCGCGCGTCCCCACTGCTTCCCGAGCACCGACAGCGCATCCCACGTGCCCGTCACGATCGAGAGCTTCCCGGCCGGCACCGCGAACAGAATCCCGCCGATCGCGAACGAGTAGAGCACGGCGATCAGCGCGCCGGACCAGAGAATGACGCTCGGGACGTCGCGCTTCGGGTTCTTCATCTCACCTCCGGCCGAGCTCATCAGCTCGAAGCCGAAGGTCGAGTAGAGGAGCGCCGGCAGGTAGGCCACGGAGTCGTTCCATTTCGGCAGCAGCCCTCGCGCCGAAAACGCGTTGGCCGACGACCGGCCGTTGAAGATCGCCGAAAGGCCCAGCACGCCGAGGGCTAAAAAGATGAGCGCCTTGATGACCGCGCCGAGGTTGGGCACCCACTTCGAGATCTCGAGGCGGACGACGCCGATGGCGACCGTGATCCAGGTCAGGACGATCGCGATCGCCGCGTCCTGCCACGGCGACTTCGTCTTCAGGAACATCTCGCCGAACGTGCCGGCGAAAATCAGGTACACCGACGGGATCCAGTAGGCGTTGTTGATCCAGTACATCCAGGCCACGAAGGAGCCCCACTTCGGGCCGAAGGCCTCGCGGACCCAGACGTAGACGCCGCCTTCTCCCGGCCAGGCCGACCCGAGCTCGGCCGTGATCAGCCCGTACGGGATGAAGAACACGATCATGGTGATGACCCACCAGGAGAACCAGGCGTAGCCCATGGCCGCCGAGGAGGCCAGGGTGTCGATCGTCAGGATGGCGCAGACGGTGAAGAGCACCAGGTCCGAGCGGCCAAGAACCCGCTCGAGGGCCGGGGTGTCCGCGGAATGCGCCGACGCCGAGCTCACTGGCGGCCAATCCTATCGCAAATCACGGTGCCCCAGTGACTTCCGGTCACGGCTGGCGGCATTCGGGGACCGCGTGATAGGCTGCCGCCCTCCGGTTTCGCCCGACCTGGTGCTCAGATGCCAACGACTCGCATTTCCTCGATCCGCCTGAAGACCGCCCTGCCGGGCCCCCGGTCCCGGGAGCTCGCGGCGCGGCGCGCCTCGGCCGTCCCCGGGGGCGTGGGGCACGCCACCCCGGTCTACGCCGGGAGCGCCCGGGGGGCCCTCGTCACCGACGTCGACGGCAACGTCCTGATCGACTTCGCCGGCGGCATCGGGACGTTGAACGTCGGCCATGCGAACCCGGAGGTCGTCCGGGCTGCGGCGGCCCAGCTCGAGCGCTTCACCCACACCTGCTTCAGCGTGGCGCCCTACGAGGGCTACATCGCGCTGGCCGAGAAGCTGAACGCGATCGCCCCGGGCCGAGGGCCGAAGAAGACCCTGCTCGCCAACAGCGGCGCCGAGGCGCTCGAGAACGCCGTCAAGATCGCCCGCCACGCGACCGGCCGCGAGGCCGTCGTCGTCTTCGAGCACGCCTTCCACGGGCGGACGCTGCTGACGATGAGCATGACGAGCAAGGTCCGGCCGTACAAGTACGGCTTCGGCCCGTTTGCGCCCGAGGTCTACCGGCTTCCCTTCCCGTACGAGTACCGCGGCTACCGTCCCGGGCCTCGCGGGGTCGCGGCCGACCTCGAGGAGTTCTTCAAGACGCAGGTCGCCGGGGAGAAGGTGGCGTGCGTCGTCCTCGAGCTCGTTCTCGGCGAAGGCGGCTTCGTCGTGGCCCCGCCGGACTACGTCGCCGCGCTCGCCCGCGCCTGCCGCGAGCACGGCATCCTCCTCGTCGCCGACGAGGTCCAGACGGGCTTCGGCCGCACCGGCAAGATGTTCGCGTCCGAGCACTACGGCATCGAGCCCGACCTCGTCACGATGGCCAAGTCGCTCGCGGGGGGCCTGCCGCTCTCGGCCGTCACCGGACGGGCGGAGGTCATGGACAGCGCCCAGGTCGGCGGCCTCGGCGGCACGTACGCCGGCAATCCCGTCGCCTGCGCCGCAGCGCTCGCCGCGATCGAGTTCCTCGAGAAGAACCGCCTTCCCGAGCGTGCCGCGGAGATCGGCCGCGCGGTGGCCGCCCGGTTCGACGGCTTCCTCGCCCGCTACCCGTTCGTCGGCGACGCCCGCGGGCTCGGCGCGATGCGGGCCCTGGAAATCGTCCGGGACAGGGCGACGAAGGAGCCCGACAAGGACCGGACCGACCGCGTCCTGAAGAAGGCCTACGAAGCCGGCCTCCTGCTCGTGGGCGCCGGCACCCACGGCAACGTGATTCGCACCCTCATGCCGCTCGTCGTCACCGACGACGAGCTCGCCGAGGGACTGGACGTCCTCGACCATGCGCTCCAAGAAGCCTAGACGCCACCTCTTCTGCGTCGGAGACTCTTAGCCGTCCCTCCCATCGCGGCCGGACAGCGGCGACGCCTTTCATCGAACGGAAAACGGGGGACGACATGGCCACGCAGGAACTGACGAGCGGACAGGGAACGCGCATGAACACGCAGGAGCTCATCCGGGAATCGCAGCGCTGGCTCGACATCATCTCGGCCAAAGAGCTTTCGCCGGAGCAGAAGGAAAAGATCGCGACCGACACGGTCGACAATTTCTCCTTCTATTACAACCGCGGCTACCTCGAGTACCGCAAGTCGGTCATCGAGATGCGGGACAACCCCGCCCTCGAGTGGGACGGCGAGGGCTCGACTTTTCGAGACCTCTCGGGGCGGACGTACATCGACTGCCTCGGCGGGTACGGCATCTACAGCCCGGGCATCCGGCATCCCAAGGTGGTCAAGGCGGTCGCCGACCAGCTGCAGCGCATGCCGCTGTCCTCGCAGGAGCTGCTGGATCCGCTCCGCGGCGCGCTCGCCGAGCTTCTCGGCGAGATCACGCCCGGCGACCTCCAGTACTCCTTCTTCATCAACAACGGGACCGACGCGGTCGAGGGCGCGATCAAGCTCGCCCGCGTCTTCACGGGGCGCACCAACTTCATCAGCTCGCTCCGCGGCTTCCACGGCAAGAGCTGCGGGTCGCTGTCGCTGCTCGGCAAGTGGGAGTATCGCGAGCCGTTCCTCCCGCTGCTGCCGGGCATCCACTTCGTCGAGTTCGGGGACGCCGACGCGGTGATCGAGGAGCTCTACAAGGCCGACCAGACGGGCAAGGGCATCGCCGGCGTGATCATGGAGCCGGTGCAGGGCGAGGCCGGGGCGATCGTTCCGCCCGACGACTTCTGGCCGCGGATCCGCAAGGCGTGCGACGAGTACGGCGCGCTCCTGATCGCCGACGAGGTGCAGACGGGCCTCGGCCGTACGGGCAAGCTCTTCGGCGTCGACCACTGGAACGTCGTCCCCGACATCATGTGCCTCGGCAAGGCTCTCGGCGGGGGCGTCATGCCTCTGTCGGCCTTCATCTCGACGCCCAAGATCTGGAGCGTGCTCGAGACCAATCCGTTCATCCACTCCTCGACCTTCGGCGGCAACCCGCTCGCCTGCGCCGCGGGGATCGCGGCGATCAACGTCACCCTCGAGGACGACCTGCCGGGCCAGGCCGCGAAGAAGGGCAAGTTCCTCCTCGCCCAGCTGATCCGCCTGAAGATGCGGTTCGACCGGCTCGTGCACCGCGTCGGCGGCAAGGGCCTGCTCCTCGGCATCGAGTTCGTCAACACCGAGGTCGGCTACAAGGTCGTGTCGGGCCTCTTCCGTCGCGGCGTGCTCGTCGCCGGCACCCTGACCAATTCCAAGGTCGTGCGCATCGAGCCGGCGCTCAACATCCCGGACAAACTGCTCAAAGAAGTCCTCGGCGCGCTGGAGGAGACTCTCAAGGAAGTCGACGACGCCACGCCCGACATCAAGAAGGACGAAGACTGATGGGCCCGATCGCCGTCCGCGCCCCCCTCCCCCTCCCCGCTTCCCCCGCCGGGGAGAGACGGTAAGGGAGGCTCGTGCGCATCGCCATCCTGGGCGCCGCGGGCGCCATGGCCCAGGTCGTGGTCCGCGACCTCCTGGAGTTCGTCCCGGAGGTCGCGATCACCGCGGCCGACCTGAAGCCGCTCGCCCGCGCGGACCCGCGCGTCACCTTCGCGCCGCTCGACGCCCGCGACGAGGCCGCGACCGCGCGCCTCCTCGAGGGTCACGACGCGGTCCTGAACTGCGTCACGTACTACTTCAACGTCCCGATCATGAAGGCCGCGCTCGCCGCCCGGGTGCCGTACTCGGACCTCGGCGGCCTCTACCACGGCTCGCGCGAGCAGTTCGCGCTCCACGACGACTTCGTGAAAGCGGGCGTCCCGGCACTCCTCGGCATGGGCTCGACG
>Ga0335070_10006561_pt1 | contig 13680 bp, 13 predicted proteins | sample Lox_Sample_13_FD_206722 | JGI IMG/M metagenome (GOLD analysis project Ga0335070, IMG submission 206722) | Soil microbial communities from Loxahatchee National Wildlife Refuge, Florida, United States - Lox_Sample_1.3 | ecosystem: Environmental > Terrestrial > Soil > Wetlands | place: USA...
GCTGACCACGCGGCGCGCGGCCACCACGGTCGAGCTCGGCAGCGGCCAGACCTTCGCCATCGCCGGTCTGCTGCAGAACGACCTCAACAACAACATCTCGAAGGTGCCCGGCCTCGGCGATGTTCCGGTGCTCGGCGAGCTGTTCAAGTCGACCGCGTACCAGCGCAATGAGAGCGAGCTGATCGTCCTGGTCACGCCGGTCGTGGTCAAGCCGTTCTCCGACAAGGCCACCGTTTCGGCCTCGGCGGGCGCCGACAACCCGGCGCCGGACACGCCGAGCGACATCAACCGGCTGTTCCTCGGGCCGCGCATCGAGGGCCAGCCGCGTCGCGATCCGACGCAGCCCGGCGGCGCCCCGGTCGGCGCGCCGACCCAGCTGCGCGGCTCGGCCGGCTTCGTCCTCGAATAGGCCAGGCACAGAAGAGGAGAGGTACTCCATGCTTCGCCCCATCCCGACCAAGAAGAGCCTGAGCCGGTCCGGCCTGCTGGCCTCGGCGGCCGTGGCGCTCGCGCTGCTCGGCGCCTGCGAGAACCTGCCCGACAACCTGGTGCCGCCGCCCAAGCCGCTGCCGGCCTCCCAGCCGGTGCGCGCCGACTGGGTCGAGGCCCAGCACCAGGTGCCGTTCGCCACGAACGACGCCCGGCTCAGCCCGGCGGCGACCGCCGACATCGACAGCTTCCTGCGCCGGATGGACATCGGCGCCGGCGACCGCATCGCGGTGAGCGCCGAGGTGCTCGGCGCCGCGCCCTCGACGCGCACGCTCGCCGACCAGCGCCGGACGGCGGTGATCAAGTATCTGCGCGGCCGCGACATTTCGGCGGTGTCCGCCGACATGGTCGCGACGGCCGACAACGCCAACGTCTCGATCCGCATCGGCCGCTACGTCGCCAAGGTTCCGGAGTGCCCGGACTGGAACCGGCTCGGCACCGGCGGCGGCTATGTCGACAGCGGCCACAAGAACTTCGGCTGCATGAACAGCGTCGCGTTCGGCAACATGGTCGCCGATCCGGGCGATCTGACCGGCGGCCAGCCGGTCGGACCGGCCGACGGCCAGTGGCTGGCGACCGGCGTGCACCGCTACCACGAGGGCAAGGTCCTCTCGACCGATAATAATTCCGGCGGCACCAAGAACTAGGCGCCGCAAGAGGAGCGTGTCATGAAGCTCGCACCGAAGTTCAAGGACAAGGCCGAACGCGCCGAGGCGGCGCCCGCGGAGGCTGCGGGCGACGGCTTCAAGGACATCATGATCGGCCAGAGCAGCGCGATCGAGGCCGCGGCCTTCGTCAGCGACGAGGCGACCGCCGGCGTCATCGCCAACGTCATGCGCGGGCAGTCGATGGCCGCGGTGGTCCGCGCCGGCGACGTCTCGACGGCCGCCAAGCAGCTCGGCGCGCTGCCGGCGCCGCGCCTGCTCATGGTCGACTTGTCGACCTCGACCGCGCCGATGCGCGACATGGACTCGCTCGCCGAGGTGTGCGAGCCAGGCACCGTCGTCATCGCGCTCGGCACGCAGAACGACGTCGGCCTGTTCCGCGATCTGATCGGCGCGGGCGTGGCCGACTACCTGGTAAAGCCGGTCTCCGAGGCGGCGCTGATCCAGGCCGTCGGCAAGGCCGCCGAGGCTCCGGCCCAGGCCGCCCAGACGGGCGACAAGCCGCTCGGCCGCTTCATCGTCGTGATCGGCGCGCGCGGCGGCGTCGGCGCCAGCACGGTCGCCGCCAATTGCGGCTACGTCATGGCCAAGGACTTCAAGAAGCGCGTGGCGCTCGTCGACCTGGACCTCCAGTTCGGTACCGCCTCGCTGACCCTCGACATCGAGCCCGGCCGCGGCCTGCGCGAGGCGCTCGAGAATCCGTCGCGCATCGACAGCCTGTTCATTGCCAGCGCCGCGGTGAACGCCGGCGAGAACCTCTACATCCTCGGCGCCGAGGAGCCGCTCGACGACGCCACGGCGTTCGCGCCGGAGGCGCTCGACCTGCTGCTGACCGAGCTGCGGCGCAGCTTCGACGTGGTCATCGTCGACGTCCCGCGCACCGCGGCGGTGCACCACCGCGACGCGCTGAACGGCGCCGACGCCGTGGTCGTCGTCACCGACCTGACGCTCGCGGGCATGCGCGACACGCTGCGCCTGACCAGCTTCGCCAAGCGCGTGGCCAGCGAAGGCAAAGTGATCACGGTCGCCAACCGCGTCGGCGCCGACAAGAAGGGCGCGGTGCCGAAGGCCGACTTCGAGAAGGGCATCGAGGGCAAGATCGACTACGTCCTGCCCGAAGACATGAAGTCGATGGCGCTTGCCAACCACACCGGCAAGGCGGTGGCGGCGGTCGCCGGCGGCGCCAAGCTTACGCAGGGCTTCCGCGAGGTCGGCCGGCAGCTCGCCGGCTCGGTCAAGGAAGACAAGAAGCCGTCCTTTTGGAGCAAGGTGGTCAAGAAGAAATGAGCCGTGGCTTTGGACGACGCGGCGCCGGCGACGGTGGGTCCGAGCGGCCCGCGCGTCCCGAGCTCCGGCGGCCCGACGCCCCCGCGGCGCGGGCCGCGCCTGCGACCGACGGTCCGGCGCGCGCCGAGACCGCGGCGTCGGCTGCCGCGTCCGCTTCGCCCACCGGCCTAGAGGCCGCGCGCTGGATCATCGAGCCGGTGGTCAAGGAGCGCTTCGGCGCCCAGGCCGGCGCGATGACGCGCAGCGAGCTGGTCCTCAAGATCGCCGAGGTCATCGACGAGGTGACGGGCGCCACCAAGGTGTCGCTCGACGCGGCCGTGCGCGACCAGCTCAAGGACATCCTGGCCGAGGCCATACTGGCCGACGTCTCGTCCAAGCTCCAGGCGGCCAACGGCGCCGCCTCGGTCAAGAAGCTGGCGGCGGTCGAGGCCGTGCCCGAGGCGAGCGAGGCTCCGTGCGCGCCCGCCGCGGCCAAGAAGGGCGCGCTGGGCAGCTCGTCGCGCGCCAGCGTCGAGAGCGCCAAGCGGAAGGTCCAGCCGATCCTGATGGATCGCATCGACGTGACCGCCGCCTCCCAGTTGCCGCGGCCGGAGTTCACCCGGCAGATCGGCGAGATCGTCACGGAGATCCTGACCGAGCACAAGATCCAGTTGAACCTCATCGAGCAGCGAGAGCTGGTCGAGATGATGGTCAACGACATGCTCGGCCTCGGCCCGCTCGAGCCGCTGCTCGCCGACGAGCGCGTCACCGACATCATGGTCAACGGGCCGAAGCAGGTCTATGTCGAGCGCGGCGGCAAGCTCGAGCTGACCGACGTGCAGTTCCGCGACAACCGCCACGTCATGAACATCGCGACGCGCATCGTCACGCGCATCGGCCGGCGCGTCGACGAATCGAGCCCGCTTTGCGACGCGCGCCTCGAAGACGGCAGCCGCGTCAACATCATCATCCCGCCGCTCGCCATCGACGGCGCCTCGATCTCGATTCGTAAGTTTTCCAAGAAGCGCATCACCCTCGACGTCATGCAGAAGCAGGGCAACATGTCGCCGGCCATGGCGACGGTGCTGCGCATCGCGTCGCGCGCGCGCCTCAACATCCTGATCTCCGGCGGTACCGGCTCGGGTAAGACGACGCTGCTCAACGCCCTGTCGCAGATGATCGACGAGGGCGAGCGCATCGTCACCATCGAGGACGCGGCCGAGCTGCAGCTCCAGCAGCCGCACGTGGTGCGCCTGGAGACGCGGCCGCCGAACATCGAGGGCCACGGCGAGATCTCGATGCGCGACCTCGTCAAGAACGCGCTGCGTATGCGCCCCGACCGCATCATCCTCGGTGAGGTGCGCGGCGCCGAAGCGATCGACATGCTCCAGGCCATGAACACCGGTCACGAAGGTTCGATGGGCACGATCCACGCGAACCGGCCGCGCGAGGCGCTGACCCGCCTCGAGAACATGATCGGCATGTCCGGCATCAACCTGCCGGCCAAGGCGGCGCGCACCCAGGTCGCGGCCGCCATCGACATGATCGTCCAGGTCTCGCGCATGCGCGACGGCATGCGCCGCATCACCCATGTCATCGAGGTGGTGGGCATGGAAGGCGACGTGATCACCACCCAGGACCTGTTCACGTTCAATTATCAGGGCGAGGACCCGGACGGCCGCCTGCGCGGCGAATACGTGTCTTCGGGCCTGCGCCCGCACTTCACGCCGAAGGCCGCCTATTTCGGCCTCGACCGCGCGTTGATGGAAGTGATCTAGGGGGCGCGCCATGAGCTTCAACTTCTCGGGCCTCGAAGGTCCCCAGATCCTGGTCATTCTCCTGCTGGTGTTCGCCACTTTCGTCGGCGCCATCCTGATGGGCGGCGGCGCGCGGGCGCAGCGCCGGCTGAAGGGCCGCATGAACCGCGTGCGCGAGCGCTATTCCGGCAAGCCGCGCCGCACCCAGCAGGCGGTCAGCGTCAAGCGCAACGATTCGGCGAGCTCGATCGCCGGCCTCGACAAGCTCCTGCAGCGCACCATACCGAATCCGGAGCTGCTGCGCGCGCGCCTGCGCGCGACCGGCTTCGAGATCAATATCGGCCAGTACGTGCTGATGAACCTCCTGGTCATGGCGATCGCCGCCACGGCCCTGCACCTGCTGCTCGACCTGGCCTGGTCGTCCTCGCTTGTCGCCGGCCTCGGCATCGGCGTCGCCCTGCCGCATTTCGTGATCGGCTTCATGGGCGCCCGCCGCGCCAAGAGGTTCATCCACAGCTTCCCCGAGGCGATCGACCTGATCGTGCGCGGCCTGAAGTCGGGCCTGCCGACCCAGGAAGGCATCAAGGTCGTCGCCAACGAGATGGGCGACCCGATCGGCACCGAGTTCCGCGAGATCGCCGACAGCCTCAAGCTCGGCAAGACGCTCGACGACGCGCTGTGGGACGCGGCCAAGCGGCTCGACATTCCGGAATTCAAGTTCTTCGTCATCAGCCTCTCCGTGCAGCGCGAGACCGGCGGTAACTTGGCCGAGACGCTCGAGAACCTCGGCAACATCCTGCGCGCGCGCCGCCAGATGAAGATCAAGGTCAAGGCGATGTCGTCAGAGGCCAAGGCCAGCGCCATCATCATCGGTTCGCTGCCGTTCATCATGTTCCTCATCATCTTCCTGATGAACCCGGATTACGCCTCGCAGCTGTTCACCGACTCGCGCGGCGTCATGATGGTGGTGGCCGGCCTGACCAGCATCGGCATCGGCGTCGGCGTCATGGCCAAGATGATCAGGTTCGAGATATGAGCTTCGATTTCGCTCCTTTCGGGCTCGGGCCCGATGCGGTGGTGCTGGCCATGGCCGGCATCTCGGCCATGGTCGCGGTCATCGCGGTGTGGAACGCGCTCGTCGTGCGCGATCCCCTGGGCACGCGTCTGAAGGCCCTGGCCGAGCGTCGGGCCGCCCTCAAGGCCGGCCTGACCGCGCCCAACCGGCGCAAGGAGCGCCAGAAGGCCTCGGTCGGCCTGATGTAGCAGGTCGTCAACCGGTTCAAGCTGATGAAGAACCGGCCGTCGACCAGCCTGCCGATGAAGCTGGCGCGCGGCGGCTTCCGCTCCAAGGACGCGCCGATCGTCTACACCTTCTGCCGCGTCGCCATGCCGGTGGTGTTCGGCGCGCTCGCCGCGGTCGTGCTGTTCGTGCTCGAGCTCTATCGCCTGTCCGACCAGGCCAAGCTCGGCATCACGGTCGGCGCCGTCGTGCTCGGCTTCGTGGCGCCCGACGTGTTCCTCAGGAACGCCATCACCAAGCGCCAGAAGGCGCTGCGCAAGCAGCTGCCGGACGGCCTCGACCTCCTGGTCATCTGCGCCGAGGCCGGCCTCGGCCTCGACGCCGCGTTCTCGCGCGTGTCGAAGGAGATGGTCAAGTCGAGCCCCGAGCTCGCCGACGAGGTCGGCCTGACCTCGATCGAGCTCAGCTTCCTGCCCGAGCGCCGCCAGGCGCTGCAGAACCTGATCGACCGGACCAACATGCCGGAGATCCGGGCAGTGGTGAACACGCTCATGCAGACCGAGAAATACGGCACGCCGCTGGCCCAGTCGCTGCGCGTGCTGTCGGCCGAGTTCCGCAACGAGCGCCTGTTGCGCGCCGAAGAGAAGGCGGCGCGCCTGCCGGCCATTCTCACCGTGCCGATGATCATCTTCATTCTGCCGGCGCTGTTCATCGTGCTGATCGGCCCGGCCATCCTGCGCGCCATCGACGCGCTCGGCAGCCTCTAGCCTCCTGCCACGGCCGTAGAGCCGGGGCCTGGCGCTGTCCCAGCGCCGACGCGCCCGGCCGCTTGCCTGCCCGTCGCCGGCAAGGCATGCCTAAAATCAACACATAAAAATTGTATATAATAGGGAGTGGCGGAATCAAATTGCGTATATATTTGTATTTTTGAATTTGACTACGGTTAATTTTTGTGAAAAATTCGACCATCGTCGTTGACGATGGTCTGGCCACCGACGGCCTGCGGCAATTTGACGAAGCAGCTTGCGCCGCATCACCAAACGCTAAAGCGCCACGAAGCGTCTTCGTGGGCCCGTGCTCGACCAGGATTGGAGTTGACCCATGCGCTTCCCGACCCTCCGCCCCATCCATCCCCGGTCGTCTTCGGCACGGCTGCGTGCCTGTCGTCGCGCACTCTGTAGCGTGCCCGGCGGCCGGAGCGCTTGCCCGGCTCGCTGAGCCCGCCTGCCGCGGCAGGCGGCCCCTCAACAGCTCTTATCGGTGTCGCGGCGGCTCGGGCCGCGGTTTCGCCATGGCGCGCCGGCCTTGCCGGTTCCGGCACCCGATCAACGATCGACGGAGAGTTCCATGCATAGACGCGAACTTCTAGCCCTCGCGGCCGGCGCGGCGGCGCTCGGCCTCCTGTCCGCCCCGGCGCTGGCCGAGACCACGCTGCTCAACGTCAGCTACGACCCGACGCGCGAGCTCTACCAGGACTTCAACAAGGCTTTCATTCGCCATTGGAAGCAGGAGACCGGCGAGACGATCGCGGTCCGCGCGTCCCACGGCGGCTCGTCCAAGCAGGCGCGCTCGGTGATCGACGGGCTCGAGGCCGACGTGGTGACGCTGGCGCTCGCCTACGATGTCGACGCCATCGCCGAGCGCGGGCTGATCGCCAAGGACTGGCTGGCGCGGCTGCCGAACAACAGCGCGCCCTATACCTCGACCGTCGTCTTCCTGGTGCGCAAGGGCAATCCCAAGGGCATCAAGGACTGGAGCGACCTGGTCCGTCCCGACGTCAAGGTGATCACGCCCAATCCGAAGACCTCGGGCGGCGCGCGCTGGAACTACCTGGCGGCCTGGGCCTATGCGCTGAAGCGCAACGGCGGCAGCGACGCAAAGGCGCGCGATTTCGTCGCTGCGCTCTATCGCAACGTGCCGGTGCTCGATTCGGGCGCCCGCGGCGCGACCATCACCTTCGTCCAGCGCGGCCTCGGCGACGTGCTGCTGGCCTGGGAGAACGAGGCGTTCCTGGCGATCAACGAGCTCGGCCGCGACAAGCTCGACATCGTCGTGCCGAGCCTCAGCATCCTGGCCGAGCCGTCGGTCGCGGTCGTTGACAAGGTCGTCGACCGGAAGGGCTCGCGGAAGGCCGCGGAGGCCTATGTCCGGTTCCTTTATTCGCCCGAGGGCCAGGAGATCGCGGCCAGGCACTTCTACCGCCCGCGGCTCGACAGCGTCGCCGCGCGCTATGCCGACAAGTTCCCGAAAGTGGCGCTGGTGACCATCGACGACACCTTCGGCGGCTGGCAGAAGGCGCAGAAGACGCATTTCGCCGACGGCGGCGTCTTCGACCAGATCTACAAGCCGAGCAACTGACCCCGTGGCGGCGACCGCGCTCCTCCGGTACCTGCCGCGACGACGGCCCAGCGTGTTGCCCGGCTTCGGGCTCACGCTGGGCCTCACCGTTCTCTGGCTGTCGTTGATCGTGCTGATCCCGCTCGCCAGCCTGTTCCTCAAATCGGCGACGCTCGGCGTCGATACGTTCTGGGCGACAATCGCGGCGCCGCGCGTCGTGGCGGCGCTGCGCCTGAGCTTCGGCGGCGCGCTGGCGGCGGCGGCGATCAACGCCATGCTCGGCCTGGTCGTCGCCTGGGTCTTGGTGCGCTACAGCTTTCCCGGACGCCGGGTGGTCGACGCGTTCGTCGATCTGCCCTTCGCGCTCCCGACCGCGGTCGCCGGCATCGCGCTCACCTCGCTCTATGCCGAGAGCGGCTGGGTCGGCGGCCTTCTTGCCCCGCTCGGCATCAAAGTCGCGTATACGCCGCTCGGCGTCGTGGTCGCGCTGGTGTTCGTCGGCCTGCCCTTCGTCGTGCGCACGGTGCAGCCGGTGCTCGAGGATTTCGAGACCGAGGCCGAGGAGGCGGCGACGACGCTCGGCGCGACGCGCGCGCAGACCTTCCGGCGCGTCATCCTGCCGAGCATCCTGCCGGCGGTGGCGACCGGCTTCGCCCTTGCCTTCGCGCGCGCCGTCGGCGAGTACGGCTCGGTCATTTTCATCGCCGGCAATCTGCCGATGAAGACCGAGATCGCGCCGCTCCTGATCGTCACGCGGCTCGAGGAATACGCCTATGCCGAGGCGACGGCGATCGCGGTCGCGATGCTGGTCGCCTCGTTCGTCCTCCTGCTCGCCATCAACCTGCTGCAGCGCTGGGCGCGGGCGCCCGGCACGAGACACTGAGATGGACAGCGTGACTGCCTTTCAATATGCCGAGCCCGAGGCGTTCCTGTCGCCGCGCCTGCGCGCCGCCGCCGTGCGCTGGCTGCTCGTCGGCACGGCGCTCGCCTTTCTCGCGCTGTTCCTGGCGCTGCCGCTGGCGGCCGTGTTCGTCGAGGCGCTGCGCCAGGGTTTCGATGCCTATCTGGCGGCGATCGTCGAGCCGGATGCCGCGGCGGCGATCCGCCTGACGGTCCTGGTCGCGGCCGTCGCGGTGCCGCTCAACGTCGTGTTCGGCGTCATCGCCGCCTGGGCCATCGCGAAGTTCGACTTCCCCGGCCGGAGCCTGCTTATCACATTGATAGATTTACCTTTTTCCGTCTCCCCGGTGATCTCGGGGCTGGTCTTCGTGCTGCTCTTCGGGCTGCAGGGCTGGCTCGGGCCGTGGCTCCAGGCGCACGATGTCCAGATCATCTTCGCCGTGCCCGGCATCGTGCTCGCGACGGTCTTCGTGACTTTTCCGTTCGTCGCGCGCGAGCTCATTCCGCTGATGCAGGAGCAGGGCACGCTCGAGGAGGAGGCCGCGGTGGTGCTCGGCGCGGGCGGCTGGCAGGTGTTCCGGCGCGTCACCCTGCCCAACATAAAATGGGGCCTGCTCTACGGCGTGCTGCTGTGCAACGCGCGCGCCATGGGCGAGTTCGGCGCGGTGTCGGTCGTCTCGGGCCACATCCGCGGCCTGACCAACACCATGCCGCTCCATGTCGAGATCCTCTACAACGAGTACAATTTCGTCGCGTCCTTCGCCGTCGCCTCGCTGCTGGCGCTGCTTGCCCTGGTGACGCTGGTCGCCAAGTCGCTCGTCGAATGGCGGCTCGGCGAGACGCGCGGCGCAAGCCAGCCGGACGGTGCGCCATGAGCATCGAGGTCCTCGGCGTCGCCAAGCGCTTCGGCGATTTCACTGCGCTCCACGAGGTCGATCTCAAGGTCGAGACCGGCGAGCTCGTGGCGCTGCTCGGCCCGTCGGGCTCGGGCAAGACCACGCTGCTGCGCGTCATCGCCGGGCTCGAGCAGCCGGACGCCGGCGACGTGCTGTTCGACGGCGCGAGCGCCGTGGCGCGCGGCGCCCGCGACCGCGGCGTCGGCTTCGTCTTCCAGCATTACGCGCTGTTCCGCCACATGACGGTGTTCGACAACGTCGCCTTCGGGCTGCGCGTGCGGCCGCGCGGCGAGCGGCCCGGCGCGGCCGAGATCCGCTCGCGCGTCGCCGCGCTGCTGCGCCTCGTGCAGATCGACCGCCTGGCCGCGCGCTATCCGGCCGAGCTGTCGGGCGGCCAGCGCCAGCGCGTCGCGCTCGCCCGCGCGCTCGCCATCGAGCCCAAGGTCCTGCTGCTCGACGAGCCGTTCGGCGCGCTCGACGCCCAGGTGCGCAAGGACCTGCGGCGCTGGCTGCGCCGGCTGCACGACGAGATGCACATGACCTCGGTCTTCGTCACCCACGACCAGGAGGAGGCGCTGGAGCTGGCCGACCGCGTCGCGGTGATGGGGCAGGGCCGGGTCGAGCAGATCGACACGCCCGACGCGATCTACGACCGGCCGGCCAATCCGTTCGTCTATCAGTTCCTCGGCAACGTCAATCGGCTGCCCTGCGTCGTCGTCGGCGACCGGGTCGAGCTCAGCGGCATCTTCGTCGACCGGCTCGACCGTCCGCCGAACGGCGAGGGCGACGCCGTGCTGTTCGTCCGGCCGAGCGAGATCGATCTTCTGCCGGGCAGCGCCGGGCTCGACGGCGACGCGGTCGTGCGCTTCGTCGCCTTCACCGGACCGACCGTGCGGCTCGAGGTCGCGCCGGCCAATGGCGGGCCGCTGATCGAGGTCGAGGTGCCGAAGCAGGCCTATCGCGCGCTCGATCTCCGCGTCGGCAGCCGCGTCTTCCTGCGCGCGCGCCGCGCCGCGCTGTTTCCGCCCATGCCCTGACCCGACCTGGCGCCGCGGATGCGCCGGGCGCCGGGTTATGCCAGGATGCCGGCCTCGCATCAGGAGAGCCCGGAATGGACGACGTCGCGCTGGCCCGCGTGCTCCATGTCATCGGCGTCGTGTGGTGGATCGGCGGCGTCGCCATGGTGACGACCGTGCTGCTGCCCGCGGTGCGGCGCTTCACGGCGCCGGCCGAGCGCCTCGCCTTCTTCGATGCGCTGGAGCGGCGCTTCGCCGCCCAGGCGCGCATCGCGACGCTGGTCGTCGGGCTCAGCGGCCTCTACACGCTGGCGCGGCTCGATCTCTGGGACCGCTTCGCCGAGGCGTCCTATTGGTGGATGCACGCCATGGTCGCCCTGTGGGCGATCTTCAGCCTGATGCTGTTCGTGCTCGAGCCGCTGGTCCTGCACCGCTGGTTCGAAGAGCGGGCGAGGCGCGCGCCCGAGGCGACCTTCGCCCTGGTCGCGCGCCTGCACGCGGTCCTGCTCGCGCTCTCGCTCGTCACCGTCGCGGGCGCCGTCGCCGGCGCCCATGGCTGGCTGCCGCTCTAGCCGCCGCTCTACTGCATGAACCAGCCATGGCTGACGACCAGCGACTGGCCGGTCAGCGCATTGGTCTCGAAGCCGGCGAACAAGAGCGCCACCTGCGCCACGTCCTGGACGGTCGTGAACTCGCCGTCGACGGTCTCCTTGAGCATGACCTTCTTGATCACGTCCTCTTCGGAAATGCCGAGCGCCTTGGCCTGCTCGGGGATCTGCTTCTCGACCAGCGGCGTGCGCACGAAGCCCGGGCAGATGACATTGGCGCACACGCCGTATTTGCCGCCTTCCTTCGAGATCGTCTTGGCCAGGCCGATCAGGCCGTGCTTGGCCGTGACATAGGCCGATTTCAGCACCGAGGCCTCTTTCGAATGCACCGAGCCCATGTAGATGATGCGGCCGCGCTTGGCCTTGTACATGTGCGGGATGACCGCCTTGGTGGTCAGGAACGCGCCGTCGAGGTGGATGGCCAGCATCTTCTTCCATTCGCTGAACGGGAACTCCTCGACCGGATGGACGATCTGGATGCCGGCGTTGCTGACCAGGATGTCGACGCCGCCGAAGGCCTTGACCGTCTCGGCGACGCCGGCGTTGACCTGGGCCTCGTCGGTGACGTCCATGGCGACGCCGAGCGCGCCCCTGCCGCCGATCTCCTCGGCGGTCGCCTGGGCGGCGCCCTTGTTCAGGTCGGCGATGACGACCTTGGCGCCCTCGCGGGCGAAGGTGGCGGCGATCTCCTTGCCGATGCCGCTGGCCGCGCCGGTGACGATGGCGACCCTATCTTTCAGGCGCATGGTGCCTCCTCGGATGATTAAAACGGGGCGGGCGGAGTGGTTCCGCAAGGTATATCGGGCGTCCGGCGCCCGCGGCAACCGGCGCGGTATTACAATTCCGTAATCGCCGGATCGGCCGGCGCTATTCGGCGGGCTGCGGCGCCGGCATCAGCTCGTCCGGCCGGTGCGGAAAGGCGAGCGCGCCCAGGAACACCGCCAGGCCGAAGGCGGCCAGCACCAGATAGGTCTCGCCGAAACCGCCGGCGTCGCCGTGGAGCAGGGCGACGAGCGGCACCGCGGCCGCGCTGGCGCCGAACGACACCAGATAGCGCACCGAATAGGCGCGCGCGCGCCAATGGTCGTCGGTATAGCGCGCGACCATGGCGTCGTTGATCACCACCTGGCCGAAAATCGCGAACACGACGCCGGCGGCGAGCGCCACCAGGAGCCAGTCCGACGAATAGGCGGCGAGCAGCAGGCACGGCGCCTGCAGGATGGCGAGCGGGATGAATACCGTGCGCAGCGGATGGCGGTCGACATAGCGGCCGACCAGAAGCTGCGCCACCGCGCCCACGGTGTAGACCGCCGCGACCAGCGCGCCGATGCCGAAGGACGAGCCGGTCAGCGACACGAGCCGCTCGTCGAACAGCTTGGGCAGCGACACGGTGATGGCGTTGAACACGATGCCGCCGGCGATGGTCACGACGGCGAGCACCAGGAAGGCGCGCAGCACGACCGCGCGCGGGATGGTGCCGCCATTGTGACGGACCGGCCGCGCGCCGCCCCTGCTGCCGTTGGGAACCAGCGCCAGAAACGCCAGGCCGAACAGGATGGCGAGCGCGCCCGGCACGATGAACGCATAGCGCCAGCCGAGCCATTCGGTCAGCGCGCCGGTCATGAGCGCGGCGAAGGCGACGCCGAAATTGCCCCACACGGCGTTGGTGCTGAGGGCGCGGCCAAGCCGGTCGGCGTGGGCGACCAGCATCGCCGTGCCAACCGGATGGTAGATCGCGGCGAACAGCCCGATGAGCGTCAGGCCGGCGGCGAGCGCGACGGGCGAGCGGCTGAAGCCGGTCAGCACCGCGGCCGCGCCGATGCCGAGGAAGAACACCGCCATCATGTTGCGCCGGCTCCAGCGGTCGCCGAGCCAGCCGGCCGGCAGCGAGCCCGCGCCGAAGGCGACGAAGCCGCCGAGCGACAGCGCCAGCAGCGCGCCATAGTCCCGGCCGAACTCGGCGCCCATGCCGAGCACGGCGGTCGGGAAGATCAGCATGAACATGTGATCGACCGAGTGGCCGATGTTGATGAAGGCCACCGCGGCCCTGGATTGCTGCATGCCTGCTTCCCCGAACCGGACCCAGCCGGTCGCGCGCCGATATTAGCCGGCCGGCCGTTGACGAGTCGTGCAATTTCACGGGGCCAGCCCTGAGCGGCGGGCCGGCGCCTTAATTTTGCCGACAACCCCGGGTTGACTAGCCATCCCGTGGACAGAGCGACCGCCCCGCCGACCGCCGCCAGGCGCCCGATAGCCGCGCGCCGGCTCGGCGTTTCCCGGGCGGCGGCGCATTGGCTGGCGCGCCGCGGCGTCTCGGCCAACGCCATCTCCCTGGCCGGCATGGGCGCCGGGCTGGCGGCCGGCGCAGCGTTGGCGCTGACCGCCGGGGCTGGCGATCCCGCCGGCTGGTGGCTAACGGCGGCGCTTCTGGTCCAGGCGCGCCTCGCCGCCAACATGCTCGACGGCATGGTCGCGCTCGAGACCGGCTCGGCCTCGGCGCTCGGCG
>Ga0335070_10006563_pt1 | contig 13679 bp, 11 predicted proteins | sample Lox_Sample_13_FD_206722 | JGI IMG/M metagenome (GOLD analysis project Ga0335070, IMG submission 206722) | Soil microbial communities from Loxahatchee National Wildlife Refuge, Florida, United States - Lox_Sample_1.3 | ecosystem: Environmental > Terrestrial > Soil > Wetlands | place: USA...
GGCCGCGGAACGGCTGGTTCAGCAGCAGGCCGACCAGGATGCCGAGGACGAGCTCGACCGCAACCGAGGCCAGGGTGAAGTGGAGCGTGCGCAGCAGCGCATCGAGGAAATCGGGGTCGGTGATGACGTAGTTGTAATTTTCGATGCCGACCCATTGCGGCACCGTCTCGCCGACCGGAAGCTCCGCATCGGTGAAGCTGAGCCAGACGGTGCGCATCAGGGGATAGAGCGTCACCACCGCCATGACCGCGAGCACGGGCAGCATGAGCGCCCAGCCCTCGACCTCGCGCCGTTGGGCTCGGGTCAACACGCGGTCATCCGGTGGAGCATGGGAAAGATATCGGGCATCGCACTTGTGCGTACCCCACCCGGCCCGCTCCATCAAGAGACGGAGCGGCGGGTGGGGGTCGCATTCGAGCGGAGGCTAGTCCATCAACGCAGGCGTTCGATCTGCTTCTGCGCGGCGCCCATCGCATCTTCCGGGCTCGCCTTGCCGATCACGACTTCCTGCAGCGCCTTCTGCAGGATCGTCGACATCTCCTGGTAGGACGGCATGGCCGGCCGGGCGAACATCGCGTTGATCGCGTACTTCGCGGCGGCGACCAGGTCCTCCTGGCCCTTCTGCACGGCCGGATCGTCGTAGGACGACTTCCAGATCGGCAGGCTCAGCTGGGCGTACTTGTTCTGCACCGGCTGCGAGGTGAGGAAGGTGATGAACTTCCAGGCCTCGTCGGGATGGGTGCTGTTCGAGGCGATGCCGAGACCCATGGCGCCGTTGACCGCCGAGAAGTCGGTCTTGCCGGAGACGCCGGGAGCCGCGACGACGCCCACCTGGCCGGCGATCTTGCTCTGCTTGGGATCGTTGGCGGCGGCGTACATGTAGGTCCAGTTCAGCGCGAAGGCGGCGTCGCCGTTGGTGAACACCTTCTTCACGTCGTCCTCGAGATACTCCTTCGAGCTCGGATTGGTGATCCCGTCCTTCACCGTCTGGTCCATGAACTTGACGGCCTCAAGCGAGGCGCCGGAGTTGATGACCGGCTTGCCGTTGTCGAAGAACTTGCCGCCATAGGCATCGACCAGGGTCGCGTAGTCGCAGATCACGGCCTCGGCCTGGGCCCAGCTCCAGACGATCGGATACTTGACGATGCCCTTGTCCTTGATGGTCTTCGCGTCGGCGACCAGTTCGTCCCAGGTCTTGGGCGGATTGGCGATCCCGGCCTTGGTCAGCATGTCCTTGTTGTAGAAAAGGTACTTGGTGTCGAGGATCCACGGCATGCCGTAGCGATGCTTGTTGTACTCGACCGTGGTCCAGGCGCCGTCGAAGACCTGGCTCTGGTACTCGCTCGGAATCTTGCTGGTGACGTCGACCAGCACCTTGTGCTTGGCGAACTCCGCCGGCCAGATGTCGTCGAACAGGATCACGTCATAACCCTGGGCGCCGGCGCCCTGGGCCGCCACGATCTTGTCGTGCAGCGCCTCGTAGGGGACGAACTCCGCCTTCACGGTGATGCCCGGATTGGCGGCTTCGAAATCCTTGATCATGTTCTTGATGTCGTCGTCGCTGTAGGCCGCCTGCTGCATGAAGAGGGCGTTCAGCGTGGTGTCGGCATTTGCGGCGAAGCTCAGCATCGCCGATGCCGCCAGGCCGAGAAGCAGACTCGTCTTGATCTTCATCGTGGACCTCCCTGATGTCGAACCGTTGTTACGCTTGATCCGTTAGTCTTTGAACCCTGTCGGGTCTTGTATCCTTGTTAGCCCGAAACTGTGTTAGCCGGGTCGGTGCCGGCCGACTTTGATCCCTGTCAACCCCCGCCCCTACGTGGTGCACCAGCCGCCATCGACCCGGAGGATCGTGCCGTTGATCAGCGACGCCGCCGGCGAGGCCAGGAACACCACGGCGCCCGCCACCTCCTTCGGCTCGCCGATGCGCCCCAGCGGGATTTTCGCCACCGTCTGCTTCAGGAAATCCGGGTCCGACAGCGCCGGCCGGGTCCCGTCGGTCCAGATGAAAGTCGGCGCCACGGCATTGACGGTGATGTTGTGGGGGCCCCATTCATAGGCGAGGCATCGGGTCAGATGGTCGATCGCCGCCTTGGTCATGCAGTAGATCGGCTCGCCCTTGAGTGCCACCGAGCCCGCCTGGGAGCTCATGTTGATGATCCGGCCGTGGCCCTGGGTGATCATCCGGCGGCCGACCGCCTGGGCGGTAAAGAACGTACCTTTGAGGTTGACGGCGAGCGTCGCGTCGAAGTCCGGCTCGGTCACGTTCTCGGCCAGGTTCTCCGGCCCGATCCCGGCATTGTTCACCAGCACGTCAATGCGGCCGAAATGGCGATGCGCCTCCTCGACCGCCGATGCGATCTGGCCCATGTCGGCAACGTCCATCTGGAGCGACAGCACGCGCCTGCCGAGATGCTGGATCGCGGTCGCGAGCGCGTCGCCGCTCTTCTTGTCGCGGAGGCCGAGGGCGATGTCGGCGCCGGCATGGGCGCAGGCCATGGCGCAGGCGCGGCCGAGGCCGCGGGCGGCGCCGGTCACCAGCACCACCTGTCCGCCGAGATCGAAGCGGGGAAATTCCGAGGAACCCGCCGTCATGCCCGCAGTGACGCTCCCTGTTTTGGTTCTTGCGGTGCTTTTCCCGGATCAAATCACAGCTTCCTCATTAAATCAAATTGATTGAGTTAAGCCGCCCGGCCCGCCATAGTCGCGAGCGGCTGAGAGCGGAATGACGCAACGGATGGAGCGCGCGGCAGGCATCTTCGGCACCAACCTCGAGCATGCGCGGTCGCACAACCGGCGCGTGGTGCTGGAGGCGGTCCGCCTGCACGGCGCGCTCTCACGGGCCGAGATCGCGCGCTTCACCATGCTGACCTCGCAGACCGTCTCCAACATCGTCGAGGAGCTGGAGGCAGGCGGCATGCTGCGCGCCGACGCGCCGCGCACCGGCGGACGCGGCCAGCCGGCGACGCCGCTCTCGATCGATCCCGACGGCGCCTATTCGGTGGGGCTGCAGTTCGACCATCACGGGTTGACCGCCGTGCTGGTGGACCTCGCCGGCCAGGTACGGCGGCGGGTCGAGGCCGGTGTCGGCGATCCCCGGCCGGAGCACGCGGTGCCGGAGATGGCGCGCGCCGTCAAAGCCCTGCGCAGCCGGTCCGGCGTCGACTGGTCGCGGGTGCTGGGCGCGGGCCTCGCCATGCCGGGACCGTTCAACGCGCAAGGGCGCAGCCTGATGGGGCCGACCAGCCTGCCCGGCTGGGACGATCCCGACATCGATGCCATCGCGCGGCGCATCGGCCTGCCGCTCCTCCTGGAGAACGACGCCAAGGCGGCGGCGATCGGCGAGCATCTGCACGGCGCCGCCAGGCGCTTGACCAGCTTCGCCTATCTCTTCTTCGGCATGGGCTTCGGCGCCGGTCTCTTCGTCGACGGCCATGTCTACAAGGGCTTCGGCCGCAATGCCGGCGAGATCGGCCACATGATCGTGGTGCCGGATGGACGTCCCTGTCATTGCGGCAATCGCGGCTGCCTCGAGCAATACGTCTCGCTGCGCGCCGCCTACCAGGCGCTCGACATCGTCCGGTTCGACCGCGGCACGCCGGACGAGCTGGCGCGGCGGCTCCAAGCCGGCGACCGCGAAGTGACGGCATGGCTCGAATCCACCGTGGCGCCGCTGCGCCAGGCGATCAACATGCTGGAGAGCATGCTCGATCCGGAGACCATCATCCTCGGCGGGGTGATGCCCGAGGCGCTGCTGTCGCGGATCGGCGCGCTGCTGCCGCCGCTCGCCGTCTCCGCCGCCGACCAGCCCGACCGGCCCCTGCCCCGCCTCGTCATCGGCGCCGCCGGCCCGGACACGCCGGCCTTGGGCGCCGCCGCCCTGCCGATCTTCGACGAGCTCAACCCCCAGCTCAATCTTCTGCTAAAGAAGACCGGTTGAGCTTTAAGGGACGAGACCATGGACCGCACCAAGACGATGGAAGCGGCGGAGCTGCTGTGGCGCACGCGCCTCGCGGAGCGCCGGATCGAGGCGCTGCCGCCGGCGCTACGGCCCGCGACGCTGGACGAAGGCTATGCGATCCAGGACGCCATGGCCGCGGTCGCCGAGCAGCCGGTCTTCGGCTGGAAGATCGCCGCGACCAGCGCCGCCGGGCAGAAGCATATCGGCGTCACCGAGCCGCTGGCCGGGCGCCTCTTCAAGAACTTCGTGCTGAAGGACGGTGCGCATCGGCCGGCGACGCCGCTGCACATGCGGGTTGCCGAAGCGGAATTCGCCTTCCGCATGGCCTATGCGCTGGAAGCGCGCGGCCGCGACTACACGACGGACGAGGTCTGCGACGCGGTCGCCGCCATGCATCTTGCGATCGAGATCCCCGATGCGCGCTACGAGGTGTTCGACACGATCGGCGCGCCCTCGATCTGCGCCGACTGCGCCTTCCACGCCTGGTTCGTGCTGGGGCGCGAGGTGCCGAACTGGCGTGCCCTCGACCTGCCGAAGCAGGCGGTGCGCGGCTTGAAGAACGGCAAGCTGGTCGCGGAAGGCAGCGGCGCCAACGCGCTCGGCGATCCCAGGGTCGCCCTCAGCTGGCTCGCCAATCACCTGGCGAAACGCGGCACGCCGCTCCTCGGCGGCGATGTCGTCACCACCGGCACCTGCGTGAAGCCGATCGAGATCGCCGCCGGCGACACGGTGGTGGCGGATTTCGGCGCGCTGGGCACGGTGAGCGCGGGATTCGACTGACCCGAAGCTGTGACGGGTCTTTCACGGAACCGCGAAGCTTCTGTCACGGTCGGGCGGGATGGTGGCCGTCTTCCCCACCTGCCCGGAAGGACCCTCCCATGCCGATTCGCATCTCCCCGATCCGTACTCCTTCTGCCTCGCTCTCGCGTCGCCGCTTCCTCGCCGGCACTGCGGCCACCGGCATCGTCGCCGTCGCGGCGCCGCGGATCAGCCGCGCCGCCGCCCGTCCGCTGGTGACCCACGGCGTGCAGTCCGGCGATGTCGGCTTCGACCGCGCGGTGCTGTGGTCGCGCACCGACCGGGCGGCCAATGCGGTCTTCGAGTGGTCGGTGACGGAGAGCTTCAAGGACGCGCACGCGCTGCCGAAGATCGCGGCGCTGCCGGAGAGCGACTTCACGGTGAAGCTGCTGGCGACCGACCTCCCGGCCGACCAGGAGATCTTCTACCGCGTGACCTTCCAGGACCTCGTGGATTCCAGCGTCACCAGCGAGCCCCTGACCGGCCATTTCCGCACCGCGCCGCTCGGGATGCGCGACGTCTCCTTCACCTGGTCCGGCGATACCGTCGGCCAGGGCTGGGGCATCGACGAGGATCGCGGCGGCATGAAGGCCTACGGCACGATGCTGAAGCACCAGCCTGACTTCTTCATCCATTCCGGCGACAACGTCTATGCCGACGGCGTGATCCAGGCCGAGGTGGCGCTGCCCGACGGCACGAAGTGGAAGAACGTCGTGACGCCGGAGAAGTCGAAGCCGGCCGAGACGCTGGACGAGTTCCGCGGCCAGTACAAATACAACTTCATGGACAAGAACGTGCTGGCACTCTACTCCCAGGTGCCGGTCTTCACCCAGTGGGACGACCACGAGGTCATGAACAACTGGTCCGACTCGAAGGTGGTGGGCGATCCCTACACGGAGAAGTCGATCCAGCTGCTGGCGGCGCGCGCCGCCCAGGCGTTCCACGAATACATGCCGATCGCGGCCCTGCCGGAGGAACCCAACCGGGTCTATCGCAAGATCCCCTACGGTCCGCTGCTCGATGTGTTCATGTTGGATATGCGCAGCTATCGCGGGCCCAACGGCGACAACCTCGAGGCCGAGGAAGGCGGCAAGGTGGCGTTCCTCGGCGCCACCCAGCTCGCCTGGCTGAAGCGCGAGCTGGTTTCCTCCAAGGCGACCTGGAAGGTGATCGCCGCCGACATGCCGCTCTCGCTGGTGGTCTGGAACGATGCCAAGAACATGAAGGGCTTCGAAGCGGTCGCCAACAACGACGGCGGCAAGCCGCTCGGCCGCGAGCTCGAGTTCGCCGACCTGCTGCGATTCATGAAGGCGGCTAACGTCCGGAACACGATCTGGCTGACCGCCGACGTGCACTACACGGCGGCGCATTACTACAACCCGGATAAGGCGCAGTTCCAGGATTTCGACCCGTTCTGGGAGTTCGTCTCCGGCCCGATCCACGCCGGCACCTTCGGCCCCAACGACCTCGATGCGACCTTCGGCCCCGAGGTGAAGTTCGTGAAGGCGCCGGGCGCGGACAAGCAGAACCTGAGCCCGGCCGCCGGCTACCAGTTCTTCGGTCATGTGAAGATCGCCGCGGATACCGGCGTCATGACCGTGACCTTGCGCGACGCCGACGACGCCGCGCTATGGTCCGTAGACCTGGATCCGAAGCGGGCGTAGGGCTAAAGCTCGACGACCTTGCCGGTCCTGACCGACTGGTCCGCGGCGAGCGCGATGCGCAGGCTGCGGACCGCGTCGGACATGTGGTCGGAGAGATCGACGTTCTCGCGGATCGCCTTCAGCAGGTAGCGCTGCTCGCGTTCGCAGAGATCGTCGTGCGTCGGCTCGTCGTGGGTGTCGAAGGTCTCGTCCTTGCGAGCGAACGTGCCATCCGGCTTCAGCGCGGCGTGATGCAGCAGGATCCGGTTGGTCTTGGTGTGGGTGTTGATGTCGGCGGACTTCTCGCCGCCGCCGCCCTCAGCCATGACGATGCTGACGCTGCCCTTGGGGCCGATCACGTCCTTCACGAAGAAGGCGGTCTCGCTCATCATCGGGCCCCAGCCGGCTTCGTACCAGCCGACCGACCCGTCCTCAAAGGCGACCTGCAGCGCGCCGTAATTGTACATGCCCTGCGGGATATCGACGTCCGGCATCCCGTCGGTCAGGCGCGCGCCGAGCCCATGCACCCGGAGCGCCTTCGCGCGGGTGATCTGGCACATGACGTCGAGATAGTGCACGCCGCAATCGACGATCGGCGACAGGCTCTGCAGCAGCTTCTTGTGGTCCTCCCACTGCTTCCCGCTGCTCTGCTGATTGAGGTTCATGCGGAAGACCAGCGGCGTCCCGAGCGTCTTCGCCAGCTCGATGAACCTGGTCCAGGATGGGTGATGGCGCAGGATGTAGCCGATGACCAGCTTCTTTCCCGTTCGCTTCGCCGTCGCGACCACGCGCTCGGCATCGGCGACGGTGTCGGCCAGCGGCTTCTCGACGAAGACATGCGCTCCCGCCTCCATCGCACGGATCGCGTAGTCCGCATGGCTGTCGGACCAAGTGCTGATCGAGACCACGTCGGGCTTGGTCTTCGCGAGCGCCTCGGCGTAGTCGGAGAACTTCTCGGCCCGGGCGAGCTCGGGCGGCAAGGTGCGCTGTCCGATGCGCCGCTCGCAGAGTGCCGCGACCTCGAACCCGTCTATCCGCGCATAGGCCTTGGCATGGGACATCCCCATGTTGCCCAGGCCCACCGCCAGCACCCGCAGCTTTCCGCTCATGCTCGTTCTTCCTTATGCTTCGTCCTGCCGCGCGCCGGAGATCCACGTCGACTTGACGCGGAAATCGGCGTCCAGCAGCACCAGGTCGGCGCGATAGCCGGCGGCGATCATCCCCAGCTCGCGTTCGAGGCCGAGGAAAGTCGCGGGATGCAGCGCCGCCATGCGCAGCGCGTCCTCGACCGGGACGCCCAGGGTTCGCACGGTGTTGCGGACGGCGCTCGCCATGTCGAGGTTCGATCCGGCGAGGGTGCCGGCCGCCGATACCAGCGCGCCGTCCTTCAGCAGGATGTGCTCGCCGAGCAGATCGAAGCTGGTCGCGGCGGTGCCGACCGAGGGCATGGCATCGGTTACCAGGATCATGCGCCCGGGGCCGCGCGCCGCCAGCGCCACGCGGAGCGCGGTCGCGGAGACATGGTGCAGGTCGACGATCAGCCCGCACCAGAGCGCGCGATCGTCGAGCGCTGCACCGACCGGCCCCGGCTCACGGCCCATCAGCGGCGGCATGGCATTGAAGAGATGGGTGATGCCGGTGAGGCCCGCCGCCTGCGCGCGGCGGATGGTCTCGACGTCGGCGCGGGTGTGGCCGGCGGCGATGACGACGCCCGCTTTCGCCAGCCGCGCGATCGCTGCGGACTCGACCTTCTCCGGCGCCAAGGTCACGAGGACACGCCCGCCCGCCGGCAGCGTGATCATGGAAAGATCGGGCTCGCCGATCGGGCGCATCAAGGCGGCCTGGTGGATGCCCTTGCGCTCAGGGTTCAGGAACGGGCCCTCGAGATGGACCCCGAGCACGCCCGGTGTCCGCGCCTGCATCGCGGCGTTCGCCGCCGCGATCGCTTCCCGCATATGCTCCGCCGTGTCGGTGATGAAGGTGGGCAAGAAGCCGGTGGTGCCGAAGCGGCGATGCGCGGCGCCGATGGCGGCAATGCCGGCGACGGAGCGGGTCTCGTTGAACAGCACTCCGCCGCCGCCGTTGACCTGGACATCGATGAAGCCCGGCGCCAGCAGGCCGGAAATCTCCTGGCGCGCGACACCGGCGGGAAGCGCGCTCTCGGCAGGTGTGCCGGAGATCCTGCCGTTCTCGATCAGGACGGCGCGCCCGCTCTCCACGCGCTCGCCGTCGAAGACGGTTGCGCCGACCAGTGCCACTGCCATCAGCGCGTCTCCGTGACTTTCTTCAAATGCGGCGGCCGGTCGGGATCGCGGCCCCGCGCCCAGGCGAGGCGCTCCACCAGCAGGTAGAAGCTCTGGATCAGCAGGATCGGCGCTGCGAAGGGATGGACGTTCGGGATGCCGGGCAATGCCACCGTTCCGGAAGCGGAGTCGCTCGAGCCGGCGCTGATCACCGGCACGCCGCGCCCGGCAAGGCCGCGCAGGATCTTCACGGTGCCGGCCTCCGATGGATCGGGCTGCAGGAAGCCGAAGACCGGGAAGTCGGAGGCCGGCAAGGCCAGCGGCCCGTGCATCAGCTCGGCGGAGCTCATCGCCTCGGCGTGGAGGGTGCAGATCTCCTTCAGCTTCAACGCGGCCTCCTGGGCGACGCCGAAGCCGGGACCGCGGCCGATGACGAAGAGATTGCGCGCCGCGCCCAGAACCGGCTCGGCCCGCGACCAGTCGAGCGCCGCCGCCTGGGCGAGCTGGTCCGGCAGGCGCTCCAGCGCCTGGTGGAGGGCGGCATCGCCCGACCAGTGGGCGACGAGCTGCAGGATCGCCGCCAGGGAGGCGATGTAGGACTTGGTGGCGGCAACGCTGCGCTCCGGCCCGGCATGGAGCGGCAGCACGATCTCGGCCGAGCTCGCGAGCGGCGAGTCCGTGTCATTGACCAAGGCGACGGTGACAGCGTTGGCCTTGCGCGCGGCCTCGGTCAACGAGAGCAGGTCCGGGCTGCGCCCCGATTGCGAGATGGTGAGCACCAGGGCGCCCGCCATGCGCGGCGCCACGCCGAACACCGAGCTGACCGACGGCCCGACCGAGGCGGTGACGACGCCTTGCCTGATCTCCAGGAGATACTTCGCATAGGTGCCGGCATTGTCGGAGCTGCCGCGGGCGCAGGTGACGGCGAAAGGCGGCGGCGTCTTCCGCAGGCGCTCCGCCAACGCGGCACAGGGCGCGGAGTTGGCATCCAGCAAGCGCGCGACGACGGCCGGCGCCTCCAGCGCCTCGGCGCGCATCTGGCTGGAAGGCGACGGCACCATCGTCATTCTCCGATCTTGTCCGCGGGCGCGCCGATGCTGAGCTCGGCCACGAAGTCGTAGGCGTCGCCGCGGTAATAGGAAGAGGTGAACTCCACGGGGAACCCGTTCTCGTCGAAGGAGCGCCGCTCGATGTAGAGCGCGGCAGTCGCCGGCGGGACCTGCAGCAGCTTGGCCTGCTCTGCATTGAGCAGCACGGCATGGAGTCGTTGCAGCGCGCGGCGCGGTCCGACGCCGCGCTCGATCAGCACCGCATAGAGCGAGCCCTCGACCGTTTCCGGATCCGGCAGCAGCCGGTTCGGCACCACCGCGTGCTCGATTGCCATCGGCACCTGGTCGGCGGTGCGCAGGCGATCGACGCGGCTCACCAGTTCCCCAGGAGAAAGGCCCAGCGCCATCGATTCCTTCGGTGTTGCCGGGCCGACCGTGCGGCTCAGGAACACGGCACCCGGCTGCAGGCCGCGCGCCAGCATGTCGTCGGTGAAGCTGGAGAGGCGCGACAGCGGCTGCTCGACCTGGACCGCAGGAGCGATGAAGGTGCCGGAGCCCCAGCGTTGCACCAGGATGCCCTTCTCCACCAGGCCGGCGAGCGCTTTCCGGACGGTGACCCGCGAGATGCCGAGCTGCTTTGAAAGCTCGCGCTCGCTGGGCAGCGCCTCGTCGGCCCGCAGGCGGCCGGAGCGCACCGACTCCTGGATTCGCCGCTGGAGCTGCAGATAGAGCGGCGTCGGGCTGCTTTCGTCGAGGCCACCGGTATCGGGAAAGTCCTGGGAGACGGCCTCGTTCACGCGCGCGCTCCCGCGGCCGCGGATTGTGCCGCGCGCGCCAGCAGGATCGCGCCTTCCATGGCGTCGCCGTCCGGCGCCGCGAGCTTCGCTTGGATCGTCTCCGGTAGCCAGGGGCGCAGCGGCTCGGCGAGGCCGCCCAGCAGGCAGATCGCCGGCGCGCCCACCTCCAGCAGCCGATCGGCGAGGCGTGCCACTCCAGATGCGGCGCCTTCGATCACCGCGACGGCCAGCGCGTCGCCGCGCGCGGCGTGCTCCAGCACCAGCGGCGCGAGCTTGGCGAAATCGGTCGGCCGCGCGGCGTCGGCCCAGGTGACGATCTTGCTGATGTCGCCGCCGAACCGGTCGAGCAGGAGGCGGGCGAGCTCGGTCATCGGCGCCATGCCGTCATGGGCCCAGACCGCGCGGCGGATCGCATGGACGCCGATCTCGTTGCCGCTGCCGTCGTCGGAGATGACGTTGCCCCAGCCGCCGATATTCCAGCGCGTCCCCTTCACCACTGCGAGGCCGGCGGAACCCGTGCCGACGATCAGGATCGCGCCGTCGCGTCCGCCGAAGGCGCCGAGCCAGGCGATGTAGGCGTCGGTGTCGACGACGACCTTCGGGAAGGGATGCGGCTGCGCCAGGAGCTGGCGGCAGCGCTCCGGGTCGATTGCCCCCGCCATGCCAAGGCCGACCATGGCGCGGGCGAGCTCGGATTCGCCGACGCCACCCGCCTCGGCCGCGGCGCGAGCCGCCTCCACCACCGAGGCCATCGCGATCTCGGCGCCAAGCCGGGCATTGGCGGGACCGCCCATGCCCTCGCCCAGCAGACGGCCACCGCCGTCCCGGATCCGGGCCCGGCAGCGGGTACCCCCACCGTCGATGCCTATAAAGAGTGTGTCAGCCATTTAATTCGGCGGCGCTCCCAGAACTTCGCCTTCCCCGATAATGCCAGTTTAATTCCACGACGGGAAGCCAGACGGGAAATTGACTCTGAAAATAATACCAGCTTAATATCACTTCAGGGAAGGCGAGGCTGGGAAACAGCCGCATGACGGCAGGCACCGAGGGCAGGTCCCCGCGCTATCGCGGGCTCGATACCTGGAGCGACCGGGAGATCCTGGACGCGCTCTGGGAAGGCCAGGCGCGTGCCATCGCCGCGGTCCGCTCGGCCCTTCCTGCGATTGCCGCTGCCGCCGATGCACTGGCCGAGCGTCTCGCCGGCGGTGGGCGGCTGGTCTATGCCGGCGCCGGTGCGTCCGGATTACTTGCGGCGGGCGATGCTCTCGAAATCGGCCCCACCTTCAACTGGCCGGATGATCGCGTGGCCTGCCTGCTTGCCGCCGGTACTGATCTGACACCCGGGATGCGCGGCGACGTCGAGGATCATGACGCGCGCGGCCATGCGGAAGCGAAGGCGCTCGGCCTCGGCCCCAAGGACGCGCTAATTGCCGTCGCCGCCAGCGGCACCACGCGGTACACGCTCTCTGCCATGCAGGCGGCGTCGGAAGCCAAGGCGTTGACCATCGGCATCGCCAACAATCCCGACGCGCCGATGCTGAAGGCGGCCGACCACGCGATCCTGCTGGACACCGGGCCGGAGGTGATCAGTGGTTCGACCCGCATGAATGCCGGCACGGCGCAGAAAGCCACATTGGGGCTGCTCTCCAGCCTGACCATGATCCGCCTCAATCGGGTCTATGACGGGCTGATGGTCGATCTCCGGGTGCAGAACGCGAAGTTGCGCGACCGGGCGATCGGCATCATCGTCGATATCACCGGGAGCGCGCGCGAGGCGGCGGCCCGCGCGCTCGACGACTGCAACGGACGGATCAAGCCGGCCGTGCTGGTCCTCCACGGCCACAGTCCGGCCGAGGCCGACCGCATCCTCGATCGACTCGACGGCGATCTGCGCGCCGCTCTGGAAGACCGCGTTCCAACCAATCTGCAACGAAAACAAGGGAGCTGATCATGACGATGAGAGACGATCGGACTGGGTACGGCCGCGCCGGCGCATTGGCCGCCACGGCCCTGGCGCTGGTCACCTGGGCCGGCGCGGTCGCGCATGCGGACACGACGCTGACCATCGAGAGCTGGCGCAACGACGACGCCGACATCTGGAACAAGCAGATTCTTCCCGCCTTCATGGCGAAGCACCCGGACATCAAGGTGACCTTCAAGGGCTATCCGCCGACCGAGTACAACGCGGCCTTGAACACCGAGCTCGCCGGCGGCACCGCGGCCGACATCATCACCTGCCGTCCGTTCGACGCCTCGCTCGATCTCTACAAGAAGGGCAACCTGCTGAACCTCAACGACATCCCGGAGATGAAAAACTTCTCCGACGTCGCCAAGGCCGCCTGGCAGACCGACGACGGCAAGGACACTTTCTGCATGCCGATGGCCTCGGTCATCCACGGCTTCATCTACAACAAGAAGATCTTCGCCGAGCTCGGCCTGACCCCGCCGAAGACCACGGCCGAGTTCCACGCGGTGCTCGACAAGATCAAGAAGGACGGCAAGTACACGCCGATCGCGCTCGGTACCGCCGATCAATGGGAGGCCGCGACCATGGGCTTCCAGAACATCGGTCCCGACTACTGGAAGGGCGAGGAAGGCCGCAAGGCGCTGATCGCCGGCAAGGAGAAGTTCACCGACAAGGAGTATGTCGACGTCTTCAAGGAGCTGGCGACCTGGGGCCCATACATGGGCGACGGGTATCAGGCGCAGAAGTATCCCGATACCCAGAACCTGTTCTCGCTCGGCCGGGCGGCGATCTATCCCGCCGGCTCCTGGGACATTCCACTCTTCGAGCAGTCGAAGGACCTCTCGTTCGACGCCTTCCCGCCGGTGCAGCCCGAGGGCACCTCGAAGTGCTACATCAGCGACCACGTCGACATCGGCATGGGCGTCAACGCGAAGTCGAAGAACGTCGATGCCGCGAAGACCTTCATCTCCTGGGTCGGATCGGCGGAGTTCGCCGGCCTCTATGCCAACGCGCTCCCCGGCTTCTTCCCGCTGACGCAGGAGAAGGTCGATATCAAGGACCCGGTGGCGCAGACCTTCGTCGGCTGGCGCAAGAGCTGCGAGAGCACGATCCGGAACTCCTACCAGATCCTCTCGCGCGGCACGCCGAACCTGGAGAACGAGCTCTGGGCGGTCAGCGCCAACGTGCTGAACGGCACGCAGACGCCGGAAGCCGCCGCCGC
>Ga0335070_10006564_pt1 | contig 13678 bp, 8 predicted proteins | sample Lox_Sample_13_FD_206722 | JGI IMG/M metagenome (GOLD analysis project Ga0335070, IMG submission 206722) | Soil microbial communities from Loxahatchee National Wildlife Refuge, Florida, United States - Lox_Sample_1.3 | ecosystem: Environmental > Terrestrial > Soil > Wetlands | place: USA: Florida...
CGTCATCTCCGACTTTAATGGTATGCCCCGCGTTGTTTCCTCCTTGGAATCTGACGACGTAATCCGCGTTCTTCGAGTAGTAGTCGACGACTTTTCCTTTCCCCTCGTCGCCCCATTGCGTCCCAATCACTAATGTTACCGTCATAGTCTTTCGTCTCTGGAACAGAAAAGAGATAGATAAAGATGATGACCCAATACTGGCTGTACATTTGTATTTCAAAAATGGAAACAATATCTCCAAAGGAATCTGGATTATTGAATCAAAGAAATGCCTATCTTTGGCGGTTTTTCTAGGTGACGTTTCACGGTGCAGAGATCTGCTGATTTGACGACCGCTTTTTTATATTTCTCAGGGAACCCCTTGGGGGCATGAATGTGAATCTGGATGGTGTCCACTAAATGGACATCCGGATTCCACTGAACATCTGCAGTGAGCTTCATCCCTTCTATCGGAATCTTATTCTTGTGACAAAAACTCAGCACATAATACCCAGTGCATGTACCGATGGACACTAGAAACAAATCAAACGGAGACGGAGCAGACCCAGCTCCACCGTCCTCGACCGGTTGATCTGTCTCGACGGTATACCCCTCATACAGCGCTTGCACTTTCTTCCCGCCAGGAAACGTAATCTCCATAGCCATTGCCAACAACCTCTTTTCTTCCAATGCTCCTACAAGACAACAACCGTCGGAGGATTATCAATCTTTTCAAAAGAAGAATCACTTCGCGATTTCGTCGATCATCGGAAGGATCTGAGCGTCTTTAAACCCACGCTGCTGGATCGCACCACTCGGACAGGCGCTCACACAAGTCCCGCATCCCTGACACAACCCCTCGTTGACCTTCGCGCGAATCGTAGTCTTCCCCTCCTTCGTTTCCTCGAGACGATCAATCGCGCTGTATGGACAGGTCGAAATACAGATGCTACACCCGCTGCACACCTCATCGTTCACAAACACGACGTTCGGCTCTGCCTTTAGCGTCGGTTTCGAAAGAATCGTCGCGGCACGGGCAGCAGCGGCCTGCGCCTGATACACCGACTCGCTGATGAACTTGGGTATATGACAATTCCCAGCGACAAACACACCACGGGTGGAGAAATCAACAGGCCGAAGCTTCACATGCGCCTCAAGGAAAAACCCATCATCGTTCTCCGGGTCTTTCAAAAGCTTCCCAATCAACGGATTCTCAGGATTTGGTTGCAGCCCTGTCGACAGAATTAAATGATCTGCCGGAATCTTCAGATTCTCACCCAGCATCGGCTCATAGACCTTGACGACCAACCCGTTCTTTGCCTCAAGCTCCGGCTTCTTCTCAGGGTCGTACTGGAGGAACATGACTCCCTTCTCCCGGGCGTCCTTGTAGAACTTTTCCTTAAACCCGTACGTCATCAGATCACGGTACAGGATAAAGACTTCAGCCCGTGGGTTCAACTCCTTTATTTTTAGTGCATTTTTCACTGCCTGCATGCAACAGATCCTGCTGCAGTACAGACGTTTGTCGTCACGGGATTCCACGCACTGAATCATCACGAACGTTTCACCATCACGGATGTCTTCTTTGGAGCTTTCTGAAAGGACCTTCTCTAGTTCCGATTGCGTCAGCACTCGAGGATCCTTCCCGTAATGATACGTATGAGGTTTGTACTCATCCGCACCGACCGCGACAACAATCACACCAAAAGAAAATGGAACAATCCCAGTCGGAGTCTGAATCTCAGAATCATAGCTCCCGACGTACCCCTTCAACGATTTCACCACAGAACCAGGATAGACCTTGATCAAAGGATGGTTCAGCACCTTCTCGGATTTCTCCTTAATCATCCGAGGAACATCGATACCCTCGACCGTGTAATACACTTTATGCAAATACCCGCCGAGCCGCGGCTCTTTTTCTACCAATACGGTCTCGAACCCCTGGTCCGCAAGCGAGACTGCAGCGGTCATCCCAGCGATTCCTCCGCCGATAATCAACGCTTTCTGAAGCACCGGGATCTCGGCTTCCTGGATGGGTTGCAGGAATCGTGTCTTCGCAACGGTCATCGCGATGAGCTGTTTTGCCTTCGCAGTCGCCTTCTCTGGGCTGTCCATATGCACCCAGGAGCATTGCTCCCGGATGTTCGTCATCTCCAGCAGATACGGATTCAACCCAGCGTCCCGCAAGCTTTTTTGGAACAACGGCTCGTGCGTCCGAGGGGTACACGCAGCGACCAAGATGCGGTTCAACCCATGCTTCTTGATCGCGTCAACGATCTTCTTCTGCGTATCCTCAGAACAGGTGTAGATGTTCGCCTCGACATATGCGACGTTCTCAAGGGATTTGACGTACTCAGCGACCGCGGGGACATCGACATACCCGCCGATGTTGATTCCACAATGACACAAAAACACGCCAATCCGTGGCGTTTCTGCAGAGACATCTCTTTCCGCGGGGTACTTTTTCTCCTTCACAAGCGTCCCACGAGCGTCCCTCAGCAAAGCCGCCGTGTGTGCCGCGGCCGCGGATGCCTGCATGACGGATTCCGGGATCGCCTGCGGCTCGAGAAATGAACCAGCGACGAACACCCCTGGCTTGATCACGACAGGTTCTTCGGCACTCGTCCGAACATAATGAAACTCATTGACATCAAACCCTAACTTATCCAACAGTTCATTCCGTCGTTCCCCTGCACCACACAAACCGACAGACAGGATAACAAGACTGTAGATTTCCTGCTTGAACTCCCCTTTCTCATCTTCATATTTTATGAGAAGATCCTTTGTGATCGGATCTTCAGTAATCTCAGAGATACGGGAACGGACGTACCGCAGCCCGTGCTCCGTCTTCGCTCTGCTAATATATTTATCAAAATCCTTCCCGTACGACCGGACGTCGATATAGAACACGGTCGGTTCGATGTCAGCTGCGTGTTCTTTGGCGATGACCGCTTCTTTTGCGGTGTACATGCAGCACATCGCGGAGCAGTACTCATGATTCACGGACGCATCACGTGACCCGACACAATGCACCCAGGCGACCTTCTTCGGATGCTTCTGATCACTGGGCCTGAGAATCTTCCCCTGCGTCGGACCTGATGCTGACAATATCCGCTCGAATTCAACACTAGTCAGCACGTTCTTGTATTTCCTGTACCCGAATTCCGGTTTGACGACCGGGTCGAACGGCGGGGACCCTGCAGCGATGATCACTGCACCAACATGGAACACGAGCTGCTCTGGTTTCTGTTCATGGTTTATCGCACCTGATTTGCATTCCTTGACGCATCGCATGCAGTCGATGCATCCTCGGTGCTTTCCGTCTCCTTCTTTATCGATGACGTATGTGTTGGGAATCGCCTGTGGAAACGGTTTGTAAATAGCCTTCCGTTTCACTAACCCGTACTCGAATGCATTTGGCAACGATATCGGACAGACCGCCTCACAGCTCCCGCACGACGTGCATTTCTCCAGGTCGATGTACCGAGGTTTCTTTGTCACCTTGACCGTAAAGTTCCCAGGGCTGCCTTCGATACTTTCGACGAGTGCGTTGGTAAGAATCTCGATGTTCTGATGCCGGGCGCAGTCCACGAGTTTTGGTGAAAGGATGCACATCGAACAATCATTCGTCGGGAAAGTTTTATCCAGCTGGGCCATCACACCACCGATCGTCGGTGATTTCTCAAGCATGTGCACCCTATAGCCCATGTCTGCGAGGTCGAGAGCCGCCTGCACCCCGGCGATACCACCGCCGATGACTGCAACCGCACCGATCATCTCAGATTTCTTCACCATAGCCTCAGCCTACTGTCATCCGTTGATATCCTTCTTTTATCGCAATGTTCTTAATCGCGTTCATCAGTCTTGGTATCTCCACCCCTTGCGGACATTGGGTGAGACACCGGTGATGAGACGAGCAAATCTCAACAAACTTATTGCAGAACACAGGGTCCTTCATCCCCAGCAGGACATTCTTGATGACCTTTCTAGGCGAATATAAGGAGTCAAGCTCTCGCTCCGGACAACCTGCTGTGCAGGTGCCGCAGGAGAAGCACTCATAGAGGTCTTTGCCTGCTTTGTCCTGTGCGATAGCGTATTTGAACTCTAAATCAAGGTACTTCTTCGCTTTTTTCCCGGTGATATCCTCGGTTTGCTCTTCACACAGTCGGGCGTCCCGCACCGCGTTCATGACTTCTTTGACGTTGACCTTTTGCGGGCATTTCTCAAGACAGCGAAAATGAGCGCTGCAGATCCAGAAAAACTCACTACTCAGGACCTCTTCTTTTAACCCAAGCAGCGCCTTTCTGATGATGACCCGCGCGTTCCACTCTGGTTTGACGTCCATCTCCGGGCACCGAGCGGTACACGCGCCACAGGCGAAGCACTTCAGGATACCCTCTCCGCCTTCTTCTTTGGCGATTTGATACTTGAAGCTCGGATCGATTTTTCGAGAGTCAATCACGTCCATGTTATTTTTCTCCAACCTCTAAGAACTCATCTTCACGGTAGACGATCATCGGGATCTTCTCTGTTTTATCTTTTCCGGGGTGATAGTCGAATTCTTTCTGTGCGTTCTCTGCAACTGGGATGAACACCTCCATGAGCGGAATCTCATTAGGGCATGCCTGTTCGCACAGCCCGCATTCCACACAGGAAAGAATCATGTGGTTCATCCGCCCCAGCTGGAACAAGAGTGCGTCATTCGGCATCTTGAAGAGGCCTTTTGCCTCTGCTTTCCGCTGGAATTTGTACGCCTCCGCGTCGAACACCGAAGAATCAAACAGACACTCTTTACAGTAACAAATCGGGCACGCCTGCCTGCAGTTATGGCAGTTGACGCATTTCTCAAAGAATTCAGCGACCTTCTCGATGCCATGGATTTTTTCTTTTTCCTTGATAAACACAGATCGTTTCTTGTCTTTCTCCTCACGGAAATCCTTGACTGCTTTCTCCCTTGTTTTCCCTTCCTTTTCTTCCTCGAGAGGAACGTCTTGGATTACGTTTTTCCCTGCCTCGGTGTGCACCTCGATGAGAATTTCTTTTTCCACATCAGTGCCGTAGAAACCAATCGTGATATCGGAGTTGGAAGGAATCGGGTCTTTGCAGATGCGACACGCGGACCGTAGATAGTTCTCCGCCTCATCGGATTTCTTCGTCAACAGATCGAGGATAGACTGTGTCGGTGATTTCTTCTCAGGGAACTTTGCATAGGTATTGACGGAAAACGTCCCTGGGCAATCCATGCCGATGATTACGATGTTCTGGAGGTTCGCTTGGTTCAGTTTGGCAAGCTCAATGACGGCTCGGATCTGGCAGGGGCGCATCACCACACCGAGTGGTTTTGAGGGTGCTTGCACCTTTGTCAGCTTTGAAACAATAGCAGCAGTCGAAGTAGGAAGGATTGGTGCGAGAACATCCGCATGCAGCTTCTTAGGATCCGAAATCAACACAGGGAATGCGACCTTCTTCGACGGCATATGCTGCGGGACAAGCAGGGTCTGAATCTTCCCGGATGACAGTACGTGTTTTAAGAAATCATTGATCGATCCGACCACGTCTTGGTCCTTTACCTTGAGTACTTTCTGAGTCATGTGTTCTTCACCTCACAACTCCCAGTGTTTCGCGATGGGATTCGGTCCGAGCTTTCGGATTGCCTCGGTCATCTCCCTCATCGTGTCAGCGAACTTCTGACCCTCTGAAGCAGAGATCCATCGCAGCCACACTCGTTCTTTCTCCAACCCTAACGACCCGAGGATGTTTTCAAGGAGTACCATGCGGCGCCTCGCCTTGTAGTTCCCGTCGATGTAGTGACAATCACCAGGATGACAGCCGCCGACGAACACCCCATCGGCACCCTCGAGGAGCGCTCGCACGATGTACATGGAATCAACAGAGCCAGAGCACATCACACGGATGATCCTGATGTTCGGTGGATACTGGATACGACTCGTACCAGCAAGATCCGCACCAGCGTAACTGCACCAGTTGCAGAGGAACCCGATGATTTTCGGTTCAAAGTCTTCTTTTTTCTGCTCCTTTTTTTCTTCACTCATGTTGTCTTCACTCCAAACAAGCATCAATCATAGAGACAATCTGACGTTTAGTAAACGTGTTCTGCTGCGACGTCCCATTCGGACAGACCACAGTGCACGCGCCGCATCCCTGACAGAGGATTTCGTTGACCGAGACGACCTTCTTTTCTTCATCAAAGCTGATCGCGTCGTACGGGCACATCTCAACACAGAGTTGGCACCCGGCGCAGTTCCGCGAGACCACCCGTGCGATGTTTCCCTTGGTTTCCAGGAACTTCTTTGACAGAATCGTAGCAGCCCGAGCACCGGTCGCCTTTGCCTGGATGATCGATTCTTCGATGAACCGCGGTGAATGCGCAAGACCGCACAAGAAGATCCCATCCGCGGAAAAGTCAATGGGCCGTAGCTTCACATGCGCCTCTGCATAGAACTTATCTTCGTTCAACGGGACTTTGAGCAGCTGCGCTAGAGTAATGTTTTCTTGCGGGATAATTCCTGCGCTGAGCACCAATCTGTCGGGATGGAGATGGATCTCTCTTCCGAGGACTGGATCTTTTGTCTTAACGGTGATATTCCCATCGTTTAGAGTCACCTTCGGCTCGTCATCTTCTTCGAAACGGATGAAGAGGACTCCTTTTTTGCGCGCTTTCTGATACAGGATGTCTTCACGGAACCCGTACGTGCGGATATCCCGATACAACACATACACCGAGGCGTCCGGGTTGATGTCTTTGAATCGCAACGAGTTTTTCAATGCCTCAGAACAGCACACCCTGCTGCAGTAAGGATGGTCATCATTTCGGGAGCCGACACACTGAATCATGACGACTTCCTTCAGGTCCTTCAGATTGGATTTCTCCAGGAAAAGGTCTTTTTCAAACTCAGTCTGGGTCAGGATATGATCGTTTTTCTTGTACTGATATTCTTGGGGTTGATACGGCAGCCCACCGGTCGCAACAATGATGACTCCGTGTTGAATGACCGTCGATGTCTTTTCCTTTTTCCCTGTTGAAAGGGTTGTGGAAAAGTTCCCGACATACCCGGACACATGGTCCACATTTGTATGAAGGAACACTTGGATATGCGAATGACTCACGACCGATTCAACGGTCTGTTTGAGCAGCTCCTGTGGCTTTTCTCCATGGATCCCAAGATAGATATCTTTCAGATGACCGCCAAGCTCCGGTTCTTTTTCGACTAAGTAGACTTGATACCCTTGGTCAGCAATCGAGAGCGCAGCCTGCATCCCTGCGATACCACCCCCGATCACCAACGCACTGGAAAGAACAGGGATCTGCTGATGTAACACCGGGTACAAATCCGAGGATTTCGCAACAGCCATACGCACCGCAGCGATTGCTTTCTCGGTCGCACTCCCAGGCGTATTCTTATGGACCCAGGAGTTCTGATCACGCAGGTTCGCCATCTCAAACAAATGAGGATTCAACCCGACCTGTCGTAACGTGTCCTGGAACAACGGCTCATGCGTCCGCGGCGTACACGACGCAATCACCACACGGTTCAAATTCAACGCTTTGATTCTCTCCTTTATCTTCTCTTGTGAATCCTGCGAGCAGGTGAACAGATTATCATCAGCGTGCACCACGTAGGGGAGGTGCTGTGCGACTTCGACGACTTTTTTGACATCGACGACGCCAGCAATGTTAATACCACAATGACACACAAAAACGCCAATGCGAGGCATCTCCGCTTTGATGTCCCGTTCCGCAGGGTAGGTTTTTTCGACAACCTCAGATCCCCGTGCCTCTGCGATGGATTTCGCTGCTTCTGCTGCCGCTGCAGAGGCTTGAGTCACGCTCTCAGGGATGTCCTTTGGTTCGGTGACGGTCCCGGAAGCGTAAATTCCTTCGCGGGACGTCGAAACCGGTGTGAATGGTGCTGTATCGACGAACCCGTACTCGTTCAAATTGATTTCTAAGGCCTTGCTGAGATGCCCAAGCGCCGCACAGGGTTGTAACCCGACCGACAGTACGACCATGTCGTAGATATCGGTTTTGAGATCTCCCTTCTCATCGACATAACGGATGAGCAGTTCCTTTGTTTTTCGATCCTGTTCTATCTTCGGAATCCTGCAGCGCCGATAAACAACGCCGTATTCATGTTGCGCTCGGTCAAAATACTTATCGAAGTCTTTCCCGAACGACCGCATGTCCATGTAATAGATATGTGTCTGCACTCCTGGTTCATGTTCTTTGGCGATCACTGCTTCTTTCGTCGCATACATGCAGCAGACCGATGAGCAGTATTTTCTGTCGCAGCTTTCATCACGGGAACCAATGCATTGCAGCCAGGCGATTTTTTTCAGCGGTTTTCCATCAGAGATGCGTTTGATGTGGCCTTTGTATGGTCCAGATGCGGACAGCATCCGCTCGAACTCGATGCTCGTCAGCACGTTCGGGTAAATCTGATATCCGTAACTGTCTGCCTTTGGAGGAGTGTATTCGGCAAACCCAGGGGAGACAATGACTGCACCGACGTCGATGGTCTCGGTGGTTTCTTTCATCTGATGGTCGATTGCGCCTGGACCGCAGTAGAGTACACATTGTTGACAGTCGGAGCATCCAGCACAGTTCAGGCATCGCTGGGCTTCTCGGACGACTTGGTCTTTCGTCAATCCAAGGTCGACTTCAGCGAACGATTTCATCCGCTCCTCGACAGAGAGGAACGCGGGTTGTTCGCGTGACCGTGGTATCCGCAGGGTCTCCTTCGGGATGTCTGCTTTTTGTTGTTCTTTGGGTTCTCTCCCTGCTTTAAGGTCAACGCCGCTGAGGAAGCGATCGATGGACTCTGCGATGGTGTGACCCGCTGCGATTGCCTCGACTGCGGAAGCAGGGCCGCTCACTGCGTCGCCACCCGCAAAGACTCCTTCTTGGGAGGTTTGAAAGGTGATCGGGTCGACTTGGATGAACCCTGATTTCGTGACAGCGATGTTGTTGTCCTCCATCAGTTTCGTGTCAAGCTCCTGGCCGATAGCGAAGATGACAAAATCACAAGGAACGTCGTGCTCTGAGTTCGGAACGGCGACCGGTCGTCGTCGTCCTGAGGCATCAGGTTCTCTGAGCTCCATTTTTGTACACTGCAGACAAGTGTCTTTTTCCTTCTTGAAAAGCTTGGTTGGTGCGGTCAGAAAATGAAACTCGATTCCCTCCTCTTGTGCTTGTTGGATTTCCTCTTTATGAGCCGGCATCTCCTTCAACGAGCGTCGATACAGAACAGTGACGTTCCCTCCGAGCCGCCTCGCGGTCCGTGCGGAATCCATCGCGACGTTCCCCCCGCCGACCACTAAGATGGTTTTTCCTTTGAAATAATCAGGGGCGATCATGTTGCGGTTGAGTTGTTTGAGATATTCGACGCCTTCCAAGACGCAGCTGTCAGTCCCTGTACAACATTCGATGCCAGCCGACCGTGTCTTATGAGCACCAATTGCGACGGCAACGGCCTTGAAGCCTTGTTTTTTCAGGTCAGCAACGGAGACGTCCCTGCCAAGCTTTTGATTGTTTTTTATCTCGATGTGATCCTGTTCGCATATCGGATCGATTTCTTTGTGGAGGTACTCTTTGGAGAGTCGGTAATCAGGGATGCCGTAGTGCAACATCCCCCCGCTGAATTTCTCAGCTTCGAAGATGACAGGTTTGTATCCTTTTTTTGCAAGATCGTACGCCGTGGTCAAACCAGTAGGGCCTGCTCCGATGATAGCGATTTTCTGATCGTCGCCTCTTTTTGGTGTTGTTATCTGTTTGTCTTTTTGTTTTTCTGCTTTGATGTTCTGATATTCTGCAAGCACCTGAGGATGGCTATAGATGTAATCAGCGATGAATCGTCGGATTCGGCAGATGGAGATAGGTTCTTCGATGTCTTTTCTGTTACAGTCGGTCTCGCAGGGATGATAGCAGATTCTCCCCATCGACCCTGGGAACGGAATTGTTTCTTTAATGAGTTCATAGGCCTCGGCGAATTTCTCCTGTGACGCCAAGGCGAGAAACCCATGTGCGTTCAATCCTGCGGGACACGCAAGCCGACAAGGTGAGGTCCCTTCATTTTTTGTGATAGCAAAAACATTTGGTATCGCCTGGGGGAACGGCTGGTAAATCGCTTTATGGGTGGTGAGTCCTTCGTCGAACTCGGAGCGCATGGACACCGGGCAGTGCTCGACACAGTCACCACACCCGTTGCATTTCTCCATATCGACAAACCTGGGATGTTTCTGGATGGTGACATGGAAGTTCCCGACTTCACCTGCGACATCGGTGACCTCCGCGTTCGTAATAATTTTGATGTTCTCATGTCTCCCGGTATACACGAGCTTGGGTGCAAGGATGCACATCGCGCAATCATTGGTCGGAAACGTCTTGTCAAGCTGCGTCATCGTCCCGCCGATAGAAAGACCGCGGTCGACGAGGTACACCTTGAATCCTGCATCTGCGAGGTCAAGTGAAGACTGGATCCCAGAAATCCCACCGCCGATGACGAGGATTGATCCATGAGCATGAGCGGTCGGCTGATGTTTTTTCTCTTTTCCCATGATCCTAGCACTCACATGATGTCGTCAACCATATCCAAAAGCTGTTTCTTTGTGAAATTTTTGTGAATAGACGCATTGCTTGGGCAGGCCGCGATGCAGCCGCCGCAGCCGGCGCATAGCGCCTCGTTGACCTCAGCGATCCGTTTCCGTTCATTGATGGTTCGTGCCTCGTACGGACAGACTTCGACGCAGATGCCACATCCGGTGCATGCCTCTTCGTCGACCATCGCGATAAGGGGATCGATTTCGAGCTCATCCAGAGAAAGGATGGTTGCTGCTCGGGACGCCGCGGCGCTTGCCTGTGAGACCGTATCCTGAATGTCTTTTGGCCCCTGACAGCACCCTGCGATGAAAATCCCGTTGACAAACGTATCAACCGGTCGAAGCTTCGGGTGTGCCTCGAGGAAGAACCCATCGCCGCTTAAGGTAAGATGGAGGAGACGAGCGAACTCGGTCGCATCGATTCGAGGCATCATCGCGGGAACAAGGATGACGAGATCTGTTTTGATTTCGAAAAGCTTGCTGGTGGTCGTATCGTAGATGTCGATCTTCAGGCCGTCGTTCATCGGACGAACCTCTGAGGGTCGTCCTCGGAACATATTCGTATGCAGCCCGCGGACCTTCCGGTAGAACTCCTCGTAGCCTTTTCCGAAGGACCGAAGGTCATTGTAGCAGACGTTGATTTCGATGTCCTCCCCGAGTTTCTCTTTGAGGAGGTAGACTTGTTTTAACGCAGTCATGCACCCGATTCGACAGCACCAGGTACACTGAGTCTCATCACGGGAGCCGACGCAGAGGATGAAGGTGATGCTCTTTGGTTTCTGCTGATTGGACGGTCTAAGGATTTCCCCTTTTGTCGGTCCTGAGGAACTGATCAGCCGCTCCATTTCAAGGGTGGTGATGACATCAGGGGAGTTGTCGTATCCGTACTCATAGACAGCGGTCGGATCCAGTAGGTCATAGCCAGTGGCGACGACAATCGCACCGACTTTCCTTTCAACGAGTTCTTCTTTTTGATCAAAGTTAATGGCACCCTGCGCGCAGGCTTTTTTACAGAGCGGTTCGTCTCCGCATTTTCCCTTGGTCAAGAATAAGCATTTCTTGTCATCGATGACGTATTTCAGCGGGACTGCTTGGGGAAAAGGCATGTACGCGGCGCCTCGCTTTCCCATCCCTTGGTTGAATTCGCTGGTGATGCGGTCTTTGAGCCTGCAGTTGGATGCGCAGTCGCCGCATCCCGTACATTTCTCAACATCGACGTAGCGTGGTTTCTTCCGGATTTTCACGGTATAGTTACCGATGCTTCCTTCGATGCTTGCGACCTCTGCGTAGCTGAGGAGTTCGATGTTGTCATGGTTTGCGACTTCCATCATCTTGGGAGTTAGGATGCAGGATGAGCAGTCAAGGGTGGGGAATGTCTTATCCAATTGTGCCATATGTCCACCGATGCTCGGTTCACGTTCCACGAGATGGACTTTGAATCCGTCATTCGCAAGATCAAGAGCAGACTGAATCCCGGCAATCCCTCCGCCGATCACCAACGCCTCTGGGATGACTTTGAGCGTTGATGTCTTCAGAGGCTCCAATGAATGTGCCTTTGCGACAGCACTGCGCACCAGGGACTTAGCTTTCTCCGTTGCCTTTGCTTTATCGGTGTGCGCCCAGGAGCATTGCTCCCGGATGTTCGAAATTTCAACCTGGTAGGGGTTCACCCCACCGTCACTGGCGACGCGTCGAAAGGTGTGCTCGTGCATCCGTGGTGAGCAGGCAGCAATAACGACGCCGTTGAGTTTGAATTCTTTTATCGTGTCTTTGATGAGGGTCGCACCGACGTCAGAGCACATGTATTTGTAGTGCTTCGCGACGACCACTCCGTTGAGGTGACCTGCGTATTCGGTGAGTGCCTCGACATCGACGGTTTGTGCGATGTTGATACCGCAATGACAGACGAAGACTCCGATGCGGCGCATCAGGTCTCCTCCCCTAGTTTGAGTTTTTCGACAGGGCTGAGGTTCAAGTCAAGACCGAGTTTCTCTGCGCTCAGGCCAAAAGCCAAACCTAACAGTTGGGTGAGATAAAAAACTGGGACTTCCAGTTTTGCGGCGACGATTTCACCGGCTTTGATCTGTCTGCCGTCAAACATCTTGTGGCACCAGGGGCAGACATCGACGAGCGCCTGGATGCCTACTTCTTGGATGGCTTGAAGTTTCTGGCCGGTTTTTGTCAGCGCGGAATCTGGTAGATTTGCAAGTAGTGGTGCACCGCAGCAATCAAGCCTCTGAGGATATAGTATGGGTTCTGCTCCGAGTGCTTTCAGGATTGTCTCGATCTTTTGAGGGTTTTCTGAATCGTCCGGCCTTCCTATTTCGCTTGGACGTAGGATGTGACATCCATAGTGGGCTGCGATTTTCACTCCTTTCAATGGTTTTTTCACATGTTCCTTTATCTTTTCGATGCCTATGTCATCATATAAGAGATCAACGGTGTGGACGACTCGTTGGGTCCCGGTGTAGGTGAGTCCTTCTGAGGACAGCAAGGTGTTAATCCGTTCTTTCATCGCTGTGTTTTTTTCAAGGACGTTTCTGCATTCAGTTAATGCGAGGTGGCACATCGCACAGGGAGCGTACACATCAAGGTGATGTTTCTCAGCAATGGCGAGGTTCCGTGCAGAGAGGTACAAAGTAAGGAATTGGTTGACGCTTTTCATAGGTTCCCCGCAGCAGGAAAACCCCTCCAAATCGACAAGTTCGACGCCGACAATCGGCAGGGTCGCCCTGAGGGAAACTTCATAGGCGTACTGCTCCGTAGGCATGAGACAACCGGGGAACAACGCGTATTTTTTCTTCATCGGATCTAAACCTTTTCCATCGCGATTTTCATGACTCCCGCTTGGAATTTGGAAACATCGACTGGTTTGGAAAGAGCAGGCAGTCCGAGGTCGGCTCGGGTCACTGTTTTGTTGGCCCGTGTCGTCGTCTGTTGGACATCTTGGATGAGCCCCATGGTGAGAATAGATTGCAGCATGCCTGTGTATTTTCCTGGGATTTGTTTGCCGCTGGCCACTGCCATGTTTTTTAATGCAAACAGGATTTCGACTGGCGCGACACGTTGCGGACACCGTTCT
>Ga0335070_10006565_pt1 | contig 13676 bp, 9 predicted proteins | sample Lox_Sample_13_FD_206722 | JGI IMG/M metagenome (GOLD analysis project Ga0335070, IMG submission 206722) | Soil microbial communities from Loxahatchee National Wildlife Refuge, Florida, United States - Lox_Sample_1.3 | ecosystem: Environmental > Terrestrial > Soil > Wetlands | place: USA: Florida...
GCATCCTGAAGAATCGCGGCGCCGAACTGCTCGTCCACGAGTATTCCTGCCTTGTCCTTGGACACGCCGGCATCCACCGCCGCCAGGAAGCCGTCGTAAATGACGCGCTTGGCGCCGGCGATTTCCGTGGTCTGCTCGACCGTCAGGGCGCCGTCCCAGCCGAACATTTTCTTCTGGAACGAGCCTCGGTGATCAAATGGGAGAATGTACAGGGGTTGGTCAAAACCGGGATTTCTCATGCGGTCTCCTTGTGTTTTCTGTAGCGCCGAATCAGATTGTTAGTCGAACTGTCGTGCTTGAGCGGCGGCTCCGTCCCGCTCTCCAGCTCGGGTACGATGCGCTGCGCGAGAACCTTGCCCAGTTCGACGCCCCATTGATCGAACGGATTGATGTCCCACATCGCAGCCTGCGTGAATACGGCGTGTTCGTAGAGCGCCACGAGCCTTCCCAGCGTTTCCGGTGTGAGCCTTTCCGCGAAGATCGTGTTCGTGGGACGATTGCCATTGAAGGCCCGATGGGGCACGAGCCACTTCGGCGTTCCTTCGGCCGCCACTTCCCCGCTGGTCTTCCCGAACGCCAACGCTTCGGTCTGCGCGAACACGTTGGCGATAAGCAGGTCATGATGCCGGCCCACCGGGTTCACCGGCGCGGCGAACGCGATGAAGTCGCAGGGGATCAGGCGCGTTCCCTGATGGATCAACTGGTAGAACGAGTGCTGGCCGTTGGTGCCGGGCTCGCCCCAGTAGACCGGGCCCGTGTCGAGCCGGACCTTCCTTCCGCGATGCGTCACCGATTTGCCGTTGCTCTCCATCGTCAGTTGCTGGAGATACGCCGGGAAGCGCTTCAGATACTGCTCATAAGGCAGGATGGCGATGGTTTGCGCGTCGAAGAAGTTGTTGTACCAGACGGCCAGCAGCCCCATCAGCACGGGCATGTTCTGCTCCAGGGGCGCGGTGCGGAAGTGCTGGTCCATCTCGTGCATCCCGCGCAGCATGGCGCGGAAATGGTCGTCGCCGATCGCGATCATCGTCGAAAGCCCGATCGCGGACGACATCGAGTAGCGGCCGCCCACCCAATCCCAGAACTCGAACATGTTCGTGGTGTCGATACCGAATTTCGTGACCTCGGCGGCGTTCGTCGAGACGGCCACGAAGTGCTTCGCAACGGCCTGAGGATCGTTGTCGAAAGCACCGAGCAGCCACACGCGCGCGGTCTGCGCGTTGGTCATGGTCTCGAGCGTCGTGAATGTCTTCGAGGACACGATGAACAGCGTCTCGGCCGCATCGAGGTCGCGAAGCGTCTCGACGACATCGGTGCCATCGACGTTGGAGACGAAGCGAAAGTTCATGTCGCGCTGCGAGTAGTGCTTCAGCGCTTCGTACGCCATCACCGGGCCGAGGTCGGAGCCGCCGATCCCGATATTGACCACGTTTCGAATGCGCTTCCCCGTATGGCCCTTCCATTCGCCATCGCGCACTGAAGCCGCGAACTTTGCCATGCGATCGAGCACCGCGTGTACCTTTGGCACCACGTTCTCACCGTCGACGGACACGGACGTCCCTTGGAGTGAGCGCAACGCTGTGTGCAGGGCCGCCCGCCCTTCCGTAAAGTTGATCCTCTCGCCGGCGAACATGGCCTCGATACGCTCCGGCAGGCGCGATTCGGTGGCAAGCCGCAAGAGTAGCCGGATGGTCTCATCCGTGATGCGATTCTTTGAGTAATCCAAAAATAGACCCTCGGCCTCGAGGGTGAAGCGCTCGCCGCGCTGGGAATCGCTCTCGAAGAGCTGCCGCAAATGCACGCCGCGAATCTTCTTGTGATGCGCTCGCAATTCGCGCCACGTCGCCCGGGAGGCGGTCTGTTCGGTGATTGTCTCTGCTAGAGCTGCCATATTCGTTAGTTCTCCAAACCACATGCCGCGGCGCCCGCCAGCCCGGCGTGACTGACCACGGCATGTATCGGCATGCGCGACATCAACTCCGCGAATCGCCCCTTTCGTGTAAACGAGCGCATGAAGGCCGCGTCCTGAATCGCTGTCATGGCGTGCGTCACGACGCCGCCGGCCAGGTACACGCCGCCGGTCGCCAGAACTTTCAGCGCGAGATTGGACGCCTCGCTGGCGAGGATTGCGGCGAACATCTCAATCGTCGCGGCGCACAGCTCGCTCCGGTTGTCCGAACTCGCCGCGTGACCGATGATCACGGCGGACGGATCGGCTGCCGCGGCAATCTGGGCCGCAACGTCGGGATGCTCGTGGACTCCCTCGACGTCGCGGAGAAATGCATAGATATTCGGAATTCCGATGCCGGAGCAGACGTGCTCGAAACTGACGTGGTCGGACTTCTTGAGCATGTACTCGAGTAGCGCGATCTGCCGTGCATCGGTGGGCGCGAAATCCGAGTGGCCGCCTTCGGAGCTGTGCGCCTGGTAGTGCGTGCCGTCCCAGGTCAGGAAGGATTCCCCTAGTCCTGTTCCCGGCGCGATCACAGCGATTGCGCCTTTGGAAACCGGTTCGCCGGAATTGATGGTCTTCAGGTCACTCGGCCGCAGAATCGGAACCGCGCGCGCAACGGCTTCCAGATCGTTGATGAGGTGAACGAGCTTCGCGTTGAAGTTCAATTCTTGAGCGAGCGACTGTTCTTCGATGACCCAGGGAAGGTTGGTGGCCTTCACCCGGCCGCCGATAACCGGGCCCGCGACCGCGAAGCATGCCCGGTCGACTGGCTGCTTGGCGTTCGCAAGAAACTCCTTCACGATCGTGTGCAAGCTCGGGTAGTCCGCGCTGTGGACACGGACCTGCGCGATCGGTGTGTGCGGCCCGGCTTCGGTCGAGAAAATCGCCAGTTCGGTTTTCGTGCCGCCGATGTCGCCTGCAACTAACATTGCGTTTCTCCTTGTGTGTCACACGGCCTGATAGCGTGCGCTGTTTGGCTTCGATCCGCTCAGGGCGTAGTACAGAATGTAGAGGTAGCAGATCACCGGCAATAGGAACGCGTGATGCAGGCCCACTTGATCCGCGATCATCCCCTGCGCCACGGGTAGAATCGCGCCGCCCACAATCGCCATGTTCAGGAGGCCGGATGCGCTTCCCGTGAGCGGGCCAAGTTCGGCCACGCCCAGGCTGAAGATCGTGGGAAACATGATGGAGTTAAAGAATCCCACCGCAAGAATCGTCCACATCGCTGTCGCGCCGTTGGTCATCATCGAGGTCGTTAGCGAAACCGCGGCCACAATCGCGCAGAGCCCGAGCAAATGCCCGGCTCGAAAGTGGCGCAGCAGGCCCGCGCCCAGGAACCGCCCGACCATTGCCCCGCCCCAGTAGAAGGACACAAAACCGGCGGCGCTCTTGGCGGAAAGACCTGCGATCTCGGGCATGCCGAAATAGTTCACCAGGAAGCTGCCAATGGAGACTTCCGCTCCCACATAGGCGAAGATTCCAAGTGCGCCGAAGACCAGGTTGCGATGTTTCCAGATCGAGTCGTCGGGCTTATCGCCGGGGCGATTCGACGCCGTCTCGATCCTTGGCAGCCTGGAGGCGCCGATCAAGACCGCCAACAACACCAGGGCGACGCCGATCACGGCATACGGCAGCTTGACCGAGGCCGCCTGCTGCACGCGGTAAGCGTGTAATGCCTGGGGTGTCAGTTGACTCAACTGGGCCATCGCGAGGGGCGCGGCGCTCAGGATCAGCAGGCCGCCGAGCTTCGGTGCGATCGTCGTGCCGAGCGAGTTGAACGCCTGCGTGAGATCCAGCCGGCTCGAGGCGGTCTCAGCCTTCCCTAACACCACCACGTAAGGGTTGGCGGCTACCTGTAGGCCGGTAATCCCGGCCGCCAGGATCAGGAGCGCGGTCAGAAACACAGGGTAGGATGCGGCGGACGCGGCCGGCAGGAACAGAAAAGCGCCGCAGGCCATGGTCAGGAGACCCACCACCATGCTCAGCTGATAGCCGATTGCGTTCACGATTCTGGACCAGGGAATGGAAAACAGGAAATACGCCGAGAAAAACGCGAACTGAATCAACATCACCTGCGTGTAGGTCAGGTCGAAGATGGCCTTCAGATGGGGCACCAGAATGTCGTTCAGGCACGTCAGGAAGCCCCACATGAAAAAGAGGGTGGTGACGATGGTGAGCGGGCGTGAATAGTCCTGAGTCGCCGCGGGAGCAGGCGAAATGATATCGGCGCTGAGTTCTCGAATTGCCATAGTCCACAACCCTCCCTACCACCAGGTTTCGGCCTGAACTCCGTAGGTCAGGCCGCTGGTCCTGTGCAGGAACGGGACGCCGCCGACAAATCCGCGGAGCCCGTCGGACCAGTTTCCATACGTCAGAAAGGCTCTCAGCACGGGCCTGCTGAAGAACTGTCTTCCCGCCCCGATTTGCGGAGAGATCGTGACCTTCCGCAGCCAACCCTCGTACTGCCCGCTGGGACTGTGCACCTTATCGAAACCCGCTTCCGCCGCCAGCGAGAGGTACTTGGTGAAGAAGTACTCCGGCCTCGCGCCGAACGACACCCATTGATTCCAGTCATGCCGCGGGTTTCCATCCTTGGCCCTCTGGAAAATAAGGATGGGCATGATGGCGAATTTGTTGTCGGGCTGAAAGAGAATCTGTTCCGTCATCAACAATCTCGCCGAGCCGTGGAGATACGGCGTGGGATCGTCCAGCGACGTGCTGAAGTTGCTGGCTGCCCCGGTGCCGTATTGGATCGAAAGCGCGTGAAATCCGCCATGCCACTCCAGACGCTGGTGGCGCAAACCGAAGGCATATCCGTCTGTGGTGGGGACCGCAACACCATTCAAGGTCTGGCCGCCCTTGGTCGTCGCGAAATCAAACCATCCGGCCCACAGGCCCGCCGGACCTTTCATGTCGTACAGGCGCACGTCGATGTTGTTTTTGGCAAGGTAGCCGTTCTGCGTGACGACATCGGATCGGGCACCCGACAGGTAACCGACTGCCAGTTTTCCGACTCTCGTGTCCAGGTCCTCGACACCCGCGCCGTAGCCGCTCATATCCAGCGGGTAAAAATCGACGATCTCGATGTGCTGGCGGCGGTAGTACCTTTCGCCTGCCCAAAATTTGGCTTTCGGCTGGCTCTCCAGGACGTTTCCGGCTTGGACGAATGCTTCGCGCAGCCGGATCTGGTCATTCCCAGCTCCGTTCGGAAAGTTGGCATAGCTGGCGGAATTGGTAGTGTTGGCCTCCAGCATCACTTCCGTCTTCATCCAGGCCTTGTCGGTGTGGCGGTCGGGATTCAGCCAGTTATTGACAAAGATGAACTCGCCGTAAGTCTCCGCTTCGTTTCCCAAACGATACTTAGCTCCCGCGCCGGGAGCTTGAAACGCTACCTGCTGCCCGCCGGCGCTGTTTCCGCCATACCCGGAGCGAAAATACCCGTGAAATTCGAAAGCGGACAGTTGCTCCTTGACCTTTTTGATCTCCTGGTCCGCATCGCGCAGAAATTCATACGTCGGCGCCGTGGCTACCGCACCCTGAAACTGCGCGCCCACTTGATCGGACTGCCCGGTAGCAGCCTTTTCGGCCGCCTCCGCAACGAGCGCGGCTGCCGATACCGTGCCCTCGGTCGGCCGCGCGGCTGCCGCCGTCTGCTTTTGGATCTGTTGTTCCAGAGCGGCGATTCGTTGTTCCAGCGCCCGGGTAGTCTCAGCGTATTCGCGCTTGAGATCCTGCAGTTGTTGTGTTAACTGGTCGACCGGTTGACCGCAAGCGTCGACTGTCCCGAGGATGCACGCTGCGGTCAACCAGGCGAATATGCGGATTGGCCGTCTCCAACGACGAAGTGGGTTGGCAATCATGCGACGTGCTAAGAGCATGTCCCTTGCCACAGCAATTGACATCATCTGCGGGCCACACCCAGGCCCTGGAGTTGCTTTTCGATCTCATCCAGGGCGCGTTGCTCCGCGTGGCCCGCCGGTTGATCAAGACCCCGGTAGTGCGAAACCCTGATTCGCAATATCGCTTCTTCCTGTAAGTGGTTCTGGGTATCGAGGCGGACTGTCGAAGGGAATGCGATGACTTCGACGGAGCAGGAATCGCTGGCCTGACGCTTTGTTGTCTCCGCTACCTCTTGCAAGGCTGCGTAGGCCTGCGCGTACTCAGGAGAGGGCTCTGGTTCGCCGTTGGTTCTTGCACCGTAGACGTCAACATCAAAGCCCGCCAGAATCCGCCTGGTTGAGGGCGATGGCCTCCCGTGTGATTGCTCTATCACGACGTAATACGGCGATACTTCGTAGAACGCGTGATGTTGCTTAATCAGCTCCTCCACATTCTCAGACATCGTCAACCTCACTGACTGACCGCTCCGGCGCATTCTCCGCCAGGTACACAAAAGCCGGCCGATTGACGGGAGTACGCGCGGCCGGTCGATTCCGTCAAGTCCTGCAGCCACCTGAACCGCGGCGAGGACAAGATGTCGTCCGGGCAACGCCAGCGCCAGTTCCCCTCGGCATGGCCAGGCACATTCATGCGAGCTTCGCGGCCCAGATTTAGCAGGTCCTGCACGGGCGCGACGGCCAGCGCGGCCACCGACGACCACGCCAGCCGCAGCAATCCCGGCGCCGCTCCCATGCCATCGTCGGGCGTCAGTGGCAGATAGCGACACACATTCTGCCGCTGATCCTCGGGCAGTTCCTCGTACCATTGGCGGGTGGTCGCGTTGTCGTGCGTCCCGGTGTACACAACCGTGTTGGAGACGAAGTTACCCGGCAGATACGGATTGTCCTCGTGCCCGTCGAATGCGAACTGCAACACGCGCGTGCCAGGCACGCGGAAGTCATCCCGTAAGGCCTTCACATCGGGCGTGATCACCCCGAGATCCTCCGCGAGGAACGGCAGCCGGCCGATCGCCGCCTGGACGGCATGGAAGAGACTCGCGCCCGGGCCCGGTATCCACTGCCCCTCCTGCGCCGTCTGCGCGCCCGCTGGTACATGCCAGGCTGCCGCAAACCCTCGGAAGTGGTCCAGCCGGACCAGATCTGCATGCGACAGCAGCGCGCGCAAGCGGTCGATCCACCAGCGATAGCCGGTCGCGCGAAGGGCATCCCAGTTGTAGACCGGATTCCCCCAGAGTTGCCCCTGCGCGCTGAAATAGTCGGGAGGAACGCCGGCAACGAATCGCGGGCGCCGTCTCTCATTGAGGAGGAAGAGCTCGGAATTCGCCCACACGTCGCTGGAATCGGGCGAAACGAAGAATGGCAGGTCGCCGATCAGCCCGATGCCTTTGGAATGTGCGTGCTCCTTGAGTTGATCGGCCTGACGGAAAAGAAGAAACTGCGAAAAGCAGACGCGATCCACTTCGTCCGCCAGTTCACGTTTCGCCTGCAAGAGCGCGCCCGTCTGGCGCTGAACCAGCTCATCTGGCCATGCAAGATACTGCGCCCCGTTATACCTTGCCTTCAACGCGCGGAACAACGCGTAGTCCTCCAGCCAGCTCGCGTGCGCGAAGCAGAACTCCTGATATGCCGGACGCAGATCTCTACGCTCGCCGCGGTGAAACCTTGCCCATGCGGTCTCCAGAAGCCGCCGCTTGAACGCAATTACCGCTTCGAAATCGACCGCACCCGAGGCGAAGCGCTTCTCGCACTCGGCCGGCTTCAGCAGCCCATCGAGTATCAGGCCCTCAGGACTGATCAGCAGGCTGTTGCCCGCGAACGACGAAAGCGACTGATACGGCGAGTTCCCGTACCCCGTCGGACCGACCGGCAGCGACTGCCACCATTGCTGTCCCGCGTCGTGAAGGCGGTTGACCCAGGAGAATGCCGGCGATCCGAGGTCGCCGATCCCATATGGCGAAGGCAAAGATGTCGCGTGCAGCAGCAACCCGGACGCGCGGTAGTCCGATGGAAACGGGGGAATCTTCATTCGCTCGACCCCAGCGCGTTGCTGACGATCTCTCGCGCCTCGCTCAGGAGCAGGTTGAGATGACCGCGGCCTTGGAAGCTCTCTGCGTAAATCTTGTAGATATCTTCCGTGCCCGAGGGCCGCGCCGCGAACCACCCGCTCGATGCGACCACCTTCAATCCGCCGATGGGAGCGTCGTTGCCCGGCGCCTTGGTCAGTTTGGCGAGGATCGGCTCGCCCCCCAACTCGGATTCCGGAACCGCGTCAGGCGAGAGTTTCTGGAGTCTCGCTTTCTGCTCGACAGTGGCCGGCGCGTCGATGCGTGTGTAACACGGGTCGCCGAACTCGGCCGTTAATTCGCGGTAGTGCTCGCCCGGGTCCCGGCCCGTGCGGGCGGTGATTTCAGCGGCAAGCAAGTCCATGATCGGCCCGTCTTTGTCGGTGGTCCATACCGAGCCGTCGCGGCGGAGGAAACTTGCTCCGGCACTCTCCTCGCCGCCGAAGCAGTACGACCCGTCGACAAGCCCGGCCACGAACCACTTGAAACCGACGGGCACCTCACGCAACTCGCGGCCGAGCTTCTGAACCACGCGGTCGATCATGCTGCTGCTCACCAGCGTCTTACCCACAGCCGAATTCCGCGACCACTCGGGCCGTTGCGTCAACAGGTACCGGATCGCCACCGCGAGATAATGATTCGGGTTCATCAGACCTGCACCCGGCGTGACGATTCCGTGCCGGTCCGAATCGGGATCGTTCGCGAACGCGAGCTGGTATCGATCCTTCAGCCCGACCAGCCTGGCCATCGCATACGGGCTGGAACAGTCCATGCGGATCTTGCCGTCGTGATCCACCGTCATGAACGAGAACGTCGGGTCGATCGCCCGGTTCACCACCTCGATGTCCAGGCCATAGATGGAATTGATCGGCTCCCAGTATGGCCGCGCCGCTCCGCCCAGAGGATCCACGGCGAGTTTCAGCCGCGCTCCACGAATCGCGTCCATATCCACCAAGTTCTTGAGATCGCGAACGTATGGCAGCATCAGGTCCTGCTGGTGCGTGGTGGAAGCGCCGAGCGCTTCGGCGAAGGGAATGCGCTTGACACCCGCGTTTCCAGCTCGCAGGAGCTTATTCGCACGTGCTTCGACCCACTGCGTGACCTCGGTATCGGCAGGACCGCCGTGCGTCGGATTGTACTTGAATCCGCCATCCTCCGGCGGATTGTGCGATGGCGTGATGACGATGCCATCAGCGAGATCTTCGCGGCGGCCGCGGTTATAGACCAGGATGGCGCGCGAAATGACCGGCGTGGGAGTGACGCCATTGCCTTCCTGGATGACGGTCTCCACACCGTTCGCCGCGAGCACTTCGAGCGCGGTTCGCTCCGCGGGCTCCGAGAGCGCGTGGGTATCCTTGCCCATGTAGAGTGGGCCGTCGGTGCCGCGCTGTTTGCGGTAGTCGCAGATTGCCTGCGTGATGGCCAGAATGTGCGACTCGGTGAAGCTACCGTGGAACGGCGAACCTCGGTGCCCGCTGGTGCCGAAGCTGACGAGCTGATTGCGGTCATCCAGGCCGGGATGGCGCTCGAAGTACTCGCGCTCCAGGCGCGCCACATCGATGAGCAGCTCCTTGGGCGCCGGCTTGCCTGCCAGCGGTGAAAGTTCGGGCTCGCCCAACGACGATTGCATCTCTACCGAACCGGGCATGGCCTCACCTTCCAGATTTCGTTGGCATATTCCGCGATGGTGCGGTCACTCGAGAACTTCCCCGAACTCGCCACGTTCAAGATTGCCTTGTGCGACCACTCGCCGGCATTGCCGTATAGCGCGCCGAGCCGATCCTGCGCGCCGCAGTACGACGTCAGGTCCGCGAGGTGCATGTAGTGATCGCCGTGCGTCAGGAGAACATCGCGCAAAGGGGCGAAGATGCCCGGCTCGTTACGGCTGAAGTGATCGGAGAAGATCAGGTCGAGCGCGGCCCTGGTCTCTGGATCGTGGTCATAGTGCCAATAAGGGCTGTACCAGCCGCGGCTGCCTTCCACTTGTTCCACCGTGAGGCCGAACAGGAACATGTTCTCCTCGCCCGCCTCCTCGGCCATCTCGATGGTGGCCCCGTCGCGCGTGCCCACGGTCAGCGCTCCGTTCATCATGAACTTCATGTTGCTGGTCCCGCTGGCTTCGTATCCGGCAGTGGAGATCTGGTTCGAAACATCCGCGGCTGGAATCAGCCGTTCCGCCAGAGACACGTTGTACTCGGGCAAGAAGACCACTTTCAGCCGGCCTCTCACAGCAGGATCGCCATCGATCGTCTCGGCGATGTTGTTGATGAACTTGATAATCAGCTTGGCCAGCCGGTACGCGGGCGCGGCCTTGCCCGCGAAAAAGAAGGTCCGCGGCGGCACGGCCAGATCCGGATTCTGCCGCAGCTGGTTGTAACTGACCACTATCCGAAGCGCGTTCAGCAGTTGGCGCTTGTATTCGTGGATGCGTTTCACCTGGCAATCGAAAATCGAATCCGGATCCACCGCTTGCCCGGTCGTTGACTTCAGCCAATCCGCGAAGCGTACTTTGGTCTCGCGTTGGGCGGCGGCGAATGCTTCGCGCACGGCCGCATCCCCCGCGAGCGGCTTCAGGTTGCTCAACTGGCTCAGGTCCGTAATCCACCGGTCGCCGATCACCTCCGTGATCGTACGAGCCAGACCGGGATTCGCCTCCAGCAACCAGCGCCGCGGCGTCACTCCGTTGGTCTTGTTGCTGAAGCGCTCGGGGAAGATCTCTGCCAGATCCTTGACAGTCGTCGTCTGCAACAGCTTCGAATGGACCGCCGCTACTCCGTTGGTGCTGTGCGACCCCACAATCGCCAGGTTGGCCATGCGAATCTTGCGTAGCACTCCCTCTTCCACCAGACTCACCCGCTGCACGCGTCCTTCGTCGCCCGGATACCGGCGCCGCACATCATCCAGCAGCCGACGGTTGACCTCGTAAATGATCTCCAGGTGTCGCGGCAGCATGATCTCGAACCATCCAGCCGGCCACTTCTCTAACGCTTCCGGCAGCAGCGTGTGGTTGGTATATGCCAGCGTCCTTCGGGTCAGGTCCCAGGCTTCATCCCAGCCGAGGTGTGCATCGTCCAAAAGGACCCGCATTAACTCCGCCACCGTTATCGATGGGTGCGTGTCGTTCAGTTGGATCGCCACCTTCTCAGGCAGCAAGTCCCAATCGACGTTGAATCGCCGGAACCGCCGCACCAGGTCCGCCACCGAACACGCCACCAGGAAGTATTCCTGCACAAACCGCAGTCCCTGCCCGATCGTCGTGGAATCGTCCGGATAGAGTACGCGAGTCAGTGACTCCGCTTCGAGCGTCTCACTCAACGCGCCCACGAAATCACCTGTGCCGAATTCCTGAAAATCGAAAGAGTCCGGCGCCGCCGCAGCCCAAAGACGAAGTGTGTTGATGGTCTTGCCGCCGTAACCCACCACCGGCCGATCATAGGGGATGCCAAAGAGACACGATGGCCGGCCCGGTATCACCTGAAAGCAGCCGTTCCTGAGTTGGAAGGTGCAGTTGAGCCGCACCTCCACTCTCTCATGCGGCCGCGCGACCTCCCATGGGTCTGTAACGCGCAGCCAGTTGTCGGGGTTCTCCTTCTGCCAACCGTTCACGATGGACTGCCGAAACATCCCGTACTCATATCGCAGCCCGTAACCGGTGGCCGGAATCTGCATCGTTGCCATCGAATCGAGGAAGCACGCCGCAAGCCGCCCCAGCCCCCCGTTCCCGAGCCCGGCATCCGGCTCTTCTTCGATCAGTTCCGGCAGGTCCAGGCCATGTTCCTGCGCGGCGTGCCGCACGAGCGGGTCGAGCAGCAGGTTGGTGAGGTTGTTCGCCAGCGATCGCCCAATGAGGAACTCCAGGGAAAGATAGTAAACGCGTTTGGGATTCTCGCGTTCGTACGTGCTCCTGGTCAGCACCCACCGCTGCGCCAGAACATCGCGGATGGATCGTGAGAACGCCTCAAACCGTTCGCGCGCGGTAGCCACCTTGGGATCGATCACGCGGTCGAAGATCAGATGACGTTCGTAAAACGCGTTTTCGGTGCCGGCGAAGGGAATGGGGCCGCACCCATATTGCTGAAGCAGTCCGGATACATTCGCTTCTGTGGCGGGCTGTGCGACAGCCGCGGATCCAGCGTACGTCGATTCTTTCGTGCTCACTAGGGTCTCCTTGTTAAGGCTTTAGTCGGCCACGTGGTGATCGTCATTCCACAGCCGAATGACGGGGCGCGCAAAACTGTGCTCGTAACTCAACGCGCTGAGACTTGCCGTGCTGAGCAGAAAGTATCTGCCCGCCAGGCCCGGTCCCAACGCCAGCCAGCGGGCGGCTATCACACGAATGAAGTGCCCGCTGGAAAAAAGCATGACGTCTCCCGCGATGGCACGAATGCGCTCGATCACGCGGTCGGCCCTAGCGGCCACTTGCTCCGGCGACTCACCGCCCGGGCAGCCATCGCGGAACAGATCCCATTCCGGGCGATCCGCCAGGATCTCGGCTGAGCGTAGGCCCTCGTACTGGCCGTAGTCCCACTCCATCAGGTCGCGATCGACTTCGGCCACAACTCCGAATCCAGCCAGATCGCAGGTTCGCGCGGCGCGCTGCAGCGGACTGGTGAACACCTTGACGAACTTCAGCCCGTTCAGCCGTTGGCCCAGGCTTCGAGCGTTGCGCTCGCCTCTCGGAGTCAGCGCCAGGTCAGTGAGCCCCGTGTGCTGCCCGGTGAGACTCCATGCGGTTTCACCGTGCCGCGCCAGATAGACAATCGGAAGTGCCTGGCTCATGCGTTTACCTTTACAGCCGGTGAGGCCGCGCGCGAGAGCTTCCAACATTCGGCGGCGATCGTCCAGTCCTCTTCCGCGCGGATTACCAGGACACGGACCAGTGATCCCGGCGCCGAGATTTCCTCATCCAGCGAAGGGTGAGCATTCTTGCGGGCATCGAGATTCAGTCCGAGATAGCCGAGCGTGCTGCACGCCACGGCTCGCACATCCGGCGAGTTTTCGCCGACACCGCCCGTGAATACCAGCGCGTCGATGCCGCCCAGGACGGGGATCATTCCACCGATCGCCGAGCGGATGCGGTGCACGTAGATATCGAAGGCCAGCTTTGCCCGTTTGTGCCCGTCATTGACGGCGGACAGGATTTCGCGCATGTCGCCTGAAACACCCGAGATACCCAACAGGCCGGATCTTTGATTCAGAACCCTGTCGATCTCCGGACCGTCGAGCTGATGCTCGCGCATGAGGTAGGTGAGAATCCCGGGATCCACCGCGCCCGATCGCGTGCCCATCATCAGACCATCCAGCGGCGTGAACCCCATCGTGGTATCCACGCTGCGCCCGCCGTCGATCGCCGCTATGGAGCACCCGTTTCCCAGATGGCAGGTCACCAGCTTGAGCGAGCGTACGTCCCTGTCCAGCAACTGCGCGGCGCGCCCGGCGCAGTATTGGTGATTGATTCCGTGGAATCCATAGCGCCGGATTCCGCTTTCAAACCACTCATACGGACCGGGATAGACCGCCGCTGCCAGCGGCATCTGACGATGAAAGCCGGTGTCGAACACCGCCATTTGCGGAACCGCGCCCAGCAGGCCCTCGATCATCCGGATACCTTCCAACTCCGACCGGATGTGCAGCGGCGCGAACGCTGACACGCCCGCAATCGCCGAGACGACCTCGGGAGTGATGGCAACCGGATCCTCGAAGTGCGGTCCGCCGTGGACCACGCGGTGTCCCACGGCATCGATGTCGGAAGCGCTA
>Ga0335070_10006566_pt1 | contig 13675 bp, 13 predicted proteins | sample Lox_Sample_13_FD_206722 | JGI IMG/M metagenome (GOLD analysis project Ga0335070, IMG submission 206722) | Soil microbial communities from Loxahatchee National Wildlife Refuge, Florida, United States - Lox_Sample_1.3 | ecosystem: Environmental > Terrestrial > Soil > Wetlands | place: USA...
GCTTCATCCGTACACGCGCGGGCTGCTCCAGTGCCTGCCCCATCCGAGCCGCTTCGGCCAGCCGCTCGCGTCCATCGAGGGCGTGCCGCCGGATCTGCGGCAGGCCGACGCCGGATGCCGATTCGCCGCGCGCTGCTCGCTCGCCCTGCCGGCGTGCCGGCGCGAGGCGCCGGCGCTCGAGGAGCGCGAGCCCGGCCACTTCGTGGCCTGTCCCGTGGTGACCTGATGCCGGCCCTGCTCGAGGTGGAGGGGCTGGCGAAGCGATTCGACGTGGGTGGGACGTGGCTCGCGAGTCGCCGCCGCGTGATCCGGGCCGTCGACGGCGTGAGCTTTGCCCTCGCGCCGGGGGAAACGCTGGGCCTCGTGGGCGAGTCGGGCTGCGGCAAGTCGACCACGGGCCGGCTCATCCTGCGCCTCATCGAGCCCAGCGCCGGACACATTCGCTTCGAGGGCAGGAATCTCGAGGCACTCTCCGCGCACGAGCTCTGGGAGGCTCGGCAGCGCATGCAGATCGTCTTCCAGGATCCCTTCGGCTCGCTGAATCCCCGGATGCGCGTGGGCGGCATCATCGGAGAGCCCCTCGAGATCTACGGCAAGGGCGATGCGGCCGGCCGCCGGCGCCGCGTGGCCGAGCTGCTCGAGGTGGTGGGCCTCAATCCGTCGTTCGCGGAGCGGTACCCGCACGAGCTCTCCGGCGGCCAGCGTCAGCGCATCGGCATCGCGGCGGCGCTGGCGCTTCAGCCGAGCCTGATCGTGGCCGACGAGCCGGTGTCCGCGCTCGACGTGTCGATCCAGGCGCAGGTGCTGAACCTCCTCATGGACCTGCGCCGCCGCTTCGGCCTCACGTACCTGTTCATCTCTCACGATCTCCACGTGGTGCTGCACATGTCGGATCGCGTGGCCGTGATGTACCTGGGCGAGATCGTCGAGATCGGCGCGCGCGAGGCGATACACCTCGAGCCCAGGCATCCCTACACGCAGGTGCTGCTCTCGGCCGTGCCCGTCGCCGATCCGTCGCGGCGGCGCGAGCGCATCGTGCCCAAGGGCGAGGTGGCGAGCCCGCTCGCCGTGCCCGACGGCTGCCGCTTCCACCCGCGCTGCCCCATGGCCTTCGACCGCTGCCGCGTGGAGCGTCCGGCGCCACGCGAGGTGGGCGCCGGGCACCTCGCGTCCTGCCATTTGTACTGAGTCCTGGGTGATGTGATGTATGATCCTACACATGCATAGGACTCAGCTCCTCCTCCCCCGTGACCTCCATAGGCGAGCGGCCGAAGCTGCCAAGGCGCGCCACACATCGCTGGGGGGCCTCGTCCGGGAGGCCTTGGCCGAGTATCTCGCCCGCTCCGGCACGGCCCGGCCGTCAGCGCAGGCCGTGGACGACGTGCTGCTCGCAGAGCCCTTCATGGATCGGGAACCGGATTCTCGGCTGTCGGTCGACATCGATCACTATCTCTATGGGAGCCCGCGGCGCTCGAAGCAGCGCCGGTGAGTTCGCTCCGCGCCGTCTTCGTCGACACCGGAGCGTGGGTGGCGCTCCGATACGGACGGGATCAGTACCACGCGCGGGCCCGGACGCTCCTGCGCAAGCTCAGGGCGCAGGACATCGGGCTGGTCACGACCGAATGGGTGCTGGGTGAAGCCGTGACTCTCCTGAAGGCGCGTGGGGCGGTCGACCATGCCATCGCGCTCGGAGAGGCCGTTCACGCGGGGCGGCTCGGCCATCTCGTCGAGTCGACGTTCGATCGCCGGCGCAGGGCGTGGGACCTGTTCGTGCGGTATCGCGACCGGCGCGTGGGCTGGGTCGACTGTGCGAGCTTTGCGGTGATGGAGGAGCTTGGCGTGCGCCAGGTCTTCGGATTCGACAGCGACTTCACCCGCGCCGGGTTCACCGCCTACCGCTGAGGCGCCGTCACGCCACGCTGCGCTCGATCCGCCGGCCGGCCTGGTAGACGTCGAGCACCTTCCAGAGATCCGTGATGTCGCGGGTCGGGTTGCCGCGGACCACGAGCACGTCGGCCTGGCGTCCGGGGAGGAGGCGGCCGGCCACGGCGCCCACGCCGATGGAGTCCGCGGCGCCGGCGGTGCCGGCCACGATGGCGTTCGAGAAAGACAGCCCCGCCTGGGCCAGCATGTGGATCTCGTGGACGAACTCGCCGGGCGCGTACCAGCCCCACGGCGAGTCCGAGCCCGCGGTCATGAGCACGCCCGCCTCGCTCATCTGTCGGACGGCGTCCACGCGCACGTCGAGGGCGCGCCGGGCGGCCTCGAGCTGGGTCTCGAGCTCCGGCGTCAGCCGTCCTTCCCGTTCCCGGGCCTCGCGCTGGCGCTCGATGCCGGCCTTCATCACATAGAGCGTGGGATTGACCCAGGCCTTCGCCGCCACGAGGCGCTCGACGAGATCGGGGCGGAAGTGATAGCTGCCGTCCGGCTCCGTGAAGATGCAGTGGATGATCATGTCCACGCCGGCGTCGAGGCAATTCTGGATGGATTGTGCCGAGGTGCAGTGCGCCGCCGTGAGCTTGCCGTGGCGGCGGGCCTCATCCGTCATGGCGGCCAGCTCGGGCACGGTGTACGAGGCGCGGTTGGGATCGGACGTCCGCGTGGAGCCGCCGCTCGCCACGATCTTGATGTAGTCGGCGCCCTCGCGGAGGAGCTTGCGCACCTCGGCGCGCACGGCGACCTCGCCGTCCGCCTCGGAGCCGAAGTAGCCCATGTGGCCGCCCGTGATGGCGATGGGCCGCCCGCAGATCACCATGCGCGGCCCCGGCGCGAGCTGGCGCCGGACGCCTTCACGCAGCGCGAACGCCACCTGGCCCTTGGCGCCGTTCTCGCGGAGCGTGGTCACGCCCGAGTGCAGGAGCGTGCGCGCGTTCTTCGCCGCCTGGAGGAGGAGGATGCCGTCGTCCTCCTTCGCGATGTCGTCGCCGAGCGTGCCGTCGCCCGGCGCCACCAGGTGCGTGTGCGCGTCCACCAGGCCGGGCAGGATGGTCGCGTCGCCGTAGTCACGGCGGTCGACGGCGGCGCCCTCCGGCGCTCGCACGTCCGCCGCGCGCCCCAGCTTGACCACCCGGCCATTCTCGGCGAGCAGGGCGGCCTGCTCCACGGGGGCGGCGCCGGAGCCATCGAGGAGGCGGGCGGCCGTGATGAGGGTGAAGCGCGCGTTGGTCTCGGGCATGCTGGATGGTCTCCGGCTGGTCTGGTGATCAGGCTACGTGAGGTCTCTGAGCGTCCGGGCCACCGTCTGGGCGATCTGCTCGTCGCTGCCGTCGGCTCCCGTGACGTCCCGGTCGAGCCCGATGGCCCGGAAGGCGAGCTTGCCGGTGGAGCGCTGGACGATGTCGATCCACAGCGCGCCTTCGGTGTAGGTGATCTCTCGCGAGGTGATGACCGGGGGTGGGCCGTAGAAGCCCCAGCCCCAGCCGCCCCACATGGGGGAGACCGGCGTGGCCTGCGTTACCATCTGACGCGACTCCCTCACGCCGACGCGGTAGTAGACGAGGAAGTCCGCGGTCTTGTCATCCTCGAGCTGGCGGAAGCCCTTCTGGGCCATCACCGCTTCCACGGATCGCTTGATGCGCCCGTGGACGATGCTGTTGTTCACCCGCGGATCCAGCTCTTCGGGCCGCTTCTCGGGCGGCTCGGGGCCCCACGCCCAGGTCGAGCCGGGAGGGATGGGGATGGTCGAATCCCGATCGACCACGACTTTCAGGGAGCTGCAGCCCGCAAGGCCCAGCATGCAGACGATGGCGATGGCCGCCACCGGGAGCGCTCGAAGGTTCAGCGTCATGGCGGGACTCCTTGGTGCGATGGCCCGATAGGGGATCCGCATCCGCGCCACCACGGTAGCACACGCGCCGGCAGCGGAGGCCGCTCGTGGTGTATCCTCCGTGGCAACACGGATGGGGTGTCCCGAAAGGAGAGAGCGATGAGCGACACGGGAAATCTGCTGTACGATCCGACCGCCGAGCCGCGGATCCTGGCGTCCGGCTTGGCCCCGCGCCTGTCGAGCCTCGAAGGCAAGCGCGCCGGCATCCTCGACAACAGCAAGGCCAATGCGGGCACCTTGATGCTGGCCGTGGTCGCGCGGCTCAAGGAGCAGTACGGCGTCCGCGACGTGATCAAGCGCGAGAAGGGCATTGCCGGGCCGCCGTCGCCCTCGATCATGGCAGATCTCACGAAGTGCGACTTCGTGCTCGTCGGGAGCGCTGACTGAGGGTCGTGCACGTCGTGGAGTATCCACGGCGCCATCGTGCTGGAGCAGCAGGGGATCCCGACGGTCGTGATGGGGACGTTCGAGTTCGAGCAGCTGGCGAAGCTGGAGGCCCGAAACCGCGGCCTGGCCGAGCTGCCGCTGGCCCTCATCCCGCACCCGCTGGGTGGCATTCGTGAGGAAGAGGTCATCAAGAAGGCGGATCTCGCCATCGACACGGTCGTGCGGGCCGTGACCAGGGCATGAGCGCCGCCGGCCCGGCCGCCAAGACCTTCCGGCTGGATGCGTCGTATGCGGCCATCAACGGCCTCTATCAGGAGCGCGGCTGGACGGACGGGCTGCCCATCGTGCCTCCGACCGACCGGGACGTGAAGGAGTTCCTCCGCTGGACGGATCGCGATCCGCTCGACGTGGTGGCCGTCCTGCCCCCTCGGCAGGGCGAGGCCACGGTGGAGCGGATCGCCGTCAACGCCGTCATGGCGGGCTGCAAGCCCGAGTACATGCCGGTGATCATCACGGCCATCGAGGCGCTGGCGGATCCTGCCTTCAACCTCGACTCGATTCAGGCCACGACGCATCCGGTGGCGCCGATCATGATCGTCAACGGGCCCATAGCGCGCGAGCTCGGCATCAACGCGGGCTACAACGCCTTCGGGCAAGGCTTTCGGGCCAACATGACCATCGGCCGCGCCGTCCGCCTGCTCCTGATGAACGTGGGCGGCGGGCTTCCCGGCACCGGCGATCGTGCGACGCAGGGGAGCCCGGCCAAGATCGCCTACTGCGTGGCCGAGAACGAAGCGGAGAACCCGTGGGAGCCGCTGCACGTCGAGCACGGCTTTCCCCTCGACACGAGCACGGTGACGGTGATGGGGTGCGAGGGCCCGCACAACATCCAGGATCACTACAGCTACACGGGCCTGAGCGTGCTCAAGATCATCGCGGGCGCCATGGGCCAGGCGGGCAGCAACAATCTGCTGGCGTACGGGCAGCCGCTGCTCTGCCTTGGTCCCGAGCATGCAGCCACCATCGCCCGCGACGGGTACAGCAAGCAGCAGGTGAAGGAATTCGTGTTCGAGCACGCCCGCTTCCCCCTGGGCCGGCTCGGCGAGGAATATCGCGTGCTGAACGTCGAGAAGCGCGGCGCCGTGGACTCGCCGGACACCATGCTGCCCATCGTCAAATCGCCCGACGCGCTCTCCGTGATCGTGGTGGGCGGAGCCGGCAAGCACAGCTGCTGGCAGCCGACCTTCGGCGATCAGACCGGGCCTGCCCGCCGCGCCATTGCCCGGCGAGACGGCACGGCGGTGAAGAGCGTGATGGAGCTGCGCCACTAGGCACCCTCACCCTGCCCTCTCCCTCGATGAGGGAGAGGGGGATCAAGCACCTCGGCCGCACGCGAAGCTCGCGTGCGGCCGTTTGGTGTCCTGCTCTGCTGCGCCGTCGTTACCGCCGGTCGTAGCGGTAGTCCCGATCGCGCCAGTAGTCGTTCCGCTTGTCGTCCCGGTGATCGTCCCGGTACGCCACCCGATGGTCCCGGTGATCGTCCCGGTAGTAGCCGTGACGCTCGGGCGGCGGCGGAGGACCGTGGCGATGCTCCTCCCACCGGCGGCCCCACATGGGCGCCCAGCGCGGCGGCGCATCCCGCCGCCAGTGAGCCCACTCGCGCGGAGGCACGTGGTAGTACGCCACCGGCACGGCGAGGATGGGCTGCGGCACGTACTCGGGCGGCAGCTCGGACCACGGACCATTCTGGGAGGGCCCGAAGAACCACTTGGTGCCGAGGAATGCGTAGAACCCGCCGTCGTACGAGAAAAGGTTGCCGTCCACCCTCGGGGCGTAGAGCACCGGGCTCGAGGGCACGGGCGCAAAGGACGGCGGGTCGCCGAAGTGGAAGCCGAGATCCACGCTCACCTGGGCCTGGCTGGTGCCGACCGACGCGATGAGGGCGGCTATCCCTATCACGGTGCCTGCGAGCATTTTCTTGAGCATCGCTGTCTCCTCTCTCACCCTTCGAGTCCGTTTCGCGCGAGCCGCGAGGCCGCATGGCCTGCGACCCTGCCCCGCTTTCTGCACATGAGACGCAGCCTGGCGGGCCGGCGTTTACGCGACGAACCCTGCGGATGTGTGATCGGTGTGAGAAGCAGATGAGAGATCGATGAGAGATGCGGCCGGGCGGAACGGGATATCCGCTCCGCCCGGCCATGGAGAGTGTTACCGGCGGCCGCGGCTCGCGTACTGAGCGGCTCCACGACCCCAGAAGCGCCCAGGACTGCTCTGGGCATAGCTCGGGCGCTGGCCGTAGCTCGGCGTCTGGCTATAGCTCGGGCGCTGTCCGTAGCTCGGCGTCTGGCTATAGCTCGGGCGCTGTCCGTAGCCCGAGTACTGGCCATAGCTCGGCGCCTGGCCATAGCTCGGCCGCTGCGCGTTGCCCGAGGACTGGCCGTAGCCCGGTGTCTGCCCGTAGCCGGACGCCTGGGCCCGCGCCTGATTCTGGAAGCGGTTCTGATAGTCCTGGCGAAGCGCGGTCCGGTCCGAGAAGCGGTCGCGGTAGTCCTGGCGAAGGTCCCGGCGATCGTTGCTCAGATCGCGGCGGTCCTGCGCCAGGTCTCGGCGGTCCTGACTGCGATCCTGCACGTCGTGGCGCAGCTCCTGGCGGTCGTTGCGGAGCTCGCGCTGGTCGTGGGCCAGCTCCTGGCGATCGTGGTAGAGCTCCTGCCGATCGCCTCGGATCTCGGTGCGCTCGCGTGCCGCGGCCTGGTAGTCGCCGTCCCGCACGGCCTGGCGGAGCTGGGCGCGATCGTGATTCAGCTCGCGGACGTCACCGGCGATCTCGCCGCGGTCCTGCCGAATCTCGCGGACGTCACCGGCGACCTCGCGACGGTCGCCGCGGATCTCCCGGCTGTCTCGAGCCAGCTCGTGCTGATCCTGTCTCACGTCCCGAACGTCGCGGCCGACGTCGTGGCGGTCCTGCCGGATGTCCTGATTGTCCTGCCGCGCACGCTGCAGATCCTGCTGGAGGCCGCCAGTCTGCCCTCCGCCCGACGTGCTGTGCGACGAGCCCGCCGTGGCCTGGCTGCCGTCGTGCGAGTAGCGCCGCCCGCCCTCCTGGCCGTACTGGCGACCGGCGGTGGCGCCGGCGCCGGACTGGCCACCATTCTGGCCGTACTGGCGGCCGCTCGCACCGGTCTGCCCGCTACCCTGTCCGGACGACTGCGCGCCGGTCTGGCCCTGCCCGGAGCCCGCAGGCCCGGAGCCCGAAGTGGGATCCTGCCCAGCGGTCTGGCCCTGCCCAGTGCCTCGGGTATACCGCTGACCACCGGCCTGCCCTTGCGTGCCCGACGACGTGCCGCCCTGAGGCTGGCCGCCCGCGCCCGGGCGCATCGTCTGGAAGACGGAGCCGGAGTCGCCCGATCCGCCCGCGCCGGTCTGTCCGTCCGTCTGGGACTGCGTGTCCTGCGTCTGCACGACGTCGCCGCGGCCCCGCTGCCGGTCCTGCTGCGTGCCCCCTTGCGTGCCCTGCGTGCCTTGCGGGGAGGTGCTCTGCGTGGTCGTCGCGGCGCCGCTCGTGTTCTGCGTGGCGCTCTGCGCGCCCGCGACCGGAGCCCACAGCGCGATCACCACGGCCGCGCCCCCCATGAGCCAGCTGACTCGTTGCATGATCTTTCCCTCCTGTGCCCCGACGGGGGGCGGTTGTCTGCTTGCCGGTACGACGGCGGCACAGGAGCATCCATTTACAGACAGGCTGGGTGTAAGTCTTCGAGAAAAAAGTGTCGGGTCGTGTAAACGGAAGCCGAGGCTGCTTCGTCTACTCCGCTTCGAGGCTAGGCGCGAAACTCCTTCAGCAGGCGGCCGGGGCGGCCGCAGTCGGTGCGCACGCCGCCGGCGTCCGCCGTGCGCACGCCGTTCACCCACACCCCGTGCAGTCCCACCGCGGGCGTGTCGAGGCGCGAGGCGCCCGTGGGGAGATCGTTCACGCGGCGCTTGTGCCCTCGCCCCACCGTTCCCGGATCGAAGAGCATCAGATCCGCCCATGCGCCCGGCGCGATGCGGCCGCGGTCGGGGATGCGATAGGCGTCCGCCACCGTGCTCGTCACGGCGCGCACCGCCTGCTCGAGCGTCAGGTCCCCGCGCTCGCGCACCCAGTGGCCGAAGAGGTGCAGGCCGAAGCCCGCATCGCAGAGGAACGAGAGGTGCGCGCCCGCGTCGGAGAGCGCCACTGCCGCGCAGGGATGGCGGAGGAGCTCGGAGACCTTCGTCTCGTCGGTGTTGAAGAGCCGGCAGTCGAACAGGGTGTCGAGGCCGTCGTCGAGGCCCAGGTCGAGGAACACGTCCCACGGCTCGCGCTTCTGCTCCCGCGCGAGGTGCCCGATGATCTTGCCTTCGAGGTGCCGCAGCGCGGGCTTCTGCACCTCCATCACGGTGAGGTGATCCCAGTTCTCGTTGCTGATGCGGTTCGGCACGCCGGGCTGGCCCATCTCGTGAATGAGGGCGAGGCGGAACGACGGATCGGCGAGGATCTTCCGGTAGCGCGCCTCGCTGGCCGCCTCGAGGGCCGGGCGCCAGGCCATCAGCGCCTCGAGCGGGTAGGGATGGCGCAGCGTGAACTCCATGCCGAGCGGGAAGCAGCCCACCTGCGCCCACAGCTCGCGCCCGCGGGAGCGCGCCTGCTCGATCTCGCCCAGCTCCTTGAACACGCGGCCGGGATCGCCGGGATCCACGAACATGGCCGCGATCATCACCGGCCGCCCGTTCGCGCCCGCGATCTTCTCGAGCCACGGGATGGTGGACGTCATGCCCTTGGTGAGCATGAAGACGCCGCGGCCCGCCTCGCCCAGCGCCCCCGTGAGCGCGAGCATCTCCTTCTCGTCCGCGAGGCGCGACGGCATGGGAATGCCGCCTTCGCCGTTGTGCTGCTCGAGCGTGGAGGTGGCGAAGCCGATGGCGCCCGCCTGGACGGCCTCGAGCACGAGGCGGCGCATCTGGGCGATCTCGGCGTCGGTGGCAGGCCGCCGGCTCGCGTCCTCTCCCAGCACCCAGGTGCGCACGGACGAGTGGCCGACGAGCGAGGCCACGTTCGGCACCACGCCGCGCCGCTCGATGGAGGCGAGGTATTCCGGGTACGTCTCGAAGTCCCAGATGATCCCGGCGCGCATGGCCTCCAGCGACATGCCCTCGACGTGCGTGAGGTTGCGCATGACGACGTCGCGGTGCTGCGGCCGGCACGGCGCGATGGTGAAGCCGCAGTTGCCGATGATCACGGTGGTGACGCCGAGCGCCGTCGACGGCGTGGCGAAGGGATCCCAGGTGAGCTGGGCATCGTAGTGCGTGTGGATGTCGACGATGCCGGGGGCCAGCACGAGCCCCTGCGCATCCACGCGCTGGCGGGCCTGGCCCAGATCCTTGCCGACGGCGGCGATGCGGCCGCCGGTCACGGCGACCCCGCCCTCGCGAGCCTGGCCGCCCAGGCCATCGATGATGCGCGCGTTGTCGATCACGAGGTCGTGCACGATCGGAGCCTCCGTGTGCGGGGTCGCGAAGCGAGCCGGGTGACGCGTGACGCCGGATACGAGTGACGGAGGAAGCGTAGTCCGCCGAGCGTGCCGCCGTCAATCGACCGGTGCGTTCACAATGCTGAACGGCGGGCGGGCTGTGCTAGGATCGCGGCGCGGCAAGACGGGGGATGCCGGATCCGCGCTGAGTGAACGCACGGGCGAGGGAGGCGACCATGGCGCTGGACTCGAGAGGGCCGGGGCGGCGGAGCATCACGCGGCGGGCATTCGTGGGCGGGACGGTGGCGCTGCCCCTGGCGGCGCGGGGCATCGGCAAGGCGGCCGCGCAGCCGAAGGGCAAGCCCTTCGCCGGGAAGACCCTCAACGTCTTCATGTTCGATCATCCGTATCCGCGCGCCCTCAAGGAGCTCCTGCCGCAGTTCACCGAGCAGACGGGCATCAAGGTCGAGATCGACACGCCGGGCTTCCTCGTCTACAACCAGCGCGCCGATCTCGAGCTGTCCACCGGTTCGGGCGCCTACGACGTGATGGCCCTGACCTTCATCTTCTCGGGGAAGTGGATCGGCGCCGGCTGGGCGAGCCGGCTCAACGACTTCATCGCGCGGGATGCGGCCGTGGATGGGGCGGACTTCCTCTCCGGGGCCATGGCGCCCATGAAGGGCGGGAGCGACGTCTTCGCGCTGCCGTTCGTGGCCGAGAGCACGCTCATGGTGTACCGGCGCGACGTGTTCGAGAAGGCCGGGCTCAAGGTGCCCGAGACCTTCGACGAGCTGCTCGCCGATGCGCCGAAGATCCAGACGTCCGAGATGAAGGCCTACATGGGCCGGGGCCTGGGCGGCTTTCACTGGATCTGGCCGAACTATCTCTTCGCCTACGGGGGTAAATTCTTCGCGGATCCGCCGAAGGATCTGACGCCGATGCTGGCCTCTCCCGAGTCGATCAGGTCCGCGGACGTGTTCGGCCGGCTCTACCGCGAGTTCAGCGTGCCCGGCGTGCAGAGCTACGCCGAGCCGCAATCCTCGGGCGGCATGATGGAAGGCCGGACCGCGGTCTACATCGACGCGCTCGCGTGGGTCGGCCTCGCCGCGGATCCTGCCAAGAGCAAGGTGAAGGACCGCGTGGGCTTCGCGCTCCCGCCGGGCGGGCCCGCGGGGCGCTTCCCGCAGGCGGCGGTGCATGGTCTCCAGATTCCCGCCGGGGCCAAGCAGAAGGACGTCTCCTGGGAGTTCATCAAGTGGGCGACCTCGAAGGAGGTCATGGGCAAGATCTCCGAGACGGTGATCTATCCCGCGGTCACGCGCTCGAGCGTGCTGGCGAGCCCCGCCTACCGACAGAAGTACAACTGGGGCGGCGCGGACATCGGCGCGCTGCACGGGGCCGTGCTCAAGCAGGCCGGCGCGGGCTACATGGCGTACCGCACGGTGCCGGAGTTCCCGCCCGTGGGCGATCGGGTGAGCATCGCGCTGTCCGAGATCTCCACGGGGCAGAAGCCGGCGGCGCAGGCCCTGCGCGATGCCCAGAAGGACGTCGAAGGGATACTGACGAAGGCGGGTCGGACCATCCGGAAGTCCTAAGGGCCGGCAGCCGGGCCGTGCGGCGGCGCGAGCGGATCTTCGTCATCCTGCTGTCGCCGGCCCTCTCCGTGCTGGCCCTCGTGACGCTGGCGCCCTTCGCTTTTCTCCTCCTGACGAGCCTGACACCGCTCAACCTGGCGCGGCCCGCCACGTGGTGGGACTTCGGCCGCCCGCTCGCGAATTTCCTCGAGCTGCCCGGCGACGGCCGCTTCGTCAATTCGTTGGGCGTCCAGCTGCGACTGTCCGTCTTCACGGTGGTGGGCCAGCTCCTGATCGGCCTGGGCGCCGCGCTGCTCCTCAATCGCCAGTCGAGGCTCCTCGAGGGGATTCGCGCGCTCTTCATCATTCCCATGGTGCTGCCGCCCATCGTGGTCGCCATCATCTGGAAGGTCCTCTTCACGCCAGACATCAGTGTGCTGAACTGGTTCCTCGGGCTGGCGCACCTGCCCCAGCCCGCGTGGCTCGCCGAGCCCCGGCTCGCGCTGCCCGCGATCATCGTGGCCGACGTCTGGGAATGGTTCCCTTTCACGCTGCTCATGCTCCTGGCCGCGCTCCAGATGATGCCGACCGAGCCGATCGAGGCGGCCCGCATCGACGGCGCCGGCACCTGGCAGGTCTTCCGGCACGTGGTCCTGCCGCTGCTGCGCCCGGCCATCGTGGTCACGGTCCTCTTCCGGCTGATCGAGAGCGTCAAGGCGTTTCCGCTGATCTTCATCATGACGGGCGGCGGCCCCGGCACGGTGACGGAGGCCACGAACTACTACGCATTTCTCCAGGGGTTCACGTACAGCCTCCTCGGGTTCTCCGCGGCGATCAGCGTGGTGGTCCTCGCCGGCATTTTCCTGCTGAGCTACGCGATCGTGCGCTGGGTGGGGACGCGGGTCGATGTGGAGTAGAGGCGTGGGGGGGCGCGAGCGGCGGGGCCGGGCGCTCAGCTACGGACTCTCTGCCGCGCTGCTCGTGGTGACGCTGTTCCCGGTGCTGTGGCTGGCCCAGGTCTCGCTCAAGACGGACGTGGAGGCGATGCGCATGCCTCCCGCCCTCTTCTTCGTGCCGACCTTCGACAACTACGCCGCCGTGTTCCAGGGCAAGTTCGCCCGCTCTTTCGTGAACAGCCTCATCGTGAGCGTGTCGACCACGGTGGCCGCGATGCTCCTGGGCGTGCCGGCGGCCTATGCGCTCTCGCGCGCGAGCTTCGGCCGGAGCCGCGGCCTCGCCCTCTGGGTGCTGACGACGCGCATGGCGCCGCCCATCGCCTTCGCGATCCCGTTCTTCCTCGCGTATCGCTGGCTGGGGCTGATCGACACCCTGTCCGGGCTCCTGATCATCTACCTGACCTTCAACCTCTCGCTCGTGATGTGGATGATGCGGACGTTCTTCGACGGCATCCCGCGCTCGCTCGAGGAGGCGGCGGCCATCGACGGCGCGGGGCCGCTCCAGGCCTTCCATCGCGTCACCCTGCCGCTGTCCGGGCCCGGGCTCGCCACCACCGCCATCTTCTGCTTCGTCTTCGCGTGGAACGACTTCTTCTACGCGCTGGTGCTCACGCGCAGCCGCGCCCTCATGGCGCCGGTGGCCATCGTGAACTTCATGAACTACGAGGGCTGGGAGTGGGGGAAGATCGGCGCCGCGGCGACCATGATCATGCTGCCCGTGGTGCTGTTCGCGCTCGCGGTGCGGCGCTACCTGATCCGCGGGCTCACGGCGGGCGCCCTCAAGGGCTAGCAATCCCCCTCTCCCTCACCGAGGGAGAGGGCCGGGGTGCGGGTGAGCCCCTCGCATCCACTCCCACACGCGTTCGGGCGTGATCGGCAGCTCGCGGATGGTCGTCCCGAACGGCGCCAGGGCGTCCTCCACCGCGTTGGCGACGGCCGCCGGGCCGGGAATGGCGCCGCCCTCTCCCACGCCCTTGGCGCCGAGCGCCGTGAAGGGCGATGGATGCTCCAGCGCTTCCGCCTCGATGGTGGGCACGTCGGCGGCGGTGGGCTTGAGGTAGTCGGCCAGGGTGGCGGTGAGGAGCTGCCCCTGCTCGTCGTAGCGGAACTCCTCGAAGAGCGCGGCGCCGATGCCGTGCACCGTGGAGCCGTGCACCATCCCTTCCACGATGAGCGGGTTGAGCTCGCGCCCGCAGTCGTGGACCACCACGTACTTGAGAAGGGTGATCACGCCGGTGCGCGGATGCACCTCGACCAGGCAGCAGTGCGCGGCGTTCGAGAAGACGAGCTGTGAGCGCACGCGCCGCTGGGCGTCGACGGGCGCGGCGAGGGGATTCTGATAGGCGTGGTGCGCCTCGAGCCCCGGCGTCTCGCCCGGCGGCAGGCCGAGCACATCCGCATAGGCGGTGCGGGCGAGCTCGGTGAAGGCCACGCGACGATCCGGCG
>Ga0335070_10006567_pt1 | contig 13675 bp, 10 predicted proteins | sample Lox_Sample_13_FD_206722 | JGI IMG/M metagenome (GOLD analysis project Ga0335070, IMG submission 206722) | Soil microbial communities from Loxahatchee National Wildlife Refuge, Florida, United States - Lox_Sample_1.3 | ecosystem: Environmental > Terrestrial > Soil > Wetlands | place: USA...
GTGCAAGGCATCAAGGCTGCGCACATCTTGGAGGAGGTCGACCGCCTGCTGAGTGCTCCTTTGCCGCCACGCGAGCAGTGGTGGAGCTCCGATCAGTTGGGCTTCCGCTGCATCTACTAGAGTGGATCCTTGTGCAAGCACGGGAGCGAAAAGGACTGTTCGCAGGTCAAATGTGGCGCGCGGCCAGTGTCGGGTCTACCATCGCGATCTCGAAAGCGTGACGCACAGGGCGGAGTGTGTTATGGATGCGCCCCTCTCGAGAGGGCGTGACCCGGGCGAGAGAGAAAGGATAGTTTGATGCGAAGGCTGCTCATTTCGTCGTCTGTCGTCGCCATTTTGCTGCTCGTCACCGGGGGAGCCCAGGCAGAGGAGAACCTCGTCGAGGGCATCAAGAAGGCCTGCCACAAGGAACTCACCACCTTCTGCAAGGGCGTGCAGCCGGGTGAGGGGCGGGTACTGGCGTGCCTCTACGCCTTCCAGGACAGGGTCTCCGGCAAGTGCGAGTACGCGGTCTACGACGCTGCCGCGCAGCTCGAGCAGGCCGCCATGGCGCTGAAGTTCGCAGCCGCGGAGTGCAAGGACGACCTCCTCAAGTACTGCGGTGACGTCGAGGTCGGCAACGGGCGGGTGAAGGCCTGTCTCGACAAGCACGAGAAGGCGCTGAGCGAAAAGTGCAAGGACGCGCTCAAGCAGACTGGCATCAAGCCGTAGGCAGCGTAGTCGGCCGGCAGCCGTGAGTTGGTCGCGCGCGTGGGGACCCCGGTCTCGGATCCCGCACGCGTCCAGCGCTTCGCCAACGCTTTCCGCTCTGCAACACCCATGGCTGCCAATGGTACCCGATCTTACTGCGTCGGGCAGGCGGTGCCGTTCACGCCGACCGGCGTGCCACGATAGCAGCCGATGATGTATGGGAACGTCTCGGTCGTGTGGTAGTGGTAGTCGCCGTTCGGCCCGACGTGGCCGTTGCAGCGATCGAGATACTGGCTCCCCGACTTCGCGCTGTAGGTGTTGTTCGACCAGGCGTAGGTCTTCGACGCACACGCCTGCTGCTTCTGTCCATTGATCATGACCGTTGCGCATTCCTGCGTGGCGGGACAGCTTGCGCTCGATGTGCAGCCGACGGTGCCGTGACCGGTGTTGTCCCAGCTGCTGAGCATCTCGACCACCTGCGTGCAGGCGGCGGTCGTGCACTCGTACGGGCCGTAGACCGGGAAGCCGTCGAACGCGTAGGCGATGATCGGCGACCGTTCGTTGGGCGAGGGATCCGGGTTGTTCCATGGTTGCGAAACCAAGCCGCTCGCCGTCAGACACTTCACCAGCAGCGCGTGATAGTGATACGTGCCGCCTTGGGCGGTGTGCCCGACGCACTCGTCGAGGATGGCATTGACGATCGGGTCGCCGTACGGGTCGGGCATTTGTGCCTCGTTCGGACCGAAGAACGGCATGCCGTTGACGGCGACGCCGGCGGTGCCCAAGCAGGGAACGGTCGTCGTGGTGGCGGCCACCGCAGGGGTGCGCGGGAAGCTGAACACGTAGTTCTGCGCCTGCAGACCGTTCGGGGTGATCGACACGAATTGGTAGTGCGGGATGCCGTTACTCTGGACCGTCACCGTGCTGCTGCCGCACGAGACGCTGAGCGACGGCTTCGGGTAGGAGGAGCCCGCGCCCGGTGCGCTCGACACATCGAGGAAGGTGTCGGCTGGCGTACAGCCTGAGCCGGGCGTCGGCGTTGGCGCCGCCACCGCCGGATACATCTGATCGAATAGCGTGTCGGTCAGCGTCTCCGCCGCGCTCCGCAAGCAGGTTTCTTCCGGTGGTACCGTCGCCGCGCAGCTCGTGAGCGCCGCCAGGTCGGCCTCCGTGCACTTCGTCACCTTGCCGAGCATCGTTGCCAGCGCCTTGGCGATGCTGCCCTTCGGGTCGGCGCTGGCGCAATCGAGGGACGATATCTTCCCCCGGTCTTCGTCATACTGGCAGCTGATCTGGTACTTCATGCGTGCATACGCATAGGTGCGCATGGCCTTTCCCAGGTACTCGTTCTGGCACTTCCAGGCGCTCGTGCGTCCACCCTGGGGCGGCGGGTTTGCGCCGTAGGCGGTTTCGATGGCGGCGGCGCTCTGCTGCTTCGCCAAGCAGGTCAGACAGGTCGCGACATCGGCATAGGTGGAGATGGTGGGGGTTGCAACGTTGCAGGGACTCGGGCAACTCGCGTATCCGTTCGTGGCGGGTGAAGAGACTCCGGATCCGCATGAGCGCGCGACGCCGCTGGCGAAGCTCGCCGCGGCCGCAGTCACGCTGGTCGATGGCGGGAAGCTGGGATCGTTGAGGTCGTTGCAGTTGACGGACGGATCAATGAGGCCGCGCAGCCGTTTGTCATGGCAGTCGTTCTGCGCCTTGAGGACTTTGTACGCCAACGTGCGCACGCTGTTCGCGACGAACTTGCGGCACGTGACATCCTTGCTCACGGCTGCCGCGGCCCCGCCACTCTGCAAGACGGTCACGACTGCGGTGAGCAGTGCAACGCGTTGCGGACTCCAGCGCATGCGAACCTCCTGTGCGGTCAGTCGATCAAATGGTGTTGAGGAAGTCGAGTATCTGCTGCTGTTGCGTTGCCGACAGCTGCTGGAAGGCCTGCGCCGCGTCCGCGCCCTGCCCGTCATGCAACGCGATGGCGTCGGCAATCGTTTCGGCCCGGCCGTCGTGCAGAAAGCGCGAGCGCGCGCGGATACCCCACAGTGGGGCCGTTCGCATCATGGTCGGCCCGGCCGCGTCGGACGTGATCCCATCGCCCAACGATCCCATATCGTGCAGCAGGAAATCCGAGAATGGATGGAACGTCTGATTCGCGAGCAGCGCATTCATGGTGGCACTGATGGCGACGCCGCCCGTGGTCGGGGGGATGAATGATGCCGGATTTGCCGCGGTCGTGATGGTCTCAACGTGGCAGCCACGGCAGCCGATATTGATGAACAGCACATGCCCGGCCTGCGCGTCGCTGCTTGGTGCCAACGGCGGCGGCGGTGCCAGCGCACGCATGAAATCGGCGAACCGGTCGATGTCGGCGCGGCCGTCGTCTTCGGTCTCATCCTCCGGCTCGTCGTCTTCGTCGAGGGTGACGCCGAACATGACTTTGTTCAGCGCGCACGTGCTGCGTTCCTGCGGAAAGTCCGCACTGGTGATGCCCATCTCGTTCAGATACGCGTCGCCCGCGAACGCGCGCAAGGTCGCATGGTCGTCCTTCCACCCAAACCGCCCGACGCGCGTGGCGCCGAGCTCGCTCACGGTCTTGACGGTGCCGTGGATCCGATGCGGTTGGCCGGCGGCGATGGCGTGGAACGTGCTGTCCGCCACCGCTTCGACGAAACCTAAACCGAAGAGCGGCGTGGCCTGACGTTCGGCCGCGCAATTGGTCCCTTTGGCAAACGCGGCGCTGGTCGGGTCGCACAGCTTGAGCGAGGTCTTGAACGTCGTCCGGCTCGCCTCCTCGCGCTGACACGGCGATTTGCTGCATTTGGGCGAGGTGATCTGACATCCGAGCGGCGTCGACTCGAGCCCGTTGGAAAAGACCGTGGACGGTCCCTGCGTTTGCGGTCCGGCACGCAGCAGGTTGTCGGTCGCGAAAATGTGGAGTGGCCCGCCCGCCGTGTTGTTGCGCACCCGTACTTCGTTGATGAACGCCCCGGAACCGCCGAGGGCGGGCTGAAAGTGACACGCGGCGCAGGAGCGGCTGTTGAAGATGGGCCCGATCCGCGGAATGGTCTCAACCTCCACAAACTGCAACTGGCCCGCACCGAAGAGCTGCAGGTCACTCGCGTTCTGTGGCTGGAGGAGCGCATCGAGCGGCTGACCGAAGCCCGACAGGTGCGTGACCAGGGACGGTGGTGGGGCCTGCCCCCCTGCAACCGATGCGACCGCGATCACGATGATGGTGGCAGCCGTCCGACACAGACGCGTGGCAATGCTCGATACTGAAACACCCCTACCATTGGAGAGCGTCATGCGTTCCTCGAGGTTGGCTTGTTGTACGATCCTGCCAGGGATGGCCGCGCACGAGTCTGGTCTTGCTGCACATACGGCCGCAGGACGGCGTGCAGGAACGCCAGCAGTTCGGCCGGCGACTGGAAGTGTATCGCCTGTCCTGAGACCACGTGCTCGACACGGCCGGCGAGCGCGGTCTCCGCGGCCAAGGTGCTGGTCTTGAACTGAACCACGAACGCGCCCTCGGGAAGGAACACCGGCGCGTCCGCGCCCGCCCCTGTGCCTCCATCGTGCTCTATGCTCATGCGCACACTGTGCCTCGGAGAGGCCCCGCAGATCTTGAGGACATCGTGGAATCATTTTGAGATCTTGCGGGACTCGCGGTAGACAAGGGAGGGGGCACCCCATCGAACGATTATGGACTTGCCACCGGATCGCGGCGGGCGGATCACCTTCCCGCCGTTCGTGCTGGACGCGGCGAACGCGCGCCTTTGCCGCGGTGCAGAGGTCATCCGTCTGCGCGGCAAGTCGCTCGCCGTGCTGGAGTATCTGGCGCAGCGGCCGGGGCAGCTGGTCAGCAAGAATGAACTGCTCGAAGCGCTGTGGCCGGCGACGTACGTGACGGAGACTGCCTTAGCAGGCTGTGTCCGTGAGCTGCGCGATGCCCTCGGCGACAGTCGCGGCAAGCCACAGTTCATCGAGACGGTGTACGGACGCGGCTACCGCTTCGTTGCGCAAGTCAGTCAACCGTCGACCGTCGAGAGGCCGGAGGCGAATCGGCAATCTCCGGTTGCGGCTCACCACGTCGTTGGTCGGGACGGCGAGCTGGCGCAACTGGAGGCCTGGCTTCAGCTGGCGCGGGACGGGCACCGCCAGGTCGTGTTCATCGCCGGCGACGTGGGAATCGGGAAAACAACCTTGGTGAACGCGTTCATCGAAGACGTCCGCCGGCGAATGGCTCCCGCGGTCTTGGTGGCGCGTGGACAGTGTATCGAGCAGTATGGCCCGGGCGAGCCGTTCCTGCCCGTCCTGGAAGCACTGGCACGGTTGTGCCGGGCCGATGGGGCGGTGGCAGCGCGCGTCCGCCGGTGTGTTCCGCCCTGGCTCCTCAGCCTTTCCGGCGAGAATGAACATCCGCAAGCGTCCTCCGATGCAACGGCTGAGCGGTCGGTGCGCATCTTGGTGGAGGCGATCGAAGCTGTGACAGCCGCGCAGCCCCTTCTGCTTTTGGTCGAAGACCTCCACTGGAGTGACCCGTCGACGCTCGATGTCGTTTCGTACCTGGCGCAGCGCCCCGACCCGGCACGCCTGCTGGTCGTCGGGACCTACCGGCCGGTGGACGCGATCATGCGCCAGCACCCGTTGCGCGTTGTGGAGCAAGAGCTGCGCACGCGCCGCCACAGCGTCCAGCTGCCGCTCCGGCTGTTGAGCCGGAACGCCGTAGCCCATTGGCTCGAAGGCCTCTGCCCCAATCCACCACCGTCCTTCGCCGAGTGGATGTACCGGCGCACGGATGGCCATCCGTTCTTCCTGTCGGCCTTGCTCGAAGACATGAAAGCCTCCGGCTTGGTGGAGTGCGCGGGCAGATGGAGTCTCTCACCGCGCTTCGCTGAAATGGGGGTCCCACAAAGCCTGCGCTTGATGATCGACCAGCAAGTCGATCGGCTGGACGAGGACGATCGGCGGTTGCTGCAGGCCGCGAGCGCCGTCGGCGTGCGCTTCTCCGCCGCGGCGGTGGCCGCCGGGTTGGGGCGCGACACCGTCGAGACGGAAGAGCGCTGCAATGCCCTGGCACGGCGCGGCCATTTCCTGCGCGCAGAGGGGGCCATCGACTGGGCGGACGGGACGGTCGCCGGCGCCTATGCGTTCCAGCACACCCTGTATCAAAACGTGCTGTACGATCGGTTGCCACCGGCGCGGCGACAAGTGCTGCACGCACAGATCGCGCGCCGGCTGGAGCAGGGTTACGGAGCACACGCCGGCGACTTTGCCGTCGAGCTGGCGGTGCATTTCGAGCGCGCACGCGATGCCGTGAACGCCATTCGCAATCTGGAACGCGCCGCCCACCACTGCAACCAGCGCGGTGCGCATCGCGAGGCGGCCGCCAGCCTGCGGCGCGCCCTCGAACTGGTCGCGTCACTTCCCGATTCACGCGACCGCCTGCAACAAGCCTTGTGGCTCTCATTGATGCTCGGTGCAGCGCTGATTCCGATCACGGGATATGCAGAGCCGGAGCTCCAGGAGACGTTCCAGCGCTGCTGCCAGCTGGCCGAGCAGCTCGGCGAGACACCACAACTCTTCGCCGCCCTCACCGGCCTGGCGACCTGTTATCTCGCGCGTGGCCAGCTGTCCGCCGCGTCGCCGGTGAGCGAGCGGCTGCTGCAACTGGCAGAGGCCATGCCGGTGCCCGTGTTTACCGTGCTGGCCCACACTGCTGCGGGGTGGTTGCGGTGCTGCCAAGGCAACTTCAGCAACGCCGTGGAGCATCTGCTGCACGCCAAGGCCGTGCATGCCGCGGAGGTGCCGCGCGAAACCATCAACATCGATCCGGGAACACTGGCGGTCAGCGCCTTGTGTCTCGCCTTGCTGCCGCTCGGCCGCGTCGACGAAGCGCGCGCGCGCATGGCGCAAGAGGTCGCCCGCTCACGGCAGAGTGAACGCGCCATCGATCGAGTGACGGTGCTGTCATCGTCCAGCCTGCTGCATGGCAACCTCGGTGCGGCGGAGGTTGCCGAGCAGCACGCGGCCGAGGCGCTTACGGTAGCAGCCGCGAACGGGTTGCGAGAGCCGCCGATCGCCGCGGCCCTGCACGCCTGGGCGATTGCGATGCGCGACGGTTCCGACGCGGCGCTCGCGAGCCTGGGGGACCGCGTCGCGGCGTATCGCGCAGCCGGGTTCGGCACGTATCTGTCGGCAATTCTCACCCTAGCCGCTGCGGCGCACGCCCGGGCCGGAAGAGTCGCGCGCGGTTTGCAGCTCCTCACTCAGGCCGGCGATCACATCGAGTCGACCGGCGAGCACTGGTGCGCGGCGGAAGTGTATCGGCTGCGTGGCGAACTGCTCATGCGGCAACACCGCGGACGAACCACAAGGAGTTCGGCGGACAAAAGCGAGGCGACGCGTGACGCCAAAGGCTGGATCGACCGCGCCCTCGACACGGCGCGGCGGCAGGGGGCAAAGCTGTGGGAATTGCGTGCCACCATGGTTCTGGCGCGCTTCCGGCACGAGCAGCGCCGGACGGCCGAGGCGCGAGCCCTCCTGGAACCCATCGCAGCCGCGTTTCCTGCGGGGCAAGAGCTCCCAGAGCTGGACGCAGCACGCACCTTGCTGGCACGCCTGCGCTGACCAGCGGTTGGTGCGGCGCTATGCGAGCAGGAACTCGCGGATCGCCGTTACCAGCTCGCGCAGCCGATCGAAGTGCACCATATGTCCGGCACCCGGGATCTCCAGGAACTGCGGCGCGCGGAAGCACGCCAGGCGCCGTGCCAGATCATCCGCGTCGAGATAGATGGCGCCGGGTTTCGAACGCCAGAATTCGCCCGACTCCGCGCCGTGCACGATCAACGTCGGTGCAGCGATGCGCTTCCACAGCGCCATGTTGTACTCGAGACTGAACGGACCGGTGATCGACATGGTGGTGAGCATCGGGTCGAACTTCCACTCGAGCAGGCCGTCTTCGCGGGCGCGCGTGCCGAGCAGTGCCAACTCGCGCGCCTTGGCCTCCGGGAGCCGCGGATTGCGTTCGCGCAGGCGGCGGTACGCGGCCTCGAGGTCTTTGAGGCCGGGCGGACCGGTGAAGGCGCGGTCGATGCGCGCGAAGCCGTCGATTGTCCAGCGCACTTCTTCGTTCATGTCCGGCGGCGGCGGACCGAGGCCTTCGATGATGACGACACGCGCCGGCACGTCGGGGAAGCAGCCACTGTAGTGCGCGACGACCTCACCCCCCATCGAATGGCCGATCAGGACAGGATGCTGCAGCCGTAGGGCACGCACCATGTTGTGCAGATCGAGCACGAAATGTCCGAAGCTGTAGTACGGCGTCGTCTCGCTATCGCCGTGGCCGCGCAGATCGAGGGCCAGCACGTGGTAGCGGTCCATCAGGCCACGCGCCAGATCGTCGAACGAATGCGAGTGGTCGCGCAAGCCGTGGACCAGGATCAGCGGCGGCGCATCGGGGTTGCCCCAGGCCCGGAAGTGAATGCGCAACGTGCCGCTGCGGAAGAAGCGTTCGCTGTATTCGGGCATGGGCTGACTGTGTAGCACGCCTGGGGCGTCGGAAAAGGGCCAAGAGCACAGCCGGTTCGTCCGCAGCGCCTGCCGTGGGAGAGCAGGCCTGCCCTACTCCTTCAGGCTGCCGCTCATGATGCCGGCGATGTAGTAGCGCTGCAGCGCCATGAAGAGCACGACGACGGGCAACACCGTGAGCACCGCGCCGGCCATCATCAACTCGATGTCCTGCACGTGCTCGCCGGCAAGGTTCGCAACGGCGACCGGCAAGGTGTACAGGCGATCGTCAGTCAACACGATCAACGGCCAGAGGAAGTCGTTCCACGTCCCCATGAACGTGAAGATCGCCAGCGTTACCAGGATGGGCGTGCAGGCGGGAAGGACCAGGGACCAGTAGATGCGCAACTCGCCGGCCCCGTCGATGCGCGCCGCATCCAGCAGACTGTCAGGAATGGAGAGCGCGTATTGGCGCATCAAAAAGATGCCGAAGACGCTTGCCATACCGGGAATGATCACGCCCCAGTACGTGTTGATGGCGCCCATCTCCTTCAACATGAGAAATAGCGGCAGCATCGCCACCTGACCGGGGATGACCAGCGCCGCAAGCAGGACTTGAAAGAGTCGGTCGCGGCCGCGGAAGCGCAACTTGGCGAAAGCGTAGCCCGCCATCGAGTTCAGCAGCAGCGAAATGAGCGTCACCGCTGTCGCCAGCAGCGCGCTGTTCGCCGCGTAGCGCGCCAGACTGAGCCGCGTGAAGAGTGCGCGGTAGTGCTCGAAAGTGATTGCGCTGGGAAGAAGCCGTGGCGGCAACGCCGTGGCCTCGCCCGTCGGCATGAGCGAGGCCGATACCATCCACAGCAGCGGCAACAGCGTCACCGCTGCCGCGCCGCCGAGCACGGCGTAAACGAGCGCGGTTCGAATGGCGCGCTTCATCGCGGCACCACTCCAGCCGCCACCGGCCCGCGCCTCCGCAGTCGCATCGTCACCAGCGTGAGCGCCAGGATGACGGCAAACAGCACGAACGCCACGGCCGCCGCATACCCCATGTTCCACCAGCGGAAGCCTTCCTGATACATCAGCAACACGATGCTCAGCGTGCTGTGCGCCGGACCGCCCTGCGTCATCACGTACGGCTCGGCGAACAGCTGGAAGTAGCCGATCATCGTGATGAGTGCGACGAACACAAAGGTCGGCGCCAGCATCGGCAGCGTGATGGAGCGAAACTGCGCCCAGCTGTGGGCGCCGTCGATGCTGGCCGCTTCGTACAACCGGTCGGGAATGCTCTGCAGCCCGGCCACGAAGATGACCATGTTGAACCCGAAGTTCTTCCACACCGCCATCAAGATGATCGCCGGCATGGCCCAGCGCGGATCACCGAGCCAATCGATCGGCCCGACACCGACGAGCGATAACCCGTAGTTCAGCAGCCCGAAGCGCGGGTGGTAGATGTAGCGCCACACCACCGCGATGGCGACCAGCGTAGCGACCACCGGGAGGAAGAAGATCGTGCGGAACACACTCTGGAAGCGCACCAGCCTGGCGGACAGCAGCACCGCCACCGCAAGCGAGACGCCGACCGACAACGGGCCGGCGACAAGCACGAAGTACAGCGTGTTCCTGAAGGCAACCCAGAAGAGCGGTTCGTGGACGAGGCGCAGGTAGTTGTCCGCTCCGACGAAGCGCAGGTTGGTGCGACTGGCAACCGCATAGACGTCGAAGTCCGTCAGGCTGAGCAGCACCGACGCCGCCACGGGAACGACGAAAAAGACCGCAATGACCGACAGCGCCGGCGCCACGAACCAGAAGGCAGGATTGATGCGCGCGGTCATGCGATCACGGCCGCGCCCGCTCCGCATCCGCACCCCGGCGCAGCAGCCAGCGGCGCTTCTCCAGGACCTGGTCAACGTCCGCGTCCAGTGCGGTGAGCGCCGCATCGGTGTCCATCCGCCCGCGGATCGCCGCCTCGGCGTATTGCGTGATCTTGTCGGCAATGCGTTCCCATTCGGGGATCTTCGGCGTCGCCTGCACGTGCTGCAGCTGCTGCCAGAAGGCTTGCGCGTAGCGGTCGTGCATGAGGTCCTGCTGCATCCACGCCGTCTTGCGCGAAGGCAGATCGCCGGTCAAGCGGTAGAACTCGCTCTGCCGCGCCGGCGTGGAGAGAAACTCGATGACCTGCCACGCGGCGTCGCGATGGCGTGAGCCGCGACACAGCGCCAGGCTGGCGCCCCCCGCTGTTGAGATGCCGGAGTGCGTCGCGTCCGGAGCTGGCATCGGCGCGGTGGCCCACTTGCCGGTCATCGCCGCGGGCAGGCGCTGTTGGAACTCGCCGATGTTCCACGGACCGGTGATGTAGAAGGCGAAGTAGCCGTTGGCGAAGTCCTGATAGAGGTTGGCGACCTGCGCATCCGCGTCCCGCGGCGCCAGGTCGTGGTGGAACAGATCGAGATAGAATTGGAACGCGCCGCGGAACTCGGGGCTGCGGAAGTTGCCGTACTGGTCGTCGTCGCGCAGCAAGCGCGCACCGCGCTGCAGCGCCAGGATGACCGGCGGCTGCCATTCGGTCATGGGCAGGAGGATCGCATAGGCGTCACGTCCGCCGCCCGCCTTGATGCGTAGCATCGCGTCGAGCCAGGCGTCCCACGTCGCCGGCGGAAGCCGGATACCCGCCTCCTGCAGCAGGTCAGTGCGATAGAAAAGCACGCGCGTGTCGACGTACCACGGAACGCCGTAGAGCGCCCCGCCAATGACGTTGGTGTCGAGAATGCCGGGAAAGTAGTCTTCCTTCTGTAGAACGAACGAGTGTGCCATCCGCTCGTCGAGGGGCTCGACGGCGTTGAGTGCAACAAATTCCGGGATCCAGGTGTTGCCGACCTGAAAGAGGTCCGGCATGGCGTCGCCAACGTAGGCGGTGAGGAGCTTCTCGTGGGCCGCGCTCCACGGGATCTGCTGCACGTGGACCCGCACACCGGGCGTCTGTCGTTCGAACTCTGCCAGCAGCCGTTGAACGCGCTCGCCTTCGCTGCCCATGGCCCAGAACTCGATGGCCACGGGCGCCTCCGACCGCGCACGGCAGCCGACACCAACGACCATCAGCAGCAGGGCTGCACGCAGCGTGGCGGTGAGGTGGTGCGCGGAGGTCATATCGGGGGACGCCTTACCACAGCGCCGGCAGCAGGTCGCGCCGTGCCCTTGACCCGCCGCCCCGCGCTGTACATTGTCAGCCGGTCCGAAGGGGGATGCATGGTGTGCCAACGTCCGTTGCTTGATACCTCTCGGCGCCGTCGAGCCCGCCCTGCCCGTTGGGCAGCGCTGCTCGTTGGCGGCATGGGACTTCTGCTGGGCAGTCGCCGTGCAACCGCGTTCGACATGCAAGACGTCGTCGCCAAGGCGCAGGCGCTCGCCAAGGCGTCGTATCAAGACACAAAAGGTCAAGTGCCGGACTGGCTCACGAAGATCACGTACGATCAGTGGCGCAATATCCGCTTCCGCCCCGAATACACACTGTGGCGCGACGACCACCTGCCCTTTCAGGTGCAGTTCTTCCACCCCGGCTTCTACTACAACCGCACTGTGACAATTAACGTGGTCGACGCCAAGGGCGGCGTGCGGCCGCTCGCGTTCTCGCCCAGCCAGTTCGACTACGGCCATAGCGACTTCGCCAGCAAGGTGCCGCAGAACCTGGGCTACGCGGGCTTCCGCATCCATGCCCCGATCAAGAATCCCGAGTACTACGACGAAGTCATCGTCTTCCTCGGTGCCAGCTATCTCCGCGCCGTCGGCAAGGATGAGGTGTTCGGTCTGTCGGCGCGGGCGCTGGCGATCGATACGGCGGAACCATCGGGAGAAGAGTTTCCCTACTTCAAGGAGTTCTGGCTGGTGACCCCTGTGACGCCGGCACCGACGCCGGCACCGACGCACAAGAAGGCGGCCGCGAAGCCGAAGACGCCGACGGCGTCGCCCGATCCGCCGGTGAAGGCGATGACCGTGTACGCGCTGCTCGATAGCCCGAGCCTCGCAGGCGCCTATCGCTTTACGATCGAGCCCGGTGAGCAGACCATTGTGGGAGTCGACGCCCGCCTCTTCCTGCGCCAGGAGGTGCGGAAACTCGGCATCGCACCACTGACGAGCATGTTCTTCCACGGCGAAAACGCCCCGCGTCAGTTCGAAGATTTCCGCCCGGAGGTGCATGACTCCGACGGCTTGCTGTTGAATTTCGAGTCCGGCGAATGGCTCTGGCGGCCGATCGATAATCCGCGCACCCTGCAGGTCAGCGACTTTCACATGGTCAAGCCGCGTGGGTTCGGGATGATCCAGCGGGATCGTGACTTCGATCACTATCAGGACCTGGAGACCCATGCTGAGCAACGACCGAGCGCGTGGGTGACGCCGCACGGCGATTGGGGCACGGGACGCGTCGAGTTGGTCGAGATCCCGACCAAGTCCGACACCAACGACAACATCGTGGCGTATTGGGTCCCGCAGAAGACGGCGAAGGCCGACGATTTGGTAGCGTTCTCCTACGCGGTGAGCTGGTACGGTGACGACGCGGCGCGGCCGCCGGGCGGCCGCGTCGTGGCGACGCGGCGCGATCGCGGCACCGCCGAAAGCGTCTATCGCTTCGTCGTCGACTTTGCCGGCAAGGAACTCGATGCCCTGCCGGCAACGACGGTCCTGCGCGGCGTGGTCAGCGTTGCCAAAGATGATACCGCCGAACTGCTCGATCAGCAGGTGGTGAAGAACCCGGCAACCGGAGGCTGGCGCCTGACGTTCCAGGTGCGGCCCAAGAAGACGCCGGTCGATCTGCGCGCCTTCTTGGACAAGGATGGCAACGCGCTCACCGAAACCTGGTCGTACGTGCTGCTGCAGTGAGTGAGCCGTGGGCCGGTGAGCGTGCGGACGGTCACGGCAGTGCTCGGCACGTTGATGTGCCTACCCATGGCCTGCCACTCCGGCGGCCGGCGCAACCCCTGCCCCGTCGACCTGGTTGCCGCGCGTGCCGGGGTGCGGCCGCCGGTGGGCGAGAGCGTCGTTGCGGTGAAGAAGCTGGCGTGGGAGCGCGCCCGGGGCGGCCAGGCCGCCGCCGTCCCGTACATCCAGGCGCGGCTCGTCGGTTGGCCGCACCGCCTGCTGGTGGAAAAGGAGTCGCTCCCCTCGACCGACCACGCATTCGCCCTGCGGTTGGCGCAGGACACCTGGCGGGGGCTCGACGCGCTGAGTGACCGCGAGAACGGCCTGCCCATGGACAACGTGTACTTCGCCGGCGGCGCGGTTTCGGTTCCGCCGGCGCGCATCGGCGACTACACCAGCGGTACGAACATCGGCATGCGCTTGACCGCCATCGTCGCCGCGCACGACCTGCAACTCATCGCTCGCAGCGAGGCCGTCGAGAAAATTCAGCGCCTGCTCGACACCGTGCAGCATCTCGAAACGTACCGCGGCTTTCTGTTCAACTTCTATGACACCACGTCCC